>TARA_R110002167_G_scaffold70453_4_pt1 | contig 64491 bp, 51 predicted proteins | sample TARA_R110002167 | Tara Oceans TARA_R110002167 (sample SAMEA4398238) | marine metagenome | biome: Polar Biome; feature: [MES] marine water layer (ENVO:01000295) within the mesopelagic zone...; material: water (ENVO:00002006), including particulate matter (ENVO:01000060) such as......
TCGGTAGGCGTCTGGGTGGTCCTGCCAGGGCAGGTGATGGCGGCCGCTATGGGCGAACCACTCCAACACCCGTTGAGCGAATGTAAGCTTGGCCATAGGGCTTAACGGCGGAGGCGGTCGAGTAGGCCGCGCGCCGCGTCCTGCAACTCGTTTGGCACGCGCTCTGTAACAGCGTCTTGTACGCGGCGCTGCACCTCATTGCGTGAGATATCGACAAACAACTCGCGTACGCGGCCAAAATCGGGGCCGCAGTACTCGCTAAACGGGGCGTCGAAGCGCGCGTTGCAGATCACTGGCCAGCCTACGCCTTGGTATAGGGGGGCGACGGGGATGGTCTGTGTGGCTGGTGGGCCAAACACTGTCAGTGTGGCGTTGTAGTTAAAGCTCTCGGCAGCGAGGTCTAAGCCGCCGGTGGCTGCAATCTCGAAGTTGTCCATGGTTACATTGAGTTGTTGATTGCCGTCCACGCCATCGGTCAGCGTAAGGTTTCCTGCGAAACTGCTGAAGCGCACGACATCGGGCCAGCTCTGGGCTAGGTCGCCAGTGCCGGCAGGGCTCAACACGGATATCGAGGAGAACAGCTGTTTAACGATGCCGATATCGATCGCATTGTCATCTAGGCTGAAGCTGGTGCTGCCGCTTACGCTGTCGACCAATTGATTGACTGTGCGTCCGTACAGAGTATGGACAGACTCAACGTTCAGCCTGCCCTGGGCAAATTCGGCGAAGGGTAGTGCTTCGGCGAGTTGTCCCACATTGACGTTCCGAATCGAACTGATGGAGTTCAGTGTGGGCGGGTTAGTTTGGGTATTGTAGTTGATGGTAGTGTTGAGTCGGCCGGAATAGAAGGGCACTGGGCGAAGGTCGAAATTCAGCACGCCACCCTGCACGGTTAGCCCCGCGTCGAGAGCGCCGAATTGCAGGCCGCCGATCGCTAGAGACTGAATGACATGGCTTGCCTGAATGTTCGTGCTCTGCAGCAGCTCTATGGGCAACTCGGTGTCTTGCGCCGGGGCGCTTGGAGGCGTTGGCGCTACCGGCGCCTCTGGGTCTTCCTCTACCACTTCGGGCTCTACGCTAGCGGTGTAGCGATTCAGGTCCAGCGCATTGGTATTGAGGTTGTAGCGTAAGTTGGCAAGAGTATTCGCTGTGGCGAAGGTATAGCCTGCGTCGATAGTGACGCGCATATCGTCGAGGGCGAACGCTAGCGCTGGAACGTTGATCTGCCGGTCGTTGCCGTTGAATTCCACGTTCATGCTGAACTGATCGTCTTCGGTGTTGTATTCCCCCAGAGCGGCCTGGCTGGCCTGTTCTTCGCTGCGCACATAGAGGTCTAAGAAGTCGCTTAGCGCGAAGGTGTTGCTCGCAAGCTCGCCACGCCAGGCTAGGGCGTTGTTGAAGTCATCGATGGCGATGTTGCCGGTCAGTTGCAGCGGGTTGAGCTTGATGCGCAGGTCGTCCAGGCGGGCATTGCCGCGGTTTAGGTCAACGGTTGCGGTGCTGGCGATGCTGACGTTGGAGTTACGCTCTGCGATATTGTCGGTTAGCTCAAAACTTAGCTCGAAAGGGAATGGGCGGTTGTCCACATTGCTGTCCCAGCTGCTGAAATTGAGATTCTCAAAATTACTGTTCACGCCCATCTGCGCGTCTTGGATGGCGATGCTGGCGTTGCTTACGGTGATCTGTGCGATAGCGGCAGAGATGTCGTAACTCTCGCCTGTGCTAGGGCTGGAGCTGCTCTGTTGCTCTGCGTCCGTCGTTGAGGGCCAGTTGCCATTGCCCTGTGCATCGACGATCCAGTTGATGTGTAGGTCCCGCGCGATAAACTCTTGCATCTGCAGGCGCCCGTCGAGCAGGGCTCTTGGTTCGATCTTGATGGCGATGTTAGATAGTGAGGCGAGCTCAGCAGGAGAGTTCGGGTTGGTCAGGCGCAGATCGCTGATGCTAAGACCAAAGACGGGATTAAATGCCCAGTCGATATCGCCCGCAATATGCAGCTCCAGCCCTGTCTGTTCCTTGAAAACAGACTCTATGGCGGGGCGATAGCGCGATGGGTCAATCAGGTAAAACGCGAGTGCCAAGGCAATTACAGCCATCAAGGCTAGGCTGACTAAAGACAGAAGTAGAATTTTGATCAGTTTCATCATTTTATTGTTGGTCTCGGGCTAATTCGGGTGGTCGCGGCGTGGCGGCGACGAATGCCAAGGAGAATTCCAGAGCGTTCTATGCCAATCAGTGTACCTGAAAGCAGTGCAGTGGCACATTGCAAAAGTAGCAAAAATGCTGGGGAAATCACGCTATTAGTGATTGCTCGGCAGGGGCAAAAGCGGTCATCTTTGCTTTCAAAGCCTCTGCGCTGCCCGTATAATGCGCAGCACCTGATATTGGCGGCGTTGGCCGCGAAACAGGACTATGCGGGGAATTTCGATGTCATCACGTGCAGCAACAGTAGAACGAAACACTAAGGAAACCCAGATCAAGGTCTCTGTGAATCTCGACGGTAGCGGCGAGCTCCACACAGATACAGGGCTGCCTTTCCTGGACCACATGTTAGACCAGGTGGCTCGTCATGGCCTGATCGACATCAGCGTCAAGGCAGTTGGTGACTTGCATATTGATGCGCACCACACGGTGGAAGATCTTGGTATTACCCTCGGCATGGCCTTCAATAAGGCACTTGACCGCACGGGTATCCGCCGCTACGGGCACGCCTATGTGCCTTTGGACGAGGCGCTGTCCCGGGTTGTTATCGATTTCTCCGGTCGTCCAGGGCTCGAGTACCATATCCCCTTCACGCGCGGTGCGGTGGGTGGCTTCGACGTGGATCTGTTTCATGAATTCTTTCAAGGCTTCGTGAATCATGCCCTCGTAACGCTGCATATCGATAATCTGCGTGGCATCAACTCGCATCATCAGATCGAAACCGTATTCAAAGCATTCGGGCGCGCGCTGCGCATGGCGATCGAGATCGATCCCCGCGCTAGCAACGTCATTCCTTCGACTAAGGGCGCTCTCTAAAGAGCGTCTTCGTTAGCGCATTCTCAGGTTAGTACTATGAATAAAGTGGCCGTCATTGACTATGGGATGGGCAATCTACACTCCGTGGCGAAAGCCTTGGAACATTGCGGTAAGAACGTCTCTGTGACTGTGAGCAGCGACGCCAAGACGATCCTCGCGGCCGACCGCGTGATCTTCCCGGGCGTTGGCGCTATTCGCGATTGCATGGCAGAGATTCGTCGCCTCGGCATCGATGAGATCGTTGCCGAGGTCATTCAGACCAAACCTCTCCTTGGCATCTGCGTGGGCATGCAGGCCTTGATGGAGAGTAGCCAAGAGAATGGCGGCGTGGATTGCTTGGGGCTCGTAAAGGGGCAGGTTAAACTGTTTACGAATGGCCAGGCGGATGGAAAGCCCGTATTGCTTGAGAGCGATGGCGAGGCACTAAAGGTGCCCCATATGGGCTGGAATATCGTGCAGCAGACTCAGCCCCACCCTCTGTGGGCTGGCATCGCAGACGGCACGCGTTTCTACTTCGTGCATAGCTATTATATTACGCTCGACCCTAGCGAGACCGCAGCGGGCATGACCCACTACGGCGTCGACTTCGCGGCAGCCTTAAGCAAGGGCAATGTGTTCGCCGTGCAGTTCCACCCAGAGAAGAGTCAGCACGGTGGTCTGCAATTATTGAGTAACTTCCTCGCCTGGAATGGCGAGAGTTAAAAATTTTTAGTTTTAGACGATAAGGTTTAGTTTCATGTTGGTAATCCCCGCAATCGACTTAAAAGACGGACAATGCGTACGCCTCAAGCAAGGCCGCATGGAAGACTCCACGGTGTTCTCCGATGACCCCGTTAAAACGGCTGGTCACTGGTTGGAGCAGGGCGCTCGCAGGTTGCATCTGGTCGACTTGAACGGCGCCTTCGCGGGTACGCCCGTCAACGGCGAGGTGGTGCAGGCGATTGCGAAAGCCTATCCCCATTTGCCACTACAGATCGGCGGCGGTATACGCGATCTCGCGACCATCGAGCGCTATCTAAAAGTAGGTGTGAGTTTCGTCATCATCGGCACGCAAGCGGTGAAGGACCCGGCGTTTGTCGCGCAGGCCTGCAAAGCATTTCCCGGCAAGATTATCGTGGGGTTGGATGCGGCAGAGGGCATGGTGGCTACCGAAGGTTGGGCGAAGGTTTCCGATGTTCATGTAATCGATCTGGCCAAGCGTTTCGCCGACGATGGTGTCGAGGCAATTATTTATACCGACATCGCACGCGACGGCATGATGCAGGGCGTAAACGTGCCCGCAACTGTTGCACTGGCCGAGGCTACCCGTATCCCGGTGATCGCCTCCGGTGGTGTTAGCCGTATCGAAGATATCCATGCCTTAACGGCCGTCGCCAAGACTGCAACCGGTGGTGGCATCATGGGCGCTATCACTGGCCGCGCGATCTACGAAGGCGCGCTAGATTTGGCGCAAGCACAACGTTACTGCGACGAGAGCGGGAGCTAAACAATGGCACTGGCCAAACGCATCATTCCCTGTTTGGATTGTGACAAGGGACGAGTAGTGAAGGGCGTAAAATTCCTCGACATTCGTGACGCGGGCGACCCCGTGGAAATCTCGAAGCGCTACAGCGATGCCGGTGCGGACGAGATTACCTTCCTCGATATTACCGCCAGTCACGAGGGCCGCGAGACCACCGTGCACACAGTAGAGTCTATCGCGGGGCAGGTATTCATTCCGCTTACCGTTGGGGGCGGCATTCGCACACTAGAAGATATTCGCACCATGCTGAATGCGGGTGCGGACAAAGTCGCCATCAATACTGCGGCGGTGTTCAACCCTGAGTTCGTGCGAGAGGCGGCGGCGCGTTTCGGTTCGCAATGCATCGTCTTGGCAATGGACGCAAAGAAAGTCAGTGCGCAGGGCGAGAGCAATCGTTGGGAGATTTTCACCCACGGTGGTCGCAAGGCTACGGGTATCGACGCCATCGAATGGGCCAAGCGCATGGTGGCGTTCGGTGCGGGTGAGTTGCTGTTAACCAGTATGGATCGTGATGGCACCAAGAGCGGTTTCGATCTTGAGCTCAACCGCGCGATAAGCGACAGCGTCAGTGTGCCCATTATCGCCTCGGGCGGAGTGGGCTCTCTGCAAGATCTCGTCGATGGTGTGGTCGAAGGTCATGCGGATGCGGTGTTAGCGGCGAGTATATTTCACTTCGGGGAATTTACTATTGAGCAGGCCAAACAGTATATGGCCGAGCAAGGCATTACCATGCGGCTGTAGCTTTGTGCTGCAGCTCAATCATCTGCGATGCGGTAATCAATTCTATGCCCTGTTCCTCTAGTAGAGGCAGGGCCTGTTCCAAATAAGTCAGAGTCTCTTTGTAAGGGTGGCCGATACCTACGGCGACGCCTTTCTCTCGCGCCATCTTCAGCAGTTTCTTGAATTCACGATCTATATCCTCATGGGTTTGCACATTGTCGAGGAAGATATTGCGTGTCACCGTGGGGATGTTCTGTTCCATAGCCATCTTGCCCGCCACGCTCTTGGCGGTGGTGTAGCTATCCACGAAATATAAATCGCGGGCTTTTAGTACTTCCATCACCCACTGCATCGGCATGGCCATTTCGGTGAGTGCGCTTCCCATATGATTATTGACGCCTTGAAGGTGTGGGATGGCGTCGATGTCTTCATTTAGTGTCGCGACAAACACTTCTTTACTCAGTTCTGCAGTAAGTGCGCCGGGCCCTAAGGGCATGTTGGCAAGATTGCTCATCGGCGCGTGTAGCATGACCTCTTTGCCTTGGTTGTTGGCAAGCTCGGCCAGCTCTTTTCCATGTGGAGTATGTGGTAAAACCGCGAATGTTACGGCGCCTTGCAAGGCAATTGCCTGCTCTCCAAGTGCAGCGTTATAGCCGATATCGTCGATAATAAGGGCAATGCTCGGTCGCTGTGGTTCCAACGCTGGAGTGGTGACGGCAGGGCTGGGGGCTAGGGCGGCGGTGTCTTCGTGAAAGGGTAAGGGTCCCATCAAGTCTGTTGAGGCGTTGCTCAGTTCGGGCTCTGGGGCTGTAGTGATGTTGTCCGGGCTTTCGGGCGCAGTCTCTATTGCTGGCTCTAGAAGGGCAGGCGTCACTCTTTCGATAGTGTTCTCAATGACAGGAGCCTGCTCGGAAGTCTGTGCGCGATCTGGCCCACTCAGCAATAGAATGAGGGGCATGCCGATCATGCCGATCACAACCATAGAGAGGGGGCGCGGATTTTTTTTGATAGCCTCTAAGAAAGGGTCCTTGTATTTCGGTTCTTTCTTAAAGGGTAGAGGCCCTGTGTCGTTCTGCTTCACTTTTCGTTCTGCTTTCTCGTTATTGGGCTCTAGCATCGGTAATGCGCGTACTAAGATTGCTCTTCTTATTGCGCGCAGAGTCGAGAATGTTCAGGCCGCGCAATAGTGTAAGCGCCTCTTGTAACTGATAGTCATTGAGCACTACGCGCTCGGTAGTCACGGTTGGCTCGCGCACGATATCGTCGAGGTCGTTGCCGTTGCGTAAATGCCCTTCGAGATCCGCCTCGGTATAGCCCGCGCGGCCAGTGGCGCGTGTAACCAATGCCTCTTCTACCTCGATGTCGGGCTTAATGCCCTGGGCCTGAATAGAGCGGCCATCGGGTGTGAAGTAAAGGGAGGTGGTGAGCTTTATGGCGCGGTTCTCCGCTATTGGCATTACGCTTTGAACAGAGCCTTTGCCGAAGCTGCGCGTACCCATGATGACGGCGCGGCCGTGGTCCTGGAGGGCGCCCGATACGATCTCGGCCGCAGAGGCGGTGCCAGAGTTAATCAGTACCACCAATGGCACACCGCCACTTGGGTCTTGTGCGTCAGCAAAAAATTCCATCTGCACTTCGTTGTCACGGCCCTGTGTATAGACGATCTTGCCTTCGGTGATGAAGGCGTCTACGACTTGAACTGAGGCCTGCAGGATGCCGCCGGGGTTATTGCGAAGGTCCAATACTAGGCCCTTCAAATCGGGGGTCGCCGCGCGAATCTCCGCTAAAGCATCTTCAACCTCAGTGCCGGTATTCACCTTGAACTGAGAGATGCGCAGGTACTCATAGCCGGGCTCTAACTCGCGATGGCGTACGCTGGCCACGGCGATCACATCGCGTGTTAGCGTGAACTCTAAGGGTTCAGGAACACCCTCTCGCATGATGCCGATATCGATGGTGGTGCCAATCTCGCCGCGCATCATATTGATCGCGTCGTTGATAGGCATCTCGCGCAGTGGCTTGCCGTCGAGCTCGATAATCAAATCGCCGGGCAGGATGCCCGCGCGGGATGCTGGTGAGTCGTCGATGGGGGAGATGATTTTGATATAGCCGTCTTGCTCGCCGATCTCGATGCCTAGGCCGCCAAACTGCCCCTGAGTATTCTCCTGAAGGGAATCGTATTCTTCTCCTGCAAGATAGGCCGAGTGTGGGTCGAGCCCCGAGAGCATCCCCTTGATAGCGTATTCGAGCAAGGTCTTGTCATCGATCTCGCGCACATAGGAGCTGCGGATGTTGTCGAGAGCCTCGGCGAAGATGCGCACTTCCTCGAAGGGCAGGGGTAGTGCCTCTTCTTGGCTGGGGTTTTGCGCATAGCTAGTGGCGCCTAGAGCGCTGCAGAGCAGCCCAGCACAAAAGCGCTTGCTTGGGAATTTCTGCAAAAACATGTTCATGACAAGCCTCCGAACTCAAACAACCCCGAAGGGCAATAATTCCAATGCACCGAGCATAGCATGCAACGGTCCTGCGCCTACAATGGCCTAGCGATATTCCTGCTGGGCGTGGTTTTTTAAGACTCGCACCATATTGCTGGATCTTGCGCCTGGCCATTGTGTCTTATCTCGAAATAAATGCCGGGACTTCCCGTGCCGCCATTTTCGCCCGAGGTTGCCAAGGCCTCGCCGCGGTTTACCCAATCGCCTTTGCGTTTCACAAGGCTCTGATTGTTTGCGTACAGGCTCAGATAGCCTTCGCCATGGTCGACTACCACTAGCAAGCCAGAGCCCCTGAGCCAGTCGGCGAATACGACCCGGCCTGGGTGTACTGCCCGCACTGGCGAGCCGATCTCGGCCCCCATGACGATGCCCGCTCTATGTAAGTTGCCGTCGCTATAAGCCGCGCCGAAGCGATTCAATGCTGTGCCGGCCACGGGCCAGGGCAGCTTGCCACGGGATTGTGTGAATGGGGTTAGCTGTTCTGGTGGTGGAATGCTGGCAATAGCTTCCTGGATTTTCGCGATCAATGCCTCTAAACGACCGCGATCCTCGGTGAGTTGTTGCAACTCGCCGCTGCGCGTCGCGATGTCATCCTTCAAAGCGGCTAGGAGAGTATTGCGTTGAGCCTGCTCTGTATCGAGCGAGTCCAGCTGTACCTGCAGCTGCGCCTGGATAGCATCGCGCTCAACGGTAGAAGCCTCTATCTGGGCGCGTGTGGCCAACAGCTCGCTTAGTGTCTCGCGGTACTCTTGCACCCTCGCTAGGCGCTCACGATTGAAACGCTCGTAGTAGTTGAGCATGCGGGCGCTACGGGCTGGGTCTTGCTGATTTAAGAGGAGCTTGAGGTAGGGCTCTTGCCCGGACACGTAAGCGGCACGCACGGCTTGCTTGACCAGCGCTTCCTGCGCGCTCTTCTCCAACTCCAGCGCGGCACTGCGCTCGTTCAGGCTGTTCAGTTGTGATTGCAAAGTGGCGATGGCGTCTCGATTCTCTGCCACTTGCGCGCGGATGCTGTCGGTCTTCTGGGTGTTCTCCCGCAGCTGTGTTTCGAGCGCGCTGCGGTTGTTGGCGGCGGAGTTTAGCCAAGTCTCGATGTCTGCGATCGCGGAATTGAGTTGGGCGAGCTGTTCCTCGGGAGGAGGCTCCTGGGCAAGCAATGCGGGCTGGGTAAATAGGGCGAGTAGGGCGCACAGTAGCGCCGCGAAGAAATCGCGGCGTACTCTTCGTGATGTGTGCTGCCTCGTCCTACTCGTGTTCACTTAGCCTTCTTTGCGCATCAAAGGGGTGCCGGTCATCTCCGCTGGCACCGGCATCTCCATCAATTCTAGGAGCGTAGGGGCTATGTCGCACAGACTGCCAGGTGACACAAATTGCCAAGCCTTGTTGCCAACATAGACCAAAGGCACCGGGCCGTTAGTGTGGGAAGTCAGGGCCTGGCCAGAGCTAGGGTCTACCATCTGCTCGACATTGCCGTGATCGGCGGTGATCAGGCACTGCCCATCGGTCTCGAGAATCGCTTCTTCGATGCGGCCTAAGCAAGCGTCTAGTGTTTCAACGGCCTTGATTGCTGCCTCGAAGCTGCCGGTGTGGCCGACCATGTCGCCATTAGCATAGTTGCATACGATGGCATCGTAGCTGCCGGAGCGAATCGCCGCGACGAGTTTGTCGGTGACCTCAACGGCGCTCATCTCTGGCTGCAAATCGTAGGTCGCGACCTGAGGCGAGGGGATTAGCTCGCGGGTCTCTCCTTCGAACTCTTTCTCTCTGCCGCCGCTAAAGAAGAAGGTGACGTGGGCGTATTTTTCGGTCTCGGCGATGCGCAGCTGCGTCTTATGCTCGTTAGCCAAATACTCGCCTAGAACATTGTTCATAGGCTGTGGCGGGTATGCGCAGACCACGTCGATATCCGCGGCATATTCGGTAAGAGTCACAAAGTCGCCCAGTTCGCGCTGGTAATTGCGCTTAAAACCACTGAACTCTTTGTCATTGATAGCGCGAGTTAACTCTCTAGCGCGATCTGAGCGAAAGTTCATGTAGATCAGCGTGTCGCCATCTTCGATATGAACGGGAGACTCTTGTTCCGGCGCAATCACCGTAGCTTTAACGAACTCATCGTCTTCGTCGCGCGCATAGGCGGCAGCTAGAGCCTCTTCGACAGTCGCGTAACGATACTCGGCATCTGCCCCCATGATGAGATTATAGGCCTGCTCTACGCGATCCCAACGATTGTCGCGGTCCATCGCGAAATAACGACCGACTATGGACACGATGCGGCCGCAGCCGGTGTCCTGTAAGGCTTTCTCTGCCCGTTGCAGGGACGCTAATGCACTGCGCGGCGGGGTGTCGCGACCATCGAGAAACGCATGCAGATAGATGTGTTCTGCGCCGCGTTGTTCGGCCAGCTCGATCATCGCGAGAATCTGTTCTTCGCTGCTGTGTATGCCGCCAGGCGACAGAAGTCCCAGAATGTGCACGGCCTTGTCTACCATGATGGCCTTGTCGACAGCGTCCACCAGTGGCTCGTTCAGGTAGAAGGTGCCATCTTCGATAGCCTTGTCGATTCGAGTCAGGTTCTGATACACCACGCGGCCAGCGCCCAGGTTCATGTGCCCCACTTCCGAATTGCCCATCTGCCCCGTAGGCAAGCCTACTTCGACCCCCGATGTTTTGATCAGCGTATGGGGACAAGTGCCCCAGAGCCTGTCCCAAACAGGTGTGTTTGCGGCGCTGATTGCGTTGTATTCAGTCTCTTCTCGATATCCCCAGCCATCTAGAATGAGGAGAAGGGCGGATTTCTTAGCAGGGGTGTTAGTTGTGGGATTAGCAGTGCTTGCGCTCATAGCGATAGGGATTCCAATTCTTAGTGCGTTCAACAAGGTGCAGCGGCGATATTATCTCGGAAACGCCGCCTCATAGCGAGACTGTAGAGTGGGGCAATTGGGCTAAAAGTATGGACGTCTATTTGCCACAGGCGGGTTTGGAACTTTCTTATGGCGTGCATTGGCGTGTATACTGCCTCCCTTTTTTGCAATCGTCCTGCGCGTTGGGATGTTGCAGCATCACCATGCCGTTGCTACTTAGCACGGTGGAGATCGATTCGAATTATGGCGCAATTTATTGAATTTGTTGGGAATCATTGGATTCTTGCCACGCTTTGGGTCGGGCTGGTTATCGCATTAGTGCTCCATCGCTCCAGAAGCGCTGGTGAAGCGCTCAGTTGCCAGCAGGCAGTGATGTTAATTAATCGCTCCGACGCAGTATTGCTCGACATCCGCGAGAAAAAGGACTTCGACGCCGGCCATATTGTGGATTCCGTCCATATTCCCATGAGTAAGTTGGGCAGCCGAGTCTCCGAGTTGGAAAAATATAAGGCGAAGCCGATTATCGTTGCCTGCCGTCTAGGGCAGCAGTCGACAGATGCCGTGAAGATATTGAAAAGCGCTGGATTCGAAAATGTAGTGCGTTTGAGTGGCGGGATCACCGAATGGCGATCCGACAATTTGCCGCTAGTGCAAAAATAGATATTCCCTTTGGGGGAATGGTTTACAGGCCCCTTTTCACAACAACCCAAGAGTGATGCAGGAACAAACATGGCAGACAACAAAGACGATCAAAAGCAAAGCACTGAAACCACAGCTCCAGCGGCTGGCGCAGCAAATGGGCAAGAAGCCACTGGGCCATCTTTCGCCCTGCAGCGCATCTATGTGAAAGACTCCTCGTTCGAGTCGCCACGCAGCCCCGCGGTATTCCAAGGGCAGTGGGCACCAAAGATTTCTTTCAATCTTGGCAGCAAGAGTGCGCGCATCTCTGAAGGTGTGTTTGAGGTCGTACTTACGATTACAGTTGAAGCTAAAGTCGAAGAAAATGCAGCCTTCCTCTCGGAAGTACACCAGGCAGGCATCTTTACTTGCACAGGTTTGGCAGATGCGGACCTAGAGCAGGTGCTCTCCGCTGTTTGTCCTAACATCCTGTTCCCTTACGCGCGTGAAGCAATTGACTCCTTGATCGTAAAGGGCAGCTTCCCGCCTGTGAATCTCGCTCCAGTGAACTTCGATGCACTGTACGCGCAGAGCAAGCAGCAGCAAGCCGCTCAGGCTGCGGGCGCAGCAGCACCTGCGGGCGAAGCCGCTAACTAAGACTTCTCGCAGCTAAGGCACTCCTGCAGCTTGGATCTTTAAAAAATCTAATTGTAGGAGCCTGCCTTGCAGGCGATCCACTCCCTGCTCGGGCTCGCCTCATTCCTCGAAATCGAAGTCTAGTTGCCGAAGCGCCTCATACAGAACGATAGCCACTGAATTAGAAAGATTCAGGCTCCGACTTTGCGCTCGCATCGGTATCCGTAATACCTGCTCCTGGGGCAGCGCCTCGCGTATATCGGCAGGCAGGCCGCGAGTCTCCGGGCCAAACAACAAAACATCGCCATCTCTGAACTGCGCCTCGCAATGGCCAGTAGAGCCTTTCGTGCTAAGTGCAAAAAGACGGCCCTTCGGCCCCTCAGCCTGAAATGCCTCCCAAGATTCGTGCACATGTACCCTCTCAACCTCGTAATAGTCTAGGCCAGCGCGGCGCACTTGTTTCTCGTCGAGCGAAAAGCCCAAGGGCTTGATCAGATGGAGAATTGCACCAGTGTTGGCCGCTAGGCGAATGATATTGCCGGTGTTTGGGGGGATCTCGGGTTGGTATAGAGCAATGTGCAACATGGCGTTTTCTCAATGGATAAGTTGGCGCCAAGATGGAATGTAGGGGGCGCGGCCAGCGTTAGGCGGGCAGGCTATCGTTTGTGCTGCATGGCAGCAAGGGGGGCGGAATTGAGATTTGTACACTCTTTGCGCAAGAAACCTACCCTAAATGTACCCGAAATCCGCTATTTCCATATAGAATTTATGCACTTATCCTTTATAATTCAAGAACTTTAATTAATGTAGAGTTTCCGTGCTTTGCTTGTTCGTTTTGAGCCTTCATTATCGGCTCTCTTTATTATCAGGCAGTTAAGTGCTTAGGCGCTAAGCTCGTCCAATCTATAGGTTTATTTGTGTTGAAATTGTTTTCCAAAAATAAGCAATCCGCCGGTCTGGTGGGCTTGAGTGTTGCCGATGACCGCGTGTTGATTGCGCAGGTCTTGCGAGATAACTCTCGTGGTAGCGGTGCACCCCTTTTGGAAAAATGTAGTCGACAGAATTTGGAATCGAGCTCACAGGCACGCGAAGTGATCACGGCTCTAGTGGATTCCATGGAGCTGGGCGGCGCAAACTGCAATTATGTGCTCTCTCCGCGTGACTACAACCTCTACATGATCGAGGCCCCGGCGGTCGAGGATTCCGAGCTGCGCTCTGCGATCCGTTGGAAAATCAAAGATTTGTTAGATATGCCGGTAGAGGATGCCGCGATTGACATCTTTCCCGTACCAGATGATGCGTTCCGTGGTCGTGCAAAGATGCTTTATGTGGTCGCGACGCCGAAAACTCGGATCGAAGCAATTATCGACCTAGTTGGCCGTGCGGATTTAAAACTGCAGTCGATCGATGTGCCTGAGTTGGCCATTCGCAATATTACCCAGCAGTTCTTGGATGACACTAATGGCCTTGCCTTTATCGACCTGCGTAAGACCGGCAGCACGATGAATCTAAGCAGGAACGGAGAGTTGTATCTGACTCGTAAGATTAGTACGCAATTAGATGCCGATGTGATGAGCTCGCGAGATTGGGAGACGCAGCGTGATAGGCTCGTTTTGGAGCTGCAGCGATCCCTGGATTACTACGAGAGCCAGATGGGCCAGGATCCGATCTCACAATTAGTGATGGCGCCACGTGCGTCAGACTCCCACGAGATGGCGGCAAGCCTGAGTGAGGTTCTATCGATTCCGGTGACTGTCCTGGAGATTGCCGGGCGGATCGAAATCGCCGAGGGTATCGATCAAGACGTGAAGCGTTCCTGCATGGTGGCGATCGGCGCGGCATTACGCAGCGACAAGGCGGTGGCGGCATGATTCAGCAGGTCAATCTGTATTTGCCCGAGTTTAGGCCAAGTCGTGAGTTCATCAATGCAATTCGAGTGCTACAGTTAGCTGGCTTCGTCATATTTGTGATGGCGGTGATGTGGGCGAACAGTTTTCTCAGAACCAGCACGCTGCGCTCCGATATTCAGACTACGCAGTCGCAGCTTACTGCGCAGACAGAGATCACGAACCAGCTACAGCAGAACTTAGCGCGCCGTGCCAGCGATCCGGCATTAGTCGTTGAGCTAAACGAACGCGAGCAAGAGCTGGCCGAAAGTAGAGAGATGCTGGAATTCTTGCGCGGTTCGAACTTGGGCAATATCACTGGCTTCTCGGGGTACGTGAAGGACATCTCAAGGGCGGCCTCCGACGGGCTTTGGTTGACTCAGTTCAACTTCATGAATGGTGGGCAGAGTGTTTATTTGAAGGGCATCGCCCAGCAAAGCGCGATGGTGCCCGAGTTTATTAACCGCTTAGCAGCGGGTAAGAGCCCGCTAGTCGAGCGAGATTTCTCCCGTTTCTTGGGTAATCTTATCAATACGACTCCGGTGGAAGGTTTAGAGCGCACTCGTCTCTATCAGTTTGAATTGGAGACGCGCGAATGAACCCGAAGACCTGGCTCAAGAAATTCACCGAGTGGTTCGATGTCAGGCCGCAGGCTGAGCGTTTCATTCTCGCTTTTATTGGCTTCGGTGGGCTAATCTATTTTTTCGTGATTCTAATTAACGATCCAGCTAAACAAGAGATCGCGAGTCTTGATCGTCAGCTAAGTACGGTACAGCGCCGTTTGATTGACCAGCAAACGAGTGCCGCGGAATTGCAACTGACCGGTGTGGAAGACCCGGACAGTTTTATTCGTGAACGTTTGTCCGCCCTGATAAATGATCAGGCCGCGGTGCAGGGTGATATCGAGCTTCTCGCTGGCAATCTCGTGTCACCGAATGGCATGACACAGATGTTGACTGGGGTTTTGGATAGCCAAGAAGGGCTAACTCTCATCAAAGTGGAGAATATTGCGCCTAGGGCTTTGACTAATGGCCTGGCAAGGGGCGGCGCGGCGGCTGCAGCGTCTACGGCAACCACAGCAACCACTGCTACCAGCGCTTTACGCTCAATTGGTTTTCAAGTATTTCGGCATGGCTTAATACTGGAGTTTCAGGGAGATTATTTCAGTACCCTGCGCTATTTGATGTACCTAGAGGCGATGGATCAAAGCTTCTTCTGGGATAGCTTCCAGTTCGAGCAAACCCTCTGGCCCGAGGCGAGAGTGCGTCTCGAGCTCCATACACTCAGCTCGGAAGAGGGGTTTATCGGTGTATAGCGCAATAAAACAGACAAGCTTGGCTCTTTCTCCTCGATGGCATCGAGGCTGGCTTTCTTGTGCACTGCTAGTGGCATTGGCGCTACCTAGTTTAGATGTGCAGGCAGAGCTCTTCGGCGGCGAAGAATTGAAAGACCCAACGCGCCCTGCTGGCGCTCCACTTGCCGCTGAAGGCGAAGGCGGTGAGGGTTTTCTTGCGGGTCTATTTGGCAATGCTACTGGTCTACTTAATAGTAATTACAAGGTCACGTTTATTCGAGCGGGCGGTTCAGAGCCCGTTGCAATGATCAACGAAAGGCTAGTAAAGACAGGCGACATGATTGGTCAGGCCGAAGTTATCTCGATTGATGCGCAGAGCGTGTCATTGCGAGTCAACGGCGCGATCCAGCGCGTAGCCACTTATAGCGACACAGTGAAGACTCCGGCAGAACCCCAATAAGGTTTGCTGGGTAATGAATTTTTTGGCGCTTCGCAACTGCGCCCTTACGAAAGACTTAAGACAGATCGGAGTATGGATGTTAATTAGATCTTCCATGACAGCGCAGCGAATAAAATCGATTCCCAAGGTAGCATTGGTGAGTCTTTTTCTGTTCCTTAGTGCCTGCAACACGAGCCAACAACGTAACGCCGATACCGAAGTATTGGAGAGCATTCAAGGCAATCTCGAGGAGGCCATAGCGACTTTGGATACAACGCCGACGGCTCCTTCTCAAGCCGAAATCGATGCTATCCTGCCCTCTGTGTTCTTGTCGAACGAGATCGCAGCGCCTGTCGAGGAGCGTTTCAACATTGTCGCCAATCGCGAGAACGCCCAAAATTTCTTTGCTAATGTTGTGGCGGGTACTGACTTCGGCGTAGCAGTAAGCCCTGAGCTCGAAGGAGAAATTAGTCTCTCTTTACCAAACGTTACTATCGATGACGTGATGCAAGCAGTACAACAGACCTATGGATATCAAATATCACGCCGAGGCAATATTTATCATGTTCAGCCAGGCGGTCTGCAAACTCGTTTGTTCACTGTAGATTATCTCAATGTAACTCGCACGGGCACTTCTTCCGTACAAGTGAGTTCCTCCGGGCAAAGTGGAGGTCAGGGTGGTGGCAATAACAATAATGGAAATAATGGCAACCAGAGCGGCGGTTTAAGCAATGGTGGTAATTCGGGTAACAATCAAAGCGGCGGCCAGACTGGTGGTGCAACCGGTGGAAATAGTAATACTGGCGGCGGACAAGGCGGGCAAGTTTCCACTCAGACTGAGTCAAACTTCTGGGAGGATTTCGAGGAGGTAATCGCCGCTTTAGTTGGCACAACGGTTCGTCGCGACGACGATGGCGGCGCCAATGCCGGTGGCGGAGGAATACTGTCGGGACTGTCTGCCGCCCGTGGCAGTTCAGGCAACAGCGATGGCAAGAGTGTTGTAGTGCAGCCTCAAGTCGGTTTGATTATGGTTACCGCCTATCCCCATGAATTGGATCGCGTAGCGCAATATATCGAACGTGCACAGAATATTCTGAGCCGCGAGGTCACGATTCAGGTGCAGTTCCTCGAGGTGATTCTCAACAAGGGCTTCCAGTCGGCAATCGATTTCGACACCTTTGGTCCCGGCGGCGCAGCTAATGGTGATAACACAGTGACTGCAGCCTATGGGTCTGCCGGTGACTTCACTATTTCTGGCAACTCAAGCCCGCTGTCCATCGTCACAAATTTCACAGACTTCGACGCGGTGTTTAAGATTCTAGAGTCACGTGGCACGACTCAGGTGTTGTCTAGCCCAAGCCTCAAAGTTTTGAATAATCAGAAGGCCGTATTCCAAGACGGCGACGAAGAGTATTTTCAGACCGGTGCAAGCTCGACCACGATAGCCGGCGGCAATAATACGACGACTAATGCTAGCGCATCGCTGGAGTCTTTCTTCTCTGGCATCTCGATGGATATCACGCCACAGATTAGTGCAGATGGAAGGATCACCCTGCACGTACATCCCACCATTAGCACCGTGGTTGAGCAAAGTAAGACAATCTCTGGCGAGCAGATTCCATTAGCGCGCACATCGGTGCGCGAGCTCGACAGTGTGATTCGCGGCGAAGATGGCAAGATTGTGGTGCTAGGGGGCTTGGCCTACGAGCGCAGCACGGACGATCTAGCTGGCATTCCATTTGCGAATGACATACCAGTGGTGGGTGCGGCATTCGACCAGCGTCGCCGATCGACGGTAAAGAGCGAATTCATCATTCTATTGCGCCCTATGATTGCCAACCCAGGCAACGAGGCGAAGTTTATTCGTGATAGCAGCGATCGATTTATGCAGATTAACCAAGACATTAATTCATTCTAAAGGAACGAAGGTCTTCTAGCGCAACATATAGAAGCGGTGACAATTATGTATCTCGAACATTTCGGCCTAAAGGAACTCCCGTTTTCGTTAACACCGAATACGCAGTTCTTTCTAAATATGGCGAGTTACCACAAAGCTTACAACATGCTTATGGTGTCTATCGCTAATAGAGAAGGCTTCATCAAAGTGGTCGGCGAAGTGGGCACTGGCAAAACAATGCTGTGCCGCAAAGTATTAAACACGCTTGAAGAAAATAAAGAGACTTATGTAACCTCCTATATCGCGAACCCGGTATTAAGTCCGAAAGGCTTGTTCCTTGCATTCGCCGAAGAGCTAGGATTAGATGCCGATGCCGACACGGGGCATCATAGTCTACTTAAACATATTACCCGTAAGCTGATGCAGCTCTCTGCAGAGGGCAAGCAAGTCATTCTCTTTATCGACGAAGCCCATGCCATGCCAGAGAAGACTCTCGAGGCATTGCGCCTACTAACGAACTTGGAGACCGAGAAGGTCAAACTTTTCCAAGTTGTACTGTTTGCCCAGCCAGAGCTAGATGAGCAGTTGCAGAAACAATCGCTTCGACAGCTTCAGCAGCGTATCACTTTTTCTTATCGGCTAGAGTCCCTCGACCGCGACGGCGTAGAGCGCTACGTCACGCACCGCATGGCGACCGCCGGTTACAATGGGCCCGCTGTTTTCTCTAAGCGCGCACTCGATTATTTATTCGCGAGCAGCAAAGGTATTCCTCGACTCGTCAATATTCTCTCTCATAAGGCAATGATGGCCGCGTATGGTAAGGGCGATCGTTCTATCGAGCTCGAGCATGTGCGCCGCGCTGTCGAGGATACGGAAGGAGTAATGGAGCCTAGTGTCTCATATAAACCGATGATGGCTGCGAGCATTGGCGTGATCGCCGGTGCGGCCCTCTTGTTTTATATAGCGAGCTATTACCTCTGAGGTCACGCATATGAGTTTAGTGAATGACATGTTGCGAGACTTGGATCAACGTCGCCAAGAGTCTACTCAACCAAAGTTTGGCGCCGAACGCCTAGTGCCAGTAGCCTCCGATACTAGCGACAGCAAGGGTAGCCGCTCTTTGCTGGGCTTCGTGCTTAGCATCGGGATTACGCTCGGCCTCATAATTGGAGGTCTATATTTTTGGCAATCTCTGACTTCTACCGCGCCTCAACCGATTCTTGTGCAGCCGACTGCTGCCCCAGCACCTGTTGCTAGTGTCGCTCCGAATGTCGAGCAGCGTGAGTTCGAGGAGATCACATTGCGCATGCAGGCCTTAGAGGCGCAGAATCGGGCGCTCTTAGAGGCGCAGTCTGCTATCGCAGAGCAAGCAAGCGCGACACAAACGCAGCTAGAAGAAGAAATAGCGCAGCCTGAACCATTTCCGGAGCCGATAAACGTTGCGGCAATCGCGCCGCTTCCAGTGGCGACCGAAACTATGCCTGCTCCGGCTCCTCAACAAGCCGCAAATCTAGAGCCGACCCAGATTGCCGAAGTGGCTGCTGTACCTGCTACTGAGGCGCCTGCACCGAGCGCGCCAATTCGTAGCCCGCGCAGCCTCAGTTTTCTTGAGCAAGATCAGCTACAAGTTCAAGAAGCCTTGCGCCTAGCCAGTGGCAATCAGAACGAGATGGCGATGCAACAGCTACGCGAATTCGTTAATGCCAACCCCAATGCCCACAACTCCCGCGAGGCGATGATCAAGCTAGCCTTACAGAAAGGAGATTCAACTACTGCGGAGCAACTATTGCAAAATGGTTTCTCGCTCGACGTGAATCGGGCAGGCTATCGCAAGCTGCAGGCGCGCATGATGCTGGGAGCTGGGCAGGCGGAGCAGGCGATGCAGTTGTTAAGCGTCAATATTCCCACTATCCAAGATGATGTGGAATACCACGATATTTTAGCTACGGCCTATCTGTCAGTGCAGGATTACGGAAAAGCGGCGTTGAGCTACGAAGCTTTGGTGCAGCAGAATCGTGGCGAGGGTCGCTGGTGGTATGGCTTGGCCTCGGCATGGGACAGTTTAGGGCGCACTCGTGATGCAGGGCTTGCCTATCAGGAAGCGTTGAAGCTACCAAATTTGAGCGCAGCGTTGCGGCAACGCAGTCAGCAGCGCGTCACGGATCTGGGCCTCTAATGGGCGCATTCAAGCAGAAAATCCGCATTGGCGATCTCTTGGTTAAAAACCAGGTGATTGATGAGCAGCAGTTGCACTCCGCGCTTGAGAAGCAGAAGAGCACGGGGCTCAGGCTGGGGCGTACCTTAATATCGCTCGGTTATGTTGGTGAGGATCAGTTCCTCGAGTTCCTCTCGTCTCAATTGCAGATCCCATTCGTCGATTTGCGCCGCTATAAGTTCGATATCACCCTCGTGCAGCGCCTGTCTGAGACACTGGCGCGGCGCTACCGTGCAATCGTGTTATCAGACAATAAAGGTGACTTGTTGGTCGGTATGGCTGACCCGACAGACATCTACGCATTTGATGCTCTCGAGCGCGCGTTACAGCAGCCAATTCATCAGGCGGTGGTTCGCGAGAGTGAATTGCTCAGTACCTTAGATCTTGTTTATCGACGTACCGAAGACATCGCGAGTTTCGCGGAGGAGCTCGATGACGAGCTTGTCGAGTCTCAGTTCGATCTTGCGTCGCTAACGCCGGCGGCAGATGACAGCGACGCTCCGGTAGTGAAACTTTTGCAGTCTATTTTTCAGGATGCTGTACAAGTACGCGCATCCGATATCCATATCGAACCAGACGAATCCGTATTGCGCATCAGGCAGCGTGTGGATGGCGTCTTACAAGAGCAGGTCATGAAGGAGCGCCGCATTGCGCCCGCGTTGGTGCTGCGCTTGAAGCTGCTATCCGGCTTGGATATTTCCGAACGCCGCATGCCTCAGGACGGCCGTTTTAGTCTAAAAGTAAAAGACCGCAAGCTCGATATTCGTCTCTCCACTATGCCTATCGAGCATGGCGAGTCCGTCGTTATGCGTCTACTCGACCAGACCGACGGTGCCGCGAAGCTAGAGAACGTGGGCATGCCCGAAGAGATGCTGCATCGTTTTCGGCGCCTTATCCATATGCCCCATGGCTTGATTTTGGTTACTGGGCCAACCGGTAGCGGTAAGACCACGACGCTATATGGCGCTCTGCAAGAGCTCAACGAGGTTGGCAAGAAGATAATTACGGTAGAAGATCCTGTCGAGTACCGCTTACAGCGTGTCAATCAGGTGCAGGTGAACCCGAAGATCAACCTCACCTTCGCGAAGGTGTTGCGTGCCGCGTTGCGCCAAGACCCTGATATTCTTCTAGTAGGTGAGATTCGAGATACGGAAACTGCGGAGATCGCTTTGCGTGCCGCGATGACTGGCCACTTGGTGCTTTCGACTTTGCACACCAATGATGCGGTCTCTAGTGCGATGCGCCTAGTCGATATGGGGGCCGAGAGTTTCTTGGCCGCTACCGCGCTGCGTGCCGTGGTTGCTCAAAGACTAGTGCGTCGGCTCTGCGATAACTGCTACATCGACTACACCCCCACAGCACAGGAGCTAGGCTGGCTATCGGGCCTGATTGGGCATGAGAAGGCCAGCACAATGAACCTGAAACGGCAAAGTGGCTGCCATCGCTGCAATAACACAGGTTATCGCGGGCGTATTGGTATTTTCGAGCTGCTTATCCTTGACGACAAGATGTCCGACGCCCTGCGCCGCGGCAGTTCTTCAGACTTCGTGCGTGCAGCGAAGAGCAGTAAGGGCTACGTACCTTTGGTTATGAGCGCCTTGTCCGACGCCGCAAGTGGCATTACTAGTTTGGATGAAGTTTTCCGTGTCGCCGAGCAGATCGATGAGTCGGGCGACTTCGACGTAACTGCCGAAGAGGTCATCTGAGCATGGCGAACTTCCACTATAAGGGGCGTGACCCAAGCGGAGACTTAGTCACCGGCGACATGGATGGGAGCTCTGCAGACGAGGTAGCGTCAGTGTTAGTGGATCGCGCCATTACCCCGATCGAGATTCGGCAAGTAAAGGTTAAGCCCAAGAACACCAAGGCCGCTAACGATCATAGCGCGAAGAAAAAAGAGCCTATTACGACAACTGAGGCTGTTAATACCTTTCTTGCCGGGCGCAAAATCGAGATTAGTGAACTCATTATTTTCTCTCGGCAGATGTATAGCCTTACCAAAGCGGGTTTGCCGCTGGACCGCGCTATTACCGGTCTACAATCTTCCTTGAAGAACAAAGCCTTTAAGAAGGTCTTGAAAGACGTTGTACTCGGACTTGAGAGCGGTATGAATCTTTCGTCCTCTCTCGGTCGGCACCCCAAAGTATTCTCGCCACTGTACTTAGCATTGGTGAGTGTGGGTGAGAGCACAGGACAGCTAGACCTCGCGTTTCGAGAAGTGGGGCGCTATTTAGAACTCGAGAAAAACACCCGCAAGCAGATGAAGAGCGCGACCCGTTATCCCACCTTCGTCATGACCGCTATCGTGATCGCTTTGGGGCTTATTTCTTATTATGTAATCCCTGCTTTCGCGTCGACTTTCGCTAGGCTGGGGGCTCAACTTCCTTTAGAGACCCGCATTCTCATTGCGGTCTCCGATTTCGTAGTGGCGTATTGGGCCTATATGCTCGCCATATTCGTGGGTGTCGTGGTCGCCTGGCGCGCTTGGATCAATAGCCCGCCGGGCCGTTATATTTGGGACCGCGTTAAGATGCGCCTGCCTATTATCGGCGCGGTATTCGAGCGCATAGCGCTGGGACGCTTCGCGCGGACCTTTGGCATGGTAATGCGCGCCGGCGTCCCGATTGTACAAGGGCTGGGAGTTGTAGCTGGCGCGGTAGGCAACAAGTTTGTTGGCAGTCGCGTACTGAGGATGAGAGAGGGGATTTCACGGGGTGAATCTCTCTATAACACGGCTGTGCAAAGCAATATGTTCTCGCCCTTGGTCCTGCAGATGATCTCTGTAGGCGAAGAAAGTGGAGCCATTGATGAATTGATGGCAGAGGTCGCCGATTTCTATGACTCGGAGGTGGAATATGACCTCAAGAAGCTGGGCGACGCCATAGAGCCAATTCTCATCATTTTTATCGCGGGCATAGTTCTTGTATTGGCCTTGGGCGTGTTCCTGCCGATTTGGGACTTGAACTCCGCGATACGATAATTGCTTTGTCGTAGCCTCCATGCGGGGGCTTAATCAATTAAATGCAGATAAAAGAGATATTCGTGTTCAAAACACAGCTAACACAGATGACATCTACAGCACGCAAGAGCAAAGGTTTCTCCTTGTTCGAGTTGATTGTGTATATCTTGCTGGTTTCGATCGTTTTCTCAGCCTCGATGCGTCGTTTTAACGAGTTTCCGGGGGAGGCGGAACGAGCGAATTTCTTGGCTATAAGCATGCAGCTGAAAGCTGCAGTGAGCCTGCAGATGATGAAAGCCATTGCGGCAGGCAATTGGGAAAACCTCGGGCCAATCGAAAATACCAATCCAATGGACCTGATGTTAGAGACGCCATCCAATTACGCAGGTGCTTTTAACCTCGTGGACGAGCAGACTATGCCGAGGCGCACATGGTATTTTGACAGCTTCAATGGGCAGCTTGTGTACTTAGTGAACGATAACAGCAACCTGTTCTCTACCCTTGGCGATGGGACCTCGACGATTTCGGAAATTCGTTACCGTATTGTCCAAAAATACGCCGGTGAGGAGGCGAGGAGCGATGAGGGATTGGGGATCGATGCAGGTACTGTTACTGGCCTAAACGATCCCTCTTTACGTGCCTCTAGCGGTAACAGTAGTGGAGGCCGGGGTCGAAATTGGCAAGGATTGGTGCTCGAAGAGGTCGTCCCATTCAATTGGGCGAGGGGCGGCATGTCCTTGCCGGGCGTAGAGATACCGGAATAGTGTGAACTGCGTCACCCAGATAGTTAGTGGGAAAGGGGCTGATTGGGACAAAAACGGGTCAAAAAGGCCTAATAGGGCTCAGTTTGGTGGCTTTCACCTAGCGAGGGTGAATTCTCGGTGCTAGCATAGCTACCAATGAATCTAATAAGTTAGGTGTAAAGTCTGGCCTAACCTGTTGATCGAGGTGTGAAGTTCGCGAGCTGCTTCTTCAAATCTTAAAAAGAAGCTCGCTTGGGATTAACGAATTAATCAGATAACGACTAAAGGTAACAATATGAAAAACATGACTGCGATGAACGCAAAACGCAAACAAGCTGGTTTCACGATCATTGAATTGGTCGTGGTTATCCTTCTGTTGGGCATTCTTACTGCTACGGCTCTGCCACGTTTTATGGACGTGACTGACGAAGCGCACGAAGCTGTAGTAGACGCTGTAGCTGGTGGCTTCGCAACGGGAACAGCTTTGTTCCGCGCACAATGGGTCGCTGAAGGACAGCCAACGGACAGTTTAGTATCCGAATATAACCTCTATGCTAGCTCCACTGGTTATCCTCTAGGCAGCGCGACAACTAACACACTTAACGGAACTGCAATTGCAGCCGCAATATCGTCGGATGATATTGCGACTGCGACTGGTGTCACTCTGTGTGCGGTTGCATATGAATACATCCTTCAAACTGGCAAGCCTGATCTTTTCAGAACTAGTGCTGGCGTTATAGTGGGCACTGATGGTGTGGCTGGTGAATCAGTTGCTGCGCGTGAAGCTAAGGTTGAGGCTTTAACTCTTGTAACAACTTCTACCGGTGAGATCGTGCCAGTATATGAGAAGAATACGACTGCAGCGGATTCAACTTCTTGTACTTACTATTATGTAGGCCAGTACAGAAGCGGTGAGTCCGCAACAGCTGCTCAACGCACGATCCCTAGCATCACTTACAATTTTATAAATGGTGATGTTACAAGGGGCACTCTATTGTTAGCGACTGATAACTAATAGCGTCTGTTTAGATCGCTATAATCTTGACTGTCGGTGGATGTTTGCCGGCAATCGACATCAACCCCTCTGTATGAGCAATCATGCAGGGGGGTATTGATTTAATGAATACCTTCAATTACGAGTGTGCTCTTTATGCGGAGATCTCAGATTAAGTTCAGAGGATTCTCTGTCATCGAATTAGTAGTAGCTATCCTGATCATTGGCATCATCGCCGCTGTGGCGATGAGTCGATTGCTGGAAGGCGATGCCTACAACGCCTCCGTAGTCCGCGATCAAATAATCTCCCTTGCACGCTCCGGACACCATCGTTCACTTGGGCGTACGGATGTCGCGTTAGTAATTCGACCTAACGGCAATAATTTGGAAGTCATTACCGCCGAAGACTTCGTCGATGCGAATGACTTTACCGCTCTGCAAACAGCTACTATAGATGCTCGCTCCGTTACTGTGTCGGGCGATGTCAACATCACTGATAGCTGTACTACTACTCCAGGTACTGACCAGCTGAGTAATGCTGCACCAATGGTGATTCAGTATGATGAGCTTGGCGATCTTTATCGTGGTGGCGTGACTAGTGCTGTCGGCTATCCATTTTCAGCGACTACCGCCATACGTCTGTGTGTCAATAACGAGTCCTTTGTCTCGGTTTGTTTCTCCCCAGCTGGGTTTGCTTTCGCAGGAGATTGCGAGTGAAAATGCAAATAGGGCAGAAAGGCTTAACCCTGATCGAGATGGTGATCACGATCGTTATATTGGCGATATCACTTGCTGCCATCTCTGCGATGCTCTCAAGCGGCGTCGGCCGCAGCTCCGACACCACGCTAGAGATAAGATCGGCCGCCCTTGCGCAAAGCTATCTCGACGAAATCCTCAGCAAGCGCTTCGACGAGAACTCCCATCCTCGCGGAATACCGCCGTGCAGAGCTAACTGCACCACCTTCGCCAATTTTGGACCCGACAGTGGTGAAAATGGCCGGGCAGACTACGACGACGTGGACGATTATCATGGGCTTGATCAAGGGCAGGGGCAGACGGATCCCTTGCAAGACTCCACAGGCGCGGAAAGAACGGGCTACGAGAATTTTCGTGTACGTGTGTCGGTGCGTTATATGGATATTGCTGTCAGCGGCACAGAGGAGAATCTTGCCGTAGATTTAAACGATCTGGATGAGAATGAAGATGCGAAAGTGATTACTGTCAGGGTGAATTACCTCAATAGTGGTACAGAGGGGATTGCCTACAGTGCATATAAGACCAACTTCTAACCGCGGCTTCACACTGATCGAGATGGTGACCACCATCATCATCTCCTCGATTCTTGCGATGGGGATTGTGAGCTTTATTGCAGACAGCGTAGAGGGCTTTTCAACAAGTTCCAATCGCAGTCGCTTAGCGGGCAGCGGGCGTGCAGCCTTAGATCGCATGACCTTCGAGATACACAACGCGCTACCCAATAGCGTGCGCGTGACTGCTGCCGCCCCAAACGGCGATCAATGCATCGAGTTCATGCCAGCGCTTAAAGCAACTACCTATATCAATCCTCCGATTCGGGGAACGGGTGCGACTAGTTTCGATGTCATTAATTTCGACTCGCTTACTGCCCATCCCTCTCCTGCAGGTATATACGCGGCAATCTATCCGATCAATACGGCAGAGCTCTATAACTACGATGACAATCTAGGCCCATTGGCGCTGATCGACTCCATAAGCGATACGGGCGGGGTAGACGGCAAGATGACGGTGACCTTAGGCGTATCTCACCGCTTCGATAAGCGTTCGCCGAATAATCGGCTTTTTCTAGTCGATGAGCCTGTGAGTTTCTGCGTGGTAGGGGAGAAGCTATATCGCTATAGCAATTATGGGGTAGAGGCGACCCAGTGCACGCCCGACACTTGTCTGCCGAGCACCTTGCCAGATCGCGCTTTGCTAGCTGATAGTATAGATAATGCAGGCGCTACGGCATTCAGTCTCGGCGCGGCCACTACACGGCGCAACGCGATAGTCTCTTTCGATATCTTGATGACGAGCCAGGGCGATATAGTGCGGCTGAACCACGAGGTATTAACCCACAATGTCCCTTAAGCGCAGAGATAGCTTAATAACTTCGCCGCGCTCACAGCGAGGCATCGGCATACCGGCCGCGCTGTTCGTGATTACATTATTTGCGCTTCTGGCTGTCGCTATCAATTTGCTGCAAGAGCAGAACGCAGAGACCTATGAAGAGCAGGTGAATCTTACGCGCGCCTTCTACGCGGCGGAGTCCGGTGCGGGCATTGCGATGAACTCGATATTTCCCCCCGAGGAGTTTCCGCAGTACAACGCGGATGCCGAATGTGCAGCTGGGCCACGTGAGTATGTGTTTACTATTCCAGGGCTAAATGAGTGTACTGCGACAGTTAGCTGTACCGTAGATGCCACGGTTTCCAGTGTGGAGTATTACACCATTGTCAGTGAGGGGAGTTGTAACGGGGTGAACCGCAAGGTGCAGATCAGGAGTAGTAAGCAGTAGAGGCGCTTCGCAACGGTTGTGCGGCGCCCCTAGCCAACATAATGTCTTGCTCTTAAAGCGCGCCCACCAGGTTAAAAATCGCATAAACCACGGCGAGGGTAACAACGGTAGTGATGCCATAAACGATGGCATTATTGATGCCTACCTGGGTTCGGTAGGGGTCGATGCTGAGATTCTTATCGTTAGCCCGGTGACTAATATCCCGTTGTAGGCGCAGTTTGTAGTTATCGCACTTCTCAAGCAGGCGCCAACCGGCCTTCTCTTCCTCTGCCATCACCGCCGCGATGTTAGGTGATTTCGCGAAATGGGGAGTAGTTGCCTGTATGACTTTATATTCGAGTTCCATCTTATGCTCCAGTGCGTTTGCGAATTTGGGGGCGCGAGTTGTATGAACGGTATTTTGTGTGTTCATTCAAGCTTTTGCAACGTTTAAGCCGCAATGGGGTGGGTGATTTAGGGTAGAAATACAATGCATTTTCCCAGCATTTGACCTATTGGAAGCTTTAATTCGCTAAAATAACCAAGCTTCTTGGAATACTAAAATCGTCGCGCTAAAAGCGTCCAAACAATAGTTCATTGGTTTTCTCTGATATGTCCTGCTCCAGAAATATTTCCAGCAAATCGACTGAGCCACAACCTAGGAAGGTGCGGAGAAGTATCGTGCGTGGGATAAGCTTTTTTCTGATAGCGCTCGTGATTGGGAGTATCGCGTTTGCACAGGTGCCGGGGCCAATCAAGGTGCGGGGCAGTGGCGGGAGTATCACGGAAAGCGGCAATTATGTAATTCATACCTTCTCAACTGTTGGCACCACTCAATTCGTTCCTCCTTCGGGCGTAAGCACTGTTGAAGTGCTGATCGTAGGTGGTGGTGGCGGTGGCCCTCGAACTGGAAACAATGGCGGGGGCGGCGGTGGTGCAGGTGGTGTGATCAGTAATCCCTCTGTCACTATCAACGGGTCGACTAACGTAACAGTAGGTAATTTCGGTGCTGGGGCTACATCCAATACTACAAATGGAAGTAATGGTGGAGATTCAGTTTTCAGCGCTTCAAGCGGCACTTTAACTGCCGTAGGTGGCGGTGCGGGTGCTACCAACGGCTCCAATGGCCTTGCTGGCGGAAGCGGTGGCGGTGGTGGCTCTGGAACCACTTCAGGTGGTGCTCGAACTCTCGATCAAGGTTTTGTTGGCGGAAGTGGTGTTAATGGTGCCGGTGGTGGCGGTGGTGGCGCGGGAGGCGCTGGCGCTAATGCGGCTAACAATACTGGAGGAAATGGTGGGTCAGGAATTACCTCGTCTATCACCGGCAGCGCTGTAAGCTATGCAGGTGGTGGTGGCGGCAGTAGCGGTGGAACCGGCGGGTCTGGTGGTTCGGGCGGAGGAGGCGCTGGTTCCAGCGGAAGCGGTGCAGGCGCCAACGCAACTGGCTTTGGTAGCGGCGGTGGTGCAGGAAGAGGGAATAATAATAATGGAGGTAACGGCAGTGCAGGTATCGTCATAGTTCGTTATCTGGCTCCCGTTCTCAGTATATCGACTCAGCCCTCTACGACCGCTGGCCATGGAGTCGCATTAGCACAGCAGCCAGTGATTCGGCTTACACAGAGCAATGGCACTACAGGAATCGACGGTGTCACGATTACAGCGTCGTTATCTGCAGGTACCGGCTCATTGGGCGGAACTTTAACAGCAGTTACGACAGGTGGTGGTTACGCAAGTTTCAGCAACTTGAGCCTGACTGGGCCGGAAGGAGTAAACAGGATCGCGTTTACTCCTGCAAACTCCACCTCGCAGGTAATTTCGAATAATGTGACACTGCAGTCCACACTGACTGTTCAAACTCAGCCACCAGCTAGCCGGCAGAGTGGGCAGACTTTTACTACAGTGGCGCGGGCACTTAATAATGCCGGTGCTGCCCAAAATGGTGTGGCGGTAACAGTCTCCATTCTTTCTGGTGGTGGAACGCTCAACGGAACGCTTACGCAGAACACTAGTAGTGGTAATGCTACGTTCAGCGATCTTTCGATCTCGGGTACTCCGGGAGTTCGTGTATTGCAGTTTAGCGCTACTAATTGGCGCTCGGTCAGTACAAATAACATCACGATCACTTCACCCAATCTCGCGATTACGCAACAGGCATCCGCGACGGTTACGCAAGGAGTTGTGTTTCCACAGCAGCCAATCGTACGCGCTCTAGATGGCGGCGGTTCTCCCGTAAGTGGTGTCGATGTCACAGCTAGCATTGCAACGGGTTCTGGAGCCATAAGTGGCACCGTAACTCGTACAACCGATGCCAGCGGCTACGCGACCTTCACCGACTTATTGATCGGTGGTAACACCGGTGTGCATACCATTAGTTTCTCGGCTAGCAATTGGAACTCAATAGTTTCAAATAATATTACGGTGAGCGCTCCCACCAAATTCCTCACCATGAATACTCAGCCATCGACCAGTGTTAATCTGGGACAAGTGATCCCTATACAGCCGGTAATCTTGGCAAGTGACGGCGGCGCAACTGCAGGGGTTGTTGTAACGGCATCGATAGACTCAGGGGGAGGTACCCTCGGGGGAACATTGACGGCAACGACCAATGGCAGTGGCTTAGCAAATTTCTCAAATCTCTATATCACTGGTCAAGCGGGTGCACATACCCTGCGCTTTACATCCCCTACTTGGACACAAGCAATTTCGAACACTGTCACAGTGCAGCCTTCTGCGCTGAGTGTTACGCAACAAGCAAGTGCAACCGTGGAGAGCGGCGAAGTATTCCCTGTGCAACCGGCCGTGCGGGCATTGGACAGTGTGGGTAATCCTATTAGCGGTGTAGAGGTCAGTGCGAACATTCAAACTGGTGGGGGTACATTGTCTGGCACTGTGACTGCCACCACCGATGGGGTTGGTTATGCAACTTTCAGTAATCTTGCAATAACCGGAAGCACTGGGGATCGCACCCTGCGTTTCACTGCTACCGGTTGGAGTTCTGTAGATTCAAATCCCATTAGCATTGCCCCTTCTGCGTTAATAGTCACTCAGCAAGCAGCAACTCCAACAGAGAGTGGAGTTGCATTCGCGCAACAACCAATTGTGCAGGCCTTGGACGGTGCTGAGAACCCGGTTAGTGGCGTAGTAGTGACTGCGAGTATTCTTTCCGGTGGAGGTACCCTTGGCGGCACACTTACCGCGACGACTGATGTAAATGGAGATGCGATTTTTACAGGTTTGAATATCACTGGCGGCCCAGGAGATCGGGTGCTGCGTTTTACAGCAAGTGATTGGACTGACGTTGATAGCGACGCTATCACGATATTCTCCTATTTAACGATAACGGTACAGGCTTCCGCGCTTGTCGATTCGAATACGGTCTTTCCCCAACAACCGATAGTGGAAGCGCGGGATGGGAATAATAATCTAGTAAGCGATGTGGATGTTTCCGTAGTCGTCAATTCGGGTGTTGGTACCCTTTCCGGTACTACTACAGTAAGTACAGATGCTAGTGGTCTTGCACAGTTTTCGGGGCTCTCCCTTATCGGTCCGCCCGGCACAATCGATCTGCAATTCGATGCTAGCGGGTGGGGCTCGGTTGTATCTAATTCAATCGATATAGTCGCGGCACCTGGTACATGCCTTTTCGAAGGTGGAATCACCGGTACGCAATTGGTGGAGTTGCTGGGATGTACCACGGCGCCAATAAGCCCAGCATCTACTAGTGTTGAGGTTGATGTGCCAGCAGGTACTGAGGCAGGGGATCTATTGGTCGTTGCCATTTCATCATCGGGTGGGACCACATTCAGTGGATTAGCCGGATGGAACCAGATTAGCAATCTTGACTCCGGAGGTGGCGGTAACGCGCAAACCTTAGCGATCTATACAAAAATTGCGAGCGCATCAGAGGCCGCGAGCTATACTTTCACGCAGAGCAGCAACATTGTTGCTTATGGCTATATGATGCGATTCGCAAACGCATCGGGTGTTGTTCTAGAGGCGACGGAAAGTACTGGTAGTGGAGGTACTGCTGCAGCTCCTGCTTTGACGACAACTGAACGCGACACGCTTATCGTGAGAATTATCGCGAATCGCAATGGCCTTAGTGCCAACCCTGGTGCGGGTAATATTATTTCAGGGCACCGTAATATCACGCAGGATGGCGCGGGTACCGCGGATGCAGGTGGAGCCTACATCAATCAGTCCGCAGCGGGAAGTTCTGGAACAGCAAATTTCACTACCTCCGAAGGTCGCTGGGTCACGCAAACTATCGGGATCGAACCCTCTCCCGCATATCACTATGAAATAAGCCATGGAGCATCCCACGGCACCTGTTCAGCGACAACACCCATCACTATTTCGGCACGAGATAGCTATGGCGGTCTCGTTGGTGATTTTGAAGGCACGATGACTATCACTAGTAGTGGTGGAACGGGCAATTATGCGAATGGCACGGGGGTCCTTGCGAACTTTAGCAATGGTACATCTAATGACGGCATCGCGACTTACACATTCGATGGCTCGGAAGGGGGGCAGGTTGTTCTCAATTTCTCGAGTTCAACATTGGGTACTATCACCTTCGACGCTGTCGGAGAGACTGATCTGACAGTTTCTGATGGATTGAGTACAGTTGTTTTAACAAAGGCTGTGCAAACTGAAAACTACAGCCTTTCTATGGTGCTGGGTGCCTGTGCGTTCCGCATCAGCCACGACGGTAACGGCAGCGTTTGTTCGATTGAGCCGATCACTATTAGTGTTGTAGATACGCTTGGCAACAAGGTCAACTATACGGGCAGCATTAACCTAAGCACCGCAGGTATCACCGGTGGCAACTGGACTAAGACTACTACACCAACAGATGCCAACGGTACTCTGGACAATGGTGCGTCTAACGACGGTGCAGCTAGCTATACTTTTGTGTCGGCGGATGCTGGTGATGTCATACTTAATTTTCAGGACAACACCGCTGAAACAGTGAATTTTAATATTACCGCCGCGGGCGTAAGCGCACCAGCCGGTGGCTATGATCCGAATCTCGTGATCACTGCCTGCACCTTCCGCATCTCTCATAGCTCTAGTATGGATGTGTGTTCCCCCGAAGTAGTAACAATTACGATTGTTAATAACCTAGGCGCAACAGTTACGGGGTATACAGGCACTATCAATCTCTCCACAACCACCGGGCGCGGTAGTTGGGCGAAAACGACGACGGCAGTAGATGCAGAGGGGACGCTAACGGATCCAATTAAAGGTGACGGAGGCGCGACTTATAATTTTGTTGCTGCTGATGTTGGCACTATTACACTTAGATTCACTCATCCTGGTGCGTCGGGTGTTGTGAATATCAATGTCAGTGATGGCGCTACGCGCGATCCGCGTAGTTCGGCCAGCCCTTACGATCAGAGTATTTCTGTTGGCGTTTGTAAATTCGAGATAAGCCATAGTGAAAGCAGTACAGCGTGTGAGATCGAAGCTGTCACTATCAAAGTACGCAATAGTCTTGGGGGCTTGGCAGAAGACTACGAAGGGACGATGACTCTAGGCACGAATACCAATCATGGTAACTGGTTGGTCAACACGGGCACGGGTGTGTTAACGGATGTAGCCGGCGACGATAACGGGGTGGCAAGCTATAAATTCGGCGCGAGCGACGACGGGCAAGTAATTCTGGATTTCAGCACGCCACACGCAGAGATTGTGAACTTCGACGCTGTTGACAACGCGATTATCGTGGATGTAACTCTCGACCCAAATTTAGTAGTCAGCTCCTGCCTGCCTGCGGTCACAGGTGCTGTTTCTTGTGTTGCGGGTTCGAGCACGACGTTGGCGATACCAGCGCGCTCAGTAGTCGCCAATCAACGCAGTCGCATGGTGCTAATGTTTGTCGCTAGCGAAACAACAACCAACGTCTCGTCACCCGTTTTTAATGGGCAGCCAATGGAGTTTATCCGACGGGCGCAAGATACAAGTGGTGCTGGAAATACTACGGAGTTGTGGGGCATCCGAGATGCTAATCTTCCCGTTACCGCAGGAACTTATACAGGATCGTTTTCAACTGGTCCTGCAGGCGCTCAAATATGTCTGCTCGCCATAAACGGAGTTGAGCAGGCAATTCCTGCAGCATCGTCCCCCGCAGAGACTGGTCCCAATAACGGCAGCACTGGTGTCAACGTTTCCGGTTTCAGTGCAGGCAGGACTACTACCATTACTACGCAAGCGAACAACTCCTTGGTAGTCGTGGGGACAGGCTTCGACGCCGATACTTACTGGAACTATTCAGATCCAAGTCCAGACTATCTAACACGCATTTTCGGTCAGTTTGATTCTCCTGAAGTGAACCCGGTCGGGGCGCGCTTTGCTGGCAGCGCAGGTAGACTGCCGACAGCTGGTATATCGGATATTTTGGAGCAATTAGATTTCGTTGATCCGACACCTACAGCAGGCTCACAAGTTGTGGTCGCATTCAAACCGTTAATAGCAGGCGCACCCTTGGCTTCTGACTATGTACCGGTATTGTTGGAGCAGACTTTCGCCGGCAATTTAAGTTACCGCGCTATTGGTGCAACCCTAAGATCGTCATTTAACAATGATTCACCAACTCCACTAGGCTGTAATTTTGTAAATTTCGCCACTGGTGCAGCGGCAACGCTTTCATTACCTGTTGGCTCTACCGTGCGCGCGGCATATCTATATTGGTCTGGCTCCGGAGACAATGCGTTAGGGCAGGCAGATGCGGATGTAAGTTTTGGACCGACTGGAAGTGAAGTGTCCATAACCGCCGATGACATATTCTTAATCGATAACACGGGTGTCAGTAATAACGTCGATTATTTTACTGGATTTAAGGATGTGACCGCCCTTGTTAGCGGCAGTGGTAGTTACACCTTAAAGGATCTCACAGTGCAAGCGGGTACGCCTTGGAGCGATTCGCAATCTTGCGCTGGAGCATGGGGTTTAGTTGCGGTTTACGATCATACCGATGAACGCTTGCGTGTGGTCAATCTCTTCCAAGGTTTCCAGCCCTTCCAGAATTCGGCATTTACTTTGGTGCCGCGTAATTTCCGTATGGCGACCAATGATGTTGCGTTGGATCTTCCCAATGGACAGGTAACTCACATCACGCTGGAAGGCGATGAAACATTAAACTCCTCGGATAACAAAGAGGGTTTGGGTATTCAGACTGCGCCAAACTCTACTAGCTTCACGAACATCATCTCAAGTCTCAATCCGCTAGGTCAGGAATTCAACTCGACTGTCACGCGTCCTGTCTATGTCTACGATGCGGGCACCGGCTACTATGTGTTTGATGAGACGGCAGGCCCTAATGGCGACGGGTTTGAGATCGATGTCGCTGGTCCGCAAGTCTCCTCGGGTGGCCCGCGCTTTGGTAACTCTTGGGGCTTAGATGTAGACACTCATTACATCGATGGTGGTGGGCCAGGCTCGTTGCTTTATAACTTCGCAATAGAAGGTGCTGAGGCGGAGCAGATCACGACACGGTATTCCGCCGAGCAGGATCTCGTGATGTTGATCTCGGAAGTCATTAGCGTCACGAACTTTCCTGTTGCCGATCTCGAGCTGACGAAGACTGAGAGTGGCACATTTAAAGTAAATGGCGAGGCCAGCTATCAATTCGTCGTTAGTAACAACGGCAATGGTGGCGTAAGCGGTGGCTACGCAGACGGAGAGGTATTGGTAGCCGATATCTTACCGGATGGGTTCACGTTTGCGAACACTAGTGCCGTAAGTGGCACCGACTGGTCTTGCAGTGTGACTACGAACCCTGGAGCCTTCTCCTGTACTTATGATATTGCGGCTAGCTGGACCGGTGGAGCAACCGCAGCGAGATTGGCCGAGGGAGAGTCGCTGCCAACTATAAACGCTACCGTCACAATCGGCGATAGTAGTTTCTTCCCCTTGCAAAATAATAATGCCAAGAATAGCGCACGTATGATGCACTCTGGTGGTAGCTGCGTAGCGACCGCTGATGGTGTGATACCCGACCCGGAAGATTGTCTGCGCTCGCCACAGTTCGATAACTTCAATGACCTTGAAGGCGGCAATATCGATATTAATGACCTCGATGACAAGCAGGTGAATAACAATAACGTCGACAGTGTGACAACTATCGTGAAAGGCGTTGAAGTCGATCTGGAAATTGACAAGTTTGTGGAAGATATTCTGGAAGCGGGCAGCACCGGCATCTATACCCTGCGTATTACTAACAATGGTCCCGATGCCACTACCGCGCCCATTACCGTAAATGACACGGAACCTGTTGGTGTTACATTCTTGTCAGCCTCAGGAACGGGCTGGGTATGTCCGGCGCCTTCGGGCAGCATTGCATGTACTTTCTCCGGGTCGTTGGGTGTGGGTCAGACTACAGATATTCTGCTATCAGTTGATGTAACCGGTGGGGATGGCTACTTCGTCACCAATGCCGCCTCCGTATCTGCCGGAGCCTTTAATTTCGACTTAGACGATACTAACGATTCTGACCAAGACATCACCGAAATCGAAGGTCCGCCCGTGGCTTCCCAAGAGAAATTCTTGATGTCCGTCAGCTCTCTTGGGCAGTTGACTAGTATCGGCGGGCTTAGCAATTTCACCGATGACGACTACATCATCTACGATCCTGTAACAGACACGGCAGAGATGTTCTTCGACAGCAGTGCATTGGGCTTCGATATTAATGACGCAAGCGCAGTGCATCTACTAAAGAACGGGCACATCGTAATTTCTGCCAAAACGACTAGTACTATAGGTCCACCTGGAAGCGAGATTACTTTCGGGCCAGGTGATTTAGTGGTCTATGATCCGATCCTCGGTACAGCATCATTGTTATTCGATGGCGATACTGTGTTTGGTGGTACAGATCCTGGCGACAATAATATTACGGCTGTCTACGTTAACAACGATGGCACTATCGATATAGCGGTGGAACGTAGTAACACAGACACTACGATAGGCAGTAATAACTTGCCGGTACTCAATACGAATATCATTCGTTATGACCCAGTGGCGGGAACTGCGAGCAATGTGATCGAATTTGCAGACTTGCTCGATACCTCGGATACCGGCGCGATAATTACTGGCTTTTATCGGCGCGTGGACCCAAGCAGTCCAAATTCGACTATCCAGAATTATATTCTCACGATACAAGATCCGGTCGATGGGGTTATCACGACAGGCGTCGGCTATGACCCAAGCACAGGCACTATAGTCACACAAGATGATATTACCCAGATCGATAACACTGGATCTACGACCACTTCTAATCTCTTCCTAGGTGATGTTGAGCTAGGCGTGTTCGAGTCCACTGGCGACATCAGTAACCTCTTGATCGATGCCTTACACGTGATCGAGGATCCGTATATTGGCCATTTCCGTATCTCGGAATATGGTGGCAATGCCTCCGTGTGCTCACCAACGGGCTTGCAACTGCGTATCAGTAAACACGAAGGGCTTACGCATACACGAGACACCGACTATTACGGCTCTGTACGACTGTCCGCGGACACGGGCATTGGCGACTGGGCCATTGTCAGTGGCAATGGTACCTTGACCAATGGCACGGCTAACGATGGCTTCGCTATCTATACTTATGTCCCCAGCGATGGTGGCACGGTAGTGTTAAGTCTCAACCAGTCTGTTGCCGGCACTGTTAACATCGATGTCAGTAACGGTATTGCGCGAGAGGGCATTCCTGCGGGCGTAGGCTCCGAAGCCCCGTTGTTTACTTATAGCGAAGGTGTAACGCTTAACTACCTAGATAGTTTCAGTACGGTATCCTATGCAAACCAGAATGGCACGAATGCATGGGGAGATAACTGGACAGAGAATGACGCGGTTCTGCCGGCTGGAGCCGCATCGGGCGACGTTAAGGTCGCTGGTGGCAAAGCAGTATTTACACGGGCTGGCGGCACTTCCGGGCCTAGCCTCATTCGCAGTATTAATCTTAGCGGCGCTACACTGCAATCCAATCTAGTTCTCAGTTTTAGTTACAGCTACGCTAATCTAAACACCTTCGAAGAGTTTGTAGTGGAGGCGCGACATGACAGCGCCGCGTCGTGGCAGCAGGTAGCACTTTATAAACGCGGCTCGACATTGTCTAACGTAGCGACGGGGAACGGCTTGTCGGGTAATCTTAATTTGTCCGCAGTTTTCACCGGTACTCCTGGAGCTAGCACGCAGATTCGCTTCCGAGTTGTGCAGGGGTTCACCACCGGCGCAACATTCTCTATCGACGACGTAAAACTTACTGCTGAGACCAGCGACTGTAATGTGAGCCCGCTTGGCGTTGCTCACTATGAAGTAGATATACAGGGTGTTACTAGCGGCACCTATAGCGGAGTAGCGTGCGTAGGAGCAGAAGTCACAATTACCGGACACAATGCGGCTCATACAGCCATAGAGCCAGGTGCCGTCACAATCTATCTGACTACCAAGTTGACCAGCAACGGTGCCAGCATTAACAAAGGCAATTGGTCACGCGTTATCGACGGTAGCGGGGTGCTCAATAACGGCACGGTCAACAACGGTGCCGCTACCTATACCTTCCCAGCGAATGAAGAAAGCGTAAAAATTCTCTTCAACTACACTGGCCCGTCCTCGAATCCGGAAATTATCAATTTCAATGTGACGGACAATACGAATACCGAGTTTGAAGATCCTAATTACTCTGTTTCGCAAATAGGTCTGCGTGTGCTGAACTCAAGCACAGGAAGCTCGTCAACCCCAATTCCGGTGCAAATAGCGGGTAAGCCATCAAATGTAAATCCGATCGCTTCGGTACTTTATGTTCAAGTGGTCAACTCCTCAGGCACCAACCCTGGCGTATGCGAACCGTTATTCGCAGTTGGTGAAACGCTCGATTTAGAATTCGCGGCAGAATGTGACGACCCGACAGAGTGTGTAACATCGACTGAGTCATTTGAAGTTAACGGTACTTCCGTACCCCTGGTCGATGAGCCAGATCCAGTGAACTACACTAGCGTGCCAATTACCCTTACCGATGTTGGAGGTGGGGTTCCCGGTGCGCCGATCGTGATTAACTATTCAGACGTCGGCAGAATGCGGCTGCATTCGCGTTTCGATATACCTTTCGGTGACAATTTGAATCCATTGTTGGCTACCAAATCGGGTGATGCCGTAACCTCTACAAGTAATCAGTTTATAGTGCGCCCCTTCGGCTTCGATATCGATTTCAGCGATGGTCGAGAAGATAACGGAACTAGCGATGCCTCCTATGCTGCAGATTATACTGGCTCGCGCTGGCGCATTGCGGGTGAGTCATTCGATACGACGGTCTCGGCGGTCGCTTGGGAATCTGGCGATGACAGCAACAACGACGGTGTGCCAGATAGCGGCGCGGATTTGTCGGACAATCATGTTACGCCGAATTTTGATCAAGACAGTAGCGCTGGAGACTATAGCGTGCAGCTGAGCATTATCGAAACTAAGGTGCCGGGCGGAATCGATGGTGAGCTCGCTAATGACAACTTCGATGGCTTCACTAGCGGCGTCAATACCCACAGCATTAATTACAATGAGGTCGGCATTATCGATCTGCGCGCTGACATCGTCGATGGCAGTGATTCGGTCATTCCTTATTTAGGCACTTCCAACATAGAGGGGAAGGTGCTCAACGTTGGACGCTTCTATCCAAACCTGTTTGCAGTTGCGCAGAAAACACTCACAGGTCGCTCCGATCTGGTCTGTACACCTGACTCGGGTTTTACCTATATGAATGAGCCTTTCGAAGTGACGTTGGAACTAGCGGCTAAGGGTTTGACCGATAGCGGCAATTACACGACGGTGAACTACCGTGGTAATTTCGCTAAATTGGATAGTTATGCCGAGTTGTCTCTGGTGGCCATTAATGATGTCGATAGTGCCAGCGACGTCGACTACAGCACACGGCTCGCGAACAGTAGCTTGCCGACTAGTTTCGCAGGCACGTGGAGTAGCGGTGTGCTCACCCTGTCGGGCGATATGATATTCCAACGCAATGCCACGGCGACTCCCGATGGCCCGTTCCCTGCTATGCAGATCGCGTTTAAACCAACGGACAATGATGGCGTTACCATCGATCCGGCGCGAGTCGACGAGTTAACTCCTCTGGGCGTTCTCGATGTGGATCTCGACATCTTCCCAACCGAGCCAGGTACTGCTGCTTACTATTTGATCGACGAGCATGAGTTCCGCTATGGCCGGTTGATCGTCAACAATGCCTATGGCCCCGAGACCGAAGATCTGGCGCTGACTTTCTTAGTGGAGTATTACAATGGCTCCGAGTTCGTGCGCAATTTGCTTGATAGTTGTTCGGTTCTCGATATTGCGGACGTGAGTTTCGTGACAGGCACCTACACGGGGGATTTGGACTCGGGCGAGACAGCGCTAATATCGCCAGACACAGTGACCTTCTTGAACGGCCAGACGCAAGGCTACGAGAACATTGCGTTGCCTTCCGATAGTCCATTGGAGACGTCTGCGCCGGGCGAGGATATTCTCGGTAATCCCAATACCGGCACCGTGAATATCACGGTGGATCTTGATGCGGCGGGCCTGAGTTATCTGAGCTTCGAGTGGGATGATGCGGGTGATGATTACAATGAGGACCCAACCGGTCAGATCGAATTTGGGCAATATCGTATGCACGATCGCATCATCAACTGGCAGGAAATCTATAACAGCCCGAGCCCTAGCCCTTAAATCTCTTAGATGCCTGTGCCCTCGGGCGCTATCGCTTGCAGGGCAGGCTCCTACAGGCAGCGCCATTATTCAGCTTAGGTGGGACGAAGCGCTGACTGTAGGAGCCTGCCCTGCAGGCGATTTGCAGTTGAGGCAAGCTCCTACCTAAACTCAGGCCTCGTCGTCGCTCTCGATCTCTAGTTCTTTAATCTTCCTAGTGAGCGTATTACGCCCCCAGCCTAGTAGCATCGCTGCGTCTCGGCGACGCCCGGCGGTGTGCTTGAGAGCTACTTCGATCATCGTGCGCTCGAATACCGGCGTTGCCTGATTGAGGATCTCTCGGTGTCCTAGATTCAACTCCTGATCGGCCCAGTTGTAGAGCAACTGTGACCAACTGCCAGCGCTGCTGACCTGCGCCTGTGCCTCTAGTAGCTCTGGCGGAAGATCGTCGATATGTACCTCACGGCTCGAGGCCATGACGGTAATCCAGCGACAGAAATTCTCCAGCTGCCGCACGTTGCCAGGCCAGCTTAGGCCTGTTAGGTATTTCTCAGTCTCTGGGCGGAATACCTTTGGCTCAGTCTCTAACTCTTCCGCGGCCTTGGCTAGGAAGTGTTGAGCGAGGCGCGGGATGTCTTCGCGGCGATCGCGCAGTCGTGGAATATGAATGCGGATGACGTTGAGGCGGTGGAACAGGTCTTCCCTGAACAAATGCTTGCTCACCAATAGCTCTAAGTTTTGGTGGGTTGCGGCGATGATGCGCACATCGACCTTGATGGGCGTGTGTCCGCCAACTCTGTAGAACTCGCCATCGCTGAGTACGCGTAGCAAGCGAGTCTGTGTGTCTGCTGGCATGTCCCCGATCTCGTCGAGGAATAGTGTGCCGCCATTAGCCTGTTCGAAACGCCCAGTGCGTTGAGCCGTTGCTCCAGTAAAGGCGCCCTTTTCATGACCGAAGAGCTCTGACTCGATAAGGTCTTTCGGGATCGCGGCAACGTTTAGGGCGATAAACTGATTCTTCTTGCGTGGGCTGTGGCGATGCAGGGCATGGGCGACTAGCTCTTTACCGGTGCCCGACTCGCCGTTAATCAGAACGGTGATGTTGGACTGAGAGAGGCGGCCGATGGCGCGAAACACCTCTTGCATCGCGGGAGCTTCGCCGATGATGTCTTTCGGGCTCTCCAAAACAGGGGAGGGGAGCTCGACGTTCTTCTCGCGTGCATGCTCAAGCGCCCTTACCGTCATCGCCACGGCCTCGTCGATATCGAAGGGCTTGGGCAGATACTCGAAGGCGCCACGGCTATAGGAGGACACGGCGCTATCCAAATCCGAGTGCGCCGTCATGATGATGACTGGCAGCAATGGGTATTGATCGTGCACTGTCGACAACAAGTCCAAACCGTTGATACCCGGCATGCGAATATCGCTGATTATGGCGTCGGGTCTCTCTTTCTCTAAACGGTGTAGAAGGTCCTCACCATTTTCGAAGCATTGCGTAGACAGCCCCGAGCGTGACAGTGACTTCTCTAATACCCAACGGATCGATTTGTCGTCGTCGAGCACCCAGACTGAATTATGCTTACTCATAGCCTATGATCCTATGTGTGAAAAATATACTCGGGCATAAATTTAAGGACCCGAATATCCTATGGCATTGCTAACTTCTTAGTATCTTCTTTACATTCAACCGGAATATAAATGGAGAAGCGTGTTTGTCCCGGTTTACTGCTGCACTTGATCATGCCCTTGTGCATATTGATTATGGAATGCGCGATCGAAAGCCCTAGTCCTGTGCCATCGGCCCGGCCACTAATCATCGGATAGAAAATGCTGCCGATGAGTTCTTCCGGTATGCCTGGGCCATCGTCGACAATCTCAACGCGTGCCGCTAAGCGATGAAAGGCAGCGCCAATGGTGACGTTGCGCAGCACCCGAGTAGTCAGCTTTATGGTGCCGCTACTGTGGCGCACATTCGGGCTCTCTAGTGCCTGTAAGGCATTGCGTACGATATTGAGCACCGCTTGAATGAGCTGTTCGGAGTCCGCAAAAACATTCGGAATGCTTGGGTCGTAGTTGCGCTCAATGTGAATGTCTTTATCGAGGATCTCCGCTTCGATCAGATTGCGAACTCGTTCGAGCACCTCATGGATATTGGTCGACTTAAACTCGGGGAGCTTCTTCGAACCCACTAATCGGTCTACTAATTTGTGCAGCCTGTCGGCCTCTTCGATGATGACGTTGGTGTAATCGCTTAGCTCGTTATCGGGTAGCTCCCGTGCCAGTAGCTGTGCCGCGCCACGAATACCGCCGAGAGGATTCTTGATCTCGTGTGCTAGCCCGCGCACCAACTCGCGCGTGGTTTCGTGAGTCGAGATAAGGGCCTCTTCCTTGCTGATACGCTCGGCATAATTAAGCGCCTGTAGCTCCATCAAGATATGAGCATCCTCGAGGTCGAGTAGAGGCGTGATCGTGTAGTCCACCACTATCGTGCGGCCCTGAGAGAGGTGTAGCTCGGTCCTACGCTTCGTGAAGCTGCTATGAGTGCTCTTCGCGTTGCTTATCTCTGTCACGTCTTGGTCCGCGTCGAAGAAGATGTCGCCTATCCACGCATGTTGTAGTTGTCGACCACTAATCGCTAGCAGGCTCTCGGCCGCTAGGTTGATGTAGATAAGCTTTAGGTCCTGGTCGAAAACTAGGACGCTAGTGCTTAGATTATCCAGTAGTCGTTTATGTAAATTGCTTATGCTCACAGGACTGCTCTATTCGAGTGCGGAAACGGGAAGGTTTCTGCTTAGTTAAAGGGGGACATGCAATAAGTAAACCAACCGAATGCGTCACTGATATAAGGCCGTAGGGGCTAGTAAACACGGGGGCTTGCGCCAACAATGCACTAAAATGGTGCGCCGCGCAATTGCGAGCTGTCACACAATGGGGCTGGGTTAATTCGCATTGCGCGAATTTGGCGCAAAAAAAACCCGACTCGAGGTCGGGTTTTTTCTAATGTTCAATATTGCAACATTAACAGCTGTAATACATATCGAACTCTACAGGGTGAGTAGAGCTGTTCAAGCGTGTGCAGTCTGCTTCTTTCAGTTCGATGTAGGCATCGATCAGGTCGTCGCAGAATACGCCGCCTTCCTTGAGGAAGTCGCGATCCTTGTCTAGTGCTTCCAGAGCTTCGTCTAGGGAGTAGCACACGCGTGGGATCAAGGCTTCTTCTTCGGGCTCAAGGTCGTAAAGATCTTTAGTGGCTGGGTCGCCTGGGTGGATCTTGTTCTTGATACCGTCAAGGCCTGCCATCAGCATGGCAGCGAAGAACAGGTAAGGGTTCGCTGTGGGGTCACCGAAACGCACTTCAACACGGATGGCGCGTGGGTTGCCGCCAAGTACGTAAGGAATACGGATCGCTGCAGAACGGTTGCGCGAGGAGTATGCCAACAGAGTTGGTGCCTCGAAGCCCTTAACCAGACGCTTATAGGAGTTAGTAGAGGCGTTACCGAACGCGTTCAGTGCTTTCGCGTGCTTGATGATGCCGCCGATGTAGTACAGGGCTTCCTCAGACAGGCCAGCGTACTGGTCGCCAGCGAACACGTTCTTGCCACCTTTGGAGATAGACATGTGGACGTGCATGCCGCTGCCGTTGTCGCCAACTAGTGGCTTAGGCATGAAGGTAGCAGTCTTGCCATAGGCATCGGCTGTGTTCAGTACGCAGTACTTCAGGATCTGAACTTCGTCAGCCTTCTTCACTAGCGAGTTGAACTTAGCGCCGATCTCGAGCTGGCCCGCGTTGCCCACTTCGTGGTGGTGCAGCTCGATAACCAGACCCATCTCAGTCATTGTGTCGCACATTGCGCAACGCAGGTCGTGTAGGGAGTCCACGGGTGCAACTGGGAAGTAGCCGCCTTTAACCTTAGGGCGGTGGCCTTTGTTGCCGCCTTCGATAGCCTTGTCTGAAGACCAGGCCGCTTCGTCGGAGTCGATCTCGAAGAAAGAGCGGTTCATTTCCGTCTTCCACTTCACTTGGTCGAATACGAAGAACTCTGGCTCTGGGCCGAAGAAGGCCTCGTCGCCGATACCAGTCGACTTCAAGTAAGCCTCAGCGCGGCGCGCAACAGAGCGCGGGTCACGGTTGTAGCCTTGCATGGTCTTAGGTTCGATAATGTCGCAAGTAAGGTTTACTTGTGGCTCATCAACGAATGGGTCGAGTACGGCAGTTGAGTCGTCTGGACGCAAAATCATGTCTGATTCGTTGATGCCTTTCCAGCCAGCTACGGAAGAGCCGTCGAACATAACGCCTTCCATGAACGTATCGTCCACGACATTCGCTGGGAATGTAACGTGCTGTTCTTTGCCTTTCGTATCTGTAAAACGGAGGTCAACCCACTTTACATCGTTGTCTTTTATAAGTTTAAGAGTCTTTTCGGACATTCTTGATCCTCCGTGCGATCGAGAATGTGACGGCTTAGGTCACGGGTTAGTGGCTTGAAACATCGAGAAATTCGACATTCCTTTGTAAAACCTTGCTTGCTTTAATTAATGGCTGCCAAGCATATAACAGCTGCTGCTCAACAAGTAGCTCTCTGAGCGCTATAATAGCGCGCAAGTGGGCCTTGTGTGCAGGGGTAGGAGCAATAAATATGCCAGCCGAAAGATAAGCTCTAGCCCTTTAAATACAGGCCCCGTCATTTCTTCGTCATTAATACGCTCCATTTCAGCGCACCATAATGGTGCTTTAAAAGTAACAAGGCACCACATTGGTGCGTTTGTTCATCCATTGCACAAAATTACCTCTTAGGCTTCGTCATGATTTACGTAGTTCGCTTTTTTCCCGAAATTATCATCAAAAGCCGCGAGGTAAGGCAGCGCTATATCGCCGTGCTGCGCCGTAGCCTGCGCACGCAATTGAAGATGCTTAATAGCCCCGCAACGATCTCGGGAGGGTGGGATAGTCTTAATATCGACGTAGAAGGCTGTTCTCAGGATATGCAGGCGCGCATCGTGAACCTACTCACGCGCACGCCTGGCATCGATCAGGTGCTAGAGGTACGCAAGTATCCGCTGGTGGACCTCGAGGGAGTGATAGCGCTGTGCGTGGCCCACAACGCGCCGCTTATCAGGGGCAAGAGCTTCTGTGTGCGCTGCAAGCGGGTAGGGGAGCACTCCTTCACCTCGATGGATGTGGAGCGTCAAGTTGGCTCCGCACTCATGTTGGACGTGGTCGATACTCGGGTAGACCTCGATCATCCGCAGGTGCCGGTGAGGGTCGATATCCACCACGACGAGGTCTCCATAGTCGAGCGCATACACAAAGGCTTGGGAGGCTACCCCCTAGGCACGCAAGATGCGGTGTTGTCGCTCATCTCCGGCGGCTTCGACTCGACAGTGTCTAGCTATCTTTGTATCAAGAGGGGCATGTTGACCCATTACTGCTTCTTCCGTTTGGGCGGCGCCGAACACGAGTTGGCAGTTAAGGAAGTGGCGCTGTATCTATGGCTCAAGTTTGGCGCCAGTCATCGCGTTAAGTTCATTACCATCCCCTTCGAGGAAGTGGTCGATGACATCGTTGCCAAGGTGGATAACTCGCAGATGGGCGTTGTGTTCAAGCGCCTATTGTACCGAGCCGCAACCGCCATCGCGGATACCTTGAAGATAGAGACTCTAGTAACCGGCGAGAGCGTCTCGCAGGTGTCCAGCCAGACCCTCGCGAATCTCGCCGTCATAGACCGCGCAACAGAAAAGCTTGTCATCAGACCACTTGCCACCATGGATAAGCGCGAGATCATCGATGTTGCGCGCGCAATCGGCACGGAAGACTTCGTGAAGAACGTGCCCGAATACTGCAGCGTGATCTCTGTCAAACCCACCACCCGTGCACGCCTAGGAAGAATAGAGACGCAGGAGGCTTTGGTCGACGAAGGCTTGTTCAATAAGGCGATAGCGAACGCAGAGTTTCAGATGATTGACCGCGTGATCGAGGGCATCGATAGGCGCAACAAAGACCCTCTGCTGTACTGCGAAGCTGGCGACGATGTCACGATTATCGACATCAGGCATCCAGAGGAAGAGGAGAAAAATCCCTTAGGCATTGAGGTGCCTGGGCGAGAGATTCTTAAGATTCCTTTCTACGAACTGCGTACGGGTTTCGCCGAGCTTCCAACATCGATGCGCTACGCTCTTTACTGCGAGCGCGGTGTCATGAGTCGTTTGCATGCCTCTCATCTACAAGAGGAAGGGCATGCAAACGTCAGCGTGTTTAGGCTTTCTAAATAGCCAGTATTTCTACAGATTGGCAGCCGGGTCTACGTATGCCTCTGTACTATGGTCCTCGACGTGGGCACGGTGTGTCGTGAAGTCGTAGAGAATCAAATACAGGCTAGGCAGTAGGAACAGCGTGATCACCGTTGCGAACAACACGCCAAAGGCGAGGGAGATCGCCATAGGCACGATGAAGAACGTTGCTGGAGTCGGTGTCGCCATGAGCGGCACAAGGCCGATGAAGGTCGTCATCGAGGTTAGGAAGATCGGCCGGAAACGGGCCACCCCCGCACTCGCCACCGCATCGGGCAAGGAGTGGCCAAGATGCACTTCCTTGTTGATGTAGTCGACCAACACGAGGCTCGAGTTTACGACCACCCCGCCTAGCGCCACGATTCCAATCAATGAGAAGAACACCAGCTCTTGGCCCATTATGAAGTGACCCATGATGGCGCCAATTGCCCCAAATGGAATAACGCTCATGATGATCAGTGGCTGGCTATAGGACTTCAAGGGAATAGCCAACAGGGCATAGATGATCAGCATTGCCAGTGGATAGCTCGCGAACAGACCGCCCATAGAGCGCGCACTCTGCTCTGCCTCGCCGCCAAGGGCGAGAGAGATCTGATACTCCTCTAACCACTTAGGCGCGAATTCCGCATAGATCTCGCTAGTCACTTGTTCCGGCACACTGACCGATCTATCGATGTCCGCGTTGACCGTAATCACTCGACGACCGTCTTCGCGGTTGATGCTCGAGTAGCCATTGCCTAGCGAGAGTTTCGCAACGTTCGATAGTGGCACTTCGCCGCCGTTGGGCGTACGCAGCATCATGTCTTCTAAGTTACCAAGTGATTGCCGCTCTTCTTCTGGATAGCGCACCATGACCTTGATTTGGTCGCCGCCGCGCTGGATTCTTTGCGCCTCGGCACCATAGAAGGCTTGTCGAACTTGGCGTGAAATATCATCTAACGTGAAGCCCAATAACTCGCCTTCGCGCAGAATCTCGATTTGCACTTCTTGCTTACCCGCGCGGAAAGAATCGGTGATATCTAGTACGCCTGGGTAACGGCCCAGTGCTTCGCGCAGTTCCGTTGTAGCGATCTGCAGGAACTCTTCGTTACGTCCCTCTAGACGAAAACTCAAAGCTTGGCCAGCAGAGAATGAGTCGGAGGTATAACTTAATTCCAAGGCATCAGGTATGATCCCAACTTTCTCACGCCAGCGGTCGCGGATGTCGTTCGCGCGCATCTCGCCACGGGCCGCGTAGGGGTTCAAGATCATTACGACCTCTGCGATGTGACTTCCCCCAGCGGTACCTCGCCCCATGCTCGGACCGCCTCGGTTCACACGTGCACCTAGAGTAGTCAATGTCTTGTCCACGACGCTTCCAGGCATTGATGGCGCATCGCCTGCTGCAATCATGTCATTGAGCTCTTCGTTGAGTTCGGACTGTAGCTCGATAGCGGCTGCTTCGATGTGGGCCAATGCACGCTCCGTCACATCCACTGCGACACCCTCTGGCATCTGAATGCTTGCATAGATCCGATCGCCCTCTACTGCAGGGAAAAATTGGAAAATAACCCGTCCACTAAGAAGCAGCGCGATTGTCACAAGGATGACCCCGGTAGCGACAGACCAAGTGGCGTAGCGATATTTCAGGCATTTGCGCAGAGCGGGTTGGTATAAATGAGAGGCGACATATTCGAGTCCGGTGGCAACGCTCTTCTGCAGTTGTAGCCAGTAATTCACGAAGGCGCTGCCTTCTAGCCAGTAACCCGTGGTGCGCCGATGGGCAAGATGGCCCGGCAGAATGAGCTGCGATTCGATGACGCTTGCCAGCAGGCACAGCACCACGACGCCGCCGATGACATTAAAGAAGGCTCCCATAGGGCCGTCGAGGATCAGCAGAGGCAGGAAGGCTGCGATTGTTGTCATGACGCCGAAGATCACCGGGATGAACACGTCTAGGGTCCCTTTCGACGCGGCCTCGCGCGGGGACAAACCGCTTTGCTCGAACACGAAGATTCGCTCACCCACAACGATGGCGTCATCGACAATAATCCCTAGGACTAAGATGAAGGCCATGATAGTGAGGGAGCTAATGGTGACGCCTAACGATGGGAACAGGCTCAGAGCGCCTAAAATCGCGATGGGAATGCCGGCGGCGACCCAAATAGCGATTTTGAAACGAAGGAACAGAGTTAAGACTAGAAGCACCATGAAGAAACCGGAGTAGGCATTGCCTGCCACTGTGGCGATGCGCTCCTTTAGTGCTTCAGCGTCGTCGGTCAGAATCATAAAGTCGACGCTTGCGGGAATCTGCGAGCGTTTGGCTTCGAAATAAGTCTTCACTTGCGCCGAGGAGGCGACGGTGTCCTCGTTGCCAACGCGGTAGATATCCACAATGGCGGCGTTTTTGCCGTTCACTCGCGCAGTTAGATAGCCCTCTTCGAAGCCGTCTTTCACCATTGCGATATCACCAAGGCGTAGCTGTGAGCCGTCGGGATTGGAGCGCACGATGATGTTCTCGTACTCTGCGCCTTCGAAAACGCGGCCTTTGCTGCGCAATAGTATCTCGCCACCTTCAGTGCGCAGGGTGCCCGCTGGCATGTCCATTGCGGAACGATTGATCGCGTTCGCCACTTGGTTCAGTGTGAGATTGTACTGCCGCAGCGTGAACTCGGAGATCTCGATTGATATCTCAAAAGGGCGAATATAGCTGACCTCCACCCGGGAGATTCCGTCGAGATCGATAAGGTCGAGGCGAATACCCTCTGCAATTTCCTTGAGGCTAGCGTCATCGGTGTCGGCAGCGAGTGCCAAAGACATCACGGTGCTCGAGGGCGAGAACGAGGCGATGATTGGCTGTTCGATATCGGCGGGGAAAGTGACGATGGCGTCCACCGCACTCTTCACGTCGTTCAAGACGCGGTTCAGTTCTGCACCCGAGGCGACTTCTACAGTGGCCGAGCAGGCGCCTTCACGTGCGGTGGAGGTCATGCGCTCGACATTCTCAACGGTCTCTAGTGCTTCCTCTAGCGCTAGGCAGATGCCCTGTTCTACTTCCGCAGGCGCGGCGCCTGGGTAGGGCACGTTCACCTGAATGGTGCCCGTTTCGATGCTGGGAAATTCTTCTTGGCGCGTGTTCATGAAGGACACAATGCCCCCCACGATGAACACCATCATCAGCAGGTTAGAGGCAACTGTATTGTCGATAAACCAATTGATGATGGTTTTCATAGCTCGGCAACCTGCACCAACATGCCATCGACTACCGCTTGTATGGGCGACATACAGATGCGCTCACCCGGACGTAAACCGCCGGCGATCAACACGCGCTCGTTCTCTAGGCGCAAGATCTCAACTTCTCTAAAGCGCAGTCTATTCTCGGCATCGACGATGAGAACGCGGCTGCCACTACGAATAACTTCGCGGGGCAGGGCATAGAGGTTGTCTACTGTTTTGCCGCGGATACTCGCTTCTACATAGAGGCCAACCGGCAGCGGAATGGACTGAGTGCTCTCGCCAGGAATTGGGTTCTGTGTTGCAGATTGCTCTACGCGCACGATCGCCTGTACCGCGTTGTTTGAGGCATCGATGCCCGCTTCAGTGCGCACTAATTTGCCGCGCCAATGGTGGAGTTGCCCACCAAACATGCCACTAAGAGTCACTTCTGGTGCAAGCTCATCGGGCAGTTCGCCACGGTAGCCTAGTGGGATATCGAGGTAGCCCAATTGCGAGAGCGCAAGAGGAAGGCGTACTTCAACATCGTCTGCGCTGAGAAGGTTCGCCAGAGACTGGCCACGGTTAACGTTCTGGCCGAGCTCGATTGCCGTGTCCTCTACGATAGTGGCGAAGGGCGCTCGCACTTCGCTGCGGCGCAGGTCTAATTGGGTTTGCGCAAGTTGGGCCTTGGCATCGCGAAGGCGGCCAGCACTTATGTCTGCCTGTCGCTGTAACTCTTGTACTTGGGACTCACTGACTAGGCGACGCTCGGCGAGTTCGCGGTAGCGTTCCAATTCACCGCTGGCATAGTTCGCTTCTGTCTGGGCTTGCTCCATGGTGCTGCGGCTGCGCTCCAAGGCGTTCTCGAAGTCGCTACTATCCAAGCGCAGTATTACGTCATCAGCTTTGAAGAAGCCGCCGGATACAAAGGAGGGCGAAACCCAAGAAACTTGGCCCGATGTGGCGGCAGAGAGATTGACGCGCCTAGCCGCCTGCACTTTACCCTGGGATTGAACTTGGAGAGTGACCGCCTCTGGCTGCACTTGGGCCACGCGAACCGTCGCAAGCGACTGTTCTGGAGAGCTAGGCTCTAGCCGCTCTGGATTGCGAATGATGACAACGAACACGATGATCGCGAAAGCAAGTATCGCGATTGGTAGGATTACTCTCTTCAAGTGGGTAGACCTCATTTGAGCTAGAAAAAGGTGCCGGGCAACAAAATGCGCCGATTCTATAGCCCTATACGAAGAAAAACCTAAATCCGTGCTCTGGAAAGAGGAAAATGCTGCAAATTGCATACATTTCGAGCTAAGGCGAAATTTGCTTTGCGCAAGTAGACCTTTTTAGGCCTTTTATAGGCCGTATATCGCGATTTTAGATGGAGACTTTAGACCCAAGTGCGCTATTGTTGCGTGCATGAAAATTCTCAGCCCGAGTTTGCTAGTTTTAGGCGCAATTCTGAATATTGCTGCCTTGTTTCAACTCATACCCGGGATATTGAGTATTGTGCTGGTCACAGGAGATGAGCGCGCCTTTTTCCTCAGTGCCGCGATCTCCAGTGGCGTGGGTTTAGTGGCCATGAGTGTTGGCCACCTGAACCGTACTCCTACTATGGTGCCGCGGCAGATGTTCCTGATTACGGCGATCGCCTGGATCGCTCTGCCCATCTTCGGCAGCTTGCCCTTTATCCTCTCCACTCAATCGATACCCTTCACCGATGCCGTGTTCGAGGCTGTGTCCGGGATGACCACTACGGGGTCGACGGTGCTTAGCCATCTCGATGAGATGCCCAAGGATCTACTGCTGTGGCGCTCCCTCCTGCAATGGTTTGGTGGCTTGGGGATCATCGGCATGGCAATCGCGATCCTGCCCTTCCTTAGTGTAGGGGGTATGAAACTGTTCCGAACCGAGTCTTCTGATTGGTCCGACAAGTCGCTGCCGCGCACCCAAGAGCTCATTAAGCAGATGATGTTCATCTACCTAGGCCTAACGGCGGCCTGTGCCTTCCTCTATTTCGCGTTTGGGATGGACTGGTTCAATGCCATCAACCATGCGTTCACTACTATCTCTACCGGCGGCTACTCGACCTCAGACTCCTCCTTTGCACAATTCGGTTCGCCAGTGCTGCACTGGATCTGCATCGTGTTCATGATCCTCGGTGCCTCGCCTTTCTATCTCTATATCCGGCTCATCAAGCATCGCAATCTCGCGCTGTTCAAAGATAAGCAACTTGGCGGCATGCTCGCCATCATGGCGCTGCTGACCCTCGTGCTTACGCTTGAGCTATACCTGCGCCTCGGCGAAGGCTTCTGGCGGATAACTACCCAGGTCGCCTTCAACCTAGTCTCCGTGATTACGACTACCGGCTTCGCCTCTGATGACTACTCACTTTGGGGAGGATTTGCGGTGGCACTGTTCTTCTTCGCGATGTTCATCGGTGGTTGTTCCGGTTCCACTAGCGGAGGCGTGAAAGTATTCCGGGTACAGCTATGTTTCACGATCATTCGGGAGCAGATTGCCCGCGCCATCCACCCTAGGGCGACGATGGCACGAACCTATAATGGTGTGCGCGTTTCCGATGACATCCTCACCTCGTTAGTGGCCTTCCTGTTCGTGATGGTGATCAGCCTAGTGGTCATGACCCTGTTGCTGGCATTGACCGGACTCGATCTCGTGACCTCCCTTACTAGTTCCGCCACTGCTCTTATGAATGTGGGCCCTGGCTTGGGCAGCGTGGTTGGTCCTGCGGGCAATTTCTCCAGCCTGTCGGAGGTAGCGAAATGGCTGCTCTGCCTAGGTATGATCATGGGCCGGCTTGAGTTCTTGACCATCATCGTTCTATTCAGCCCCGCCTTCTGGCGTAGGTAGTCAAACTCTCTGTAGCCTGCAAGTTTTCGTTAACATTACGTAAAATTGGCTATAAGTAGTCACTGTGCAGTCAGTAGTGTATAATCCAGCCCCTTTTTGCCGTGCTCATTTGAACGGACACGGACACATCTTTCCTTAAGGCACCTCCACTGCACTCCATACAGGTATCCGCTCGTGATCGAGAAAATTCGTAACATCGCCATCATCGCCCACGTTGACCATGGTAAAACCACGCTGGTCGACAAATTGCTGCAACAGTCCGGCACCTTGGAAGATCGCGGCAAAGCGGTTGAGCGTGTAATGGACTCAAACGATCAAGAGCGCGAGCGCGGTATTACCATTCTTGCGAAGAACACGGCGATTATGTGGGAGGGTTACCACATCAACATCGTGGATACTCCAGGACACGCCGACTTCGGTGGTGAGGTAGAGCGCGTGATGTCGATGGTCGACTCTGTGCTCCTACTGGTAGACGCCGTAGATGGCCCAATGCCACAGACTCGCTTCGTAACGCAGAAAGCCTTCGACCAAGGCCTGAAGCCGATCGTCGTCATCAACAAAGTTGACCGCGACGGCGCGCGCCCTGATTGGGTATTGAACGAAGTATTCGACCTGTTCGACCGCCTTGGTGCGACAGACGAGCAACTAGATTTCCCGGTTATCTACGCCTCTGCCCTCAACGGCTTTGCTGGCCTGGAGCTTGACCAGATGGCCGACGACATGACGCCATTGTTCCAGACAGTTGTAGACCGTGTTCCGCCACCCCCCGTAGCAGTAGATGCGCCTTTCCAGATGCAGATCAGCGCCTTGGACTACAGCAGCTATGTTGGCGTTATCGGCATAGGCCGCGTCACTGGCGGTATCGCCAAAGTGAACCAGCAGGTCGTGATCATCGATCGCCATGGCGCGACGCGCAAGGGCAAGATCCTGCAGGTGAAGAGTCACTTAGGCTTGGAGCGTGTAGATGTAACGGAAGCACACGCCGGCGAGATCATCTGTATTACCGGTATCGACAAGCTCAACATCTCTGACACGCTTTGCGACCCAGAGAACGTTGTGGCCATGAAGCCGCTTGTTGTTGATGAGCCTACGATCTCCATGACTTTCCAGGTGAACGACTCACCATTCGCGGGTCAAGACGGCAAGTTCGTCACCACGCGTAATATCAAAGACCGCCTCGACCGCGAGCTTATCTATAACGTGGCACTACGTGTAGAGCAGGGCGAGACCCCAGACAAGTACCGCGTATCAGGCCGCGGCGAATTGCATTTGTCCGTACTGATCGAGAACATGCGCCGTGAAGGCTTCGAGCTCGCCATCTCTCGCCCAGAAGTAATTCAGCAAGAGATCGACGGCGTTATGCAGGAGCCCCACGAAGCATTGGTTATCGACTGTGACGAGCAGCACCAAGGCAGCGTGATGGAAGAGCTAGGCCAGCGCAAAGCAGACCTGCAAGACATGACTATGGACGGCAAGGGCCGTGTGCGCCTGAAGTTTATCGTCCCAACCCGTGGTCTGATCGGTTTCCGCTCTATGTTCCTGAGCATGACTTCCGGCTCTGGCATGATGAACCACGTATTCGACCATTACGGCCCCGTGAAGATGGGCAACATCGGCGCGCGTAAGAACGGCGTTCTGGTCTCTATGGTTAAAGGCAAGACATCTGGCTTCTCTCTGTTCTCTTTGCAAGAGCGCGGTCGCCTGTTTGTAGAGCCTAACCTCGAGATCTACGAAGGCATGATCGTAGGCTTGCACAGCCGCGAGAACGACCTGGTTGTGAACCCAATCAAGGGCAAGCAGCTTACTAACGTGCGCGCATCCGGCACAGACGAGAACATCGTACTGACCCCAGCCGTGAAGCACACGCTAGAGCAGGCCATGGAGTTTATCGAAGAAGACGAGCTGGTAGAGATTACGCCTAACCACCTACGTCTGCGTAAGAAGCTTCTAACTGAGAGCGAGCGCAAGCGCGCCGGCCGTGGCGGCATACCGCGCGGTTAATTAAAAATGGGGTCAGTGTACATTTTCCTAATTCGGGAAAATATACACTGACCCCATTTTTTTTCACCCCATTTTTTCACCTCATTTTTTTCCATCAATGAGTTACTTTATCACCCCAGATCTCTTCTAGCCGCTTGTCACGACCGCAGCCCCAACGATAGGCTTGGTAGCGTAGCGGGCTCTTCTTGTAATAATCTTGGTGATAGCTTTCGTCCCCTTTGATCGGGTAAAAAGTTGCGGCGTTCAAAATAGGAGTCACAATTTTTCGATTCGGGAATTGTGCCTCTACCTCTCTTTTAGTCTGCTGCGCGATCACTCTTTCTTCTTCGTTCGCTACGAAGATTGCGCTTAGGTAGCTTGGGCCCTTGTCGCAGAACTGGCCGATGCCATCGAAGGGGTCGATGTTGACCCAGTAATGATCTAATAACTGTCTGTAACTCACTTTGTCAGGGTCGTAGGTGATCTCTACAGCCTCGTAGTGACCATCATGGTTGCCGTTATAGGTTGGGTCTTCATGGGTGCCACCTGTAAACCCGGAGATTACATCCGTCACGCCTTCGAGTTTCTCGAAATCCGACTCCATGCACCAAAAGCATCCCCCAGCCAGAATTGTTTTCTCTTCTGCAGCATGAGAGGCAAATGACGTGAAGCTTGCTGCCAATACTATGAGTGCTAGTACGTTTTTCATAAGTTCCTCTCCATCGTGAAATTGACTAAGTCTATATCGCGAATTTGGACAACATTCTCCGTCAAAACCTTAAAGCCATGTTTCTCGAAGAACGGTTTCGCAGTAATGCTTACGTTTGAATAAGCTTTCTCGCCGTTTATTTTCTGCGAGAGAAGCTCGTTCATTAGAGCCCTGCCAACACCTCTTGCTTGGCAACTTCCACTAACAAAGAAGTGGTCGATGTAACCGTCGTTCTGAATATCGGCATATCCAACTACTTCTCCGTCTATTGTTGCCACAAAAGGTTTGATAGCGTCGATTCTCTTCTTCCACTTCGCGTGCTCATACTGCACAGGGGCCCAGGCCTTAATCTGCTCCTCAGAGTAATCTTTGCTGCACACCTGAGTGATAGCGCTTCGAAAGACCTCGAAGAGCTTTTTTTCTATCCCCGGATAATAGGGGCTTATCCTTACCATAACACTCTTAGCTCCTTGTGACTGAATGTTCCGAATATTTGTAACGTGGCTAATTCTTGATACACATCGGGTTTCCAGACTTCTATGAATGAGTTTGGATTAGCCAATGGCTTGAACCCGTATCTTTCGTATAAACCATTAGATTGTACAAACCCGCAAGTGGGGAAAAACTGAAAAAATGGGTGTTTCGAAAAAATGGGGTCAGTGTACATTTTCCTAATTTGGGAAAATGTACACTGACCCCATTTTTTTCGAGAAGGGTGTTTCTAGGAAGAGAAAGTAAGTCTATTCCTTCTGTGAGGATGTTCTCTCCCATAGCGCCCGGCTCAATTCTAAAGCCTTGCGCCCTAAGATCAGAGAGCAGTTCGGTTTGTATCAAATGGACTTGTCGCAGATTCGGCTGTGTTGGATCGGCCTTAACGCGTGATCGATGTTTTACAGCCGCGCCACAATGCGCATCCCCTTCGACACCAAGCCCCTCGAGGAGCATTAGCGAGTCACAGGGCTGCTTAGAGAAGCGATGACTCCGGTCCTTGCTAAGAGATACAACTTGCACAGATGTGTCCTGATCTCATTTATTCTACAGAACTCTCGCTTTTCCTAATATCGAGCATAAACTTGAGCGCGCCAAAAATACCCACAAGCTCAGCCAGAGCGATCACAGGGCCAAGCCAGTACTCGATAGAGTTACTCGAACTTCCACCAAAATTAATTGCCGCTGCAAAAAAGCTATAGGAGCCGAACACGAGGCCTAATGCGAAAACCACGAACAAAGAGGTGATGATCCATACTTGTGATTTTGAGAGGTTCGATCCCACCATGTAGGCACCAATCAAGTAACCGCTTACAACTGTAAAATACAAAGCCATTGCAGTCATACCGTAACCTACGAGGCTAAAAGTTAAATCTGCAGCTTCATATTCTGTCATTTCTATCTCCACTTGCTTGCCATTATTGTTCTTCTAAATTCTTAGTTCTGTGCAGGGGCACTTCTTGCAACCTAAGGGTGCAACGCGTTTGTCGACATACAATCAAACAGTTGGTTGTGAGATTTAATGTACACTGACCCCATTTATTCTACTCATATCGTAAAGAGCGCACTGGGTCTGCATTGGCGGCTCTAATACACTGGGCCGCCACTGTGAGCAAGGCAACGCCGATAACCCCAACTGCCACGATGATGTAATAGGCGATGGAGAATGAGGCTTGTGCGGAGAAACTACCGTAGAAGCGATCTATCGCAAAATAAGCCAGTGGCCATGCCAGTAAGCATGAGACTAAGACCGGCTTGATAAAGTCCCAGCTCAATAGCATCACTATTGCACCAGAACTAGCGCCAAGGGTTTTGCGGATGCCTATCTCTTTTGTTCGTCGCAAGCTGGAGTAAGAGGCAAGCGCATATAGACCGAAGCCCGCAATCAATATCGTAATTACACTGGCCATCAGTGCGGCTATGCTTAAACCATTGGTGCGTTGTTCGATGATGTCATCAAAGGTTTGTGAGAAGAAAGTGAGATCCAAAGGGATGCCTGGGCGATGACGCTCCCACACTTGGTTAATATGGCTCAGCGCCAATTCGGTTTGTAGTGGGTCGATGCGGATACTGACAAAGCGCATAGGTGAGCGCGTCGAGCGCAGTATGCCAATGGAGCGCTCATCGGTCTCCATGCCGCTGCTAAACTGAAAGCGTTTAACAACACCGATCACATAGGTCTTAAAGTTGAATATATCTAAGCGCTGATTCAGCGCCTCTTCGGGCGTGTTAAAGCCAAAGCGACGTGCGAGCACGTCCGTTACCACAACGCCGTATATCTGGTCCTCAACTGGTTCGTCGGGGAAGAAATCAGTTGCGAACTCCTCAGAGAATGTACGGCCGGCAAGCAGCTGCATCTGGTAGGTTTCGATAAACCCTTCGCTTACGCCAACATGCGCCACAGTAATCGACTCGTCTGGGCCATAACTAGGAAGGCGCCACGGATTAATGCCGCCAGTACTGGGTGGCTTAACTTGTGAGCCCACCACAGACAAAACACCGGGATGTTGTTCTAGGTCGTTGATCATGCCGGTATAACTAAAAGCATTGGGCTCCTGCCCGTTGTAGCGGCTATCAAGAATCAACAAATTGTTCCTGTTAAAACCTACGTCCAGGTTCTGTAAGAACATTGTTTGTATATAGATGGCAATTGCCAGAAGGATAAGTGCACTAGAGAAGCAAAACTGCAGCGCCGTGACCGTGGCTTTACTCAATCTGCCTATCCTGCTTTGGTTGCTAGTGCGCTTCATGATGGTAACTGCCTGTAAGCGGGATACAGACAGGGCAGGCAAAATGCCAGAGATAGCGCCAACGGCCAGCACTAGTAATGCGAGTACAACTACAAAACTCGAGGCGAGTAAATCACTAAGTTGAATGGAGATACTGGTGAGGTTGGCATATACGGGAATTGTGAATATCACAATGGGAGCCGCAAATAGCAAAGCGATGACCGTTAGCAGCAAAGACTCGAACAGAAATTGAGATACGATTTGACCACGCGTTGCGCCCAAGGTTTTACGTATGCCAATCTCTTTTCTACGTTGAGAAATCTGCGCCAAAGACAGGTTGGAATAGTTGATACAGGAACAAACTAGAATTAGCACCGCAAATACAATCAATCCGATTAAAACAGGCTGGGTCTCGGAGGCCTCTGGTGATCCGAAGTTCGTTAGAGGGTTCAGGTATATATCATCGATAGGCTGCATGGAGAGCCCAAAATTGCTTTGTGCGGCATAGCTAACCGAGTTCTCGGGCAGATTGCGGTCGATGAAATTAAGCAGATCCCCTGCTAACTGATCCGCAGAGGCCTTATCGCGAAAGCTAAGATAGGTTTGAGAGCCACTAAAGCTTATCCACCCGGTGCCATTCATGAAGGCGTCGCCGAACAACTGCCTACCCGTAGGCACCGAGATCAGCATCTCAAACTGCATCGTGGCGTTCTCAGGCACGTCACGCACCACACCGCTCACTTGGATATCCACTTGATTGTTGTAACGCAGTACCTTCCCTAGAGCGTCTTCATTGCCAAAGTATCTTCGTGCGGTGGACTCGGTTAGCACCATGGTATTGGGGGCCGTGAGCGCGCTTGCAGGGTCACCCGCAAGGAACTCTAGGTCAAATAGGTATACCGTGTCGGGCTCGGCCCAATGGAAATTATTCTGAGTTGCCTGATTGCCTTGGCTAAACAAGCCATCGCCACCGCGGATAAGAGCGATATGCTCTATCTGATCGGCATAGTCCTGGCGCAGCGAACGAATATAAGGGTCAGCAGTAGCGCTGGTTCTATAAGGGGTTTGAGTTTCTCTGACCATCATGTGCGTAACTAGACGGTAGGTATTCTGCCAATTGTCGATGTATTTATTAGTGCTTTGTACAAACTGCACATGCAGAAGCACCAATATGCTACAGGCTAGTCCAAGGGTAAGGCTAAGAATCTTGATTGCGGAAAAGACAGGCTGCTTACGGATTGTCTGCAGCGCAATATTGAGATAATTGGCAAACATGCATGAATCTCCCTTTTCTGCGGTGCGGATTCTAGTGTCCGCTGCAAGCTTTTTATTATTGCTTATACAGAACAATCGGGTAGTAGGCAATTTGGGCAGCTACAGACAAGTGTGTTTAAGCCGCCAAAAAAATTCAAACATTGTGTCTTTTCGAACCTATATTCCAAAAATATTAACTGGCGATGCTGTGCGCGGCGAACGCCACGGTAAACGCGCCTTCCTGAAACACTTTTAGACCCGTATTAGAAAATGACAAGGGTAAGCGATTGTCCTTAAGGGCGGATTTTATTGTCACAGGCGAAAGTACAAGTACATCCAGAGTTGAAATAAGCTGAATGGCAGCCTCCAGCTTGAAACTGACTGCCCCTCCGGCGAACTTACCTTTTGTCTGACGCTCGCGTATCGCAACCCTTGAGACCTTGTAATCCGTCATCAGTTTGGAAAATGAAAACTGAAACTGTTGAAGATCCTCTCGACTATGCTCTTTCGGCAAGGTTAGCTTGCGTACTCGGCAATCCGGCAAGGTAAACTGCTGGCCTTCCTGCTCAAGTAAGCAAATAACTGCCTCGTTGCCTACTAAATCTACTCCACAAATTCTCATCTATATCCTCTGGTCGAGTCTAATCGTCCGTATCTAGTGCTTATAAATCGATCTCGCTAGTTTACGGCAGGAATAGGTGCTGAGGCTACTAGATCAAGTAGCCTCAGCTGTTGACAAGTAAATTGAGGCAGAGGGGTGTGGGGTTACTATTGATCAGGCATTTGCAGTTGAGTTTCTTGTTAGGCTTCTGACTCTTTTGGCCACTTCCATGCGAAGTACACAACTAGCATAGTCAAAATGGCTTCAGCTGCCGCATACATTTTGTAAAAATACCAGCCAGCGGCATAGGTAAGAAAAGCTAACATTAGTGTCATGATCGAACCCACAAGAATGTTTAAAACTCTATTAATCGTCGCTGGCAATAGTATGGATAGGCAAATCATTAAACTGGCGACGAACATTATCGAAGATAAGCCTAGTAAAACTCCTTGGTCACCTGAGCCGAAAATAGTAGTGCCGTCTATCATGCCTTCCAGTTTTTCTGGAGTGTATAGTTCGAAGTAATCACAATAAATATACAAAGACATAGCCGATGCCCATAGCGCGCTAAGCTTTATTTTAATATTGATTTCGTATTCTGATAGTCTCGACATTGCTATTCACTCTACAAGCGTTAGGTGCGTTCATCTATTTTATTCTCATATGCATGCCGAAGATTTCGGCATTTCTGAGAGTGTAAACCCAAACTTCTCATAGAAGTGTGGTGTTCCAAGATCCACCATCAGACTTACGTAGGCCGTGCTTGGAGCATTCTCCTTAAGATAAGCTACTAGCGTCTCCATTATAAGAATGCCTACTCCCTTCTTGCAGAATGTAGAGTCATGCTAAATGATGATCTTCAATTTAAATCAGATGCAGTCAATAAGCTTGTGAGTATCTCTTCGAATGCATTCCAACGAATAGCTGGGTCATCACCTTGTTTCTCAATGTGGTTTCTAATAATGTCTTGGCCAAGGCTGTAATTTACTACATAGGCGCGATACTGCTCTATAAAATCTACGTTCTGTTCCGCACTAGCTTTTGACATAAGTCCATACTTACGACGTTGCTCAACTGCTTCTGTGCGGCTGATGAGGCCATCGAGATAGAGTTGAGCAGTGGCTAAATTAGCGAAGCTAAGTTTGTCGTTCAGTTTATTTAACTGTGCAAGAATCTCTGCTTTATCTGATTCAATACCTGCAGCTGGATACAGCACCTCACGCTCATAGGCTTCTTTCTCCTTGCTAGGGAACGCCATGTTCACGCCATAATTTGCGCTTCCTTCTGCGATCAATGCGTATGGGCTGTACAACGGAAAAATGGAGTTTTCTATCCATCCTCTTTCATTCAAAAGTCTATTTTCCACTAGCACATTCCAGACATGATGCCCTGGATATCCTTCATGACACCCCGTAGCGATTGCACCGGAGACCCGTAAAGGTATATCCCGATTGATTTGCAGTAAACTCTCATTTTTTCCCTGGTACCAATTGTATGCAGTCCAACTTTTGGCAGTGACGTATTCCAGTGTAAATCGTTCATCTTCCGGAAGGTCTATATAATATTCGGTGCGTCGTCTGCATTCTTCGATGGCGAGATTCATTACTGCGTCTCTTTTGTCATCAGGAACTTGCAGAGATTCCATAAAGGCCGCAATTCGATCCGCTAATTCGCCATCCCCTGGAAATAGCTCGGCAATGTCATTCAAGGCGATATCAAACTCGTTAAAATCATAGCTCGGTAATGTAAGGTCGTAGATGAGGCTCGCCTCATCTGCAAAAGAGAATACCTCACCTATGGACATGCGAGCGCGTGTATCCAAAGCGCGTACATTCCTTAATAAGGATGAATGACGAATTTTCTGATCTTTGCTGGCTGGCGAGTGATTTTGCAACAGAGCATATAGCTCTGAAATTTCTTTCGACAATTCTTCTTTAGAAGACAAAGCGGTTGCAGCTTGCTCCGCCCAGACGCTTGGCCCTAGATAGGCATCAACATAATCCGTGTCATATTGTCCAAATTGCAGGCCCAACTTTACATAACTTTCTGCGGCCTTATCTAAAGTAATTGGATCGCTACCTTTCATGGAGTCGCTGCATGAAACACATAAAGAAATAAAGCCTATCACCATAGAGTATCGGGCTAGAGCATTTAGTTTCATACCATATTCTCAGTTTTGATAGATCTTTAAGAATTTTCCTTTGACCATAGTTTGTAGTTTGCTAGACACATGACGCTTATGTTTATGCGAAAATTTGGAGCCGCAACGCAGGCTAGAAGCCGTCGCAGTGAAGCTGATTGTTATGTGTCACCTTCGCCGATGGTACGGAACATGCGCTGCCTAATTGTTTCGAATCCGTGCTTCTTATATAGGCCAATAGCATGGTCATTTTTTGACCAGAGATCCAGCCTCAGCATTTTGAGGGATCGGTCCAGAGCCCATGATTCGGCAGCCTTCATTAGGCTGGAGCCGATACCTTGGCTCTGAAACGCATCAGCGACTGCGATCTCGTCGATGCAGCCGAATGGCTGGTGTTTCAAGCCGGCGTCCTCGACAGTTCCTACACTTAGCTGAATCACCCCCACTAGCTGGTCATCTCGTTCGCAAACAAGAATGTCTTTTTCAGGATTACCTAGGTAGTCATTGAAATCCGAATTTGATATGCCAGTGGTGTCACTCATCCAGTCGGGTTCGAGTGCAATTTGATAGACAGACCCTTGCACAAGCACTGTGTCAACTAATGCAAAATCTTCTGGCACTGCCTTTTGTATTTTGTCAGTCATGCACTTTACCTAAGTAGACAAATCATGCTTCTTCGATAATTTTATTGTTATGAGCTGTTGGAGCGTTAACATCTTTGAAGAGCATTCATAATGCATCATTTAGTGCTTGATTGGCGACGGTAGCGGCTTGAAAGCCCCCAAATCAGCATCATTGACAAATTGGCGGCAGCAGAAAGAACGATTAGCATTGAAGCATTACTCTCAGGTTGGTCAGGGAATGTAATGGCGGTTAGGATCATTACGGCAGCCCAAATGATGGCATTTAGAATACCAGCGGCGGCGAAAGGTATTTGAACGGAAACTATCAGCTCGCCTATTTCTACATCCATAGCGTCTGCAAATGCCTTCGTTGTGCGTCTTGAAGCGAAACTGCTGGCTTCGGCTCTCTGAACCGTCCTAGGGTGGACGTTAGCCCTCTCAGCCAAATCTTCTTGAGTCCAGGCTTGTGTCTGGCGCAGCGCCTTCAGTCTTTTCGCATCAATTTTCATGTCTGTTCTCCGGACTCCTGTAATCATACTAATTTGATTACAAGATGCTACTGCGTACCCCCACGGCATTTACACGACAGTTATACATAAATCTCTCAAATGATGAGGTTTTCGACAATATCGCAGAGTTTGAAATACATAACACCTTAATCACCCGTCGCGTCAGCAATCGGCTGTATTGATTTGTTGGGCAAGTTTTGATGCTCAAGCCACCCGAGTAGTCCAGTCATGAGACCAAAACCCAAGATAGGCCCAGCACCATATCCCAGCAAAGGAGCTGGCGTGATTCCTGTAGTTGAGCATACAAATAGAACCATGTAGTAACTCGCTACTGCGGCGAGCCAAGAAGGGCCACTACGCGATCGAATCCACAACCCGACGATAAGCGCGCCTGCACTAGCAATTATGGCAAGCCCTGCAAATAAGGCGTGACTTAGTGCCAAAGCAAAGACCTCCTCTACATGCGGTACCGGCTCTAGGGGATCGGGTAAAGAGAACGCCCATAGGGTGAGGGCACCCAACAGAAAAGCGACAGCACCCAGGCGAAATACTCCAAGGCGGTGCTGTGCAACGACAACAGCCGAAGCAGCCGTCAAGCCAAGAACCTGAGAAGCGTCTGGCTGCAAAGACAGCAAGAGGCCGGTCGCGAGGACAGCAGTGAAGCTAACCATTTGCTGCTTGCTATCTTCGCCAACATAGACCGAACAAGCACCGATAAACGAGGGCAATAACACAGGTGCGATATACAGCCTAACCGGTCCAACACTAATCCAGCGCTCAGGTTCCGATGAGTCGCCCCCAAGTATTGATGTGGCCAAACCGAGCAGCGTCAGGATGATGATCGTAAAAGCCGTAATTTTGCGGTTACTCAGACGGCTCAAATAACTGCCAACAAAGACTAGGCAGCAGCCTAAGGAAATCGCTAGTAGATGAGTTATCCACACGTTCATCCCAACATCAGCTATTGAAAGAACGACAAGGCTTCCTAGAATCGGCGGTATCGCCACGATAAGTAATGTTTGGGACGAGGTTTGCATGTCCTGCCTAACGCTCCGCTAATAATTGGGACAGCAATGACACTGAACCCATTTATCTTAAGTCACAATGGGCTGTTCAGCGTCTTTTCCTGCCACTGTTGTCCATTCACGTACATTCCAAGAAGTGACTAGACCATTAATGACATAAGGATCTGCTTTAGCAAAAGACTCTGCAATTTTTGGGGTGTTCCCCTTGAAAACAATCGCTGCTCCATCTGCGGGGTTAGCAAATGCACCTCCAAGAAATAATTCACCTCGATCTATTGAGGCTTTCGCTAGAGCCATATGCTGGTCCCGAAACTCGCCTCGCCGCTCTAGATAATCAGGGGCGTATTCATAGAAAAGTATATAGTGCATAGTCTTGAGTCCTTTGTGCTGCGGTTTTAACAGAGCAGGGACACTGATAACTTAATAACTTAGTGAGGCGCTTAAGTTATTAAATTATCAGTGTCCCCTAGATTCCCAATTATCAGTGTCCCCTAGATTCCCTAGATTCCTATCGCTACATTTTGTATCGAGCGGAAAATGCCGCTGCTCTTCCTTGATCGTGATTTTATTCCTTTTGTGGATTATCTTGGTTTGGTCTCGGTGCTGGAGGAAACATAACGCTCGAAACAGCAGTGCGAAGCATCTGCCTGCTTTCGTTAGTTATGTGCTGGCTTACTCAATCCAAACTTATTGATGATAGTTTTCGTAAAACGTTCTGATTTCTGCATGTTGTATTGCCAGAAACTGAAGATCCTGCGCGGAACTACCTGCGGTGTTGTATTGGACCTGCTTAATCACTATGTCGTTCCCGTTACTGGCAATTAGGAAAAGCCCTCCGTTCTTCAAATCGAATTCAAATTCATTGATGTGCCCGATTCCTTCATCGTTGCCAAATACTTCAAATTCATAAGCAATTTTAGCAGTTGCTTCTAGCCTTCCAGTAATAACACGGTTACTTCCATCCACTCCCTGAAAACTGTCGCCATCAACTATCATCCTTCCATTCGACTTTGCCCGTTCTGTACCACCAAAAAAGCTACTCTCGAAATCCGTCCAAATCGTGATCTCAACACCATCTCTACAATA
>TARA_R110002167_G_scaffold105083_1_pt1 | contig 64115 bp, 50 predicted proteins | sample TARA_R110002167 | Tara Oceans TARA_R110002167 (sample SAMEA4398238) | marine metagenome | biome: Polar Biome; feature: [MES] marine water layer (ENVO:01000295) within the mesopelagic zone...; material: water (ENVO:00002006), including particulate matter (ENVO:01000060) such...
GAAAGGGATATAGAAGCTGAAAATAAAAAGCTAGAACTAAGTGATTATGACTATTTGCAAGATGCCAATGGTTTAGGACTTAGGGACTATCAGATTGAAGCCATTAAAAGTGTTGAAGATAATATTAAAGCCAATTTTGACGAAAATCGTTCTTTGTTGGTAATGGCAACCGGAACTGGGAAGACCAGAACAGTTATTGGACTTTCTTACCGACTTATAAAATCGAATAGATTTAAGCGCATCCTGTTTCTGACAGATAGAAAGCTTCTTGCCCAACAAGCTTTTGGAAGTTATCAGGACAATAAAGTTGAAGGCATCAATACTTTTTCCGAAGTATATCAAATGGAGTATGTGAAAACTTTGGTTCCCGATTCCGAAACCCGTTTGCATTTTGCTACCGTACAAAGTATGGTGAAGCGATTGTTCTACGGAGAAAACAATGGACTATCCATAGACACTTATGACTGCATAATTATTGATGAAGCCCACAGAGGGTATAATCTGGACAAAGAATTGGATGAGGAAGATCTGGAATTTAAAAATCAGGATGACTACGTCAGCCAATACAAAAAGGTCATTGAATATTTCAATGCCTATATCATTGGCCTTACGGCCACTCCCGCATTGCATACCACGGAGATTTTCGGGAAACCCGTTTACTCTTATTCCTACCGTCAAGCGGTTATAGATGGTTTTCTATCGGATCATGAGCCCCCTTACCGTATCAAAACACGCTTAAGCGAAAAAGGTATCCTTTGGAAAAAAGGGGAGCGACCCAAGGTATTTAATCCAGAAACCAATAAAATTGAAGAATTGGCTGAGTTGGAGGACGACCTTTTGGTAGAATTAGAACAGTTTAATAAGCTGGTGATTACCCCAGAATTCAACCGCAAGGTATTACAACAACTAGTAAAGCACCTTGATCCCGATAGCGAGGAAAAAACCCTCATTTTTGCCGTTCGTGATTCCCATGCCGATATGATCGTGGATATGCTCTATGAAGAATTTGAAAACATCGGTTTGGAAGTCCCTCAAAAGGCCATTCAAAAAATTACGGGTGCAGCTTATGATCCGGAACAATTGACCAAGGAATATAAAAATGAGAAGTTTCCCAATATTGCAGTAACTGTAGATCTATTGACCACTGGTATAGATGTTCCCAAAATATGTAACCTGGTCTTTTTAAGGCGTGTAGGAAGTCGAATACTTTACGAACAAATGATCGGCCGCGCTACCCGTTTATGCCCAGAAATTAACAAAGAAGATTTTAAAATATTTGATGCCGTCCGTGTACATGAAGCCCTTCAGGATTACACCCAGATGAAACCTGTTTCCAATCCCAATACCTCATTTACCCAATTGGTCAACGAACTGGACGATATCACTTCAGCCGAACGCATAAAAACACAAGGGGAGCAACTAATTGCGAAATTACAACGGAAACGAAAAAAGATTGAAGAAGACAGTTTGGAAGAATTCATCTATATGGCGGGAGGTAAAGAGCCTAAAGAAGTGATACAAGCCATTAAAAATGCCAGTGCCCAAGAAGTAAAAGAAATCATAAAAGAATTTAAAGGGCTTTGGAATTATTTGGACAAGAAAGTGTACCGGCCAAAACATCAGCTTATCTCAGACCATGCCGATGAATATTTGGGAACGGATAGGGACTATGGTAATGCAAAAAAACCAGAGGATTATATTGAGAATTTCAAAAAGTTCCTAAAAGAAAATCAAAATAAGATAGCCGCATTAAAGGTGATTGTTTCCAGCCCCAGTACTTTGGACAGGCAATCGCTTAAGGAATTACGGCTATTATTGGACAACGAGGGATACAACGCAAAAACCCTCAATGCAGCCTGGCGCGATGTAAAGAACCAGGACATAGCGGCAGATATTATTGCTTACATTCGCACCCTGGCTTTGGATATTGATTTGGTTGGCCATGAAGAACGGGTAAACCGTGCTTTTGAGAAGGTGAATAAAATGAAACCATGGAACAAAATTCAACAAAAATGGTTGGATCGATTTCAAAAACAACTTTTGGCCGAAACCATACTAACAAAAGAAGATTTGGACAAGGAGCCTTTTAAAAGTGAAGGTGGCTACAATAGAATAAACAAACAGTTTGAGCAACAATTGGACGATTTATTAAACACCATCAATGATAATTTATATGTTGCCTAACTTAATACAAGAAGATTATAAATGAGTGCAGACGAAATAGCAAATAAACTTTGGAACCTTTGCAATGTATTGCGTGATGATGGGGTTACCTATCATCAGTATCTTAATGAGCTTACTTATATTCTTTTTTTAAAATTGAGTGAAGTAAAGGATTTTGAGGTACATATTCCTGAGCAATACCGTTGGCGTTCCTTTGTGGAAGAAACCGATAATACTGAGGCCTTTCAACGGTATCGTAGCTTTTTGGCAGAAGTGAGTAATGAGACTACTAGCGCTGGCATCAAAGAGATTTATGCCAACGCTTCTACCAGTCTACGTAAGCCGGTTAATTTCAATACGCTGGTACAGGCAATAGACGACCTGGATTGGTATGAGGAAACGGACCGCGATGTCATGGGTGATATCTATGAAAGTTTGTTGGAAAAGAATGCTGGCGAAAAGAAAAGTGGTGCGGGCCAATACTTTACACCCAGACCATTGATCAATGTTATGGTAGAGCTGATGTCTCCCAAACTGGGCGAACGTTGGAACGATCCAGCAGCCGGTACTTTCGGCTTTATGATTTCTGCCGATGAATACCTACGTACCAAGCATGATGACTATTTCGACCTCAGTGAAAAGGACCGAAAGTTTCAAGTTGAAAAAGCATTTAGTGGTGTGGAATTGGTAGGCGATGCCCACCGTTTGGCCTTAATGAACGCTCGTTTACACGGCATGGAAAGTGAAATAATTTTAGGCGATACCTTGACTGAAATGGGCAAGGACCTTAATAATTTTGATGGTGTTTTGGCCAACCCACCCTTTGGCACAAAAAAAGGAGGTGAACGCCCAACACGTGACGACTTTACCTATCCCACTAGTAACAAGCAACTCAACTTTTTGCAGCACATCTATAGAAGCTTAAAGAAAGATGGTAAGGCAAGGGCTGCCGTAGTGTTACCAGATAATGTTTTGTTTGAGGACGGAGACGGACAAAAGATTCGGCGTGATTTAATGGATAAATGCAACCTACATACCATTCTAAGGCTGCCCACAGGGATATTTTATGCTGCAGGAGTAAAGACCAATGTACTATTTTTTACTAGGGGCACTACAGAAACAGAAAACACCAAGGGGGTGTGGTTTTATGATATGCGAACCAATGTGCCCAATTATGGCAAACGTACCCCGTTTACCCGTACCGCTTTTAATGATTTTATAGAAGCCTATACCGGAGGGGTAAAACATGAAAGTTTAACAACAGCTTTTGACGGCACTATAAACGAAAATGTTCGTAAAAAAGTGGATAATGAACGATGGCAGTATATTACCCGTGCAACTATTGCAAAGAATAATGATTCTTTAGATCTAGGTTTAATTGCCGATGATAGTGTAAGCAGCGGAGACGATCTGGGTGAGCCCATTGATATAGCAAAAGAAGCATTAGAAGAGCTAAACGAGATTACCAAAGCGTTAAATAACATCATAAAGGAACTCAATTAATGGAAAATCAATTGCCAAATAATTGGGTTGAAGGATACCTATATGATTTAGTTCAACCTATAAAGACTGGTGTAAACAAATATGATGGAGAAAAACCTTATTATTCTACTGGAAGTGTTAAGGAAAATAAATTAAATATTGAAGCAGGATATTCATTTGGTGAAAAACCATCAAGGGCAAACAGAGAGGTTAATAAAGGAGATGTGTTACAAGCAAGGATGCTAAACACCGACAAAGCACTCTTAATAAATGAGGAAATAAAAAATGGATTGTATTCAACAGGCTTTATGCAATTTAGACCTTACGGAAATACCATTTTATCAAAGTACATATATTTTTATTTAAAATCTGAAGTTTTTCATACACAGAAGGATATATTAGCATCGGGCACTACTCAAGTTGCAATTAATGATGCTAATGCTAAAAAGATTTTATTTCCACTTCCACCACTAAAAGAACAACAACGCATTGTTGCCAAATTAAATAGTTTATTTGCCCATATAGAGGAGGTGAAAACTCGTTTGGAGCAAGTTCCTCAATTGTTGAACCATTTTAGGCAGGCTGTTTTATCAAAATCTGTTAGTGGGGAATTGACTTTTGGCTACAAGAAATTAAACAATCTTTCAAATTGGGAGAAAATATCATTAGGCTCTATTACTAAATTAGTAACAAGTGGGTCCAGAGGATGGGCAAAATATTATTCAGAAGAAGGAGCAATTTTTGTTAGAGCTCAAAACATAAATGAAGACTATTTAAATCTAAATGATGTAGCATATGTTAAACTGGAAGGTAATACTGAAGGAATTAGAACGAGAATATTTGAAAATGACTTACTAATTACCATAACTGGAGCAAATGTTACTAAGACTGCTGTAGTTGATTTTCCGATTAGTGAAGCGTATGTTAGTCAACATGTTAGCCTGGTACGTCTTGAAAATCCCGAATTCTCAAAATTTGTTTATCTACACTTAATATCACAATCAGACGGAAGAAAACAATTAAATGATTTTGCATATGGGCAAGGTAAGCCTCAGTTGAATTTGTCCAATATTAAGAATGTAGAAATTCTGCTACCTTCGATAAACGAACAAATGGAAATAGTTAGACGTGTCGAAGTTCTATTTTCAAAAGCAGACGAAATCCAACAACGTTATGAAGCTTTATATAAAAGTGTAGAAGTTTTACCAAGAGCTATCTTACAAAAAGCCTATTTAGGTGAGCTTGTTGAGCAGTTGCCTACAGATGGTGATGCCAGGGAGTTGTTGAAGGAGATTGAGGCGTTGAAGAAATTAAAAGTAAAATAGGATGGTTGGAACAATACTCAAGTACGAAGATTTTTTCAACGACGCTATTCCTGCAGATAAATTTGAGATAATCAAACATCTTCCTCGGGTTGAACTTATTGCATCTTTCTCTTCCATAAACCATATTTTAAAAAAGCCTTTAGATCTAGATTTTAATTATTCTTTTGATAATCAAATCAAAATCATCTCTACCCTATATCATCTTCATGAAGAGCCACGTGGTATTGACAATTGTAGAACACTTATTGAAAAGTTTAAAGAGCGGTTTGATTATTATGGTGGCGGTGTAATTATAAGTACAAGATCTAGTTGTCTTTATGCGTTAAATGAAATTTTATTTTGCGACAGTTTGGAATTTGAGGAAAAGCCAGGGATTAAGTTTTACCCCGATGACTATTTGGCAATTTTTAAGTTTCTTCTGATATGTAATCATGAAATGCTTACATATAATGAGTCATATGACAATGAAATAACATCAGACAAACTAGGAGGAGATTTTTTTGAAGCTTTTATGTTTAAGGAAATACCGAGCAATCAGTATAGCTATGTTCAAAATCCAATCAACCTTTTAGAGCGTGGAAGACAATTATTTGAATACTTGAAGGGTAAGTATAAAATGGAATTGACCAATTTCACAAAGGATTATAAGCTTGATTCCCCTGAACATTTACTTAGCGTTATAGCAAACCATTTTGTATTCAATTCAGGCATGGACTTTATTCAAGCTTATCGGGTAAAAAAAGCAGATAAGCTAGCCATTGAAAGATTAAATGCTCTTAGTAAAAGAGGTTTGGGAAAACCGAATACAGGCATTAAAAAATTTGAGTTTTTAGAGATTAAAAAATCCCCTTTGTACTGCTTAGAAGGGAAGGAAACCAACATATACATACTACTTGACAATACGTTTTTGATAGAAAAATCATATGAATTGTTTTTTTGGGATTTTTATTTTGACATGCTTAATAAAAAAGGTGTGAGCATTAAAAAATGGGGCGGTGAAGTAGGGTTGTTTTTTGAAGAATACGCCAAAAACATTTTCGAATATTGCTTTGAAGGACATAAGGACATTATTTTTAAATCAACGAATCAATTGCTTATTGAGGGGAATGAATATGCAGACTATTACGTTCGTAGAAAACGCAATATTGTATTGGTTCAAGCTAAAAGGTCTTATGTACCTCAAGAAAAATATAAAGAAGTTTACTCCTTGGAAGACTTTAATGCTTTAGATAAAGATGAATTTTATAAAAGGTTTGGGTTAAATCAAATCGTTGAAATGTCTATAAAGAAGTTTGACAAATATACCTCCATTATAGACCCAAATATGCCAACTAACAAATTATTTATATACCCTGTTTTACTGATTAATGAGCCCATTATATCTTTCGCAGTAACAACGTTTGTTTTCAATCAAAAATTTGAGCAAATGTTAGCAAGTCAAGGAATAGATAAGGACAATGCTAAATGGAGAATTAATAGACTAGTTGTATTACATATTAGTGAGCTAGAAAGATTACAAGAATCATTAAACAAAAGAAAAATAAAATTCGACCAATTTCTCCAAGGATATGTGGATAGTACCAATTTTAACCTTACCCAAAACAAATATGCTCCTTTTCTTACCCTTGACCAATATATTAAAAGAAAGATTAAGGAATCCGCAATTCCTGAATATCTATTAAATAAAGAAGAAGGGATTTTTAAACAAATTTTGGATTTTGGGAAATTATCTAAAAAATAAAATACTATGTTAAAAATTTCCGTACATCAACAAGCTAGAGAAATTGAAAAGTTATTACCTAAAAATAATTATTAGATAGGTATAACAGAATTTAACTCGGGACTTATATTTTTTTTCAAAGAAAATAAATAATTGACAAACGATTTGGGAAACGTACTCTTGAATCTATTAGTTTCATAAATTTAAATTATGGTGGAAGATGTTTTTAATCAGGAAACTCAACTATTTTATGACTGGCGTAAATCCACACCTAATTTAAGTGAAGATGGTATTATTGACCCGGAATCCTATCTAAATACTGAAGTGAAGATTCTTTTTTTACTAAAAGAAGTGAATTCAAAAGATGGTTTCAATCTAAGAGAATATGTCAGGGAAGGTGGTAGAACCCAAACATGGGATAATATAGCAAGGTGGACCTGCGGAATACACAACTGGAAAAAGGATTTCAATTGGGATGAAATGGAGCCTATTAATATAAAGATTAGAAAAGAGTGGTTAAGGTTTATTGGTGTAATGAACATTAAGAAAACACCTGGTGGGCATACATCCAATGCTAAATCCCTTTGGGAGGATTCAGCAAAAGACAAAGTGTTTTTAAATAGGCAATTTAAATTGTATTATAATAATTCTCAACTAAAACCTGATTTCATAATTGCATGTGGAACTCAAACCTCTAATTTTTTCCACACCCTAATTCCTTTCGCACAGGACAAATTATGGATGCATACAACTAGAGGTGTCCAATACTATGAGTATGAAAAAGGTAAGTTCTTTATTAAATATGCGCATCCTGAAGCTAGGGTGGCAGATAATTTGCTGTATTACGGTTTAATTGATGCTGTCAAGGAGTTGAAATTAAAATGGACTACCCGAAAAATTAATATATAATGTAGGGTCAGAATATTTTGGACTTTTTAAAGTGTCATCTTGTGAGCAGGAACAAAATAAAAATATAGGAGATTCTCTACCTCGGTCTAATGAGTCTATTGAGTTTATTTATTTTGTAAATTTGAGTTATAAAGGGAACCATGAATTTCGAGAATAAACCAAAAATAGGGTTAGGCATTTACACCGCTAGTGAGATAGCGATAATTCTTCGTGTTCCATATCGTAAGGTTTATACTTGGATGAACAAATATTGGGATGGACGAATTGGCAAGGAATTCGGTTCAAAATATTCGTGGGACATCAATGGTAAACGAGCAGTAAGCTTTCATACTTTTATCGAATTTTATGTGATGATGCGTTTCTCTGAAGCAGGTGTGAAACCTAGGCAGGTTTTAGAAGCTCATAGGGAATTAAGTAAAATGTATTCAACCGCTTTTCCATTTGCCAGAAAAGAAGTTCTTAAAGGAATAAACTCAGATGGAAAACATATTTTTTTAAAAACTATCGATGGTATAATTGAGTTAAACGGAACCAAACAATTCAATCTAGACTTAATAGAAATATTCTTTATTAATCTTGAATTTGACAAAGACAACCTTGCATCGAGATTTTGGCCAATAGGAAAGGATAAATCAATTTTAGTAGACCCTAAAAGACGATTTGGCCATCCAGTAATTGATGGTAAAAATATTTATCCAGAAATAATATATAATCATCATAAGGCTGGCGATCCCATAGCTTATATAGCACATGTATATCAGATTTCGGAAGCGGAGGTAAATCATGCATTAGAATATTGTAAAGCGGCATGATTATTTATTTGGATGAAAATATGCCCAGACATTTGGCCCATGGTTTTGATACCATTCAATCTCCAGAGGGTTTAAAAACTGGGTATGATATTACGGTTAAATTTTTGCCAGAGGCATTTAATTATGGGGCTGAGGATAAGGAATGGATTCCAAAAGTAGGTAAGGAACGTAGTTGTGTAATTACCCAAGATTTAAACATTTCAAGAAGAAAAGACGAATTGGAATTATATCAAAAGAATGGTGTTGGAATGTTCTTTCTTCGTGGCCCGTCTAAAAAGCACGGACTTAGTGTTTGGCAAATGGTGCAGGCTCTTGCTAAAAATTGGGATGATATTTGCAGAATTGCATCTGAAGAAAAAAGACCTTTTGGCTACGTCTTCCAGCTTAATGGTAAAATGAAAAGAATTTAGATTCAAAAATTCAAGTATAAGGATTGTGGATTTCAATGACATTAACAGTATCAAGAGAAACGGATTTATAGGATTTAGAACAGTGCATGAATTATGGAGTGATAAGTCTTGCATTCCAAAAATTAAAGGGGTTTATCTTATAATTAATCCGACTTCTGAGAAAGTAGAATTCATTAATCCAGGAGTAGGAGGTTTTTTTAAGGGAAAAGACCCAAATGTTTCGATTTCAGTACTAAAAAGCAACCATGTCGAGAACTCCCAAGTAGTTTACATAGGCAAGGCAGGAAGTCCAACAGGAACAGCAACTTTAAATTCAAGACTTGGACAATACCTGAGATTTGGAGAAACTAAAAATGTAGGACATTGGGGAGGGAGGCTAATTTGGCAACTTAAAAACCATAGCGACTTAATCTTTTGTTGGAAGCCAACGCCGAATGACGACCCAAGAGAAATTGAAAAACAACTATTGAGCGAATACATTAAACAATTCGGTGTAAGGCCATTTGCAAACTTGACGGGATGAGACCTGATGAATATGAACATATTGTAGCAGAGCACTTTGAAACAAAAGGTTACAAAACGACCGTTTCTCAATATTCAAACGACTATGGTGTTGACGTATTTGCAACCAAAAGCAAAGAAAAAATTGCAATTCAAGTAAAGATGTTTGGCGGCTCAATTCGACCAATAAACAGACAGATGGTAATGGAACTTCACGGTGCAAAGGACTATTTTAACTGCACAAAAGCTATCATTGCTACAAATGGCAGGACAATTGATAATGCCCTTGAAGTTGCCAAAAAGTTGAAAATTGAGATTATTCATGTTCCTGCAGTTCAGAATTCCAAAAAACCTAAAAGAAGTACTAAATCAAACTCGTTTGAAAACATTTGGGAAAATTATGTAATGCCTTTGGAAGGAAAAACAATTAAAAGAGATGATGGAAAAACAAACAAAATCGAAAAGGTAGATTGGTCAGGAATTAAACGAATTACATCAAATAAAAGGTCTCAAAATATTAAGATTGAGATTTTCAAGAAGACAATAAACCATCTACTCGAAAACGGGAGGATTACTCGGACGTACATAAATGAAGAATATGAAGATAGAGCTTCTTCAGGAATTATATTAATTCTTGGAAATACCGGAATATTTGATATTACAAATAGACCAAAGGGACTGAAAATTAAAAAATAAGAGGAACTAACAAAGAAGTGAGGTTTATAAAAATTCAAATTAAGGATGATTCTAGAAACTATTAATCCTGGCGTACACAAAGTGAGGTTGCAAATACGGGAGATAATTCATGGCAATGATGCAATTGACAGGTATACTGGGTGGGATAAGGTGAACCCCACATTAATCAAGATCCGCTGTGAGGATTGTACATTAATGGTATTTGGAGAGAAGGATATGAACTTATTTAAAGAGTTAACTCCGGGTGATATTTTTGAAGCTTTAGTTCATGACGGAAGATACGCAAATGTTTATAAGTTCAAATACTTCTTGTAGCAAGGCTTGAAATTGATGATGGTGAAAAGGACACCATCCCGTAAATTGTGTACGTTTAAAATAACAGGGGTTGGACTTTTATCTAAAGTCTGCTGGCTATTTCGGAGTGATGGTGCCAACCATTTCGGAGTTATAGTGCCAGGCATTTCGGTTTGATCTGTGCCACTTTTCGTTCTTGTTTGAAACCATCACTTTCAAATAAAGGATGTATTTAAATAATTTGTTATTGCCTTCAAAAAGGACCTTTTTCCCGCGGTCCCTTACTGGTAACTTTCCACTGCCTATTCTCCTTGATCAGTTTGAAAATACCTGGTTTTTTATCAATTGAAGAATTATATTTCACCCAAGCCAAATCACCTTCAATGGCCTCATCAAGAATTTCTACTTCGGCATCATTGTTGTTTTCAGGCACCAAATTTTGAATCATTATCAAGCCACTATAACCATCAGAAGTCGTATACTTTTTTAAGGTAGCGTTGTCTTTGGCATAGAAACTTTCTACAACTATCTTCGCTGTTTCTGTATGAGATAGGTCTTGCTTATTAGAACATGCGATTAATAAGAATGCCAAAATGGAAGTGATCAATGTTTTCATAATATTTTAATTTGGCTTATTAATATATCTATGAGAAATCTTAAGCTCTATATTCCGTTCTCCTTTATATTCATTTAACTCAAGGACAGCGATTCGGTCATCACTCAAAGAGAATTTAGGAACAACATAAACCAATCTTGCCGTTTCGCTTTTCTTGATTCTTGAAGGCAGGTGGTGTTTATACAAGGGTTTCAAGTATAGTTTTTGTAACGATTTCCTTTTTCCTTTCTGTCTTGTTTCAACCGAGAATTTCAAGAAATTCAAATCGAAATCTAACGTAGAATCATTCTCAATCTGGATAACGAAGTAGAGCTCTTCCTTATCAAAAGCAATATTCTCAACACTTAAAGTAATGCCTTCATTCTGCCTTTTAATCCCACTTATACGCTGTTTTCTGTCAAGAAGGTAAGAACAGAATTTTTCATAATAATAAGTTCTGTTATCAATGCCGTTTTCAGCCGGTTCAACCTTAATCGAATTATTTACTATTGGCTTTTCATTCCCAATACTATTGGACATTGGAACGAAATAATTAAGCTGTGAAAGCTCCTTTTTATACCCTACAATATACGAAAAAATGGAACCATTCCTATTGATTACCAGTAGATTACTTTCTTTTCCAGGCTTTGCCTGCAGCAAGCCAAAATATTGTTCTTTTTCTCGATTGAAGGTAAAGATGAAGTTATCGGACCCAGTAATCCCTTGGCGAATGGGTTCAGGAAAAAAGAGTGCTACATTTTTGGTGTCATTGGCATAAATGGTGTCCAGGACTTCAGATGTTTGAGCATTTGCCAGAGTGCAAATTAGGATTGCCAATATCATTATGAACGTTCTCATAGCTTTGGTTTTAGAATTAATTTATAGTTGTCCAGTACGGTTACCTTTACGTTTCGATTCTTTCGGCGAAGAACTTTGGTAACACCGCCCACCTGGGGAACACTGGGAATATTGATGTCCTGAATAATATCGTTCAAGACTTCGGTGCCAACTTCTTCCCGAAAACTATTTTCTACATAAATCCCCTCGCTACCATCCTGCAGATCGAATGCTTTGAGGTTGGTCGGATAATGAATGATATTCTCGATTTCTATTAAAGCACGATTTGGCTGAAAGCTGATGAAACCGAAAACAGGGGTATTCTTTGGAACGACCCTGCCGTTGATAATAGCTGTGTTGGTCAATCGCATACGCAATCGTGAATTGGCCTGGACTACTTGGTGGCCGTCGACCACTGCATGTATCATAGCATCCGTATTCCCGATAATTGAAATGTCGTTTGGTTTAGGCGAAGCAGCAAAGAATAATTGATGCTCCAAACCCAGTTCTTTGCTTTCAATCTTTTGTTCCCGTTTTATTTCCGCGGAATCTATTTCCTGAACTTTTTTGGGACTTATTTTTCTTTCCCCAAGATTCTGATAGGACGATTTAGAATATTTAATTTTCCCTGCTGCATAGATGCTATCCACAATACGCTCTTTTTCAAGTTCAGGGAGATCTGGATTATAATAGCCAAGGGAATCAATCAGTTTTTCATTATAAACACTAGGCGCATTGTTCTCACGCACTTCATTCAAATCATTGATGGCATCCAGTTTGGAATTGTATTCTTTTTGATTCTCTTCCAAATCGGGCACTAAGGTTTGCTCCAGGTTTTCATTTTCACTTTCATCGTCGCCCATTACCATTACGGAATAGGAAATTAGAAACAGGAATATCACAGCCAGGACTGCAGCAAAGACAATTTTATTTTTTTCTATCTTCATCGTTAAGTTTTTTTAAAGTGTTCTCGAAAAAGTCAGTAATCAATAGGCCATGTGGATTGTTTGGAAAGTTTCGATCGACCATAGCTAGGTTGCCAGTGGAAACAAGTTCGTAGGTGTCTATTACAGACCCTCTGTTGATTTCAAATAGGGTCGTAGTCGTAAAACTGTAGGAACCGTTATTTTCAGTTATCCTTGAATCGATACTCAGCACTTTTTGAACCAAAGAATATTGCAATAATCGATTATAGACACCATCAGCTTTTTTTTGGCGATAGAGGTTGTCTACCGAACTATTACCCAACCAAAGTGCTTTTTTTAAATTACGTTCATAGTTGCTGGCATCAATGTTATAGAAGTAACTATGGAACAGTTCCAAATGGGCCAAAGCTTCGACATTGAAGTTCTCTTTTTGGGTTATAAGCTTTAATGGAATGATACTCCCATCGGTATTTATGGCGAATGCACTATTAAGCGCCTTTTTATTTGCAGTAAAAGCCATCCAAACTGAAAAGGTGCTGGACAACAAAGCGAAAAAGACGACTGTCAATACGATGAATCGGTTTAACTTTAGGACGTTATAAAAATTCTTGTAAGGTGTTTTCATTCTATTGCGAATTAGTTGGTAAATAATCTAAGAGTAAAGGACGTGGCACGCCTGTATAATTTGAATTTCAGGAAGACAATGAAACCCACAGATCCAAGCTGTACCACAGGGGCAAAAAAGCCTTGACCTACATCCGTACCAAAAAGATTTGTCCAGAAATTGGTATTGATTTCGGTGTAAATGGCATTCACAAATATGTTGACCAAAAAGAAGGCGGGTACGAGCATATAAACTGCAGCATACAATTTGAAAAACGTGTAGGCCAGTGATCGAAATTTTTCAAATACTGCCAAGCTTATGACCAATGGGAACAATGCCTGCATTATTCCCAATAGAAAATATCGTTCTGCAAGAAATAATGGATAGATAAACAAATCCAAAATCCAAAGAATGATACTTATGATAAAGGCGAATATTTTAAAGCCATATAGTGGCGTTATAAGAGCTTCATAGAGCAATGCCATAGCTGCTTGCGCCGCTCCTATAAAGTTGATATCCTCCTCTATGGGAATGTCCTGCATCTGTAATGGCAATAGTGCTGGTGCTGTGCCGCGATATTGCCCTTCAATTGCTACTAAAATGCCATCAAATAATCCCAATACTTGTGATGAAAAAATGACCAATACAACTATTGCAAAATTCTTAGCCAATTCTCCAGGGTTTAATCCCCAGGTGTAGCCATCCTTATCCGCAATCCCTTCATTATATTTTTTAAGGATATTGACCAGAAAGAACAGAACAGCAAGCGCTTTGATTCCTGCAATAGTGTATTCCGAGAAGCTGCTGTTCTGTATAGTCTGGAAAACAGTATCTATATATTCCAGTCCTATCCCTAATATGATGGTCGCCGTCATCTTTAATATTCGGTTTCGCGGTTATTGATTTTATCCTGCATTTTCCTGAAGGAAATAATATCCTTGTAGCGTCTTGTTTTAGTAGTGATATTGGAAACCATTTCTTTAGATTCCAGCTCTTTTTCCTCTAGAATTTCGGAGCGTTCGGCATCGCTCATTTTAAGATAATCACTGGATAGGATTTCGTCTATAAAATCCATGGTTTCCAAAGAATTTTCTATTATTGCAGTGAACGATTCCGAAACCCTTGCCACTTCCTCGGGTTTGATGTAGGGGCTATCAAGGATGTTTCTTAAATCATCCTGCATCACATCGATAAGGCGCTGATTATTGCGTCCTATTTGTCGCACGGCTCTTAATTGCTTGACCACATCGTTGACCTTTTCAAAATTTTCTTTTTGTGCTTTCAAGAACTTTACGGTTTTGATAATGTTCGCAGTCTGTTTACCAGATTCTATTAGTTGTTTTACCAAGCTGATGAAATTGGTGTTGTCATAAGTCGGTATTCCTTGGCACATGGCAGGTGCAGGCAATAAAAAAATAAATGCCATTGCGATAATTAGGATTTTTGTTTTACTCATCGCTAAAAATTTATTTTGGTATTCGTGAATCTGTGATTTCATTTTATTATGTTTTAGATGTGAATTCTTTAATGGCTTCTTCCATATTCTGGGTCCTTTCGTAAATCGCCATTATGGCCTCGTTTTCCTGTCCATCCGTTAGATAGGCAGCATAGACCTCCTTTGGGACTTCGAGCCGAAAAATGTTGCTTTCCTTTCCTATTTTGATGAACATTTCGGTGTACTTCCTTGGCCCGGAAAGATTGTTCTTAATGGATTTTAATTGGTTCAGGTCGTGGCTGGAAAGGTTAAGCCTTTTGACCAGTTCGTTATATCCTTTCTCATTGTTAAGGCTATAAATGATTTGTGTGTTTTCCAGAATACTTGCAGAGGTAGAATTGTTGGGCAGCTGATTAATGGATTGCAGTATAATACCAATTGCACCGTTCTGTTTACGGATAGCTTGATAATAGAATTCCACACTTTCCAGTACATTTTCAAATTTCAGTTGTTTGGCAAACTCGTCGAAAAGGATAATTCCTTTTTCTGCTCTGTTTTTCCATATAGTTCTTTGGATAGCGGATTTTATCAGTTTCAACATTACGGACAGAATTTCCTTGTTGTCCTTGACTTCATCCAGTTCAAAAACTATCAATCGTTTGTCTTCGATTTTGTAGGTTTGGTCTTCACTTACCTCAAAAAGAAAACTATATAGACCATCGCCGACGTACTCGGACATTACGTGCAGGAAGCTTGTAACATTGAAGTAGTCGGGATGGATTTTAAGGGTATTTAGAAGGTCTTCCCGATTCTTTTCGATAAAGTTATAGAAGCCTTCCAATGAATGATTTTCCACAGTGCTATCGTAATAATGGCGCAGTATTTTCTTGATAGAAACCGATTGTGCCTTGGTCACTTTTAGATCCGAAGCGAACAATTCAAAAAGGAACACGGACAGATCTTCAAGACGTTCCGGTGTCAGGTCATTTTGGTTACTGATATAAAATGGATTGATGCCCAAATTCTTTCCGCTCTCGTAGCGAAGCACCGTGTATTTTTCGAGATAGAGTTTTGCGAATTTGGTATACGAGCCCCCCAAATCTATAATGACCAGACGAACGCCACTTTCAAAATATTGACGCAGGATGTTATTGGCCAAAAAGGATTTTCCCTCGCCTGTGGGTGCGAAAATGGCAAAGTTCCTTGCCTTTATGCGTTTCTTTCTTTCGTCCCAAACATCCTTTAGAACTGGAATATTATGTTCCCTGTCATTAAAGATGATGCCGGTAGTATCAGATTTATAATTCGTGTTGTTTATGAACAGGCACAGCGCGTGTTTCAAATCGGTAACGTACAGATCGTTGTTCGAGAAATTGGACGAGAAGCAACAGTAACTGTTCAATATATAATTTTTGCGCTCTTCGCCACGGGGATAGTAGGGGATAATATCCAGTTCCTTGAATTCGGTCTTTATCATTGACGTTATTTTGTCGAGCTCTTTGGATTCTTTGGTCCAATAGACAATATTGAGATGACCACGGATAATCCGCGCATTATCATCGGCATTGATTTGGTCAAGAATGTGCTGGATCTTTCCAAGAACCACTTTGTTCTGTGAACCAAAATTCGAACTCTTGTTCAGTTCCTCAATTTTCTTATCGAGCAGCTTGCGCCACTTTTGTTTGTCATCCAAATACAGGATTTGGTTGACGATATGGTTTTCATTTAGCGTAAGCCCTAGGCCATCAATAAACCCTTGATGAAATACAAAATCGTCAGAGGTGAATTTTTCATTGGTCTTGCTGCTCTGTACGCTTTCGCCAAAGCACAGTTCACTATTGATGGCCAGGGCATCAAAATGGTTTTCGCCAATATTGACGCTTTTCTTATCCAGTAAAATATCAGTATCAAAGCCTTCATTGAAGCCGTTGAAATAGGTCTCTGTGAGATCTACAATTTCATTATCATTTAATGGTCTGAGAGACACTCTCCGGCTATTGTTTATAAAGGAAACCGAGTCGCTTACGGAGTTGACGAAGCTTTTAATGTTGCCATCCAGTTCCTGTACAATTCCATTTGAAACTTTTCGGAAGGGATTGACGTATTTTGGGTTGTTGAGTGCTTTGTTTTTGGTCAAGATGAAGAACAAATAGCATCTATGTTCAATATGTCCACGTCCCTTAAAATACTCATGCGTGGCCTTTTCCAAAAAGGTTGTCTTCGGAAGTCTTTCCGAGGAATAGGATTTTTTGAGGTAGACATCCTGTTTGTGAACGACAGTCCCAACAGGCAGCGATTTTAAACCCTGAAACCAGGCACCATGCATATCCTCAAAGTCCTTTTCGGACAAGGAGTAGATTTCCGGTAGATTTCCTTCATAGCATAGGACTACATTGCCATTATTGGCAAAAACGATATTGTCCTGAATATCTAAAATTGGCCGATATGCCGAAAGATTGATCTTATTCATAATCGAGGCCAGAATTTCGTTTATTACTTATAATTCTTGGGAAGATCTTCCCCGTCTGAAATAGTTGTGGATTGTTGGTAATTCGGGTCAATGCCACGTAGAGCGCAGCATTAAAAATCATTATGCCTATAATCATCCCGAAGCTAAACGAGAAAATGATAACCATCAATGACGCAAGAATGGACATCATCATTAGTGCAAAAAGTGAAATGGGCAGTCCAAAAATGACCGCCTGTTTTCTGATGTTCTTATATACTTCGAACTGCTTCACTATACTACGATTGAAATTAGATAGGTAAATATGCCCACTACCGCACCGGCGATAAGGACAAATACAAGAACTCTAGTAATTCCCTTTTTTAAATCTGCGTTTTCGCCAAAGAAGTGCCCTGCATTGAAAAGGAAACCGATTAGGAAGATGACGCCTAAAATTATTGGAAAGATGGTCCTGATGGTGTCCGAAACATCGTTTACAGAATCCTCGATACCACCGATCTGTGCAAAAGTGGGCATTGCCATAAGCAGCAATCCCATTAACATAAAAAGTGATTTTTTCATAACTGTTCGTTTTGGTTATTAAATCCCTATGCCTGTTTAGTTTGCCGTCCGAGTTGGACGTGATATATAAATTTTGTGAAATCTATTGAGAAAAGAAGCTTAGAGAAGGAAATCTCTAAACTTTAACTCGAAATCTTGTTAAACTTTGGAATATTCCTAAGGGAAAGAGAAAAACGTTGCAAATTGTTCAAAAACAAAAGTGTGATGGCCATTCTAAATCGATTTTTTATTGGGTTGATTGTGGCAGGTATTTTATGGGGCCCAAGAGCATTATTTTCCCAATTCAAAGAAAGTTCCAAAAAGGTAGTTGTCATAGACCCGGGTCATGGAGGAACGGATTCCGGTGCTACGGGAACCAATGGCATTAAGGAAAAGAATGTCGTGCTGAAAGTTGCCAAGGAAATGGTGCGATATAACCAAAATCTCTTTGATAATGCCCTTGAAATATACCTGAGCAGATATACGGATACCTTGATTTCTTTGGGTGAAAGGACAAAATTGGCAAAAAGACTGAATGCCGATATATTTATTTCCCTGCATTGCAATCATTCGGAAAACCCCAATGCAAAGGGTATTGAAGTCTATGTTTCCGATCGAAAGGGGGAACATACCAATGAATCTATTTTATTGGCTTATAACATTCAAAAAGCCAATCAAAAAAATCTAGGCTTTAAAAGCCGTGGCGTTAAGTTTGCCAACTTTCAGGTTCTTAGGGAAGGGTCTCGGCAGATTCCTTCCGTGCTTGTGGAGTTTGGATTTTTATCCAACTCAGTTGAGGCAATGCATATGGGCGAGGAAGGAAATATCCGTGCAATAGCGTTGTCGGTTCTTCAAAGTTTAATCCTATCAAAATAATGGTATGAAAGAAATGTTTACTGCCGTATTCCGGAATATTAGAGTATTGCTCCTAACGATAGCCTTGGAACTCAAAGCTGCTATCAATGGCCTTAGAAAACCTAAATCTTGATATCCGCCCATAGCGCAGGATGCCCACTTGCTTCCTGTAACTTGTTCTGAACGGTGGAATAAACGGACCATATCGGTTTTTCTAATGGCCATATGGCCTTACGATTGAGGCCACCTGCCTCGGCTTTTCCAAAGAGTTCCGGGGAGAGCAAGAGATAATCTTTCTGCTTAATATTGACCCCCATTCGATATGCCCCAAGACGAAAGTAACTAGCATCCTTTCCCTTGTCAATATCAACGTTGAACGATGGGTGTTTGGTAATATCCCTAAGATCGGCACCTCGGAGAAGGGGGGAGAGGCAGTCACTGTAAGGGACGTCGTTCAGGGTTCCAGCAATGGAAATATTGGTTTTACCATCTTCTTGCAAACCCTTATAAACCTCTGCTACTTTCTTAGCTTGGGCCTTTCGCATACGATCGGTTTTATCGATATCTGCCGTGCGCTCCTGAAAATGCGTGGAAATTAGATGGCATGTAGTACCGGACGGGGTCTTGACCTCATACTCCAACAGGTCTTTTTTAAAGAGCGGATTACCATTTTCATCTTGATCGTAGATATGGCTTCTAATAGATTGCAATCTATATCCGTTCTTGGTCATTATGGCCATTTCCAGCCCACGTTTATCGTTCCCCTGCACCACGAAAATCTCGTCAAAAGGACGACAGCCCATCTCGGGGAGGAACTCCTGGTTAAACTCTTCCAAGGACGCCCTGTCCTCAATTTCCTGCAACAGTAAAATATCGGGATCGATATCCGCTATCACCCTTGCCTTATTTTTTACGGCCAATGTTTTGATAGGGACGGTCCGGAGGGAGACCCAACCGTTCCAATCGTTAATCTCATTGGCGGCCAGCTCCTTGGAGTAATTTTTGCCCTTTAGAAAAAGATAGCCGGCCCTGCGGCGCATTACCGCATATGGTTGGTGATATGCTTTATCGAACCCGAGCAAAAAACTAAGCTCTTGGATGCGCTCGGCATTTGATCCGTGCCGATCGTTTTTCTTAAGAAGGCTATCGAGTTCATTGACCCAGTCGGACATACATTTGCCGAATGTTCTTTCCGAATTGCTCCGGTCTCGATGGAAAAGGTTTTGGATATTGAATGTGGCCAGTTTCATAATTACTTGCGTTTGTCGTTAGTATTCTTATCAAATGCGATCAGGTTAAAAATATCGCGCATCCGACTGCGGACACGGTTGCCGTAAAGTTCTTCCAGTTCCTCGGCGTTAAGGTTTGTGGTGGCGTGGGTCTTGACCTTCCCCTTGGTCTGAAGAAACAGTTCATATCGGGATAATAGCACTTCGCCCATCACGTTGCAGTCCCTGCCATAGTAGCGGCCGATCGGCTCTATCCCCAGATCATCGAAGCAATAGGATCTACCGTTCCCAAACTCTTCGATGGTCTTATAGCCCAAATGGTTGAAACTGAATGTAATATTCCTTGCGGGAATCACTTGGTAAGGGCGTTGCTTCGGTACAAGATGGCGAATCAACTTCATTAGGCTTGTCTTGCCACAGCCCACTGGACCGGTAAGAAGTACACCTTTTGTAGGGTCGATATTCTCTTTATTGCAAAAGTCCTTGTCATTGATGAAGTAATTGCACAGTTTGAATACGATATCCCTATCCCGGTCATAAATCTGGAATTGCTTGCCAAAAAGTAGTTTTCCTTTGGCGTTCAAGTAAATCAAGATCTTGTCGAAATCATAGAGCACTTCTTTCCCGTCGAACACACCAAGGGTATATTCCGTACCATCTTCGATAATTTTAGAGGGGTTGTCCATAGTCCTTTTCTTTAGTGATTTTTAAGTTGTCCCGTTTTTGAGACGGTCCGTGCAGCGTTTTTTCTTTTTGTATTTCTTCGCCCTTTAGCATCCAGTTCTTGGCCGTAGAATGCCAATCCAGTATCGTAATTTTTCCTCCGACCTTCCACCCGATCGAAGTGTAATGGTTGAAGAATTTTTTTGCTTCAATAGCCGGCCATTTTTCTTTTTTAAAAAAATCCAAAACCTCATTTTCATTTTTGGGTAGCTTATGTTTATTAAAGTTTTTATTTTGTTTATTAATGTTTATATAAGGTACTAATGCTTGTTCCTCTACTTGTTCACTACTTGTACCAGTATTTGAATCACTACTTGTCCCAAATTTGAGCATCTGTATTTGGCTTCCTTTATAGGGATTATGCGATGGCAAATACCTAATGTATTTCCAATCATGCAATCTTCGTAGACAGCGGTGATAAGTCGCTTTAGATCCTATTTTTGCCATAACCATAACTTCTTCCCGGTTGATATAAAAAACCTCAGGAAAACGATTGATATTCCAAAACTGGAACAGTGCCATATAAAGACTGATATGTGTTGGATTTAGACGTGAATCCCGTGTAAATAGTTCAAAGACAGAATTTAAATGTTTTATATAATTCATCTCTTTTTCTTTATGGGTTTCACGGCATTCTCCATAAGTACTTTTTCAATGTCCCCAGCTTCATAGAAAATAAGCCCCCCTATTTTGATAAAAGGTAGGGTTCCTTTAACCCGGAGACCATGAAGGGTGGTCATACTGATCTGTAACATGTCCATAACTTGAGTACTTCTAAGCCATTCCTTCTTTGTCATTTTAGCCTGGTTGGCGTTCAACAATTCCTTGATCTCGGCGAGAAGCTCTAGTTTAAATTCCCGCAGATCGTCCGTAGTGATAATAGCTGTTGGCATAGTGAATGATTTAATACAGATGCTACCTAATTGTAGTTGTCTGTGGTTCGGATACAAAGTTGAATAGGAGTTTTGGAATAAATTGCCAAGTCATAGCCAGTTGACATAACTGATTATTGCATTAAATATGAAGAAATGAGCAGGAAAATACCCCTAATCCGGACAAAATTTGACATAATTTGAGTGATTTCGTCCTGAAATGTTAAACAGTCAATTGACTATGACCTGACATTTTTTATTCGTCCAGATTGGCCATCCAATTCTGCAAGGAAATTTTAAGTTTATCCATAAATTTGGTGCGTTGGGACCGGTTCCTGATTCGAATTGCGGTATGGTGATAATCCCCTAGATCTGTTCCCGTTACCTGCTCCAACAATTGAATTATAGATTTTAAACTGGCATTGCCGTGATTAACGGCACCACTATAAAACAGGGCAAAGCCAAGTTCCGTAAGGGCAATCTTGGATCCTGTCCAATTAATTTTGGAATGACGTGTTTCTGGAAAGGGCATAGAAGTACTCATTTTTTGTTGAAGAAATTGCAGGAAACCTTGATATCCAACTATATTGGCAATCAGTCCATCATGGGAAGTACAAAATTCGGAATCAAAACTATGGTCATGACGACCTGGGTAAGTAAAAAGTCCCCTGTTCTTTCTTAGGAAAAATTGAGAATCGAATGTTTTACTTTGCAGTTCAAGGTATAGGACCATATCCTTATGGCTTGAGAGAAAGGCAGTTACTTCCTCTATTTTTTTATTGACAATATCATCATTCCCGCCATAGGGGATATTAGGGAAATTCAATTCAAAAGAAAGCTGGTGATTATATTGTAGAAGAAGCCCAAAAAGGAACGGTTTATCCTTTTTAAAAAACTGAATTTCAGTGGCTTCGTCAGGAAAGCCTTGGGCAACCACCATGGCTCGATAAAATTCTAAAACATTTTGACAATAGTCTATAGCCTTATCGTAGGAAACCATTGAATTGAAGAAGGACTGTTCAATCTGAAACAGTTCCGATTCAATTTGCTCCTGTGACCTAATCCACTCCATTTAATTGCCTTTAGAAAAGCTTTTACCAATAGGATAGAAAGAATATTTAAATACAAGTATCCCTTCAATACTTTCTAAATTTCATGAAAAAAGTAAGGAAAAAAAAGTTCTCCAAGGCGTCATTTATAAAGGCTATGTTGCCATTTATAAATCAAGGGCGATTGGCAAATGAATTAAACTTGGCATTGATGTGTCTATAGTTTCCGGAATATTGCAAAAGGTATAAGTGTTTAATATTTCGTGAACAAAAATTACTAAGTGGATCCATCCCATAAAGATGAATAGCATGACAAAGAATAAACAGATTTAAAGAACCACTTTTATATTTTGAGCTCCTTATCACCTCTTGAAGATTCCGTAACTTCAAAGATTTATTAGTGGGGAACCACTTTGAAAAATTGACAAACATTAATCTTTGGCAAAAAATAAACTTGCTACGTATCCCACGAAAAAACATGAAATCACCCCTGTGGCTGAATACACTAATATGTGAACGGGTTCAGTAACCCCAACATAAACCTGAACCATAATACTTACAACAATACCGATCAAAACTCCAATTGAATTCGCTCTTTTGGTGAAAATTCCTAATAGAAAAACACCACCCAAACTTCCTATAACCAAGCCTAGAACCTTTTGAAATTCATCCCAAAGAGATTTTACATCCATCGTGGCCATCATAATGGCAAAAATTGTCCCAATTATTCCGATCATTAATGTTGCTTTTCTAGCAATTTTCAATTCATTGGTCTTCTTATTCCATCCAAACCGAAAATGAATATCCGTAGCATATGAGGTGGCGGCTGAATTCATACTACTACTCAAACTGCTCATTGCTGCCGCGAATATTGCAGCGATCAATAATCCTGAAATACCATTAGGTAACTCGGAAACAATATACCAAGGAAATATAGCATCATTATTTTCAAAAGTCGGATTGAGTTCCCCAGGATAATTCTTAAAAAAAGCGAACAGAGTTGTACCAACAAAAAAGAATATAAGAGTCGCCGGTATGGTTAAAATGGCATTGGTCCAAACACTTTTTTGCGCTTCTTTTTGGGTCTTGGTGGTCAAGTAACGCTGTACCATAGTTTGATCCGAACCATAGGTAGTTATATTTGCAAATATCCCACCCAATAACATAACCCATACAGTTGGCTGTTTAAGGGACAAATCCAAATCTATTATATTGAATTTGTCATTTTCCTTTGCCATTTCAAGGATTCCGTTCAACCCACCATCTATAGAGGTGACCATTAAAACCAAAGACAATATAGCTCCACCAAGTAGAACGATAACCTGGACAACATCAGTCCATATTACAGCTTCAATTCCACCATAAATGGTATAAATCATACTGACTACTCCCATCAAGGAAATACAGACAAAAATATCGATACCAGTAACTACATTCAGGGCAATGGAAGGAAGAAACATGACCACTCCCATACGACCAATTTGAAACAATATAAAGGACAGGCTACCCAGAAGCCTTATGGTAAGATTAAATCTAGACTCCAAAAATTCATATGCTGTAGTAACATTGAGCTTCCTAAAAAAAGGAATGAACCAAAACACAATGACAGGTGCCACCAAAAAAATGGTCATATTTAGCATGAAATAAGACCAATCTGTAGCAAATGTTTTTGCCGGTACGGCCATAAACGTTATTGCGCTCAATGCGGTCCCAAAAATACTCAATCCGGCTGCCCACCAAGGAATTCGACCTCCGCCTTTAAAATAATCTTCAGTACTCTTTTGACGTTTGGAAAAAAAATATCCCATCCAAGCTAGGATTAAAAAATAAAGACCAATGACCAGCATATCGATTATTCCAAGATGCTTTGCATCCTTGTTAACCGTAATTTTTAACACTTCTGGAGTTCTAACACCAGGCCTTACCTCTCCTGATGGCACTACGATATCCCCGCCCCAAGCCACTGCACTAGTTGTTACCTGACCAGTTTGTGGTATTTCTTCTATTTCATAGAACTCTTGGGATATAGTGTTAAAACCGTATACTTTATTTCCGAATCCAAGGTGATTATTCAGATGGTTGGTCAATTCCAGTTTAGCTAGTTGAAACACTTCACCAACATCTTCGCCATTTACCAATCGACTTTCCAAGTGTTCTATTCTTTTCTTAATATCAATCTCCTCAATTGCCAGATTGCCATCAGATCCTGATGGGAAAATAATAGAACTTGCACCTACTGGAAAAGCAGTGCCCGCCATGACCTTAAATTCTTTGTCTATACCTTTAGATATAATTTGCCATTTTTCGATAGTGGGGTTGTACACATGTGCATCAGCAAGTACTTTCCATTCCCCTTGTGGATCAATATTCCTCCCGGAAAAAAGGTAAAAGCAATTCTCTAAACCATTGCTTTGGCCAACACCGACTGAAAAGGCTCTAGGATCACCATCCCATGACGGCAGTAATTCCCATTTCCAGTCTTTAAAATTATTATCCCCTATAGACAATCTGTAAAAACTGTTGGTTGACGCTCCGCCAAATTCAGAAATTCCACCAGCAACGTAAATATCATTGTCAACTTTGGCAAAAGCGAAATTGGTTAGCGGCACTGGTAAAATAGGTCCTTGCCTTATTTCTATTTCTCCTGTTTCAGGAATATAATCAATAAACCAACTACCTGATATAGTACTATCAGAGGTGTTTCCACCAAAGCAAAGCAAGCCTCTGTTAGTGGATATAGCTCCGCCATATCCTGAAGAAAATGGTATTCTTTTTGAATTAGTTTCCCATTGAAAAGTGCCGTCCGTTTTTTTCTTTAAAATAAAAATTTCGTCATAATAGGTTTTTGTTCCACCTTCCCATGGAAGTTTATCTGGAAAATTGGCTCCTCCTGCCACAATCAAGAAATCATCGTCTATACCAGTATATGCCCCGGCAAGACCTGGCTGAACTTTTTGCCCTGTGTTTGGCGGCAGGTTCGGAAGATGGGAATACTCAAAATACCTATCCTGTGAATTGGCCTTAAAGTAAATGAAACAACATATGATAGATAATAAGTAGCCCCAAAACTGAATATTCTTATTATTATTTAATAAGACCTTTTTAGTCATACTTTTTGATTAGTTCATTAATGTTGATCTTTTGAAAGGTCATATGGGCTTGGCTACCTTCGTACAGAATTCCAATATGGTCATTATCTATCGAAGTTATACAAGAATATCCTGCACCACGTCCTTCATCCAGTTCTATCCAGTACTCCTTGGGCCATGTTTTACCATCGTCCAAACTGACTTTGATGGTCTGCTTGATTCTCTTGTACTTGGAATTAGGATTGGAAAACACTAAAATACTCTTTGAATCTCCTTTATTATCCGTATAATCATGACGATGGATACTGGCCATGCACCTGGGTTCGATGAGAGCACCATGGGATGTAGGGTGTTCGGTCCAAGTTTCGCCTAGATCACTGGTAACCATAATGGCTCGGCCATTGGTTTCCGATTTATTCTCCCCATTTCGGTTATCCCGAATGTTCAACATAATTTCTCCACTTGAAAGTTCAACGGCCATACATTCGGTAGTATTATGGGAAGCAGGATTACTTGTTGTCCAGGTATCACCTCCATCTTTACTATAGGTTATGTTTGAAAATGGCAATCCGTTTTCATCCCTTCCCTGGGTAGGGATGACCAAAGTGCCATCTTTGAGGGTTATTCCATGCCCTGGTGCAGGTGCCCATAACCACCATTTGGGGTCTTTACACATTTCCGTCAAATTAATCGGCTCACTCCATGTTCGTCCATCATCCGTACTTTTGGTTATCAGAAATTGACTTGTCTGTTTTACGCCAAAACCAGGTTGGGACCCCTTAGTTCTCCACTGATGGTTCCATGCATCACTATCTTCTGTAAGGTTTTCCTGCCAAACCCCTTCGGCGTTGATTACGCCATGCATCCATAGTCCGGCGACAAAAATTGTACCCGACTGCTCATCCACTAAAATATTGGCATCACTGACCCCATTGAATTTTTGTGGCAATCCGCCCCATTCCCCCATATCCAATGCTATTCGCATTGGTTCCCAGGAATTCCCGGCGTCTGTGGACCTGCTAACACCAATATCCATATGCCCTTGTAAATCCCTTCCTGATTCCCTACGTACATCATAAACCGCCAATAAAGAGCCTTCCTTTGTAGTGGATAATCCCGGAATACGATAGGTATGAACATTATCGTCTTGATGTTGTCTCACAGCTACTCCAAGACGTAAAGCTTTAGTTTCCTCATTATGTGACACACCTAGTTTTTTATCCCCGATGGTGACATAATCTATATTGGCATAAACTTTATCGGTCAAGTCCACATTGTCTGTCAATTCATAGGAAATCCAGAAATAATTGCCCCCTGGTTTCAAGTTTTGTATTCCCTTAATTAACGATACCGCTTTCGGGTTGCCCACCTGCCCGAACAAAATCTTATTATGGAACAGGGAATCATTCCCCGTATGATAGACCCGAATATTTTTAATGATCCCTTCTTTTGTCCCACCAAGGGATATGTTAAAGGCTTTTACCATTTCTTCATTGACATCACTCTTTAATTCCAGTCTTAGAAAAGGATTATCTACTTTACCCAACAATATGGGATAATTAAACAATTTAGCCTCAATTCTTTCACTTATATGTACTTCATCCTTACAACTCCATGAAATTATAAGAAGAAATAGTACCGTCACTTTAATTACCGTAGTTGCATTTTTTAATTTCATCAATACCTCTGTTTAATTTTAAATATTTTTAGTATATCTCCAAGTCCAATTCCTTATAATTTACAACAGCATTCATATCGGCCCAGTGGTGCCAGGCGTTGGAAAGCTCCTCTACAATTGCAGGATACAACTTGGACATGTCATTGGTTTCTGTTCGATCTACGTCCAGATCGTACAACTCCCAAGCTCCCTTATATTTGAATTCCATCATGTTGGACCAACTGCCTGGATAAGCGGAAACCAACTTCCATTTTCCTTTGATAACTGCCCTATTTCCTTCATGTTCCCAAAATAATGGACCCTTTCTGTTGAGGGGATTATCCGAAAAGGATGGGACCAGACTTATTCCTTGAAGTGGTTTTATAGTGTGTCCTTTAAATTCCGAAGGATATGTGCCCCCAGAAACCTCCAGACAGGTAGCCATTATATCCATTATATGACCCGGCTGTTTGCGCAATGTTCCCTGATCAACTATTCCATTTGGCCAATGAACAATCAATGGAGTGGATATTCCCCCTTCATGGACCCAATTCTTGTGCATTCTAAATGGTGTGTTCGATACATTGGACCATTTAGGGCCATAGCTTCCAAAAGTGTTTTCTGGCCCCAATTCCAAACCAACAAAATCACCAGAGATAACCTTTTCACCATCTCTAGTCTTTTCTGGAATCAAAGAACTTTTCCATGGAGTTCCCCAGCGCTCTACCGTGTTGTTCATATGACCTTCGGCCGAACCTCCATTATCAGAGAGAAAAAAAATAAGGGTATTATCCAATTGTCCGTTTTTATCAAGTACTGATATAATACTTCCAATCCCTTGATCTACATGTTCAATCATACCTGCATAAGCCTCCATTCTCGACTCTTGCCATTCTTTATTTGGTTCATCTTCCCAAGGAATACTCATTCCATCACGATCTGGCAATACTGTTTCTGATCCCAGCAAGCCTAAATTCTTTAATTTATTAAAACGTCTCTTACGCAAACTATCCCAACCTATTGAAAACCTTCCTCTTTGTTTATCTATAGCAGCTTTTGTGGCTTGCAATGGATAGTGAGGCGCCGTATAGGCCAAATAAAGGAAAAATGGATTTTGAAGTTCATTGGCCTCTTTTAAAAAGGAAATGGATTTCTGAGTCAGAGCTTCTGTGTAATAGAAATCCTCTGATGGTACAATAAAACTATTATCTTCCATGAGACCAGGTGGGTTATATTGGCTACCGTAACCTGGTAGGGTTCCATAAAATTTATCAAATCCTCTTTGAATCGGCCAATTGTGATTTGAATCCAAGGGTGCTGTAAAACGGGTCAAATGCCATTTTCCCGCCATATAAGTGTTATATCCTGCTGATTTGAGAACTTCAGCAATTGTTACAGTGTTAGGGCTTAAATCTCCCTTGTAACCTTCATGGCCCATATCGTTCATCATATGTCCAATACCAGCCCGATGAGGATATAGTCCGGTCATTAAACTTGCCCTTGTAGGGCAACACCTTGCTGCATTACGGAACTGTGTATACAATAGTCCATTACTAGCCAGGCGATCAATATTAGGTGTGGGTATTTCACTTCCATAACAGCCAATATCCGAAAACCCAAGGTCATCCACCATCACTATCAATATATTGGGTCTTGAATCTTTTTGTATTTCTTTCTCTGGGTTTTTGGACCGACAAGATGAGAGGGTTAACACAAGTGAGCCCATGATTATACTAAAAATTCTCGATGTAATTTTCATATTGTATCTATTTCTCCATCCCATATTATTACAACTAATAAATTCATAAAGTAATGCCTACCCATAGTCTTTAGATCAACTTAGTTTCAATCAAGTTATCAAATACAAAACTTGGAAAACTAACAAAAAAATCCGTGTGAGAATATTGAAGCAGAAGTTACCCTCTGCTTCAATTAAACAAACTAACCTAACTCAACTCAATCTATTCAATTCTGAAATCTAAATTCGACAATTACCATTATCACTTATATCAACTCAACGGTAATTTCAATTCCAATAATGTCTGGCATGTTTTTCCAATATTGTGTTTATATATCTAAATGTTAAAACAAAATATAGCCTATTCCATGACATTTTGGATTTTGTCCAATGCGCTCTTGCTGTGCTCCATCAGTTTTTTATTCAATAAGTCTGTTTTAAATCTAAAGGATAGTATATAAGGTTGTTCCCCTTCGTCCCAGTGCCCGTATGTTGTACAGACCAAAGTACCATCAGGCAATAGTTCAGCTGCAGGGTAGGTAGTGTCCCAACCTTTTTTATTATCCTTAAACCGAATTCGGAACTGGCCTTCATATCCATTTTTTAGATCACTCCACGTGCCTACCCATCCAACCCAATCGCCTTCTGTTGGGCTCATTTGGTTTCCAGGTCTATTGCGCGGAGTATTATCCCTAAATTGTATCAAAAGCCTACCGTCAGGCATATAAATTCCTTGATGTCGATCGCCGTTTAAGGAACCAGGCATGGGCCTGGGTTCACTCCAAGTTTTTCCTTCATCGGAGCTGAACATGATCTGGCTATTATAATTTCTGGCATTCTCTCTCAGTAACATGGCTATCTCACTTTTGTCCGGACTATAAATCAATCCAGCTTCACAAAGATGATGGCTTGAAGCCCTATACAACTCTTTAGGTTCTTGCCAAGTAAGTCCACCATCCATACTTTCAACCTGATATAAGATCATGGATTTTTCTGGACCCTGGGTATGGAAAGTAGCCAGATAATGTCCAGCATCTTTTAAGGGAATACAATCCGCCATGGCAACGATTCCGGAATAATCCCCAATAGCCTTCAATTCGCTCCAAGTTTCACCCTGATCCTCTGATACCGCCATCCGGATAACTTCCTGAAAACGATGTTGGGCACCACTGAACATAATTAACCTATCCTTTCCATTGGCATCGGTTGTTGGATAGATGGTTGGAACCTCCTTACTCGTGGACCAGTTTTCAGGAGTCTTTAAGCGATCAGACCATGTTTTGCCTCCGTCCATGGATTTTTTCATTACGATTCCACCTTTTCCATGACCTTTTGGATACACACAGATAATTGTCTTACCATCTTCCAAGAGAACAGTTGTCGGATGTCCAAGATATTGGTCTTTCTCCCTGTCTACGACAATTTGGATGCTATCTTCACCATCCAAATCAATTAAAGGTATATCAAAACCTAATTTACCAGAAACTTGAGATAATCCACTTGTGACCATCAAAAGAGTAATGATAAAGGAGGGCAACTTTAGAAATTTTTTCATTTTTCATCAATTTTAGGACCATTATTAGTTTTCAATATTCTACCCATTAAAGGAAGCAATCGGTAATTAATCATACCCTTCTGTTTGTTCAATTAATGGATTTTCAGCCATTACCGATTGACTCACAGACCAATACAATGGCGTTGTTAGCCCTTGTAAATTGGGAACAAAATCATACACGTCAATGGTACCGTCTGCATGGAATCTTCTTAGATCCCACCATCTTTTTGGTTCCAAAAAGAGTTCCCTTCCCCTTTCTGCCAATATCTCAAGATTTACAGAATTTTGATCCAAAGGACCTGAATAATCCTCATTTTGCGCTCTATTTCGTACCAAGTCCAAAGCGATGACAGCATTTTCTAAATCGTTTTTTGCAGCGTACGCCTCAGCCCTTAACAATAACATATCCGCCCATCTGTAAATGATAAAGTCATTTGTAAATAAGCGGACTCCATCAATAATTTCTCCATAATACCTGGTTTGGGAATAAGAAATTATAGGTCCATCCACTTCCAAATAAAATGGCAAAAAGGTTCTATCTGTCCTAACATCGGTACTACTTGTAAATAAATCCCGAGTCCTCTCGCTTGGTGAATAATTATGCCTAACATTAGCACTACTACCGGGAATATCGGGACTGGCTACAGGATCATAATTAACATCCCTAACGGACAATGTACTAGCATAGTGGTTATTGACTTCGTCCCTGTCATTGAAAATTGCGAAAATTATTTCATCATTCTTTTTAGTGTCAAATACATCATTAAAGGAATCCAAAAGTGTTGCCCCTTGATCCTGAATTTTCTGAATAGCAGATAAAGCCGCATCAAAATCGGCGACACCTCCACCCAAAACTTTGCCTGTCCACATTTTTACATCCGCCTGCAAAGCATATGCGGCCGGTTTGGAAGCAAAATTTTTGTCCCCGAATCCATCATTGGGAAATAATGTTATGGCCTCTGAAATATCTTGATTTATTTGAGTAAATACCTGACCAACTGGTGTTCTTCCTATTACCTCTGCATCAGGAGATAGAACTGGTTCAGTGAGTAGTGGAACATCACCCCAAATTCTGGCCATATAAAAATAATATGTAGCTCTCAAGAACAAAGCCTCTGCCTTTAATTTATCCCTATCGTTTTCATTTGAAAAAGAAAGGTCATCCGCTACCGACAACAAGAAATTGATATTATTCAAGGCGCCGTAATAACCCGTCCATGAAGGGCCATTGGTTGAAGTAATATTTTGACTCCAGGCATTTGATACCGTGCCAATTACCCCAACATCAAAACCATCTCCCCGATCTTCGTGATATGCTGTACTATTGTAATCGTCCTTTAGATCTCTGTACACTCCAAGCAATAAAGCCTGAGCCTCTTGTCCGTTGGCCGGGAAATTTCCAAAAACGATATCTGAAGGTACTTCTGTGTCCAAAACATCCTCACATCCCACAAGCCCGATTAAAAGCCCACAAAGAATGGGAAACATAAAAAATCTATATACGTGTTTCATAATCAAATTATTTTTTTCGTTTTACTTAAAATGAAGCATTTAGTCTTAGCCTTATTTGAAAGGGTCTTGGATATATTCCCTCGTCCGTGCCATCAAACTGTTCTGGGGTTAGACCGTCATATTGGGTTATATATCCCAAATTGTAAAATTCCAATCCGAGACTAGTATTGCTCATCCCTAATTTTGAGCTTATGTCCTTAGGAAATGAATAGCTTAGAGATACTTCCCTGAATGACAAATAATCACCTTTTTTTGTATATATATTGGATTGTCTATGATGATTGCCCGGTCCGTTATCAGCACCAGAAGCGTTATCATATCTGGGTAAAGTAGCAATATCTCCTTGTTCTTTCCACATGGCATCACTTAGAACATCGGTATTGGTTACCACATTATTTCTGGAATTTGCATTTGATCTCGCTCTAAAATTGTTCCAAATAACGTGACCAGTAGCCCAATCTTGAACCAATCGCAACGAAAGCCCTTTATAGGATATAGTATTCACCATTCCTCCACGAAAATTTGGATCGACATACCCCATAAATACCCGGTCTCTAGAATCTATAATGTTGTCACCATTGACATCTTTCCAAATGGCATCACCGCCGTTTTTAGCTCCTCCATATTGTGACCTATAGTATCCTGACATTACTTGATCATCAGGTGCATTTGCCGCTTCTTCGTCCGTTGCATAAACACCGATCATTTCGTAGGCCCAAACTCCATTGGGTCTTTCACCCTCCGCAAGACCTCCAACCCTAGTTTCGTTGCCATTTTCATCCCAAATAATAAGCCCTCCATTCCGGTTTTTATCAAACTCGTTATCAGGTAATTTGGTAACTTCACTTTTATTATATGCAAGGTTCCCGGCCAAGTTCCATGAAAAATTTTCTTTGGCTATAATGGTTCCACTCAGTTCCATTTCCACCCCTTGATTGGTTAGGGACCCAAAATTACTTCTGATACTACTAAATCCTGTTTGCGCCGGAAGAGGCATATTTAGCAATCTGTCCGAAGTAACCTTATTGTAGTAGTCGATTAAAATATTGAAACGGTCCTTGGCTATGCCCAGGTCCAAACCGATATTAGTTTGTGTAGTCGTTTCCCACTTTAGGTTCAGATTTGGAAGTTTGGAAATCCTAACAGCACTGCCCAAGGCGTAGGAAGTTGAAGAAAACCCACCTTGAGTGTCCGAAAGAGCTAAGTTGTCATTACCGGCTTTACCCCAGCTACCCCTAATTTTTACCTTACTTAACAAATCCGATTTCCAGAATTCTTCTTGATGCAAATTCCAACCCGCGGATACCGCAGGAAAAATACCAAACCTATTATTTTCTGAGAATCTTGAGGATCCATCTCGCCTGATGCTAAAACCTACAAGGTATTTCCTTGCAAAATTATAATCCAGTTTTCCAAAAAAGCTCATCAACTTGTTGGTAGAAATATCGGAAGTTACTCTTTCTCTTTCCGTCTCCGAGGCATTTAGCGTTGATATTAGGTCAGTAGGGGCATTACTTCCACTACCACTAAAACTTTCAAAATGATTTTTAACATATTGGGTTCCCAGCAACACATCCAAATTGTGCTTTTCATTAAAAGTATTCGTATACTTCAATAAACCATCGAGCATCACCTGGTTTTGCGTATCATTAAATCTGGACATTGCCCGATTGGTAACTTCTCTGGAAGCCCGTTCAAATAAATTCCCGTTGCTTTCCAACCTATAAACAGAAGCACTTGGTGAAAAAGAAAGTCCTTTTATAATATTCCAGTCCAGGCCAATTTTACTGCTCGTCCTAAATTGTTTTCTTTCGTCATCCTGATAGTACAATTCATGGAAAATATTTCTTGGTGAACCAGTACTTTCTCCTAATGCCGGAGTACCATCATCATTCCAAATTCTATAGGTGTGCGGCAACCTAGAAGATCTATTGATGGTATTGTTGGTGCTCCTGGGCTGGTCAATATCGTTGAATTGATAGGTGAATTGTCCATTAACAGCTAGATTATTATTAATATTAAAAGTACCATTCATTAAAGTATTAAATCTAGTCGCACCTGTTCCGATTACGACACCTTCTTGATCCAAATAACCGGCACTAATGTTATAATTACCCATTTCCGACGAACCTGACATTCCTACATTTATATCATGTGTAATTGCAGATCTGACCCTAATTTCATTAAGTTTATTATCAATAAATATCAGCTCCCTGCCTGTGACTGGATCCGTCATGGTTCTATAGCCATTGGCCAATAAACCATCTACATATGCCTGCCCTTCCAAAGAAGTCAAATCGTCCAAATAGGTCAGAGCAATACGTTCAAAACCAAATTCCCCTTTTTCCGATAGTTCCTGAACAGAATATCCAAAGTTTGCATTTGTCAGCCTAGCTCCCGGACTGTTTAAACTCACCCCTTTCTGGGCAGCTAATCTTGATACCCTTAGATAATCCTCTACACTTGTCCAATTATAGTCTTTGGCTTGCTGATCAACTCCTGTTGAATAACGTATGTTAATACGCCCTTTTCCAGATTCCTTCCCAGTAACAGTTGTAACCAAGATAACACCGTTGGCAGCACGGGCACCATATATAGCTGTCGAGGCCGCATCTTTTAGAACTTCAATGGATTTGATGTCACTAGGGCTAACACCATTAAGATCTTCCCTAAAAACGCCATCAATTATATAAAGAGGTTCATTGGCTCCTGAACGTGGATCCGTTTGGGTACCTCCCCTAATGTAAACAGCTGCTCCGGAACCAGGCTGGCCCGAGTCAACATTTACACTTAGGCCTGCCACCTTACCCTGCAATAGCTGAACTGGATTAACTGCAGGACTATTTTGAATTTCGGTTTGTTTGATTTTAGATACTGAACTTGACATGAGTGATCTGGATTGGGTACCAAAACCAACAACTACCACTTCATCAAGACTTTCTGTGGATTCCTGAAGACCCACATTGACCACCTGTCTACCGTTAATTTGTATTTCCTGGGAAGACATACCTATATAAGTATAAATCAATGTGGCGTTTGATGGTGCATTAATACTATATTGCCCATCAAAATCGGTAGTAACCCCATTGGTAGTGCCCTTCTGAACAATACTTACTCCAGGCAAAGGAACCCCTTGGCTATCAGAAACCGAACCATTCACAGTAATAGTTTCCTGTGCGAATAGACCCGAGGTCAAAAAACAAAATATAATTAAAGGCAAGTTAATAGGTATTGTCTTTCTCAATGCAGAAAGAACAAAGTACCTATTCGAAGTTGAATAAGTAATATTTTTCATAAATTTGAAGTGTTTAAATTAATTCATACTTTTTTTGAGTTAATACTGGCCCTACGCTCCAACGTGGGGCTTTTTTATTATAAAAACTTTTACTGTTTTTATAATCTAGCTTTAATAATTACCTGCAAAGCTTTACTAATAAGATTCGATCATTTCAAAGAATCCCAAATCACTAAGTTCACGTTCCAAATTCCGCGTTTCTTCGGGAGTTAAATTCCCAAGGGGCTTTCTACATGGCCCACAACTTACCCCGATTAATCCCATAATTGCTTTACCCGAAACCAATGCTCCATGATATCGGATTAGAATGTCAATAAATTCAATCGATTTACGTTGCTTTGCCCTAGCCTCAGTTATTCTACCATTTTCAAAATCTTCAATAATGCCATAATATAATGGTGCCAAAAAATTATAGGTACTCCCGACAGCTCCTTCTGCTCCAAAAGACAATCCTGCCAAAAGCAGTTCATCATAACCATGGAGAATATCCCATTTACCATTATCCATAGAAAGGCAATTGGACATTTCCATCAAATTATTGTCTGTGAATTTAATTCCTGCAAGATTTGGAATTCTGTTTCTAGCTTGGCTCAAAAATTTTGCCATCGAAACATTTACTCGGGAAAGAGAAGGTATGTGGTAATAATAAAACGGGATATCAGGAGCTGATAATGCCACATCAGCGCAAAACTCTACCAAATTTTCCTCTTGGTTAGGCCCAAGAAAAGGTGGGCCCATTATTGCAATCGCATCAGCTCCCGCCCTAGCGGATTCGTAGGCCAAAGCTTTTGCACTTGCCAAGCTCGTGCTTCCGGCATGTGCTATTACACGAAAATCATTTTCCTTACACGCAACCCAAGCGTTGATCACGTCCAACCTCTCATTATCGGTCAAAAACAATCCTTCCCCTGTGGTTCCTGCCACAAATGCACCTTTTACTTTCATTTTTTTCAAGTGGGCAACATAGGATGAAACATTGTTTATATTAATTCCTCCCTGCGCGTTCATTCCAGTAAACGGTGCGGCAATTAATCCTTTAGTTTTTTTTATTGTCATTTTCTATTATTATAATTGTACAAGAACTCCCAATAAGGTCTTAAGTGCCTTCTGATTCTTTCCTGATATAAATTTTTATCCTTATTCTTTATGGCCTGTAATAAATCACTATGGGTAACGACTCCATCACTTTCCTGAAGTTTCTTGTTTATCGGTTCAAAATAGCTCTCATAATTATGTTTGGCGAATACAAAAACAGGTTGCATTAATTCATAGAAATGCAGAATAAAATTGTTTCCGGCTATTTCATAGATTTTTTGGTGAAATTGCATTTCATCCTCAATGGACAAATTATTTATGCCTATTGCCTGTTGCCTTGAAATAATATTTTCCAGTTCTGCAATATCCCTATCCGTAACATTTGTGAATAAAAACTCCGCAATCCCAACTTCCATTGCTATCCTCATCCCCATCAGTTCCTTAATGGTAGGCACACTTAGAAGCTGAGGGTCCAATACCTTCTTGAATCCGTTTAACAAAGGAGGCTCCTTCACTATTATACCTCGTTTCGTGCGTGATTCCAGAATTCCCAACATTCTCAAACGGCTCATGGCTTCTCTTACCACATTTCGACCCACACTGAACATTTCAACAAATTCTTTTTCATTGGGAAGGGGATCACCAGGAACAAGTTTGTTATCCTTAATATATTCGATAATACTTGCCTCAACCTGATCGGTGAGTGTTGTAACTGTTAGTTTCGACTTCATATTATTCCTATAAATCCCTTTTGTCCTACAAATATAACAAAATAATTATATGGTCAAAATATTAACTAAAAAAATATCGATTCTCAATCAAATTATCTGTTAATCATCAATATAAAGCATAAGATTAATCCTTATTTAAATGGTCTTATGAAGACCTCACTGAAGAAATTAAAAGTACCACAAGAACATACTATGTTTACCTTAAAATTATCAACCAACCGAAGAAAACAAAGAAAAACGATTTAACTAATGCTTCATAATAGTCTTCGCAAAGCTAAATATCCGAGCGTTGGCCTCTATTGCATGGTCGTAGTTCGATGAATTCTCATGTCCTGACTGATAGTCAATATCCATTATTATGGGAGTTTCGGCGAGGTTGTATTTTTGAAGTTTGGCAATATATTTACCACTATCCCATAGGGGTATCCGGTCATCACTGTTGCTTGGCATAAGTAAGGTTGCCGGGTAGTATTTGTCTTGTTTTAGATTTATATAGGGGTCCATTTGTATAAGACCAAGACACTCCAGGCTATCTTTTATTGTACCGTATTCAATATAGCTAGTGCTACTGGCCGTAGTGGCAGATTCTAGACCAAAGGGATGCATCCTTGGTACTTCCGCAATAAAGGAAGTATAAAGTTCAGGACGTTCATTAACGGCCATCCCAGCAGTAATCCCCCCGGCGCTGTTGGTATAAAGGGATATCAATCCCTTGCGGGTATACCCCTTGTTTATCAAGGCTTCCGTACAAGCAATAAGGTCCTTCCAAGAATTGTATTTTAATTCTTTCATCCCTTGAGTATGCCAGTCTTCCCCCTTTTCACCTCCCCCTCGAACATGTGGAAAAGCAAGAATACCCCCTTGCTTAACCCATTCTAGATATGTAGGCGAGAAGAATGGACTCATACTTTCACCATAAGCCCCATAAACATAGATAAACACATCGTTATTGGAATCAAGTTTCATATCCTTTCTATAAACCAAAGACAATGGAATCGCAACCTCATCATGGGAATTGATCATAATTTGTTCGCTTACCAAATCTTCAAATTCCGGGAATTGAGGGGAATCCAAAATTCCCTCATTAGTAAAATCTCCTTCGTCATTTATACAATAACGAATATAATTGGAAGTCCATCCATCCATACCTATACCAATATTTTTATGTGCAACCGACTCTCCAAAAAAAGCTGCATATCCAGGAACAAAAGGTGGGTTCAGTTGAGTAATATTTACCTGATTATCAATCTTAAAAATTGAAATTTCGACCCCAAATTTTTCACGAACAAAATATATATGGTCCTTAGTGACCTCAAATTGGGTAATGGGATTTTCCCTGCTTCCGGTCGCGAGAATTAGTGGATTATTGAAATTGGGATTAGCTATTTCAACTTGGCAAAGTTCATTACCGTTAGGCGTAGCTCTGCGATAAATAAAATATTGTTCTCTTATCTCCCCTTGATTGTAATAAATCTTATCGGATGCTTTAAAAAACGGTTTCCATTTGGGCTTGCCAAGCATTACATCTGTCATCTTGGCAATAAAACTATCATAAAAAATTCCAGATTTTGCAGCATACCCAACAATATAGGAGTCCAAACTCGACCCTATTTTTACTTTAGGATAATAATCAGATGCTATTTCCAAGGTCTTATCCCAACCAAATATTGGAGTTCGTTTTTCAGGATTATCTCCTAAATAATGGATAACAGAAAACGAGTGTTTTTTGTAATTGGGATCGGATTTTTCAACAATAGGAAAATAAAGGTAGATTACACCAGAGTTATCAGGCAGCCATTCAATTTCACCAAAATCCGGATTTATATGGATTATTTTGTCTTTTAAGAACTTTTTGTTTATCACATCATAAATTAGAATTGTGGAGGTAAATTCCTCTTTTGGGTCCAAGCCAATAGCTATTTTTGTGCCATCATAGGAGGGTTCCAAATAACTTATATTTCGCTTTTCGTTAGTATAGCTGCTTGGATCAAAAAGTTCAGTTTCTAAATTGCCTCCCTTTTCTCTGTAAAAAAGCACATCGATATCCTTATATTCATCATAGCGCAAATAGTAGTAATTTTCATTTTCATCTGTTCGGATCATGCGGATATCACCGCTTGTCCTGCCTTCCAATTCATGAAAGCGAGTTTTAAATTGGGTGGTAAGGTCATTGTTTAAAAAGTATGCTTCCGCCAAGGAATCTTGGACCTTGAACCAGTTCTGCACAAGGCTATCCTCTAGATCCATTAGATTATGGTAACTATCTGTAACCGTTGTTCCAAAGTAGTCTTGAACCTCAGGTGTGGGGGAAATTTCAGGATATTTCCATATGGGCATAGGCTTCTTTTGGCTACATGAAAGTAGGAAGCAAAATAGTCCACAAAATAATAATCTTGGTCTTCCCATAATTTTCACATTTCAACATAGAAAGTTAAGACCGGTTGAATTGGTCCCTTATCATAAATTATATCTTAGCCTTAATCTCTGTGCCCTCTTTTTGGCCTTTTTATTTTATCCGTATCTATAGGTCCATCTACACCTCCCTTGATTTTGGTAAGTGACTTTAAAGCTCTTTTCTTGTAGTCTTCCATTTTTTTTCTCATGACATTGAATTTATAGATTAATAAATAATTGTGCCAAACCAAGTTAGTCCGATTTTACATATACTCCAGATAACATAAACCACCATTTATAAATGACGTGCATTTTCTCTATTCTTTAGTTCCTTCAATAACTTGGAAGGATATACCCCCGTCTTGGCATAAAATGCTTTAGAGAAAGATTCCCCAGTTTTGAATCCAAAGGTGTCGGCCAATCCCTGATAATTGTATTTCAAGAGTTGGGGATCCTTGGAAAGCATTTCAATTGCGAAAGTAATTTTTAGATCCTTTAAATAATTGGGGAAACTCATTTCTTTGTAATGATTTACAATCGTGGACAAATAAGTGGTATTACTGTCCATATCTTGAGCCAATTGGGCCATATCCAAATCTTTGCTCAAATAAAGGTCGGACTTTTCAAATGCCTCCAATTTCAATAGAAGGTCGTTCCGGATATCTTCGGGAACGGAATTTGGGTGGACACCTACCTTTTTGGAAGAAGATTTAACCGACTTGGAATCTTGCAACAATCTTCTGACTATTTTTTTGGTCTTTCTAGCCCTAACATAAAAGTGTATTCCGGCCAAAAAAGCTAGACACGTCATAATACCCAATACAAGATTCATGGAATTTTTCGCCTTAAGCTGCTCCTCAGCCCTTTTCTTTTGTTGTTTCAGATAGGGAAGATCATATGCTACCGTAGCCTGTTGAATAATTCCTTTTTGCTCAGTTGTCATCAAACTATCAAAATAAATAAGTTTTTCGATGGACTCAATTTCCCGTTGCTGATCATCATTTAATCCATAATGCATAACCAATTGTTGATATACATCTTTTATAGCATCAAATGGTTTATTGGTTTCCTCTACAATTGAATCGACTTGTTGAAAGTAGCGAATGGCCAAGTTATTGTTTCCCGTTTGCTGGGCAATTTTAGCTAAATAATAAAGTTTCATGGCCTGGCTATTTCCATCCAACAAATGGGTATATTTTAACAAAGTATCTTTAGCTTTTTGAAAATCATCCCCATAGTAGTCCAACTGCGCACCTACCAGGACGAAATCACGATATTCCATGCTGTCATTATTTGTTATTGCCTTTTTTATTCCAATATTATAATACAGACGTGACGAGTCCAACTGGGACAATCGTAGGTGTGCAAGGGTAAGGTTATACATCAATAGCATATAATCCTCGTAATGTGTATGTTCATAATCTTTCTCCTTTTTTAATAATTTCAACGTTCTGGTATAAATATCTGCTGCGGCATGAGGTTGACCGTTAAGGTTGCGTATGGCAGCAATGGCCATAGAGCAGGTAATTTGGTCCTCTAAATTCATTTTGTTCACGGCATGGTTATATGCGGTTATATAATTTTGCATTGCCAATTGATAATCCCGTTTATCATAATAGATAATTGCCTTAAGAATATAGCCAAAGGTTGGATGTTCCGAATGGTCACTATCCTTGGTCGCTAGAATAATTGAATCCGCATAGGAAACCGCCAATTCAGGCTCCTCAATAATGGTTCTATAATAATAAGCATTGGCCAATTCAATAGGATTGGCCTCATTTTTAGCTTTACGGGCATGAACTTCTGTAAGAACTCGAAGTCTTTGTAGAGATTTGTTTCCATAAGCCTCATCTTGCATATCCATAAGACTTTCATAGCTCCTGCTTAATAAATAATCCACATCCCAAAAAAGTGTATCCTGAGGCGTTCCGGCTTCCTGGGCAAAAGACAATGTTAAAATTGAACATAAGAATACCGAACCTATCATAAAGTCTAATCCTAGAATTCGATATTTTACGCTATCTCCCATCATTGTTTCGTATGTGACCAGAGGTGTCTGAATTGATAAAAAATTCGTTCAAGAAGTGTAATTTCCTCTAAAATTATTTCCGCACTTCCAATCATTTCCTGTTTAAATTCCAATATCTTTCCATATGATGTTTCTAGATCCATAATTTGTACATACACCACATAGCCCTCGTTTTCACCTTTGGTGGGCACCTCCGAAATTATTTTCACTTCTCCATCAAGTGTGCCCCATTCCCTATATGGGTAATTCTCCAATTTTATAATGACACGTTGCCCCGGTTTTATTTTTCCAGAGTTGCGAATAGGAACTTGACACCTACCCAACAGCTCTTGGCTCTCTTTCGGGGCCACTGTAAATACCACTTGATTTTCTTTTATGTTTTGATGTTTGCCCCAAACCTCGAAAAAAGAGATTCGACCTTGTATAGGGCTCTTCAAAAGATTCTGTTCCTCCCATTCGTATAAGGCAGAAATTAACTCCTCTTGCTCCAACTCTAACTTGGAACTATAAATGCCCTCATTTTTTATATGGGAATTATCAAACTGCATTTTACGGTTTTGAGTACTAGCCCAAAGCAGTCGCAATTGGTTCAATTGTTGTTCTTGGTTACCATATTCCCGTTGGGTTTTCAAATATCCAATTTCCTTATTTTCAAGATCCTGCATGGATATCACTCCCTTTTTGAAAAGGTCTTGATAACGATCAAAGTCGGTTTTGGCTATCTCAAGATCACGCTGTATACCATTAATTTCTTTTATTTTGTTTTCAATGCTTTTGGTTTGCCCTATAAGCTGTTGTTGTAATTGAGATTCCTCCAAAGCCTCATTACCAAAGGCATTATAAAAAATTAGGTTGCGGTAGGCATTGAGAAATCTATTATAAAAAGGACGGATTTGACTGCCTAACCTCAGATGACTTGGAAATTGATCTGACAAGGACTTTAAATTCATAACCAGGGGATATTCCTCTGAAAGTTTTTCTTTTAGTGCGATAATATCAGTGACATCCCCAGTGTTTTCCATAACTCCTAAAACTGAACCCTTGGTAACAATATCACCTGCATCAAAGGTTACTTCCACCACTCTTCCCGTCCTTTTTGCCCTTATATGTACTGGAGGTTCAGTAGTCGTCAATATCACTGATGCCGTTATACTCTCATTATAGGAAAATAAGTAAGCAAACCCAACTGCAAAGACAAAAAAACCAAATACCAAAACTATACCCCATCTTAATATCCAGTTGGGATCTTTTTTTAAGTAAACTTCCTCCTCGTATATGTACATACCGTAGTCTTTCATAAGACCTATAATTGGTTTATGATTAGTTCATGATATCTTCCTTGCAACTTTATGAGCTCGTGATGGCAACCTTTTTCCACAATCTTTCCTTTGTCCATGACTATTATCTGATCTGCCTTACGCACAGTTGAAAGTCGGTGGGCAACAATTACAACGGTCTTATCCATGCAAAAAGATTTTAGGTTCTCGGAAATGACCTTCTCATTTTCGGCATCCAAGGCACTTGTTGCCTCATCAAAAAAGATATAGTCAGGATTTTTATAAATAGCCCTCGCAATTAGCAAGCGTTGTTTTTCACCTCCACTTAGTATACTGCCCTGTTCTCCAATTAGGGCATCATACCCTAGGGGTAGATTTTCTAACAAGTCGGTAAGATTTGCAATAGCCGCAGCTTCTATCAAACGTTTCCTATTTGTAGGTTTGTTTCCTCCCGATTCGGTTATATTCCTTTCCAAAGTATCATTGAATAAACTGCCATCTTGAAGAACTGCGCCACAATGTTCCCTCCACTTTTTAGCATTTACAAATTTCAAGTGCTCTTCTCCTATTTTAATGTTACCCTTTTTAGGTTCATATAATTTGAGCAATAATTTCAATAAGGTTGTTTTTCCTGAACCACTTTGCCCGACAATAGCCGTAGTCTTCCCCTTGGGTATGATGATAGATACGTCATCCAAAACCTTTTTTGAGGCACTCTCTCCATATCCAAAGTCCACATTGGAAATGACAATATCTCCAGAAACTATGACATTGGTTCCATTTGGGGAAACTTCAATATGCCGGGAATGGACTTCCGACAGGCGCTTAAGGGACAGAGTGGCACGTTGTAGCCCAACTATAAAGTCTAAAGTGTTTGATATTGGGATGGAAAGACTGCCTACAATAAATTGAATGGCCAACATAGTCCCCAGCGTAATTTCCCCATAAACCACTGCCTTTGCCGACCAAAATATTATTAAAATACTGGTCATTTCATTTAGCAAATAGCCTCCCTTTAACTGAACTTGATCAACTTTTAAAATATTGGTTTTTAAACGGTACAACTTTGCCTGAACCTTTTTCCATTCCAATTTCCGCCGTTGCTCAGATCCATTGAGCTTAATTTCTCTAATTGCAGATATCAATTGAATTAAAAGTGACTGATCTTGTCTGTTCAGGTTAAACAGTTTATGATCCAAGAAGGCCTTTCTCTTTAAAAACAAGAGCGTCCAAAACCCAAATAGGAATGTTCCTATCATGAAAATCAACAAAACATCGGTATTGAAGTAACCTAACACCAATCCGAAGACCAGTATGCTGAACAGATCGAAGGCAATGGAAAGGGAACGACCACCTAAAAATTCATCAATTCGATGGTGATCATAGATTCGCTGCATAAAATCGCCCTTGGTCTTCGAATCGAAATAGGTAATGGGCAGAAGTAACAATTTATCCAGAAAATCAGAAATCATTGCAATGTTGATTTGCGTAGACATATGCAACAGAAGCCAATCCCGGATAATTTCGGATGCCAGCCGAGTCGAAAAAAGAAAAACCTGGGCTATTACTACAAGGTAGATGAAACTTAAATTTTCATAGTCTATGCCATAATCTACAAGGCTTTGGGTTAGAAAGGGAAGTAATAACTGTATTATCGTTGCTAGTAAAAGGCCAAGACACAATTGCCCTATGTACTTTTTATAGGGCAACAGATAATGATAAAGATATTGCAGCCCTAATGGAGAAGTACCATCCTCTTGATTGTTAAGGAATTGGCGATTAGGTTCAATAAGTAGAAGAATGCCCTTGCCATGTTGTTTTCCAACCCATTTCTCAACAAATTCTCTGTAGCTATATTTAACCAATCCAATAGCGGGATCGGATACATAAATATGCTTTTTGGACGTGCCATGGACTACAATAAAATGATTGTTTTCCCAATGAGCTATGGCCGGTAGCGGAACATCTTTTACCAACTCTACAAAGTCAGCTCGTATTCCGACAGTGTCGAATCCTATATTATCCAAAGCTTCAGATATTCCGGCCAAGGATACACCACCCGTTCGTAAGTTTGAAATCTGTCTGAGATAATCTAAACTGTATTCCTTTCCATAATGTTTGGCAATGATCTTGACACATGTTGGCCCACAATCCATTTGATCGAGCTGTCGGTAATTCGGAAAATGGTTGGTACCAAACATCATCTGTATTCCAATTACAATATCTCAAAATAACCCAAAAATCCAGATGAAATTTTAGGCTTTGAAGATGGTTTATAAATGAAGACCGATTAGTCTTGAATATTCTTTACATGAACTACACTTGGCTCGTAATTATCGCATTTAACAGTAAATGTGATTCTTGGATGGTATGGACCAAGAATAATTAACGGGGAGAAAAAAGGAACAATTGGAATTAACCTGTAAAAAGATACAATAAATGTAGGAAATAAAACAATGTTGTGTAAAAAATTCAAAATAACTGATCCAAATTAGCGGGTTAATTAAAATATATGCCGAGAAATGGGTAAGTCAAGTGAATTATATTTAAAGTACATCGATTGTATATTGTTAAAATTTTGACTGGTATAAAAATCGGATTTCTTATCGAATAGGATAAGGCAAGTGCAAACTAAATAATTTTCAAGACATTGATTGAACTCTAAATTTTAAGGTTTCATCTTCATGCAATCTTAAAATCTTCAATTAAACGATAATAAACAATATCAAATGGAGTAAGAAATAGTTAAAGTTCTGTTAAAAATAAAAAGTGAGCCTAAAGTGAGCCTTTTTTCAATTTTAGGGAAAATAAAAAAGCTCCCAATCTCTTGGAAGCCTTGTGTTTGTTGAGTGGAGAATACCGGAGTCGAACCGGTGACCTCTTGCCTGCCAGGCACAGGATTATTATATTTCTATGATTTCATATTTATGTAAAACATTGTATTTCAGCAATATAAATTTCAAATGAATTCATATAAGACCATATTAAACATTGTTTTGAGTGCAAATTGAGTGCAAATTTTTATATCTTTAAAATATGAAAACAAATATCACGCTCTCGATGGACACAAGACGCAAACGCAAAAATGGCAGTTGCCCCATTGTTTTCAGATTAAGTCATTATCGTAAAACCATTGCCATTTCTACAGGTTTCGCTGTTCCTCCCGAATTCTGGAATGAAAAGAGTCGTGATGTAAAAAAAACTTATAAAGGTGTTTCCTCCGTTGCTCGTCTAAACAACCTGCTGATGAAAAAAAAGACGGAGTTAAGAGACGGCATAAATGCGTTGGAGGAAAACGGTCAATTAGATGGGTTAAGCATAAGGGAGCTGAAATATACTTTGACCAAAACATCGGATTCCATTTGTTTTTTTGAATATGGCCAGAGGTTGATAGATGAAATGAAAGAGGCCAATCGTTTTGGAAATGCTCAAACCTACATAGGTGCATTGGGAGTTTTAAAGAACTTTCATAAAAAAGAGCGTCTCCGATTTGAGGAAATGACCTATGCCTATCTCAAAAGATTTGAAACCGCTCATTTAAAAAAAGGAAACAGCATCAATGGACTATCTACGTACATGAGAACTTTCAGGGCTATATACAATAAAGCAATTCATCAAGAATTGGTGTCAGCAGATTCTTATCCTTTCAGAAAATATAAGATAAAAACTCAACCAACAGCCAAACGAGCAATCAGTAAAGATAAGATCAAACGTATTTTGGATTTAAAATTAGAACCTGATTCTCCTTTATTCCATTCGCGCAATTATTTTCTCTGCTCATACCTTATGAACGGTATTTCTTTTATTGATATGGCATTTTTAAAAATTGATAATATAATTGATGGTCGTATTCAATATCGTCGACAAAAAACCGCCAGACCTTATGATATTAAGATCACGGAGCAATTATCATCTATAGTGAACCACTATTTGAAAGATAAAATTAAAACAGCATATATATTTCCTATTATAAAACGTGATGAAATTCAGGATCAATATAAAGATGTAAGATGGGCAAGAAAGCGATACAACAAACGTCTAAAAGAGATTGCACGACTTTGTGAAATTGAAGAAAATTTAACTAGTTATGTGAGTCGTCATTCCATGGCAACAAACCTGATTCTCAATAATGTTCCAATAAATGCTCTGAGCAAAATGCTTGGACATAGTGATATCAGTACAACTGAAATATATATTAAAAATCTCCCTACGCATATAATGGATGAATATCAGGAAAGATTGGAAATTTAAGTTTCGCATTAAAGCATGTAATAATAGATTTCTTCTAAATTTTGTCGGGAATTATCTGTATAAAAGGAGACCATACATTAACCATTTTTCTTCTTTCCCCTATCAAAAAAAATTCAACTATTGAAATTCGGATTCTATAAGGGATCACTTTAACAAATCGCTAAACCGAAAGTCACTTACACTTGTGCTTGGAATGATCCGTCTGCTCAGCCTTAACCCGTTAAAACCACCACCTCCGTTGTATATTTGCTTCCAAAGACATTGCCCTGTAATAAACACCATGTCGAAGGAAATAGGTCTGTTCGGCATCGGTCTTTTTTTTGGATACTGTAAGTACGGTTACCTTTAATCCGTTTTTCATTTGATGCTCCTATTGCGGTAAAGTAAAATCGAGCCTTAACTTTTCTAACACTAACAGATAGGCTACCTTCTTATATTGCTCTCTTTTTCAAATACCTGGACCAGAGATTTTTTAAATTGTCCCTACCGTGGGTCTTGATATCTTTAAAGATTTCTGTTTAATTTACCATTTTCTCCTTCTATATTTATCAGCTTCCAGCCGCCAGGCAGGGTTTTCACTTCGCCAGAAGTAGGAGTTTTAAGATGCTTAAAACATAACTTGCTATCTTCTCTGAAGATTAATATATAGTCAATTTTTTTAATGATATATTACTCAAAAAGGGCGGGTCGGTTTTTTTCCTACTATAAAACAAAAATACCGCCCAATTACGCAAATCATATTTACCTATGTATATATTTCCATATATTTATTTTAGTATATTTGAATATGTCCATATATCGTGACTGCAGCAATCCATATATTATTTGTTGTAAATAACCGTTCCAAGTGCAACCGGGTGGCTATGGAACATTTCAATGAATAAGAATGATTGTGGTTAGGGGGAGGAAAGGTCAAGGGGTATTTCTCCGCTTTTGCTTTCCAGCGGCCACGAGGAGGTCAAGGCAAAACTGGAACGGAATGATTTCCACGGGTGACCGGCTTAACGTGTCTTAATAGGGAGTATCGGAGTGTAAGGTTTGCCCGACTTCCGCAAGGGCTTGGGTATAAAAGTACTAGTGTTTCTGTTCTTTTTTAAAACTTACAATCCATGCCCAAAACATAAGAATCATACCCGTTTTCAAAGTTCAACTTAAAAATACTCTTGAGCCATTACGATCAAAAATCTATCTCAAAAATAGTTAAGTAGTTTAGTCTTTTGTTGTATGAAAAACCATAGTTGATATTCCCTGTCCCATATTCTCCAATTCCTTCAGTAGGGCATGACGGTTTTTAAATCCATCAAAAATAAAACCGGACCATAAAATTGGTGGTCAGTTCCATGGATAAACGTGTGAGTCTATCAGCTTCATCCTTAGCACACGCGGTAGATATTAATGATTGCGTTTTCCTAGTCAAGCACGTTCCAAACAGATGCAACGAAATCGTTACGAAATCCTTCAATGAGTTGCCATTTGTACAGAACGGAGGCATCCAGTCGTAAATAATCCCGCAACCGAACGCTGTTTGCTGACCAGAAGTTGATGGTGTTCCCTAGTACTTCATTTCCTCTGAAATTCTTCCAATTCTAAACATATTGTTTGTTAAATCTATTTCAATATTACTTTCCACACCATTGACTTTTATAAACACCATGTGACCAATGACCTTTTTAAATGTGTCTGAAGAGTCCCTTAAAAATTGTTTTCGTGTGCTAAAAATAAAAGAAACTAATACTACTTTATTTTTCAACTTTGGGATAGTTGTGATAATAAACTATCCATTTTTCAAACTCCTTTCTCTTTTGGAAGTGGTATAACAAGCTTTTCAATTTTTCATTTTCACTATCTTTTTTCCGGAGCAACAAAAAACTGTTTGGATTACCTAGCAGCGAATCGAGGTACGGTTTCTGTGATCTGTCGTCACAATTGATGAGGTTATTTTTCCATTGATCGTTTGGTTGAAATTGGACGTCGCGTTGGGTGGTATTGTGGCCAGCGTTTATGGTCACTATACTGCCATGGAGATAGAAGGGGGCGGAATCCAATAGATAATTGAAGACCAGCACGGATTTTTTGGGAGAAGGGTCCACTTTTTCAACAAAATTTGAGACCTCTTTAATACTGTTGATTTCACCGGGATTATCCCCCATAACAAACATACTGGATATTAAAAGGATCGAACTGAACCCCACCGCCAGGATTCCAATGGTCAGCGGCCTTGTTTTTTTCATCTTGGAATAAATGATGAACCACAGTGCCACCAGCCCAAATGTTGACAGAACCTCCCACTTTGAAATGCTGATATATGGAATATCAAATAAATAAATCAAAAAGCTGGCCAGCAACAGCAACAGGCACATTAGGGCGTATGCAATGTTTAAAGTCCTTAATATTGACGCTGCCGCCGTTACCAGCTTTTTGGCTATTACAATTGCCACCATCCAAAATAGGGGAAGGATATATAGAATAAGTTTAGTCTTAAAGAGGGAGAAGAGCAAAATAAGAATGCCTGTCGAAAAGACCAAAACATCAGTCCCGTCCTTTCTTCCTGAAAAATCTTTCCATTTTCCATGGGTGTTTTGGAAGGGCAAAAGTACCCAGGGAAACAATATAGCTGGCAATAAAACAATATAGAAATAGAAAGGTTTGCCCCTGTTGAAGGAATTTGAAAACATCCTATCCGTCACTTGCCGGTGCAGGAAATAATCCAGAAATGTGGGGTCTCGCATCCACAGGAATAGAAACCAACTCGTGGAAATAGCAAAAAACAAAAGTAAGCCCACAATTCCATGAAAGGAAGTTTTTATTTTCTTTTTAAGCAACCAGTGGCGCACTAGAATAAAGGTAAGTACAAACAATAATGCCACCGGTCCCTTGGTAAGTATTGCGAACCCCAAACATATATAGAAGGCGTATAGTGCCCACACCCCGAGTACATTCTTAGTCCGAGCCAGCCAAAAATAGATGGCAGCCATAATAAAAAGGGTCAGATATGCATCGGTTGTAAGGTTTCTACTTGAGATTAATACAATGGGAAATGAAAAATAGATTAATGCGGCAAGGAGGGAAACTTTTTTATCATTAAAAAGTAATTGGGCTATTTTATAAACCAAGAGCAGTTGAATCAGGATGGCCAGCTGTAGGAAGAAACGTGCCCCTTGTTCGCTTATACCAAAAATTTTATACCCCAAGGAAGTTATCCAGTAAGTAACGGGAGGTTTGTGGTAATGGTAAATCCCCAATAGCGTTGGGTTCAAATAATCGTTACTTAACAGCATTTCGCGGCTAATCTCTGCATACCTCGCCTCGCTGGATTCGGTAAGGCCCCAACTGCCCAATCCTATGTTGAGAATTATAAATGTAAAAAGTAAAAATGGCAACAGTTTTTTTGACATGAGGACTGAACTAAGATATACTAATTGGGAACAAAACCTTTTAACAATGTAATCCGATATGAAATGTTTTATTCTCATTTTATTCGTAACAGTTGTTTTAGTTTGTTTAGATTTTCTTGTTTTCCCCTTTCCAAAACTTCTTTGCCATAAGCTGTCTTGAATTGGTGCTCCTCCAAAAACTTAATGTTGAACAATAGCCATTCGACATCAGTCATTATGATGTCACAAAACAGTTCCCATTCCTTTCGCAAGAGCATATTCCTATACAAAAAATTTGTCGTTCCCAAATGGAACAAATCGGCATCACAAAGTACATCAGCAAAAATGTCATGGGGATCCTGTGGCATTTTTGTGGCTTCTATACAAGAGCGTACCATATCAATCTCGGCTTTGATACAATTGGCTTTCTCCAGATACTTTGCTGCAATTTGTTTACTTACCTCCTCGTGGCCATAATAGACTTCTGAAAATCCAGTATCATGAAAGCAAGCAGCAATAGCTATAAAGTCCGCTTCTTTAGGTCGTATGCCAATGGCATCGGAAATCAAAAAAACGTTATCAATTACCTCTTGCGTATGGGCAAAGTTGTGGAAAGGCAGATTTTTGCAATTATCACTATGAAGTATGTCTGAACAATACCTGGTAATACTTTTAATTGTCAGTGCTGTCATTGTTCGAATCTATTTGTATCAAACTAGTATCACTTCCAATTTCGATGTGCGTTATTTCTTCACCAGTAGTTCCCGCATAATTTGAAATGACCATGGAACCAATCGAAAGAAGTAGAACACAACCAAAAGCGTATCTGCCAAATCCATATTCTTTGTATTGGAGAATTAGGGTTATTAGAGATGAGCTTCCTAAAATCAACATCATTGTAAAAAAAAGCTCCGCATATTCTTCATGTTCATGGATCAAGGTTTCGCTGATTCCTGGTAAATTCTCCACGATTTCCTCAGCGCCGTAGCCGGTGTAAAAAACGGCAATAGCGGTCAAGGCACTAAAAATGAAAATACCTAGTGCCGTATTCTTTACCTGGGGGTTCTTGATTATTAAACCAAACAATAATACCAAAAATCCGATCAATACTCCGACAGTGGGAAGATGGTTTAGCGCTAAATGAATATGTACATCGTTCATTGTATTTTTTTTGCAATTAATATTCTTCTTTCAAGGTTTATTCAGTTATAAGATTAAATGCCCCTTTGGTCAAAAATTCCGTGTTCGGTTCAAAATCATCGGCATTCAGTATTTGGGTAAATCCATTGTTTACAGTACCTATTTTGACCAATACTCTTTTGAAATTTGTATTATCTTCTTTTACAAGAACAAAAAAATCATTATCAATGTTCGCAACCGCATCCGAAGGTAAGGCAGGGTGATCTGCCGAGGTAGTCACAATTTCTGCTTCAATGTACATTCCAGGAGCGAACAATTTGGTATCCTCTTCATTTGATAAATCCCCATGAATAGCTACCGTTCTTTCTTGGTCATTGATAGTTTTGTTAACTAAATGCACCTTCCCTAAATATACATTTTCCCTATCGTTTTGCAATCTCACATTGATTTGCTGACCCACCTTGACCATTGGAAGGTCTTTTTCAAAAATCTTCAACTCAATATGAAGATCATCCGTATTGGTAACGGTCACCGCAACATCGGATGGGTTTAGGTACATTCCTCTACTTGCGTTGATGGTTGTGGTGTAACCCGATAGTGGAGATGGTACACTAATGACCGACCGAATATTATCACCGGATAAGGTATTCACATCGATGTTCATAAGGCTTAGTTTCTTTCTAAGGGATTGGTATTGTGCCAAAGTCACGGTATATTCCGATTCTGCCTTTAAGAAGTTCTTTTTGGAGGTCACATTGTCCACCATCAATTCTTTTTGCCTTTCATAGTCGGATTTCAAATAGGTTAAACGCCCTTTGGCTTCCAAGAAATCCTGTTGCACCTGAACATATCCTGGATTTTCTATCGTAAACAATACTTGGCCTTTTTTAACCGCATGCCCTGGCAATAGATCGATGTCTTTTACGTAGCCGGCAAAGTAGGCACTGACATCGGCCTGGTTCTGTGGAGGTACGGCAAACATACCATTGGCTTTCACAACGGTATTAAATTGCTGCATTGTTATTTTGCCCAATTCCATTTTACCAGATTTGAATTGATTTTCGGTTATGGTAATTGCATCTGGGTCTACATTCTCTAAAGTTGTATCTTTATAGGATGTTTCCGATCTGTCTTTTGAATTACAGGAAGCTAGCGTTAGCAGTAAAAAAATGCTAGTTAAGCTTACAAAATTGGTAAAATTGTTGACTATATTTTTCATCATTAATTAGTTAAATAATTTAATTCTAAAACTGCAGCGTTATACCCGTTAAGGTTTTGTAAATAAGTAATTCGAATATTCTTGGCACTTTCCAAGAGCTGTACGTACTGCAAGAAATCGATTTCGCCATTTTTAAACGATTTCGATGCACTCGAGGTCAATTCCTTTGCAAGTTTGTTGCCTGTGGTTTCATAGTAATCAACGCCTTCTTGAAATTTCTTTAAATCGGATAACAGACCTTGATATTTTGATTCAAGCTTTATCTTGTAATTTTCGGATTCATCGGCTATTATCATAGTCTCCGTTTTTGCAGCGCTGATTTTTGATTTATTCGCTCCGAACCATAACGGAATCGATACACCCGCTTGAAAACCATTGTATCGCCTTGCATTCACACCAGTGTTAGTGCCTTGGAAGACTGATAAATGTAAATCGGGAAGTAATCTTTGCCTTTCCAAATTGAGGGAAGCTTTACTTAATTTTTGGGCTGAATCGTAGAAAAGAATTCCAGGATTATCACCAAAATCCGGTTGATGTAACTCCAGCCTGGGCAAGTTATTTTCTTCTACGTTAACCAATGAATCTGTCTGCATCCATTGATATAGCATTGTATAAGCCTTGGTGACATCTTCCTTTGATTGGGCAAGTAATATGGAAATTTCCTTTTGTTTTGCCTCTGCAGTTAACTTTTCCAACAGATTTGTCTCTCCTACTTCATATCTTTTATTCGCAGCTTGGGCAAATTGACCGTAAAGGCTGTCCAAGAAAGTGTATTGCCGTACCAGACCGTTATTGTATACCACATTGTAATAGGCCTTGTAAACCTCCTTGGTCAAGACTCTTTCATTTAATCGGTACTGTTGGGTAGATAACTCAACTTTTTGTTTTTCCACTTTTAGCTGGGCACCATAAATCGTTGGAAATTGTAGGGATTGACTAATCCCAAAGACCTCCAATGGAAGACCATTTTCTGCAATGTTATTTTGATCTGAATTGTAGTACATCTGAGTTTTATCCAGGTTGAAGGCGCTCCCTACCAATTGTTTGGATTGATCCACCCTTTTTGCATTGGCCTGAAGTCCTTTGTTATTCCCAATTGCAATTACCACCGCTTGATCTGCACTAATCGGTTTCTGTTGGGCGCTGCCTACAATCGGTAAACCTAAAAGGGCAATAATGCCAAGAGCCTTAAAGTTTACTTTTGTCTTAACCTTGGGATGATGTCCTTTTCTGTCAAAAATTGCATATAAAATTGGTAATACCACTAACGTTAATACAGTAGCGGTTATTAATCCCCCGACAACAACTGTGGCCAACGGCCGTTGTACTTCCGCTCCGGCAGAGGTTGAAATTGCCATAGGTAAAAATCCCAAGGCTGCCGCAGTTGCCGTTAACAGAACGGGACGTAATCTATTCTTTGTGCCCATTAAAATTCGTTTATTGATGTTGTTGATACCGTGTGCTTTGAGCTCCTTAAATTCTTCAATCAGCACAATACCGTTGAGCACTGCAATTCCGAAAAGGGCAATAAAACCAACGCCAGCCGAAATGCTAAAGGGTAAATCCCGTATATAGAGTAGCATCACTCCACCAACGGCAGAAAGAGGAATTGCACTATAGATCATCAAGGCTTCCTTAACGGAATCGAATGCAAAGTAGAGCAGTACAAAAATCAGAACCAGTGCGATAGGCACGGCAATTTTCAATCTTGCCGTGGCTGTACGAAGATTTTCAAACTGCCCGCCATAACTTATGGAATAGCCAGTAGGTAACTTTATATCCCTTTCAATTATAGACTGTACGTCTTTTACCACCGATTCTAGATCGCGGTTACGGACGTTTACCCCTACAACGATACGCCGCTTGGTATTGTCGCGCGAAATTTTGGCCGGCCCCTTGGTATAACCTATTTTGGCAAATTCACTTAGGGGTAACTTCATCCCATTGGGAAGGGATACCGAAGCCGTTTCTATATTTTCGATATCCCTTCTATGGGCATCATCATAACGAAGCACCAAATCAAATTGCTTTTCCCCTTCGAAAACAGTTCCTGCGGGCATTCCCGCAAAACCCATTGTAATGATCTTGTTCAAATCTTCTATATTCAACCCGTATTTTGCAATTTTTCGACGGTCGTATGTTACCGACATCTGGGGCAATCCCGCGGTTTTCTCTACGGAAATATCGGCAGCTCCTTCCACATTTTGAATCGCTTTCTCTATTTCCAAAGCTTTGTTATAAAGTATATCCAGATCTTCGCCAAAAACCTTGATGGCCAAATCTGCACGTACACCGGTAATCAATTCGTTAAATCGCATTTCGATAGGCTGGGTAAACTCAAAATCTACGCCTGCAATTTCCGATAAGGCTTCTTTAAATTTATCGGCAAGTTCGTCTTTAGTCTCGGCTGATACCCATTCGCCTTTTGGTCTTAATTTGATGATAACATCACTTTCTTCCATAGACATTGGATCCGTAGGCACTTCAGCAGCTCCAATACGACTGACCACTTGCTCAACCTCTGGAAACTTCTTTAATATTTTCTCCATTCGGGTAGTGGCTTCGACGGTTTTGCTCAGTGATGTTCCCGTCTTTAATACGGGCTGAATAACAAAATCCCCCTCGTCTAAAGTCGGTACAAATTCGCCACCCATTCTGGTAAACAGAAATCCCGTAAATACAAATAGACATACGGCCATTGCCAACACTAGTTTCTTCTTACGCAGCGCCCATGAAATGGCAGGTTGGTATTTTCTTTCTAGAAAGGCGATCAGTCTAGATGAGATAGTTCTTTTTTCTGTATTGTTGGGTTTTAGGAACATGGAGGCCATTACGGGTATATATGTAAAACACAATACCATAGCGCCAATAAGGGCAAAAGAGAATACCAAAGCCATGGGTCTGAACATTTTACCTTCAACATTGACCAAGGATAAAATTGGGATAAATACGATGATGATAATCAGCTGCCCGAAAACAGCTGAGTTCATCATTTTCGACGCCCCCTGATAGGTGATCTGATCTACTAATCCTTGTCTTTCGTTTTTTGGCAGTGCCAATAATTTAGCTCGCTGACTTGTAATTTTAAAGGCAATAAATTCAACAATAATAACGGCACCATCTATGATAATCCCAAAATCTATGGCCCCTAGGCTCATTAGGTTGGCATCTACGCCGAAGATGTACATCAAGGAAAGTGCAAATAGCAGGGATAATGGAATGACGGAGGCAACGACCAAACCAGAACGTAGATTACCTAAAAGCAATACCACAACGAATATCACTATCAAACTCCCTAATATCAGGTTCTCGGCAATTGTAAAAGTGGTTTTAGCAATAAGTTCGCTTCGCTCTAAAAAGGGATTAATTGAAATGCCCGGAGGCAAGGAGGATTGTATTTCCGCCACACGTTGTTTTACAGCTTCAATAACCGCATTGGAGTTGGCATCTTTTAGCATCATAACCTGCCCCAATACTTTTTCTCCCTCGCCGTTGCCTGTGATTGCACCAAATCGGTTAGCATGACCAAAGCCAACTGTGGCTATATCCCCTACATAGACCGGCACATCTCCTTTGCTTGTGACCACAATGTCCTCTATGTCCTGTATCGAACCCACGAGACCTTCGCCCCTAATAAAGTAGCTTTCATTTGCTTTCTCGATATAACCGCCCCCGGCAACACTATTGTTTTTTTCCAAGGCACTGAATACTTCAAAGATGGAAACGTCCATGGCACGTAGCCGTTCAGGATTGATAGCCACTTCATAAGTCTTGAGATAGCCTCCCCAAGTATTTACTTCCACGACTCCCGGAATGCCGGAAAGTTGACGTTTTACCACCCAATCTTGAATGGTACGCACGTCGGATAATGAATACTGTTCTTTATGGTCTGGATCAACTTCGATAACGTATTGATAGATTTCCCCCAGTCCCGTAGAAACGGGACCCATAAAAGGCTTGCCAAATCCTGCCGGAATTTTCTCTTCGGCACTTTTAATTTTCTCGGCAATTAGTTGACGGGGCAGGTAAGTGCCCAAATCATCATCGAAGACAACGGTCACAACGGACAATCCGAATTTAGAAACTGAACGGATTTCTTTGACGCCCGGCAAATTTGCCATTTCCAATTCCACGGGGTAGGTCAAAAATTTCTCTACATCTTCGGTAGCTAAGTTTCTGGAGGTTGTAATAACCTGGACTTGATTGTTGGTAACATCCGGGACGGCACCAATGGGAATATTGGAAAGGGAATATAGGCCAAAACCCACGATACCTACCGTGAATAGCAATACAATTAGCTTATGATGAATACTGTATTGTATGATCCGCTCTAACATTTTTTGATTGTTTAAATGAATAACAATCCAAATGTAGAACTGGTATCTAAGATCTGTCTAAGCCTTTTCTTAAGACTTGCTTAAAATACGTTGTACTAAAGATGCCTGATTATAAAATAACAAAAGCCCTGAACAATGTCCAGGACCTTTGTCAAACAACCATTAAACACTAACCAAAACATTTAAAGGCAAAAAAGGATTAAATATGTTTTCTTTTTCAAGAGCTATTGCTAATTCAGTTATAAAAGTAGCCATGTACTCTAAAAACTAGCGAAAGAAAATCTTAAGATTCGCTTAAAATTGAATAGTGAAAGTTGTTCCGTTGCCATATTCACTTTGCACCAAAATTTTAGCGTTTATGGCATCGGCAGCTTTTTTGGCTATGGACAGACCTAAACCATTGCCTGAAATACTTTTATGGTTTAGTGCGTCAGATCTAAAGAAGTGGTTGAATAAGTTCTTTAAATCTTCTTTTTTAATACCTATTCCTTCATCTTGAACCTTACAAACAATCTTAGAGGCAATTTGCTCAATAGTAATGCGAACCGTAGTGCCGTTTTTGGAATACTTAACGGCGTTCCCAATTATATTGTCCAATATCAAGTTGGTATAATACAAAGGAACCATATTTTCAATAGAACCCCAATCGTGAAATTCTAAAGAGAGTTCTTTCTGCAATATTGCTTTTTTGTGTCTAGAAAGAATGTCTTCAATTATATTAGGCAAAGGAACCAAAGATTGGTCGACTGTCCTTGAATTGACATCTAGTCTTGCAAGTAGTAAAAGCTGTTCTATAGTGGCGGTCATTCGGTCTATTTCCGTAAGACTAAATTTGATTTTATCCTCATATTCAGACCTCTCCCTGGGCTTTCGGATCAAAACCTCGAGAGTGCCTTTTAAAGTTGATAAAGGTGTTCGCAATTCGTGGGAAGCGTCAGAGGTAAATTGCCGTTTTCGCTCGATAGCATTTTCTATACGTTGTAATAACTCGTTAATGCTGAACGACAAATCGTAGAGCTCATCCTTGTTCTGCGGAAGAACGACCCTTTCGTTCAAATTATTCTTTGTAATTCTTTTTGTTGTCTCAGTGATATTTCGAACAGGGATGATGCTACGACCGGCTAAATATCTAGAAATAAAATAAAGTCCCGCCAAAAGAAGTACATAGGAAATTATCATGACGTTTTTCAAATTGAACAAAACCATATTTGAAGATTCCAGTGACATGGCAACAATTATAAAACCCTTAATTTTACCGTTTTTTTCAATTGGAAGTTGAATCTGGCGAATAGCTCGGTCATTAAGAGTCTCATTAAAATGACCGCCGAAAGGATTTTGTCTTCTAAATGAAAGCTTCTCTTCTTTGAGATTAGGGGATTTGGCCATAAAGTTTCCTTCCTTATCGATAATCTGGATAAATACAGGATTGACTTGTAGCTCTCGATGCTCTCTTTCTTCCCATTCATCTCTATTGATAATCTGTATGCTATCACCTACTAATTCTATTTCACCGGTATGTTTCAATGCCTCGAATGACAGGTCATCATCCAAATTCTTGTAAACCGTTTCTTTGACTACAAAATAGACGGTACCAACAGCTACGGCCATTATAATGGCCGTAGCAACCATATAGTGTAATGCAATCCTGTTTTTAAAACTTAAGCTCATATTTCTTTCGCGATATAGCCCACTCCTCGAACCGTCTGTATATAATTATTGTCTTTTGCCAGTTTCAATTTCTTGCGAAGAGCATTGATATATACGTCAATAACCCCCGTATTATATTCAAAATGAATATCCCAAACACTTTCAATAATTCGAGATCTTCTGCAAACCATACCCTTATTCCGTATTAGATATTCTAGCAAGGCGAACTCTTTTTGCGTCAGGCTAATTTCTTCCTCTCCCTTTAGAACTTGATGTGTTGCCGTATTGAGGGTGATATCCCCTAGTTTAAAAACGGAATGTTCACCAGATTTTGGGCGCAATTGAACTTTGATCCGTTCAAGAAGTTCTTCAAAATGAAAGGGTTTTTTAATATAATCGTTTGCACCGGCCTGAAGCCCGAAGATAGTTTCGTCTACTGTATCCTTTGCAGTTAAAAAAATTATAGGTGTTTCTTTGAACTCTTTTCTGAACTGGCGACTAATTTCAATACCGCTTACTCCGGGTACCATCCAATCTAAGAGTAGTAGATCGTACTCTCCAGAAAGTGCCATTGCAAGGCCTTTATGACCCTCTTCCGCGACATCTACGGCATAAGACTCTTCTTCCAATCCTTGCTTTAGGAAATTATATATGCCCGGTTCATCCTCAACGATTAGAATTCTCATGGTACAAAAGTTATGTTTTTTAATTTAAGTAAGATTTGATTTTTCTTAAGATTGGCTTAAAAATTATCAAAAATTCTATTATCGCAAAATTGGTTGTCAAAGGTCAAACAATAATGGCTGATATTGGCCCGAGTATAAATGCCGATAAAATTGGGATATTGCAATTCTCTAAAAGAAATTGTAAGAAATCCACTTAGAGCTACTTTAATTCTTAAGGATGACAATACGAGTGAAGTGCCCAAAAACTTTAGCCAATTTCGCCAAAGCTTCTGTATCTTCTGTACACCTAATTTGATTTAAGCTTCTTGTCATATTTCCTTTCTTTGTTATGTTTTCGCGCTTTTTAATAATCCTTTTTCGAGCCGCTTACTATCCTTGAAATAATACCTTTTTGGTCTGTAAATTCTGCTATAAATACACCAGCTAAATGGAGTACAATAAAACCGATCAAGTAATAAATACCAAGTATGTGGATTTCTTCCATTGAGCTTTTTAATTCTTTTGGCCCAAATTCTATTATTAGTCCAGTAAATAAAGAAATAACGACACCGAGATAAAAAATGATATATGTCCATTTTTGAAATTTCTCCTTTATGGATAGATTTTTGCCAAAAGGATTTTGAAACTTCATAGGCCCAAAAATAGGAAGTATAAAACGCAAGCTAAATAACCCAGTCAATATATAACCAATGTAAATATGCCAATTCCACATAGGTTGTCTTATCTTTTTAGCTAAAGAAATGAGTTGTTCCTGAGATAAAACCTGGTCTGTCCCACTCAAATAATCTTGTATGATAGCTGCTACATTATTCTTATTCATCCAAGTTAATCGCAAAAAAATCGTAAATAACAGTAGTAGAAATGAAATAGCTATTGCCCAATGAATTATTCGATATATCTTAGAATACTTTGTTTTTTCCATAATGTTTGTCTTTTGTATTTCCAATTAACTTTTTTTATAACAATATATTGAGCGACTATTAAACACTTTTTTTTTAAAAATTGAATCATTCATTTTCTAGGTCAAACTAATTCCAAATAGATATCCAACTAATGCTGTCAATCCCATTGCGACTGTTCCCCAAAAAGTTATCCTAATTATTGCTATTCCAATACTGGAACCTCCTGTTTTAGCGGCTAAACCCCCTAAAATAATCAAGAATAAAATGGCAGAACCATAGAGATAATACTCCATACTTTTTAAGGGTAGAAATAGCGTTACCAATAGAGGTAGCAAGCCTCCAACGGTAAAGGCCGCACCAGAGGCAAAGGCGGCTTGTATTGGTTTGGCCTGACTTATTTCATTGATACCCAACTCATCCCTAATATGAGCTGCCAGTGCATCCTTTTCCGTTAACTCTCTAGCAACGGTTAATGCGGTTTGCTTTTTTAACCCCCTCTTTTCATAAATATCTGCTAGTCTCAGTAATTCAATTTCGGGCATTTTCTTTAATTCTTGCCTTTCTCTCTCGATGTCGGCTTGTTCTACATCTGTTTGAGAGCTCACAGAGACATATTCTCCTGCTGCCATTGATAAGGCACCGGCAACTAATCCGGCTAAGGTTGCCAATATAACAGGCTCTCTAAAATTACTCGCGGCAGCAACACCTATGGCAAGACTTGCTGTTGACAAAATACCGTCATTTGCTCCAAGGACAGCTGCTCTTAACCAATTGCTTCGGTGTATATAATGATTGTCTAGATAATCATCTTCAAATTCTGACATTCTTTAGTTTCTTATTACAATTATACAATATGTATTTGAGTTGAAATGTGATCATTGTCACTTTTCAAAATTAATGAGTACTATTTTTTCATTAATCAAAAAAGAACCCGAACTAAAAAAATCAAGGGTGAACCTTCGATTAAAGGACTATAAAGTATTTTAGGAATTGTAAGAACAGTAAAAAGAAGATTAAAATTATAAAAACGATTAAAATAATAATCCAAACTATTTTATCATTCTTGGTAACAGCGCTTTTTACAGGTTTTACCTCACTATTTCCTCTATTATGTTTGTTTTTGCCCATTTTCTGATATAAAATGAATTGACCTAAATAATAATTCATAACATCATTTAAGTTGTAAGGCCTTTAGCCACCTTATTTTCATGCACCGAATTACTGACCCCGTAAAAGTTGTAATTTTCAATTAAGTTAAGATTTGATTTTTCTTAAGATTGGCTTAAAATTCACGTATAGGATTAAGTGCTCCCATTTGTAATAAACGGAAGTACACATAAATTGCAATTTTATTTGTTAAGTATATTAATCTATTTTATCAATATCTCAATAATCCACAATCTATTTTTTAAGTCTTTGAAAAGCCATATTGATCAATGTATGTGTAGCATTAAATTGATAGGTTTAGTTAGAAAATTAGAGATAAGTTGTTCTAATCATAAAAACATGAAAGAAGAAGAAGAAATTTCTATATGGGCTGTCGATTTTTAAGGATTTGAAAATTTTATGGTTTTCAAGATTTATGTATACTTTCTCTTATTGTCCTTTTTGTCGGTCTCCAGTTTCCAGTTGTTCTCTATCAAAACCCAACATTATTTCACATCTCCTTTTTGGTATAAAACCAGTAACTTATACCCACCGACCAATAGAACACATTTTCCAGATCCTCCTCAATAACGGCATCCACTGTGGTAATTGTGGCCTGGCTTTGTGGAAAAGCCCAAACTGGTGTAAACGAAAAAATAAAGTGCTTGTTGTAATATTGTACAGGTAGACTAAGCTCTACGTTTAAGAAATTGAATTCTGAGGCCTCAGCAACCTCTACGGAGGTAATGGTAATAGTTTCCGAACTCCCGGAACCTTTTCCCTGCCCTTTTCGATTTCCCAGACGACTAGTACTGTAATATTCCTGATAAAAATATTGTGATCCCATGTAGAACGACACCCTTGGGTCGATTAACAAGTTGGTGTCAAAAGCATAAAAAGTACGATCCAGCATCAGCCCACCAAAAATATCGGGCGAACCACCGTTGTTAAAATAGGTACTGGCAGATAAGGAAACTTCGAGGGCTTTTAAATCGTAACTTAGGATACCTGTGATATCGGCTACAACTTCCGATTGCACGTTGTAACTGTCCTTATCGTAAAAATAGGCGGTACCGGAAATGCCACCGCTCCAGTTCTTTGTATCGAACAAATAACCAGCTGTAATCAGGGAAAGATCTATTCTATTCTCCTCGGAGCCTGTAAGGTATGATATGGAGGCATCCGCAAAAAAACCTGATTTATCGTAATAGCCAATCGAAGGAAAAATATAGGGAGCAGCTATCGAATCACGCCTGCCCAAAAATACCGCATCGTTGATATAGCTGACATCGGCCAAAAAATAGGATTTATCCTCACTTGATTTTACTTTGCCAGAGTTCTTGTCGCCTTGGGCAATTAAGTTGGTTACTACAAACAATAACAACAAAAGGCATAATAGGGGTCTTGTTTTCATGACTGAAAGAAATTATTAAAACGAAAGTGGCTTTGCCACTTTTTAGTGGCAAAGCCCTAAATCTCGTTTTACAAGGTTGATTTATTACCTTTCTTTTTTTGAACGTTGGGTTTTTGGACTCCTTTTTTGTTCATCATCTTTTTATTGCCCATCATGTTTTTTTGGACCATCATTTTACGCTGTTGGTAGGTGTTCTTGAATTTCTGTCCGTCCATGTTCAAGCATTCGCCATCTTGAAGTCGTAACTGCTTACGATCTTTTGTTTGATAAGTACCATCAGGGTTTACGGTTGTACCATCGGCAAGTGCGAGCTGTTGTTGTAATCTACTCTGTGCCTGGTTTCTAATCTGAACGGCCTCACCATCGACCAGCATCACTTGAAACCGATTTTGGTTTCTTTCCTGTATTTGCGCTTCGGTCAGCCCTTTGTTCTCTTGCATAACTTTATACCTGTACTGATATTCATTTCTATACATAACACCATCATTGTCCAGACATTCGCCATCCTTTAAACGCAGACGGTCACGATCTCTGGTCAGGTACGACCCATTTGGGTTCACTACCGTACCATCATTCAAGGTCAAGGGTTCCTGCAAACGTATTTGATCGCGATCTCTGATCTGGAGTACATCGCCATCGATCAATAGTAAACGGTCTTGGTCACGGTCTTGAACCTTGTCTTGATCTTGGGCATTGAGTATTGTAATTCCTAGAACTGCACATACCATTAAAAAAAATATTCGTTTCATTGTAATAAATTTTAGGGTTAATAATAATGTAAAAGTATGCAGCGTTTATGGGTGTTAAAATGACCTATATCAGTTAAAGTCAATAAATACCAGGGTTTTGTGTAACTTTTGTTACATATAAAAGATACTTTTACGACAGAAGTGCCTTTTCTCAATCAACCAAAAAAAGCCGACTTCTAAAAGTCGGCTTTCCCTTGTTGTAAAGGCGGAGAGACTCGAACTCACAAACCTCATGGTACTAGACCATAAGAATATGCAAGGCACAAATCTATAGTGAAACACAAGTTACTCTTCTTAGCTAGTGCAGCTTCATTTTACCAACCTAAAAACTCTCTTATTTGGTAAGGCCATTAAATCAATCCAAATAAGACCATAAAAAGCCAAAAAATGCGTGCAAATTGAGTGCAAATAAAAAAAGCTTCAAAAGTTAAAAACTCTTGAAGCCCTGTGTTTATTGGTGGAGAATACCGGAGTCGAACCGGTGACCTCTTGCC
>TARA_R110002167_G_scaffold75598_2_pt1 | contig 63917 bp, 62 predicted proteins | sample TARA_R110002167 | Tara Oceans TARA_R110002167 (sample SAMEA4398238) | marine metagenome | biome: Polar Biome; feature: [MES] marine water layer (ENVO:01000295) within the mesopelagic zone...; material: water (ENVO:00002006), including particulate matter (ENVO:01000060) such as......
CAAATCCAGAAGGAATCAAATCAGCTTAATCAACAATCATCACAGACATTAGTAAATCTAATGAATGAATGAATTTTGCTGGTTTGTGTGCGCCGGATAAATTGCCTTAAATTCCAGCGGTTGAATACGTTGGAGTGCCATGATGGGCCCGCTTGGATTATACAGTGCTGTGGTTTTGATCTGGGGAAGCACCTGGATCGCGATCAAGTTTCAGCTTTCGGTCGCGCCGGAACTTGCGGTGGCCTATCGCTTTGTTTTGGCGGCAGTAATCCTGATGGTGTGGTGTTTTATCCGCCGGTTACCAATGCGTTATACGCTGCGTGATCACGGGTTTATGGCCGGACTTGGCATTTGCCTGTTCTCGTTTAATTACGTGCTGATTTACATCGCCAGTATTCATCTGACATCAGGTCTTTTGGCCGTGGTGTTTTCGTCCATTGTGATCATGAACATGATTAATGGTGCGATCTTCTTTAAGCGTCGGCCGGAAACCCGCACCCTGATCGGGGCGGCGATTGGCCTTGGCGGGATCATGCTGGTCTTTGCCCGCGATCTGGTGGCGTTCGACTTTGCGGCGGGGGGCAGCATCGGTTTGTTGGTGTCGCTGGCAGGCAGTTATATCGCGTCGCTTGGCAATATGGCCTCGGCGCGGAATCAGGCGCGCGGTATTCCTGTGTTACAGGCCAATGCCTTTGGCATGATGTATGGCTCGGTTCTGTTGCTGGGATATATCCTTGTGACCGGTATTCCATTCACATTCGATACCAGTCCGTCTTTCATTGCCGCGCTGATTTATTTGGCGCTGTTTGGCTCGGTTCTGGCGTTTGGGTTCTATTTGACGCTGCTGGGTAAAATCGGCCCGGATCGTGCGGCGTATAGCTCGGTCATGTTTCCGGTGGTTGCGCTTTTGCTGTCGACATGGTTCGAAGGATTTGTCTGGGATCGCAATATCGTTCTGGGTGTTGGCCTGACGTTGTTGGGTAATATCGTGATCCTGACGAAGCGAATGCCCAAACCAGTGCTGGCCGCGACAGTTGCTGCGTCCTCGGTCGTGACGTCTGGCGTTAATCCGGGCGAGGCCGACGGCCAATAATCAAGGCAGTAAACCGGTGGTTTCGCCGCCTGATGAAGGATGGAATGTGATGGACGGCGTGGCGTATTTTCAACGGATGGCGCGGTATAACAGCTGGGCGAACGGGCATGTTCTGGATGCCTGTGCCGGGCTTGAACCGCGCATATTGGATGCCAAACGCGCGGCGTTTTTTCCATCGATCCTTAAAACTCTGAACCATATTTTGGTGGCGGACCGGCTTTGGCTGGGCCGGTTGGTGGGGGTGCCGGAAAAAATCGCGCTGGATACTATCCTGTTTGACGATTTTACCAAATTCCGTGCTGCCCGCGAAGCGCAGGATGCCAAGATCATCGTCTTTGCCGATCAACTTGATGCCCAAACACTGTCAGGTGACCTGAGCTATCAATCCATGCTGGCCGGGGCTTATACCCTGCCGCAAGAAATTGTCTTGGCGCATATATTCAATCATCAAACAAACCACCGAGGACAGTTGCATTCTATGCTTGTTGAAGCTGGGGTGGCACCGCTTTCGATTGATTTGGTGTATTATTATCTGGAGGCCAAAGGGTGATGGCCGATCTTTTGATCACCTATGCACCGTTTCTGATTGCAGCACTTTTGCTCAATATCTCGCCGGGGCCAGATTTGGCCTATGTCAGTGCACAAACCGCGATCCATGGCCGCAAGATTGGCGTGTTTTCAAGCCTTGGCGTGTGTTCGGGGGCATTTGTCCATGTGGTCGCCGCGGCCCTTGGCTTGTCAGCGATCCTTGCGACATCGGCAGTGGCATTTTCAATCGTGAAATGGGTTGGGGTGGCCTATCTGGTGTGGCTGGGTATCGGGGCCTTGCGGGGCACTTTTGCCAAACACAGGCAGGATGACAGCCCATCCGAACCGCATATCAAGAAACTATCGCCAGCGCGCCAAATGACAGCGTTTCAGGCTTGGCGACAGGGCGCGATGATTGATGTGCTTAATCCCAAGGTGGCGATTTTCTTTATGGCGTTCCTGCCGCAGTTTGTTGACCCGGCGGCGGGGGATGCTGCACTGCAGTTTTTGGTGCTGGGCACGCTGGTGAATGTGATCGGGTTTTGTGTTGAGACGGCGGTGGTGTTTGCCATCGGATTTGCCGCGGTACATTTGCAGGGAAACCGGAGGCTTGGTGTTTGGCTGCAACGGTCACTTGGCGGCATGTTTATCGCGCTCGGCGTTCGACTTGCGCTGAGCGAGCGATAAGGAATTGGACGGATAACGGAATTCATCGTCCTTTGTTTCCAACCGGTTGGAAAGGGCGATGATGCCGGGCTGTCGCGTTCAGGTGCGACGGCCCATGGTCTGGCGTTGTAACCGGACCCTCTGGATTTCGCACAGGATCCAGAGCTCTCTTACTGCAAACCTTGACTGGCGCCCGGCCGGGATACAAACCGGTACCGGGCGTCTTTTTCATATCAGGTGTTTTGGTGCAAGCGTGCAGGGCCGGTTTTAAACCATGCCTTGGCTATTTTGCCTTGTTCAATTTGGTAAATGCAGATCACATCAAGTTCCCCTTTGCCTTCGGGAAAGTTACGGGTGACCGTTTCATGATCAATCACCATGTTGTCCATTGTGATACGCGACAGTAATTTTCCAAACAGATCGGGTTCATCAAAGCGCGTTACATGGCGGGCGCGGATTTCGGCCGCGCCATTGGCCAAAAGTATGTCGGGAAAGGCATAATATTGGCAATTATCTGCCCACCAATGCATGAATGCATCAATGTCGCGGGTGTTATAGGCATCAAGCTGTTGTGTGACCGGATGAATGATGTCCGAACCGATGTCATCTGACATTTTGTCGCCTCATGATGTGACGGGGGTGGTGCTTGTGCTTGTGGTTGTGGAAGTCAGAGGTGATAGGATTTTTTCCGGCGAAGGTGGCGGACCAGCATATGCGAAAGTGGTGCTGCCGAAAGGCCATGTACGATAACGCTGATGGTGACAATCATAACCGCCGTCGCGATCAACGGTTCATAGCTTTTGGGATTTATGATGGTGCTCATGATCAGAAGGTAGATGATCGAGGCAATGCCGCGTGGCCCAAACCAGCCGATATAGAGTTTTTCGGCAAGGCTGTAGGGGCTTTTGATCATGCAGATCCAGACGCAAAGCGGACGCAGGATCACAAGGCTGACGGCCGAGAAAATTAGCATCTCCCACGTCCAAAGCTGATAAACTGCGGGGATGACCACCAGACCGAAAATGAAAAACGTCAGCATGGTCAGTAATTCAGACTCGGCCTCGCCAAAGCTTTCGATGCTTTCGCGGACCTTTTGCGACGAGATATTAAGCGCAAGGCCGCCGGCAAAGGCGGCAACAAACCCGTTGCCGCCAAGCTTTTCACACAGGGCAAAAATAAACAGCGCGGCCAAAACACCTAAAATCCGTTCAAACCGGTCAAGGATGGTGTTGTGGGTCACCGCGTGATTGACGATCTGGCCGATCACATACCCGGTAAATAACCCAACGCCGATCCCGATAGAGATTTCAAGCATGGCTTCGGTGAGCCAGCCATTGTTGCTTTCACCGACAATATCGGCTTCGAGCAGGACAGCCGCGGTAAAAACCGGCAGGACCAGCCCGTCATTCAGGCCGCTTTCGATATTGATGCCCTGTCGCACCGGATTGGGGACAGATTTGTTTTCCAGCACAGGGCGGCCAAGGGCGGCATCGGTCGGGCTGACGATCAGGGCAAGGATCAGTGCCGGAAGGACCCCGATGGACGGATGCAGGCCGATGATAAACGCCCATGTCACCCCGATGGTCAACGGCAAGCCGATTAACAGCAAGCGGTTGGCAAGGCGCATCGCCGGGCGTTCCTTGCGATAATCCAGAACGGCGGCATCCAGAAACAGGATGATTGCCAGCGTCATTTCCGCAAAGCCGGTGGCAAAATGCAGCCGGTCGGCAAACGGGGCCAAGGGTGGTTCGTGCCAAATGCCAAGCGGCAGTGCAATCAGGCCCCCGATCAGAACCATCATCATCGGGGACGAAATGTTGCGCCGTTGCAGCCTGCGTGATTGCAGCCCGTAAAGCAGCCCCGATCCCAAAAACAGGATGATGACCCATTCGAACATCATATCACCTAACTGATTGGCACAACGCGCCATATTGCCGCAATTTGCAGCAAACACCAAATATCAAAGGCCGCAAATGGTCGGTACATGCGCGCCAGGGGATCAGGCGATGGCCGCACGGATTGTGGTCAGGACATCCTGATGGCAACGGGCGTCGCCACTGGCGATGACTTCATCGGTGCTATGGATTGTCAACGGTTTGCCATGCCAGTCGGTCATGACACCCCCGGCCCCTTCGACGACCGGAACCAGCGCACAGAAATCATAGGCCTGAAGACCGCATTCAACCACCGTATCGGCAAAACCAAGGGCGACAAGGCCATAGGCATAGGCATCAACGCCATACATTGGTTGGCGGCATTTATCCGCAATCGCCTGATAGGCCTTGATCGATTGCGCGGACCGGAACAGTTCCGGGGCGGTGGTAAAGAAGGTGGCGGTATCAAGTGTTTCGCAGTCGCGCGCACTGATTTCTTCGCCATTCATTGTTGTCGGTCGCCCCATAACACCGACCCAGCGTTCATCTGTAATTGCCTGATCAATAATGCCAAGGACAGGGGCGCCCTTGTAGCAAAGGGCAATCAGGGATGCGAAGCTTGGCTTACCTGCGATAAAGGATTTCGTGCCGTCAATTGGGTCAAGCACCCAAACATAGTCGGCATCGATATTGTGGCGGCCATGTTCCTCGCCCAGAATACCGTGATCGGGAAATTCGGTTGTCAGAATGGCGCGCATTGCGGTTTCGACTTCGCGGTCTGCGATGGTCACCGGGCTGGCATCGGCTTTGACGTCAATGGCAACAGGGGTGCGGTAATACTTGCGAATGATCGGGCGGGCGGCATCGGCCAGTTTGTGGGCGATCTCCAGAAACGGATCGAGATTTTCCATGAATTGCATTCCTGCTTGAAATGGTGGCTGGCAAGTGACCGACGACGACTGATGATGGTCGAGAGTGGCGACAAACGAAAACAGGGGACAGTTACCTGTCCCCTGTAAAAAATCAACGCTTCTGTCCGATTAAAACCGGCTAGTGCGCAACTTATTGTGCGGTTGCTTCGTCGCCTTCGGCGGTGTCGCCACCGTCAGCCGGTACTTCGGCATTTTCGGTTGCGGCGGCTGCCGGATCGGGCAGAGCCAGCGGCGTGTCGGATTTGCTGTTCAGCCACGCAATCACAGCGGCACGATCAGACGCCTTTTTCAGGCCCCCGAAACTCATTTTCGTACCATCGATATAGTCGCGCGGTTTGTACAGGAAGTGGTTCAGTTCTTCGAAGCCCCAGCTGCCACCATGTTCGGCCATGCCGCTGGAATAGGAGAAGTCGTCTTTATGCGCGAAATGATTGCCGACAATACCGTAAAGGTTCGGACCGGTTTTGTTCGGACCGCCTTTTTCAGCATCATGGCAGGATGCGCATTTTTTAAATACTTTTTCGCCAGCGGCCAGATCGACTGATGCCAGCATGGCAAGAATCGGTTCCGGTCCTGCCGGTTCCGCCGGCGCAGCGGCCGGTTCGGCGTTGCCCGCCATGATATCTTCGGAGAACGGATAAACGGGGTTTTCCAGTTCTTCGGGGTGCACAAGCATGCTGCCAATCTTGCCAACAGCGATAACCAAAAGCACAGCACAGATAACACCGGCGACGATTTTGTTGATTTCCATCGTTTTCATGACGGGATCCCTACAGCCTAATCACTCTCAGGTTTCTTTATAATCCGCTGATCCATGCGTCCCCAAAACGCTTTTGAAAATCACAAGAACGTGCATGTGACAGCAGGTCAGACCGGTCGGAGGGAAACTATACGTTTCAGAGATTTGCATCAACCTTTCTTAACCAGAAAGGCGAAATCAGGCGAGATAGACCTTCGTCAAATCCATTTCCGCCTTTCGCAGAAGCCCCAAAACCGGCTATTGTCCCGCCGATTCAAGACGCTGTTTCTTGCATGGGTTTTCGCGTTTATGCTTTGCGCAAGATCAATGCAGAAGTTTGAGCCAGACCGGAGAGGCCCATATGTCTACGCCGCGTAATCCCGTTGTTGTTATTCCTGCCCGTATGGCATCGATGCGCCTGCCAAACAAACCATTGGCCGATATCCACGGCGAGGCCATGATCGTTCATGTCTGGCGCCGCGCGATGGAGGCCGGGATCGGGCCGGTGATCGTTGCCTGTGCCGAACAGGAAATTGCCGATGCCATAACGGCCGCAGGCGGAATTGCGGTTTTGACCGATCCTGATTTGCCCAGCGGATCGGACCGGGTGCATCAGGCATTGCAAAGTTTTGATCCTGAAGGCAAATATGACGCGGTGGTCAATGTACAGGGTGATCTGCCGACCATTGATGCCGCTGATATTCGCGCGGTGTTTGATCCGCTGGCGGACCCGGATGTCGATATTGCGACCTTGGCGGCGGAAATCATCCGCGACGAAGAACGCAACAATCCCAATGTGGTTAAAGCCGTTGCGGCCTTTAAGGGGGGGCGTGTTGCGCGTGCCCTTTATTTTACCCGCGCGACAGCGCCATATGGCGACGGGCCGCTTTATCATCATATCGGGCTTTATACCTATCGCCGGGCCGCTCTTGACCGTTTCGTCAGCCTGCCACCGGCGGAATTGGAAAAGCGCGAGCGCCTTGAACAATTGCGCGCCCTTGAAAACGGTATGGTGATTGCCGTCGCACTGGTTAACGGTGTGCCGCTTGGTGTGGATACCCCCGAAGACCTTGAACGCGCACGACTTGTGTTGGGCGCATAATTCGGGTCTTCTATCTGGGAAGTATCGATATTCGCGTCATGCCGGGTTGCAGGAAATAGTTATTTTGCCGCGGCCTGAACCGGATTTCGCCACTTCCTGATGGGCCGGATTTGATATGATGGCACAGGGAATACAAAACATTTTGAATGATCAGGAAATAACCAGATGACGGCTCAACAACGGATCGCTTTTCAGGGAATGTACGGTGCCTATTCCGATCAGGCCGCACGTCGCGCCTTTCCGGGTGCCACAACAGTACCTTGCCGGACGTTTGAGGGCGCATTTGGGGCGTTGCGCGATGGCGATGTCGAACTGGCGGTGATCCCGATTGATAACACCCTGGCCGGTCGCGTGGCCGATGTGCATCATATTTTGCCCGATTCCGGGGTGCATATCGTTGGCGAGACATTCCTGCGCATTAATCATGCCCTTGTCGGCGTGCCGGGAACCAAGATTTCCGACATCAAGGAAATCAGAAGCCATGTGCATGCGCTGGGCCAGTGTCGTAAAATTCGTCAGGAACTTGGCGTTAACACCGTGGTCGGGCTTGATACCGCCGGGTGTGCCAAGGAAGTTGCCGATTTGGGCGATAAAAGCATTGCCGCGATTGCGCCGGTGCTGGCGGCCGAGATTTACGGGCTTGATATCCTGCGGACCGAAGTTGAGGACGCCGCCCACAATACCACACGGTTCATCATTCTGGCGCGCGACCCCCTTGATATCGCCAATGACGGGGCCCCGGTGGTGACCAGCTTTGTCTTTCGGGTGCGCAACGTTGCCGCCGCGCTTTACAAGGCGTTGGGCGGGTTTGCAACCAATGGCATCAATATGACCAAGCTTGAAAGCTATATGGTCGAAGGCCATTTCACCGCGACGCAATTTTTCGCCGAGGTCGAAGCCCATCCCGAACAGCTTGGCCTGCGTCATGCGTTGGAAGAGCTTCAATTCTTCTCGCACGAGGTGCGCATTTTGGGGGTTTATCCGTCGCATTCCTTCCGCCGGGAAAATGATCTTCCGGCTGAATAGGGCAGGCCGACCACCAAGACATCGCGTGCACTGTAAATACATGCGTGAAATTAAAACGGGCCGCCCAAATGATGGGGCGGCCCGTTTTGTTTGTTCATATTATCCGCCCGCCGACTGATGCGGGTCGGGTCGTATGATCAGCTTTCGGCCTGTTTTTTCAGGTCGCCCGAGAAGCGGTGAATGATCTGGGTCAGTTCCGAGGAACGTGACGACAGTTCTTCGGAGGCTTCGCGGAGCTCGCCCGCATGGCTTGTCGTGCTTTGGGCGTTTTTCATGGTCTGATCGACGCTGTAGGAAATCTGTTTGACGCCGTCCGCACTGCGGTTGGCGTTGCCCGCGATTTCCTGAGTGGCAGCACCTTGTTCTTCAATCGCGGCCGCAATCGCGGTCGAGGCATAGCGCACCTGATCGATGGTTTCCGAAACCCGAGAAATGCCGGTGACGGCACGTTCGGTGCCTTCGACAATTCCGTTGATCTGGGCGGCGATTTCCTCGGTCGCGCGACCGGTTTGGGTCGCAAGGTTTTTGACCTCGCTTGCGACAACGGCAAAGCCTTTGCCGGCATCACCCGCACGCGCGGCTTCGATGGTGGCGTTCAGTGCCAGAAGGTTCGTCTGACCCGCGATGTCGTTGATCAGGCTGACAATTTCCTTGATCTTGTCGACGGCTTCGGACAGACCGCCAACATCGTCAGATGCGCTTTGGCTTTCATGAGTAGCGCGTTCGACGGTGTTGGACATCTGGGAAATCTGAACATTGATTTCCGTGATCGAGGATGAAAGTTCTTCGGTCGCGGCGGCAACGGCATCGACGTTCTGAGATACCGATCCGGCGGCTGTTGCGACTTGCTGGCTTTGATCAAGAATACCTTCGGCATTTTGCGACATGTTGATCGCCAGATCGCCACTGCGTTTGACCGACTGATTGACCGCACCGGCAATACCGCCGACTTCGCTTTCGAGTTTTTCGGCAATCGAACGGATACTTTTGCGGCGTTCGAGTTCGGTTTTGTCCTTTTGGACCGAGGCATCTTTTTCAAGTTGCAGGGCCTGTGCCGATTTGTCACGCAGGGCAAGAATGCCTGCGGCCATATCGCCGATCTCGGTAAAGCGCGATTCGGTATCAACCGGGGCCTGATAATTGCCTTCGGCAATCGTTGAGATGCTTTTGTTCAGGCCGACAATGCTTTTGGTTATGCGGGTTCCGACAATCCAGGACAAAACACCGGCAATGATAATGGCAATGATCGAAATGATTGCGATGCGCTGCATAACTCTTTGGAATTCGGCATCGACGTCATCCATGTAGACGCCAGCACCAAGTGCCCAGTTCCAGCCGGGAATCGGGCGGACATAGGCCGCTTTTTCAATCAGCTTATCGCCCATGCCGGGTTTTTTGGTTTCATAGGTAATGACACCACCGCCGGCCTTGGCCGTTTTGACGATCAACTGGCGGACCTTGCTGTCGGGGTTACATTTGCCGACGTCTTCGGGGCTAAGCGGATCAAGAACCATGCAAAGGCTGTAATCGGTTGCATAGATATAGTTCTGACCGTCAAAGCGATAGGCATTCAATACCCCAAGCGCTTCGGCTTTGGCGGCATTTTCATCCATTTCACCGGATTTGACCTTGGCCATATACGAATCGACGATTGTGACCGCGCCTTCGGTTAAATGTGCGATTTGTTCGAACTTGCCGTTACGAAGGCTGGTTTGATAGTTCAGTGCGACTGTTGCGATGATCGCAATCAGCGTTAATAGACAAATTGCAGGGATTAAAAAAATCCCTGTCACGACCCGGAACCGCATTGCTGTTACCCCTCTATATGCAGTGCTTTTGGGCATCATAAGTGCGAAATGGTGTTTTGAATGTTAATTGATCCTGACCATCATATTTAACTTGTGGCGCGCCATTTCAACAGCCACTGGCGAACTTGGTTGCAGGCAGCAGGATTCTTGCTATTACGCGGGGTGACCAGATAGAAGTCACGCCCCGCATGCAGGGTGTGCTCAAACGGTTGGATCAGGCGGCCTGCGGCCAGATCCTGTTCGACCAGAAACCGGCTGGCCAATGCAATGCCCTGCCCGGAAAAGGCGGCATCAATTGCAAGTGCGGTTTGGTTCAGGCGCACATTCTTTGCCCGGTCGGGGACTTCATGGCCAAACACAGATTTCAAATATTCCGGCCACAGATTGTGCGAGTCGTGAATAAGAACCAGTTGGTCAAGGTCTGCGACCTTCAGGGGGCGATCAAATTTGGCAATGGCCCCGGGGCTGCAAACGGAAATGATATCCTGTTCAAATAACAGATCGGCAATTAGCCCGGCGGCGAAGGACGAATTGGTTTGGCGCACCGCCAGATCAACACCGTCGGAATGAAAGTTTGATGCCTTTTCCGTTGCCACAATCCGCAATTCGATTTGCGGGTTTTCCGCCGTGAAATCGGTCAGACGCGGGATTAGCCATTTGGCGGCAAAGGTCGGCGTGACACTGATGGTCAGATGGGTTGATTGCGGTTGAAGGGTTTGGGTGGCATTGCCGATAATTGTAAAAGCCCGGCTGATTTCCGCGTGATAACGCTGGCCGTTATCAGTCAGGGCCAATGTGCGTGGCAACCGATCCAGAAGTTTAAGACCCAGATAGGATTCCAGCCCGCGCACATGTTGTGCGACGGCACCTTGGGTCACGCCAAGTTCCTCGGCTGCGATGCGAAAATTCAAATGGCGCCCCGCCGCATCGAAAGCGCGCAGGCCATTTAAGGGCGGAAGGCGGGTTTCAGGTTTGATCATGCAATAGTTTTTCTACAGCCTTGAAGGTGGAAATCTGATTGGTGTGGATTGGTGCAAAAGCATAAAAACAATATTATCAAAGTTTTTTACGACGACAATGAAACAAATCCAAGGAGCCGTCATGACAGTAGAAAAAGTTGCGCTTATCACCGCGGGTGGCAGTGGTATGGGTGCCGCTGCGGCGCAAAAACTGGCCGCCGATGGATATAAGGTTGCGATCCTGTCATCGTCTGGCAAGGGCGAGGCGCTTGCCGCCGAACTGGGCGGCATTGGTGTGACCGGTTCAAATCAGTCAAATGACGATCTTGGGCGTTTGGTTGATCTGGCGATGGAAAAATGGGGCCGGATTGATGTTTTGGTTAATTCCGCCGGGCATGGGCCGCGCAAGCCGGTTCTGGAACTGACGGATGAAGACTGGCACACGGGTATGGATGTTTATTTCTTAAACGCGGTGCGCCCGACCCGTTTGGTGACGCCGATCATGCAAAAGCAGGGCGGTGGTGTGATTATCAATATTTCGACCTTTGCCGCGTTTGAACCCGATCCGGTTTTCCCGACATCGGGGGTTTTTCGGGCTGGACTTGCGGCTTTTACCAAACTGTTTGCCGATAAATATGCGCCAGAAAACATCCGTATGAATAATGTGTTGCCGGGCTTTATCGATAGCTTGCCGGAAACCGATGAACGTCGCGACCGGGTGCCGATGGGGCGGTATGGCAAAAGCGAAGAAATCGCCGCCACCATTGCCTTTTTGGCATCCGATGGGGCGGGCTATATCACCGGGCAGAATATCCGTGTTGACGGGGGCATTACCCGTTCAGTGTGATTGGGGGCGGATTTGGCTGTTTTATTGGTTGATCCGACGATCTGTTTCTCAGATTGCTCGTAAAATTTGCAGGCAATACCGGTTTCCGGTGTTGCCTGTTTTGGCGTGATGTCGCCACATATATATGCATGAAAATCACGAAAATGAAAATCCTCGCCTATCTTGCCTTTGTGTTGCTTGGTGTTGTCTGGGGCAGCAATTTTATTTTTATGAAATGGGCTGCTGATTATATTGCGCCACAGCAAATTGCCTTTTTGCGGGTGCTGTGCGGGTTTGTGCCGCTGGTGATTTTTGCTGTTCTGCGGCGGGAGGTTCACCTGCGCGACATGCGCCATATTCACCATTTTGTGGTGATGGCGTTGTTGGCAACCGCGATCTATTATTTTGCCTTTGCCAAGGGGACGGCGCTTTTGCTGTCAAGTGTGGCGGGGATGTTAAGTGGGGCGATCCCGCTTTTTGCCTTTGTGACCGCCCTTTTATTCCTGCGTGATGAGCGGCCGACCGTAAAATCGTTGTGCGGGGTAGCACTGGGCTTTGCCGGTGTCGTGCTAATTGCCAGGCCCTGGCAAATAGATGCGGGCCAGGTCGGGGAGGGTGGCGTCAGTATCGCCGGGACGGCCTATATGATTGTCGGGGCGCTTAGTGTCGGGTGTTCTTTTGTCTATGCGCGCAAATTCATCAGCCCGCTTAAACTTTCGCCCTTGGCGCTGTCGACTTATCAGATTGGCATCGCAACAGCGATTTTTGCCCTAACAACCGATATTTCAGGCGTTGGTGCGGTCTTTGATGATCCGAAAACGGCCATCGGCCTTGTGGTTGGTTTGGGTGTTCTGGGAACCGGGCTTGCTTATATCCTGTATTATTTCATCGTCGATCAGCTTGGCGCCGTGGCGGCATCGGGGGTGACTTATTTGCCGCCTTTGGTTGCGATGGCGATTGGTATTGTGCTGATCGGCGAACCCGTGGCCGGATTGGATGTGGTGGCGATGGTTGCCATACTGTTTGGGGTGTTTTTGCAACAAATCGGACGGCGGGCTGTGCCGCTGACAACAATAAAGCCGCCGCCGGAAAGTCGCGGGCATGGCCGGTTATTGACCCCGGATGCGCGGCAGAGCGCCCTTGAGGTGCAGGTAAAAGCCAGCAAGGCATAAGAGCCGGGCGTTTTTAATTAAATGTGTCAGGCCAGGGACAAACTTCGTCCAGTCTTTGCCGTCTATAGAATCGTTATCCCCGCGAAGGCGGAAATTCATGTGCTGCAACAGATTTTAGATTTCGAGCCCGCACTTTACGTCGGCCAGAATAACATTTTTTGAAAATGGCAGGGTTTGTAAATAATTTGCTGCGTTTTTAATTAACTGTTTTTTTGCATGCGATGTTTTATGTGCGCTGCACCAATTTTAGCGCGCCGGGAAAATTGCCCAGACCGAGGCTGGTGGCCGGGTTAGGGGCATATTTCCCGGATAAATGTTGGGGATTTTTCGGTGTCGCCGTCAAGTCGGTTGGCGGGCCACATTGGGGAACGTAATGCGTTTTTGCATGGCTGCCCGGCGCAATGCTTTGATTGACTTTAATCTAAAGGCCCTGTATCACCCGGCTCATTCCTTCGCTTGTAGGGCAGATTGAGCTGTCAGGAACTGTGTGAAAAGGCGGGGGCGGTACAGACGTGATGACGTTTGTGCCTCATCATATGCCTCTCATACAGGGTCCGAAGCAGCGGCAAGTTTGCCGTGCACCGGTCACTATTGCTATCGAGCTGGCAAATCATAGCGTGAACATGACGCTGACCGGATATTGAAGGACTTTCCTTATATGACTAATTTTGAAGGGCTCAACCTTATCGAGCCCCTGCTGCGCAACGTTGAAGCTTCTGGTTTCACCGCTCCGACCGAGATCCAGGCAAAAACCATTCCGGCTTTGCTTGAAGGGCGTGACCTTATGGGCATTTCCCAGACCGGTGGTGGTAAAACCGCAGCCTTCTGTTTGCCGATGCTGCAGCGCCTTGCTGAAAATCCGAAACGTCCGGAACCGGGCCAGCCGCGCGCGCTTATTCTTGCGCCGACGCGTGAATTGGTAAACCAGATCGGTCAGTGTCTGCGCGATTTCAAAAAAGGCATTCGCCTGTTTTCTTCTGTTGTTTATGGCGGCTCGCCGATGGGCCCGCAGATTCAGGAATTGCGCCGCGGCGTTGATATCCTGGTTGCGACCCCGGGTCGTCTGCTTGACCATATGTCACGTAACACCATCCGTTTCGACGACATCGAAGTTTTCGTTCTCGACGAAGCTGACCGTATGCTCGACATGGGCTTTTCCGAAGATGTTCTGACGGTTGCAGCAAAGCTGCCGCGCGAACATCAGACCGTGATGTTCTCGGCAACCATGCCGTCGGCTGTTAAACATCTGACCGACCGTTTGTTGAGCAACCCGGTCAAGGTTGAAACTGCACCGCAGTCCAGCGTTACGGAACGTGTGACCCAGCGTGGCATGTTTGTGAAGCGTCACGACAAGACCAAATTGCTGATTCAGTTGTTGAAACGTGACGAAAGCGAACGCGTTCTGGTTTTCACCAAAACCAAAGCCGATGCTGACGAACTGTCGTTCCAGCTGCGCGATGAAGGTGTTGATACTGATGCCATTCATGGTGACAAACAGCAGCGCATCCGTCAGAAAATCCTGCGGAACTTCCGTAATGGTCAGTTCCCGGTTCTGATTGCAACCGACGTTGCCGCACGCGGCATCGACGTTCCGGGCATCTCGCACGTCATTAACTATGACCTGCCGACCGATCCGGAAAACTATGTGCACCGTATTGGCCGTACCGGCCGTGGCAGTGCCGAAGGTGTTGCGATTTCGTTCTGCGAACCGCGTGATGTTCGTCATCTGCGCAATATCGAACGTATTATCGGCCAGCAGGTCCAAATCGACGAAGATCACGAATTCCATTCGGCTCCTTCTGCTCGCTCGTCGAGCGGCGGCGGTGGTCGTGATGGCGGCCGTGGTGGTCGTGGCGGTTTCGGCGGCGGTGGTCGTGATGGCGGTCGCGGTGGTTTCGGTGGCAGTCGTGACGGTGGTCGCGATGCAGGCCGTGGCGGTCGTGGTGGCTTTGGCGGCGGCCGTGATGGTGGTCGCGACGGTGGCCGTGACGGCGCACGTGCATCCTTTGGCGGTCCGCGTGATGGCGGTCGTCGTGTAGAAGGTGATCGCGAAGGCGGTCGTGACGCTGGCCGTGATGGCGGGCGTGGTTTTGGCGGCGAACGTGATGGTGGCCGTCGTTTCGGTCAGTCCGATCAGCCGCGTGGTGATCGTCCGGTACGCAATGATCGCAATGATCGTGGCGGTGAACGTTTCGATCGCAAGCCGCGCTTTGACCGTGCAGCGGAAACGCAGCGCCCGGATCGTGCAGAACGCACCGAGCGTAATGACCGTGGCACCAATTTCCGCCCGCGTGGCGAAGGTGCCGCACCGGCACGTGATGGTGAACGCAAGTTCGCTGACAAGCCGCGTGGCGAACGTGGTTTCCAGGGTGATCGTGATACCCGTGGCCGTGATTTCAGTGATCGCCCGCGCCGTAGCGAGGGTGCCCGCACGGAAGGCCGTGGTGGTAACCAGGGCATGAAACGTCGTTCGGCCTGATTGCAAGGCTGCCGTCCGGATTAATCCGGACGGGTCGAAAGCATACAAATTTCAAAAGGCAGCCCCCGCGAAACGGGGGCTGCCTTTTTTGTGGTGCCATTAACCCCGATTGGGGATGGTGTGCGGAAATATCGTAAAAAAATGCGTTCCAAACGATGAAACCGCCAAATGATCTGCTTACATAATATCGGAAATAACCTGTGCTGTATGGTTGAGATGCAGCTGGAGAGTGGTGGTAATGCAATGGGCTAACCGGGCGGGATGTATCGCAACCGTTTGTGTCGCTGCCGTTTTGGCAGCAAGGGTTGTGTATGCGCATGACGCATCACGTCATTTCACCATCGATGCCGATGGGGAACGCAATTGCACGCGTCTGCTTGCGTCGGGCAATCCGGATTATCCGCCCTATCTTTGGCCAGCTGAAAGTGATCGTAATCATCTGATTGGTGCGGCGGCCGATTTCCTGAAACGTGTTGGCGAAGCCGCCGGGGTCGAGATCGAAGTGGTCAATACTGGCAGTTGGGGGCGCGTGCAGCAGAACATGCGCGACGGCAGCATTGATATGATTGCCGGTGCGTTTCTGACCATCCCGCGACTTCAATATATGGATTACTTTTTCCCGGCCTTTCAGGGGACGCGGACCGTGATCTGGACCCGGGACAATGTCGACATCAATTATCGGCAATGGCCTGATTTACGCGGGCTTGAAGGCCTGACGGTGATCAATAACAGTTTTGGTCAGGAATTTGATGCCTATGCCAAGGGAAACCTGACCATCCGCGAGGTTCCCAGCCTTGAACAGGGCTTGCACATGCTTGAACGCAATCGTGCTGAATATGTGATCTATGAAGAATTTCCCGGCAAAGCCATTGCCGCGCGTGCGAATATCAAGGGTATCCGCAGCTATGATGTGCCGGTCAGTACCGAAAATCTGTATTTGGCCATGTCGCATAAATCGCCGTGCAATACCGGCGCACTGCGGGGGCGAATTGCACAGGCTTTGTTCAAGCTGGTGAGCGAAGACGTAATGAGCGATATGCTTGAAGCCAGCATTGCCCGGTGGGGCAATCGTACCAACTGATTTATTTTCCCTGTCTGTTTCGGAATGGAAAAAAGTCACTTTCAACCTGTGTTTGAGAGGTGGCTGATCATATGTAATTCCTGGGTTCTCTCTGTCTTCTATGCCGCAAAATTCTGCTCGTTTTGTGTTGTTTTGGCGACATAAGTCATATTAAGTTCGGCTCCTAAGGAAACTTAATTTCCAAGAACAAACAAGATGTTTCGGGAGAACGAAAATCATGAAACTTGCAAAAGTGCTGTCTGCGCTGGGCTTTGGCGCGGTGATGTCGCTATCTGTGACGGCCTATGCCAGCGATTATAAAGCCGAATACAAGGTTTCGACGGTTCTTGGGACGCCTTTCCCATGGGGTGAAGCTGCTGAAAAATGGGCGGAACTTGTCGCCGCGCGCACGGACGGTCGCATTAATCTGAAAGTGTATCCGAATGCGCAACTGGTTGCCGGTGACCAGACCAAGGAATTCACGGCAATGCGCCAGGGTATTATCGATATGGCTGTTGGGTCGACGATCAACTGGTCCCCGCAGGTCAAGGAACTGAACCTGTTTTCCTTGCCGTTCCTGATGCCCGATTATGCTGCGATGGATGCCCTGACCCAGGGGCCGGTCGGCGCAAAAATTTTTGAAGCAATCGAACGTCAGGGGATCGTCCCGCTTGGCTGGTCAGAAAATGGCTTCCGCGAAGTGACGAACTCCAAGCATGCCATTACCGAACCCGCAGACCTTAAAGGTTTGAAAATGCGTGTCGTTGGGTCCCCGTTGTATAATGATACCTTTACCGCGCTTGGTGCCAATCCAACCCAAATGAGTTGGGCGGACGCCAAACCGGCACTGACGACGGGGGCGGTTGACGGACAGGAAAATCCGTTAACTGTTTACGATGTGGCAAAAATTGAAACCGCGGGTCAGACTTATGTGACCCAGTGGCACTATGTTGCAGACCCGCTGATCTTTGCGTCCAATGAACGGGTTTGGGAAAACTTTACCCCGGAAGATCAAAAGATCGTCAAACAGGCCGCTGTTGATGCCGGTGCCTATGGCATTGAGCTGGCCCGCAAGGGAACGACGGCAGATGATCAATCCTTGATCAAGGCTTTGGAAGCACGCGGTGCGAAATTCACCGAACTGACAGACGAACAGCGCCAGAAATTTGTTGATGCGACCCGCGAGGTCTATGGCAAATGGAAAGATCGGATCGGTAACGACCTGGTTGATATGGCCGAAAAATCGATTGCTGATCGTCCCCAGTAATAGCAGGGCGCCATTCATTGCCACCTTCGTTTGGCCGTGTGTGGCGCCTTTTTCCTTTTTTGATAAATACCTGATTGTTTGAAAGGGTCCGACCTTGGCGGATCGAGACGGAATTCCGATTGATTTTTCAGCCGAACCATCCGGTGAAGATGGTCCGGGGAAAGTATTCGATGCCGGTGCGCCGGGTAAAAGCATCAAAGTTGAGGAAGCCTTGGCAGCCCTGGCTTTGGCGCTGATTTGCCTGATCAGTCTTGCCAATGTTCTGGTTAGGTATATGACCGATGTGTCCTTTGCCTTTACCGAGGAATTTTCTGTTTTTCTGTTGGTGGTTATGACCCTTTTGGGGGCGTCCATTGCCTTTGCGCGGAATGAACATATCCGGATTACCTTTTTCCTTGAACGGTTCCCTCGACCGGTACGTGTGTTGGCCGAGATGATCACATTGGCGATCACAACACTGCTGTTTTCGATGGTCGTTTATTATGGGTTCCTGTTCACCCTCGACGAATATAAATACGATGAAATATCCGCCGGGCTTGGTTATCCCAGCTGGATCTATTCGATCTGGTTGCCGATGCTTGCTGTGCTGATACTCGTGCGGGTTCTTGGACGGGGGTGGCTTTTGGCCCGTGCTGGAAAATCATCAGCGAAAGATGGTGAACGGTCATGATAACGGCCAGTTTTGCCTTGCTTGCTGTGTTTGTTGTTTTGCTGATTATTGGAACGCCAATTGCCGTTGCCCTTGGTTTTGCCGGGGTGGTCGGGATTTATTTCGGTCTTGATGTCTATGCGTTGGCAACCGTCGGGACCAATACCTATAACGGGATCGCCAAATACCCGCTGATTGCGATTCCGCTGTTCATCCTGACCGGTATGATTTTCGAACGGTCGGGGGTCGCCAAAAGTCTTGTCGATTTTGCCAGTGCAATTGTTGGCCCGCGGCGTGGCGGTTTGGCCGTTGTGGCGGTGCTTGTTTGCATGATGATGGGCGGAATGTCTGGATCGGGCCCGGCGGATGCTGCTGCTGTGGCGATGGTGATGATCCCGTCAATGATGCGATCTGGATATCCCCGTGAATTCTCGGCAAGTGTGATCGCGGCCGGTGCATCGACGGCTATTTTGATACCGCCCTCGGTGGCGTTGATTGTCTATTCCCTGATTGTGCCGGGTACAGACCTGCGGGCCTTGTTTGCGGGCGGGATTATTCCGGGCATTCTGGCCGGTGTGGCCATTATTATTCCCGCTTTGCTTTTATCGCGTCGGCACAATTTCGGGATCGCCGAAGTCGGCAAAAGATTGCCGATTTGGCCGACGTTTGTGCGTGCTGTTCCCGCATTGCTGGCGCCTGTGATTATTCTGGGGGGCTTGCGGACCGGGTTGTTTACCCCGACAGAAGCCGCCGTTGTTACCGTGACCTATGGTCTTTTGATTGGTCTTTTTGTCTATCGCAGTATGCGGTTGCGCGATTTGTATCAGTTGTTTGTTGATTCTGCCGTGACGTCTGGCGTGATCATGTTGATTATGACGTTGGCAGGCATTTTTGCCTGGGCAGGGGCGACGCTTGGTACTTTTGATATGGCAGCAAAGGCGCTGCTTGGTCTGTCTGAAAACGAGCACGTGGTGCTTGCGCTGATCATGGTCTTTCTTTTGCTGGCCGGGATGGTTTTGGATGGGATTTCGATCTATCTGATTACCTTGCCACTTTTGATGCCGGTAATGTCGGCCTTTAACTGGAGCCCGGTCTGGTTTGGCGTTGTCATGGCAATGAATATTGCCATCGGACAATTCACGCCGCCTGTTGCGGTGAACCTGATGGTAACGTCGCGGATTGCCGGTATTCCGCTGGAACGCACAATTCCCTGGACCTTGTATCTGGTCTTTTCCATGGCGATTGCGATGACATTGGTAATTGTTTTCCCCCAACTGGTGACATGGTTGCCAGAAATGCTGGGGTATCGGGTCTGAGCAATCGGACGTCGGTGATTTTATGTGGCAATGGCGCGTCTTTGACGCGCCATTGTTGTTTGGGGCGGGCCTTGGCCAAAGGGCGGATTATAAATCGGTATGATGATGCGGATTTAATTTGACGTTAACGTAAACGTTAACTACAACAGAGTCACGTCATATCCCGGTATCCATCCCTGCGCATTTCATGGGTACCAGCAGTCAAGGCAGGATCGCGACATGGCCCCGTTCGAGCCCCAAAACCCAAATTACGTTGCCGAAGTCCGGTACCGGTTTGCTCAGCAACCCTATAATCTGTCCATCGGGGCCGAAGTCACCGATGTGATGCCGGGGCGGGTGGAAATTGTCGTGCCATCACGCGCCGATTTGGTTCAGCATAATGGCTATTTCCATGGCGGCCTGATCGCCGGTCTGGCCGATATCGCCGGCGGTTTTGCCGGTTGGAGCCTTGTGGCCGAAGATCAGGGCATGTTGACCATCGAATACAAATTAAACATCGTCGCCCCCGGTCTGGGGGATGCGTTGCGCGCTGTTGGCGAAGTTGTGTCGCGCGGACGATCGATTATTGTCACGCGCATTGATGTTTTCGGATCAAGGGACGGCGAACCTGTGTTGTGCGCCACCTCGCTTCAGACGCTTAAGGTCATGAAGCTGCCGCCGGAATTATTAAGCAACGCTGCGTAATCCGGCGAATAATTCACTTTTAGTCAATAATCGAAACCAACCTTCAGGGCAGGATAGTCATCATGGCATTTGTCGAATTTCCCGGATTGAAATTTGATCTTGGCGAGACCGCAGAAGCGATCCGCGAAACCGTTTCATCCTTTGCTGAGGCCGAAATCGCACCGCGCGCGGCCGAGATTGATCAAAAGAACGAATTCCCCGCCGATCTGTGGCGCAAGTTCGGTGATCTTGGCCTATTGGGCATGACCGTTTCCGAAGAAGACGGCGGCACCGGGCTTGGTTATCTTGAACATGTGATCGCGATGGAAGAAATCAGCCGGGCCTCGGCATCGGTTGCGCTGTCTTATGGGGCGCATTCCAATCTTTGCGTCAATCAGCTTAAGCGCAATGGTACTGCCGAACAAAAGGCAAGATACCTGCCGAAACTGATGAGCGGCGAACATATCGGCGCGCTAGCGATGAGCGAGCCAGGGGCCGGGTCCGACGTGGTGTCGATGAAATTGCGCGCCGAGAAAAAGGGCGACCGTTTCATCCTGAATGGCAACAAGATGTGGATCACCAATGGCCCGGATGCCAATACGTTGGTGGTTTATGCCAAAACCGATCTCAATGCCGGGGCAAAAGGAATTACGGCATTTATCATTGAAAAGGGTTTCAAGGGATTTTCGACCGCACAGAAGCTGGATAAACTGGGCATGCGCGGATCGAATACCTGCGAATTGGTGTTTCAGGATTGCGAGGTCCCCGAGGAAAATATTCTGGGCCAGTTGCACGGCGGGGTGCGCGTTTTAATGAGCGGCCTTGATTACGAGCGTGCGGTTTTGGCCGCCGGGCCGACCGGCATCATGCGGGCCTGTATGGATGTGGTTGTGCCTTATATCCATGAGCGCAAGCAGTTCGGCCAAGCGATTGGCGAGTTCCAGCTTATGCAGGGCAAGATTGCCGATATGTACACGACGATGAATGCGTGTCGTGCCTATGTTTACGAGGTTGCCAAGGCGTGTGACCGCGGTGAAACATCGCGCAAGGATGCCGCTGGTGTGATCCTTTATGCCGCGGAAAAAGCCACATGGATGGCGCTTGAAGCCATTCAGACGCTGGGTGGCAATGGTTATATCAACGAATATCCCACCGGCCGTTTGTTGCGCGACGCCAAGCTTTATGAAATCGGTGCCGGTACCAGCGAAATCCGTCGCATGTTGATCGGCCGCGAACTTTTCGGCGAAACCGCCTGATCCCCTCTATTCGAAAACAGGACCATAGTTATGAGCAACTCAGACCCGATTGTTATTGTTTCTTGCGCGCGCACCCCGATGGGCGGGCTGCAGGGTGATTTTGCCACCGTGACCGCGCCGGAACTGGGCGGTATCGCGATGAAGGCCGCCCTTGAGCGCAGCGGCGTTTCGGCCGATGACATTGATGAAGTCATCATGGGCAATGTCCTGCCCGCCGGGCAGGGGCAGGCCCCGGCACGTCAGGCGGCATGGAATGCCGGTATTCCGCGTGCGGCCGGTGCGACCACAATCAACAAGATGTGCGGATCGGGCATGAAAGCGGTGATGCTGGCTCATGATATCCTGATGGCGGGCAGTGCAAATATCATGCTGGTGGGCGGTATGGAAAGCATGACCAATGCGCCATTCCTGTTGCCGAAAATGCGTAGCGGACAGCGGTATGGCCATACCGAGGTTTATGACCATATGGCGCTTGACGGGCTGGAAGATGCCTATGAAAAAGGTCGTTCAATGGGGACCTTTGCCGAGGAAACGGCTGATAAATATGGCTTTACCCGTGAAGCGCAGGATGATTATGCGATTACGTCGTTGAAACGCGCCCAGAATGCCGCAACGGCGGGCCATTTTGACGCGGAAATCACCCCGGTATTCTTCACTACCCGTAAGGGAGATGTGACGATTTCCGCCGACGAACAGCCACCAAAAGCCAAACCGGAAAAAATCCCGACCCTGCGCCCGGCCTTTCGCAAGGATGGCACGGTAACGGCAGCACATTCTGCCTCGATCTCGGATGGGGCGGCGGCCTTGGTGATGATGAAACAATCCGAAGCCATCAAGCGCGGGCTTAAACCAATTGCCAAGATCGTTGGTCATGCGACCCATGCCCAGGAACCGTGCTGGTTTACGACTGCGCCGATTGATGCCAGCCGCAAGGTTTTGGCCAAGGCGGGCTGGACCAAGGACGATGTCGATCTTTGGGAAATCAACGAGGCCTTTGCCGTTGTAGCCATGGCCGCGATGCGTGATCTTGAGCTGGATCACGGCAAGGTCAATGTTCATGGCGGGGCCTGTGCGCTGGGTCATCCGATCGGGGCGACGGGGGCGCGCCTTTTGGTGACATTGATCCATGCGCTTAAAACCCATGGTGGTTCCAAGGGGGTAGCGTCGCTTTGTATTGGCGGCGGTGAGGCAACAGCGGTTGCGGTCGAGCTTTTATGATCGGATCGAATGTCTGATTTAAAGTTCCATTCAGGGGCTACCATATTGCGTGAAATCCCCCTATTTTGTCGTCAGAGATAACCAAGGGGATTTCGCGCAATGGGAAAGCCGACTGTCGACCGGATGTTGGCCGGTTTCAAGAGCTTTAAGGCGATCTATTACGAACAGCGTCCCGAACGGGTCAAAGACCTTGTGGATATGGGCCAAAAGCCCGAGGTGCTGTTGATTGCCTGTTCTGATTCTCGTGTTGATCCGGCCATTTTGACCAATGCTGAACCCGGTGAAATGTTTGTTGTCCGCAACGTCGCCAATCTGGTGCCGCCCTATGAGCCGGATGAAAATTATCATGGCACATCGGCGGCAATTGAATTTGCGGTTTGCGATCTTAAAGTGCGCGATATCGTTGTTTTAGGACACGAATGTTGTGGCGGGATTTCGGCCCTTGTTGAACATGCCGAGACCGGCAAGGTTCCCGATCGTGACTTTATCGGCTCGTGGATGAGCATGGCACGTTCCTGTGTTGAACATGGGCCGGATGTTGAAAAGGTTTCGCGCCATTCGGTGCGGAATTCTTTGAATAATTTGATGACCTTTCCGTTTGTTCGGGAACGGGTCGAAGCCGGTGACCTTACCCTGCATGGGTGGTGGTACGGCATGAAGGAAGGCATTCTTTGGCGCTTTAACAGTGCCAAAGACACGTTTGAACAGGGCGAGTAAACAGGCCTTTGCAAGGATTGCATGGCCGTGACGCTTGCCCGGAAAGGGGAGTTTCACGGCCATGCGGCTTGAAGATCATCAGGAAATGGTGCGCGATACCGCGCGCGAGTTTGCCGAGAACGAATTGAAACCCCATGCCGCAAAATGGGATACCCATCATACTTTCCCGGCCGAGGCGATAGCCGGGCTGGGCGAGTTGGGCTTCCTTGGCATGTTAGTACCTGATGAATACGGCGGGGCGGGCATGGATCATGTCGCCTATGCCTTGGCACTTGAAGAAATCGCGGCTGGTGACGGGGCGACGTCAACCATCATGTCGGTGCATAATTCGGTCGGTTGCATGCCGATCCTTAAATTTGGCACCGAAGATCAAAAGCAAAAATACCTTGTGCCGATGGCGCGCGGCGAAAAGATCGGTGCGTTTTGCCTGACCGAACCACAGGCCGGATCGGACGCTAGTGCGCTTCGCACCCGTGCGGTGCGTGATGGCGATCATTGGATCATCAACGGTGCCAAGCAATTCATCACATCCGGCAGCGAGGGCGATATTGCCATCGTCTTTGCCGTGACCGACCCAAAGGCCGGGAAACGCGGCATTTCGGCCTTTATCGTGCCAACCGATACGCCGGGCTATGTGGTGTCACGGATTGAAGAAAAGCTGGGGCAGAATGCCTCGGATACCTGCCAGATCACCTTTGTTGAATGCCGGGTTCCGGTGGAAAATATGCTGGGTGCCGAAGGGCAGGGATATAAAATCGCGTTGGCCAATTTGGAAGGCGGGCGGATTGGTATTGCATCGCAATCGGTCGGTATGGCGCGTGCCGCATTTGAAGCCGCACGCGATTACGCCAACGAACGCGAAACCTTTGGCAAAAAGATCATTGATCATCAGGCGGTGGCCTTTCGCCTTGCCGATATGGCGACCAAGATTGATGCCGCACGTTTGCTGGTCCATCGTGCCGCCGCCTTGCGTGACGATGGCAAGCCATGCCTGACCGAGGCCTGCATGGCGAAACTATATGCATCCGAAATGGCCGAAGAAGTCTGTTCGGCGGCAATCCAGATACATGGTGGTTATGGTTATCTGAAAGATTTCCCGGTCGAGCGCATTTACCGCGATGTGCGGGTATGCCAGATTTACGAAGGTACGTCTGATATTCAGCGGATGGTGATTGCGCGGGCGTTGGCAGATTGAGGTCACATGCCGGTTGGCAGTTTGAGGCTATCCAGCCGCTGTTTCATCGCTTTTTCAACGGAAGTGTGAATTTCGTTTGGGAAGTCGTCAGGCAGTGTGTTTTCGAGTTTTGAAATGGCATTAGGTGCGGTTTCGATAAGTTGTTCAAGTATGTCTTGAATGACTTCTCGCGGTAATCCTGCCGAGTCAGATGTTTGAATGAAGTGGCGGGCGTAAATTTGGTCAATGCGATAATGACGACTGTTACCAACAAACATCGCCAGTTTCATCTGGCGTCGCATAATTTGGTTTGCGTCCAAGCATGGTTGTGTTGTGAGTACGTCATAGAAGGGCGTGAGTGAATAGCTGCCGCCCGGGCGCAGGAAAACACTGAAGTTCTTGGCGTGGCCATCGGTGGCGCCGATCAGCCAGAACAGGATCTGTGCCTTGAAAAAGCGGCTTTGATCGTCAGCGGGTGTATCGCTTCCTCTAAGGAATTTAAGAATTTCGACGATCCCCGGGCCGCCTTGATTTTGATATTTCATCGTTGGCAGAATTGAAAGGCTTTGGCAGCAGTCTTCCTGTGGAAGGCGAAGCAATCGTCCATCTTTCGTCCAACGTCTGTCAAATCTTTCGATTACAAGAGCTTTGGTTTTACCAAAGGTCTTGATTTCAGCATTGTTAACCGGAAGGTCAAATGCTTTGAAAAGCTGAAGGCAATAAAACTCGTTTTCGACGCTGTTCGTTAGGTCAATGCCCTCTGGTAAATGCCCTATTTGGGTTTTGAAAAGATGGGTAGTCGGGGTTGTACCCTTTGGTTTTAGCCATTTTCCTTCATGGCGAAGAAAGGCGGTTTTTTCCTGCGCACCAGCTACGGAAATCCGGAAATCGTCGTCCTGTCGCAGTCCCAAGGGGGCTTGAGCTAGATTTTTGAGGATATTCTCGATTTCTATCTCTGAAACAGGCTCTCCCTCAATTTTGGTGCTATCGGTGTTTGGTGGATTTTCATCGGGGATAAATTGAAGAGCGCCGACGCAATCGCGCCCAATGGCAGCAAGCAGGCTGTAAGCATCAGTGCCGCGTGCCCCAACCTTTTCAGCAACGCGCCTACGCAGAAGGTCGGAATCAGGTAGAAGGTTGTCAAATACAGCAACTACGGGCTCACCACGATAGGCATCTTCCCGAAGTGGTAGAGAGAGGGATATAGGAAAGGCATGTTCCCAGTTTAGCCAGTTTCCATCGTATATGAATTTTGTTGCACCGCTGGGCTGTTTGTTAAGTTGCCCGACCAAGCGGTTATTCAAATAGACGTTTAGCGGTGCATGTGTGGCTTTTCTTGGCACTTAGAATATGTCCTCAATATCGGATGAAGAGCCTTGAGATCGAGGATGAATTCTAAGTTCGAGATCAAGTGCAGCAAGGACGGTCAAAATTGTATCCATGCGTGCTGAGGGATTACCGGTCTCAATGAGGGAAATCGTTTCCTGCCTCATGTTCGATTTTTGCCCAAGCACAGTTTGACTCCAGCCGCGGGCTTTACGCGCGCGGCGGATGGTATTGCCAATCTGTTTTGGTGTGCGTGCCAAGTCATTCATACCAATATTATGTGCTATTCGTCATAATATAGCAATATCGATTTCAGCGCATAATTTATGTTTATCGGATTTAAATAATAATTTAACTTTATGCGGAATGGTACATAAAGCGCCTGATTTAATGGTGCGGCATGATTTTCCCGGTAGTAACCAGTGCTTTTCAAGCCGTTTGTGGAACTGATATTGCAAACCCATCGGGATTTCGTGCGTTTGCAAATCAAACCGTGTTTCGTGTCAGAGTCTGCTTGGGGAGTGGTCTTAATTCTGCGTTCCGCCCGGGTCGGCGTTTGAGCGGGGCGGATTTGTCGTAATCCGGGCTGATACATCTTTATTTCGCCGGTAGCAGGTGGTGCTTGTCGAGGAGGCGGCGGAACTGATGGTAATTCAGGCCAAGTGTTTTGGCGGCTTCGGTCTGGTTGTTGGCGGTCTGTCGAAGGGCCTGTTCAAGCAGTTTGATCTCAAAACTGGCAACTTGTGATTTGAAGTCCATTGTCCCGATCTGTTCGGGTTCGGGGATGTTGGCGGCTTTTGTTTTGGGTTGTTTGTCGTTGGTCTCAGACCAGATACCATCAAACGGATCAAGCACGATATGGGCCAGCGGGGCTTGGTCGTCTTCGGACAGATAGAGGCTGCGTTCAACCGCGTTGCGCAATTCACGGACATTGCCGGGCCATGAATGGGTCATGAGTTGGCGGGTGGCGTTGGCGGTGAAACCGGCAAAGACCGAACGCGACAGGCGTTTTGTCATTTCCAGTGCAAATTGTTCCGCCAGGGGTCGGATGTCATCCGGGCGGTTGCGAAGTGGCGGAACGGCGATGACGTCAAAGGCCAGCCGATCCAGAAGATCGGCACGAAATGCTCCCTGATGAGCCCGTTCGCGCAGGTTTTCGTTCGTCACGCCAATAACGCGGGTATCGACCTCGATCACGTCAGACCCGCCGACGCGTTCAATTTCACCATATTCAACCACGCGCAGAAGCTTTTCCTGCACCATCGGGCTGGCGGTGGCGATTTCATCAAGGATGATGGTGCCACCATGCGCGCGTTCGAATCGCCCGACATGGCGTTTGGCCGCCCCGGTAAACGCACCGGCTTCGTGGCCGAACAATTCGGTATCGAGCAGGCTTTCGGTTAATGCCGCGCAATTGACCTTAACCAGCGGGCCAGCCCAGCGGCGTGACAGGTAATGCAAGCGCGAGGCAATCAGTTCCTTGCCCGATCCGCGTTCACCAATCACCAGACACGGTCGTTCAATCGGCGCCAGACGCGACACATGTTCAAGCGCGGCCAGAAAAACGGGGTCTTCGCCCAATATCGGTTGTAAACTGTCCATTTCGCGAAAAACGTTATCGGAAAACGATATTAATGTCGCGATAAATATCACTCAAAGAAAGCTGGTTTCTGCTAAGTATTTGATTTTACATAAAAGTCGAAACTGGCACGGGGCCTGCTAAGGTGGGATTAGAATTTTTACGTCCCCTCATATTCTTAAGGAGATCTGACAATGGGCGTGTTTTCGCGTTTGTCTGATATCGTCAATGCCAATATCAATTCGCTTCTGGATCGTGCCGAAGACCCGGAAAAAATGGTCCGCCTGATGATTCAGGAAATGGAAGATACCCTGGTCGAGGTTCGGTCCGCTGCAGTGAAGGCAATTGCCGACAAGAAAGAAGTCGAGCGCAAGCTTAAGAAGCTGCACGATGGTCAGCTTGAATGGGAAAGCAAAGCAGAGTTTGCCATTGCCAAAGGCCGTGATGATCTTGCCAAGGGGGCGCTGATCGCGCGCCGTCGTTTGGCCGATCAAAGCCTTGTGTTTGAGCGCGAGCTTGAAGTGATAGAGGAAACCCTTGGTAAATTCGATGACGATCTGAACAAGCTTCAGAGCAAGCTGAACGAGGCCAAAGGCAAGCAACGTACTGTGGAAATCCGCATGCAGACGGCTGAAAAGCGTGTCAAGATGCGTGAAAAGCTGCATTCCGGTCAGATTGATGAGGCGCTTTTGCGGTATGAGCAGATGGAGCGTCGGATTGACGAACTTGAAGCCGGTGCAGATTCCTGGGACCTTGGCCGTGGCCAGAGCCTTGATGAGCAGTTCGAAGACCTTGAAGCCGAACTTGGGATCGAAGACGATCTTAAAGAGCTTAAGTCGCGGGTCAAGAAAGACAAATAATCAGCGATTTGCGTGTTTCGATGCGATGAGTTGCAATAAGGGTTGAGTAGGCTGTTATGTGGGCGATTGCTGTACCGTTAATTGTGTTTGTTGCCGTTGTCGGGCCAGTATGGGTTGTGTTCCACTACATAACAGTTTGGAAACGTATGAAATCCGAGCAGCAAAAGACAAGTCCGGAACAGGTGGCGCGCGAAAAGGAAGTCGTCGTCATGCTGACCAACCGGGCCAAACGTCTGGAAAGCCGTGTCGAAACACTTGAACGCCTGTTGGATGCCGAGGTTGCCGAATGGAGGAACAGGATATGACTGCACAACAAGCTGCTGCCGACGGAGGCTATCAGCGCGGTCACAAGAAACACCGTCAGGGCGGATGCCGTTCGCGGCGTCGTGATCAGAATGGCGAGAAATGCGACGGCGTGATCCGTCGCACCACACGCGGTATCGCCGAAGCATTTGGTATTCCCCGCAAGGGGGTGCTGATTGCCTTTATCCTGATCCTGATTTTCAGTTTTCCTGTCGGATTGATGCTGTTTGGCATTGCATGGGCTTATGTCCATCATCCCGATTGGTTTGATGGCTTGCGGGCCAAATTGCGCGGCACCGGCCGCCCGGGGTCATACACGGCATCGGCGACGAAATCGGATGCCACCGAAGAACGTCCCACCATGGGGGTTGATTTCGAAGAGCCATGGATGGAAGAGCTTCGCGATAAATTTGATGATCTTGAGCGCCGCACCGGATCAATGGAAGGCTATGTGGCTTCTGGTGATTACCGGGTCGCGTCCGAGCTTGAGAAAATGAAAAAAGACGATGCCAGCGGCAAAAAAGATGCCGACGGCAAAGAGGACAACACTTCATCCTCCCCCAACGATAAGGCGTAACAAACGCTGCGATGATGCCGGTATCAATCCCCCCTGCTCCCCGCAGTGATACCGGGTGTCATGCTCCTGACCGGATTTCATGGTTTACCGTGAAGTCCGGTTTTCTTTTGGCATGTAACTATTTACTGAAAACCTTGTAAATAGCGTCTATCACTATACCTAATTTAAAGGTTTTTCCGGTTAGCCTTGCGGCTGATTGGCGGCGGACAGCCGGAAATTGGGGCGGGGTGATATGGCGACCATGATTGAGCATCCGGGCGAACAGGATTTTTTGCATCGGTTGATGTTGGATAATCCGTGGTGGGACGGGGTGACCGACGATCGGGTGCACGACTTGCCGCAGCGTGCTTTTTTCAAGCGGTTCTGGGCCGCGGTTGAAAAGAATGACGGGCAAAAGGCCGTGGTTCTGACCGGGCCGCGCGGGGTTGGCAAAACCGTAATGTTGCGTCAGGCGGTGGCGGAATTACTTAATGCGAATACGCCGCGTCGCCATGTTTGCTATATCTCGCTTGAGCATCCGCTGTTTTTAGAAGTTGATTTGCCGCGTTTGCCGAAACTTTTACGGTCTATGCGTGGAATTTCAGCGGATCATCCGCTTTGGCTGTTTATTGATGAAGTTTCCTATCAGCGTGACTGGGAAGGGCGATTGGCGAAATTGCTGGTCGCGGACCCGATGTTGCGCGTGGTGGCGGTCAGTGCGCTCGCCCCCGGTTCTGATGACAACGATCATATCCAAAGCCTGTTTTTACCACCGTTCAGCTTTGCCGAATATCTTGAACAGCGCGGTATTGCACCAACGGATGTCTTGCCGCAAACGCCCAATGTCGGACGATATACGACTGATATTCCCGATGGTTTGATCGAACTGAATGAGCTGTTCGAGGACTATATTCACGAAGGCGGTTTTCATGACCGCGATGGCGAGGCCGGGGCAATTCATCGGTCGCTGCATTCGGATTTGCCGGGCCTGCATGGTATTTCCAGCCCGTCGGATTTGCATCGTTTGTTTGTGCTTTTGGCCTATAACACCGGTGCAGAATTTTCGATTGAAACGCTGGCGCGCGAGCTTGATATCGCCAAGAATACGCTGCGCCGTTATCTTGAATATCTTGAAAGCGCCTGGTTGGTGCGCAGGCTTGAACGGGTGGATCAGGATGCCAAACCGTTCCAGCGTGCGGTGGCGTTCAAGGTCCATCTGATCCATCCCGGTTTGCGGGCCGGATTGATTGGTGGCAGGGCAACCGATAGTGCGACCATCACCCGATTGGCCGAAACCGCGATCCAGACACAGTTTCTGACCTCAAGCGTCGGACTGGAAAGCCTTTATTATGCGCGGTGGGGCCATTACGAGGTGCCATTTGTCTTTTTGGATCGGCGCAGCGGCACACCGCTTTTTGCCTATCATTGCCTGTGGCGTGATGAGGGCATTCGCAAGCCCAAGGAAATTCGGTCTTTGGTTAATTTCCGCACCAGTCATGCCTTGCCGCTTGGGGCGTTTGTTTTGACCAAGGCACAGTGGCATGGCGGCAAGATCGGCGGGGTGCCGATGCGGTTTGAACCGGCCAGTGTGCTTGCGCTGCGTATCGGGCTTGAGTTTTCGCAGCTTTAGGGGCCGGGCTTTGTTCTGGCTCCTTGTGATCCGGTGGTGCCGTATCACAGGGCCGAAGTCGCAACGTCAGTTTCGGGCAGTATGCCGGGATCATGACTGTGCTGGCAGGAACAGCATAGGAAAAGGCATAGGAGGTCGTTTATGACGACACTTTCAAAGCTTTACCGAACATACGCTGCCATGATCTTTCTGGCGGGCGGGCTGTTTGTGATCACGGCCAATCTGGCAGTGGCACAGGTGACGTGCCCGGTTGGCGTGATTGTGAATGACGGATTGCCGAGCATTAATGGTGACCATGTTTTTTGCGGTGAAATTAATGGCAAGGGCCGGGCCGTTGGATTTCATTCCCGGCCGGGTGGGGATGATCCTGCTGGCGAGGGGGTGACGAATGTTGTGATCACCCAGACGGCAAATGCCATGGGGATTTACAATGTCTCCTTTAAAAAAAATGGCGTTCAAAAGTCGCTTTCGACGATGTTCCCCGATAGTTGCACCAAGGACGAGGTGGTGAATTCCATCTTTTATGCCGTCGCCAACCAAGGGGTTTGTCCGGTTGGGGCGCCTGGCTGGGTTGTCTGTGGTAAAAACCGGCCCGATTCAAGGATGGCAACACAGGGGCCGTATTGCGAAGGGAGCGATGATGCCAATCGTTTCTTTGTTGCGATCGGGCTTCATCGCGGCAAGATCAACACGGCTTTCCCGTTGCGCTAATATTCTGATCCAAGATTTTGAGAAAGGCAGGCGGCGATATGGCAGCACCTGATTGGCCCGGTAGAATTGTTGGTGATGACGGTCATGACCGTATTGCCGCTTGCCTTGTGATGGATATTCAAAATGCACCTGATTGGGCGCGGGTCGTGCTTGGGCATGTCGATGATGTGATCAATGGCCGCGTAAGCCATCAGGATGTGGTGATGAATGCCTATATCCTTAAGATTGATCCGGCGATTTGTGAAATTGCCCCGGCTTATGAAGAACATGGCGAAGACGTTGTCTGGGTGCCAACAACAGAATTTCGTGCCGCATTGGTGGCGTGGATCGATCAGATTGATAATTCACCGGATTAATCGACCGGCAACCAATTTCGCCGATCTTGGCGCTCGATATGATGTTTGGGGGGATGGGATTGTGATCGCAAGTTTTGGGCGCCGCGGGGTGTTGGCTTTTTTCCTGCTGGTGGCTGCGGGGATGAGTGCGGTGGGCGTGCATGCGCAAGGCGTTCCGATCCCGGGGCGTTCGACCCCCGGAGGTTCTGCGCCGGAAAACCCTGTGACGACGCCATCCAAAGCGGATGATCCGTTGACGGTTTTCTTGCGGCAATATGTCGAACATGCCGGTTTGCCCGGCGGGGTGATCGGGATTGGGTATGGCGATGGATCTATGCGGTTTGCCGCGACGGGATATGCGTCGGTTAATCCCGATCATGGCATGACGCGGGACCGGCAGTTTTATATCGGGTCGCTGACCAAAATGATGACCGCCGTGGTGATCGTGCAATTGGCATCGGAAAAGCGGCTTGACCTTACCGACCCGGTTGCCAAATGGCTGCCCGAGGAATTCCGCGACAAGATTGCCAATGCCAAGGTCGCGACCATCCGGGATTTATTACGCAACAGTTCGGGCATTCCCGATTATCTGGATGGCGAGTTTTTCTTTGAGCTGGTCGGGCGTGATCCGCAGCATGGCTGGCGCAATCGTGAATTGTTGCCGTTGATGACCGGGCGCGATGCCCATTTCAAGCCGGGCACAAAATATGATCCGTCCAACAGCAATTATATCCTGTTGGGTGTTGTGATTGAACAGGTTGAAGGCGACCTTATCGAGGCGGTATTTAACCGGCGGATTTTTGAACCAGCTCAGATGCGCAATACGTCCTTTGGCCGTTACCCAAGGCCCGACGACCTTGCGCGGGGCTTTGACGATGCCAATGGTGACGGTAAACTGGAAGACGTTACTGATTTTGATGTTGGCGATCAGCTTGCCGATGGCGGGGTGATTTCAACCGCCGAAGATTTGTTGAAATTTGCCCGTGCGCTGTTTGTTGATGGTGTGTTGCTGGGGCCAAACGGGGTGGCGCGGGCGACGACAGATGTCTTGTTTGCTGGCGAAGGTTCCTATGGCTATGGCCTGATGATTGGCAAAAGCGATTGGGGCCCGGTTTGGGGGCATGACGGCACGTATTTTGGCTATTCAGGTGAATTTTCATATTTCCCCAAACAGGATACTGCCGTGGTGTTTCTGGCCAATGGCCGGGCCTTGAACGAGGTGCCGCGCCTGACCGGAATGCTGTTAACCGGGCTTTTTGGGAAGCCCGAATGATGTGTTCTGTCCGATAGTGATTTGAAAAAAAATGGTATTTTGTTGGGCTATTGATGCCGGCACTGTGGATTATGACGTGGGCGCATAACTGATAGGGTTATAATAGATAGAATCCTATCTAATTTATCTGTTATGCTGCCCGTCATGGAAAAGAATGATCTAGATACCCCTTATGTAAGTCTTGGAAGTGCATTGATGCGTGTTGCGCGTTGTTGGCGGCGCGAGATTGATCGCACGCTGCAATCGCATGGTTTATCCCAGACGATGGCGATGCCGTTGATTGTGTTGAACCGCGCACAGGGTCCCGTCCGTCAGGGCCATATTGCTGATGAGATCGGGGTTGAAGGGCCGTCGCTGGTGCGTGTGATTGATACGCTGGAACGGGACGGCCTTATTTCACGTGTTTGCGACCCCAGTGACCGCCGGGCGAAAATGGTCGCCCTGACAGATAGCGGCAAGGCAAAGGCCGCCGAGATCGAAATCATTCTTGCCAAGATCCGCGGCGAACTGACGGCGGATACAGAACCCGAACATCTTGCCATTACGCTGAACGTTATGCAGCAACTTTTGGGCAAGCTGGCGGAACGCGACGACGTGTCATAGGGGCGGGAGGATTTCATGTTTACAAATATTCTTGCCTTGCGGCCCAAAGGTTCTGACTGGCTGTTTTCTGCCAAGACATTTGCCGCTTCGGTTCTGGCTCTGTTCATTGCATTGGCATTCGATCTTGATCGTCCGGTTTGGGCGATGGCAACGGTTTATGTCGTCGCCCATCCGTTATCGGGGGTTTTGGCATCCAAGGCGCTTTATCGCGTGATCGGAACGATATTTGGCGCGGTCGCGGCTATTGTACTGGTGCCAAATCTGGTTGATGCACCGGTGTTGTTATCGCTTTCGCTCGCACTTTGGGTTGGGGGATGCCTGTATCTGTCACGGTTGGATCGAACGCCCAAAAGCTATCTTTTCATGCTGGCTGGTTATACCGCGGCGATTGTTGGTTTTCCCTGCGTGACCGATCCGGGGACAATCTTTGACACTGCAATTGCGCGTGTGCAGGAAATCTCGTTGGGGATTATCTGTGCGACTGTTGTCAGCCATGTGGTGTTTCCCCGGCATGTTGGTCCGGTCATTGCCGCGCGCATTGACGGCTGGATGGCGGATGTCGCCAAACTGGCGACGCTTAGTTTTGATGTGAATTCCGAAGCAGACAAATTGTATCGGGATCGCGCACGTATTGCTGCTGATATTGGTGAACTGCATGGTCTTGCGGTTCATTTGGGATATGAAAAGTCACGGTTTAGCGGGCGGACTCGCCAATTGCAGGCACTGCAAAGTGCCATTGCAGCATTGTTGCCGGTTCTTTATGCGGTTCATGACCGTATCACGGCGCTGACCGAGTATTGCGGACAGATACCTGATGCGTTGCAAGTTATTCTGGACGATGTTGCCGCCCATCTGGCCATGGAACAACATGATGGCGCAAGAACCCGTGCCCTTCATTTGCGGATCACCACCTATGGCGAGGCATTTGCCAACCCTTCTGACTGGGCTGGTTTGTTGCAGCTTAACCTTTGCAGCCGATTGCATAGATTGCTGAACTTTCATGCCGATTGTTGTTTGATCTGGGATGGGTTGCGCGCCGGATCTGTGCCCGCCGAGGTGGTTGATCGTTGGCGTGATAGTGCCAGGGATCAGGCCTTGCACCGCGATCATGGTGTGGCGTTTCGTTCCGGGTTAACGGCTGTTATCGCGACCTTGCTGGTTTGTGGGTTTTGGATTTTGACGGCCTGGCCATCAGGGGCAACGGCGGCAATGATGGCGGCTGTTGGGGCCTCTATCATGTCGTTTTTGGATAATCCGGTGCCCGCGTTGAAAGGTTTCATCCGATATACGGCAATGGCGATTGTGGTGGTAGTGATCTATAGCCTTGCGATTTTGCCGGGCATTGATGGCTTTGCACTGTTGGTGATGGCGTTTGCACCATATTTTCTTTTACTGGGTGTCTTGATGACGTCGCCACAGACCTATGGTTTTGGTCTGGCGATGCTGGTCAATGTCGTGATGATTTTAAATGTCGATACGGCTTATAACAGTGATTTCGCCACCTTGCTTGATAGTGGCATTGCTTCGCTTGCCGGGTTTGCCGTTGCCGCCCTTGTGACAGCCTTTGTACGCAGTGTCACAGTTGATGACAGTATCCGGCGTTTGGTGATAGCCAATTGGCGCGATATCAGCGCGATTGCACGCGGGACGTTGAAATTGCCGCGCATGGTCATGATCCGCCGCCTGCTGGATCGGCAAGGGTTGATTTTGCCGCGTTTGGCGCTTGCGCCGGATTATCGTGACACGTTGATGCGCGCAATGCCCGAGGTTTCTATCGCGGCCAGCCTTCATGATTTGCATCGGTTTAAGGTGCTGGCCGATCGCCGTATTGCGACCAAGATTGATGTCGTTTTGCGAAATATAGCGCGCCATTTCGACAATCGGCGTCGTGATTTCTTAGCCATTCCTGATCCGATGATCCTTGAAGAAGTCGATAATATTCTGCGCGAAGTGGTGGCGGACGCATCGTCACCGGGGCGCGATAAATTGCTGATCCCGTTGATTGCGCTGCGCCGGACCTTGTCCAAAAGAGGTGCGCCAATACTGGGTCATCCGGCAGAAAAGGCCTTTGTTGCCGATTTGCCGCCCCTGATGGGAGAAACCGCATGATTAATCCGATGGTTGATATTTACGGCGTGTTTATACCCGCTTTTCTGATGATGGCGCTTGCTTCCTGGTTCTGTTTGAAAGTGCTGCATGTCGGTTTTGCGCGGATCGGTTTTTACAAGATAACCGCGCATCCCGCCCTGACGGATCTGGCCCTGTTTGTGCTGATCCTGACCGCACTTTCGGCCTTGTTTGTTCAATAGGTGACGATATGAAACCGACCTTTGCCAATTTTCTGCGCGTTCTGGTGACGCTTGTCCTTGTCCTGGCGGCTTCGGCCGGGGGGTATCAGCTTTATGATTACTATATGAATGCACCCTGGACGCGCGATGGCCGCATCAGTGCCGATGTGGTGGCGATTGCACCCGATGTTTCCGGGCTGGTCCATGATGTGCAGGTGACGGACAATCAGCTTGTTCATGCCGGTGATCTATTATTTACGATCGATCCGGCACGGTATCAGGTTGCGGTGGATCAGGCGCAGGCCAAGCTTGAAACGGCTATCGCCGCACGTGATCAGGCCAAACGAGAAGTCAAACGTTATCAGGGACTTGATAGTGACGTCGTTTCGCGCCAGAAAAAAGAACAGGTTAAGACCAGCCTTGCGACGGCAAAGGCGGCGGTGGATCTTGCGCAGGCCGATCTTGCGTTGGCGATGATTGATTTGTCACGGACCAAGGTGGTTGCGCCGGTTGACGGGATCATGACCAATTTTTCGTTGCGCCGGGGAAATTATGTTGGTGCCGGACAGGCAATTGCCGCCTTGGTCGATAGCCAATCATTTTACGTTGCCGGGTATTTTGAAGAAACCAAATTGCCGCGTATCGCCATTGGTGATCCGGTTGAAATCCGCCTGATGGGTGAAGAAAACGCGATCTATGGCCATGTTGTCAGCATTGCCAGCGGTATTCAGGATAGTGAACGTACCGGTACAGGCGGCAATCTTGCCAATGTCAAATCGACATTTAGCTGGGTCCGTCTAGCGCAGCGCGTGCCGGTTCGCGTTTCAATTGATGATGTGCCAGATGGCGTCCTGCTTGTCGCGGGGCGCAGTGCCACGGTGACGGTGCTGGGTGCCAAGGGTCTGACCTTCTTGGGGCTTTAGGATCAGGAACGGTTCGTTTTGGGTGAATGAAACCGTCCAAATGGCAGAGACAACGTTGCAGGATAAGGCTTTGTGCCTTTCCATGATGATATCGGGCCGGGGTGCGGTTACATTTCCGATCTGCCTTTTGGATCTTCTTCTGTATAGCGCATGATTTTTAATGGCAGTTCGGGGATGGGCAATGCCGTGTGTTGATCGGCAATGTTGCGAAGTGCGGTATAGGACAGCTCCCCCATTTTGAAAAAATCAATGGTGACATAACCCTGGACCAATCCAGAATGCACAAGCTGTTCCTGTTCCGGGGACAGGGTGCCGGTTGCCATAAGTAAAAGCGGCCTGTGGTCACCGAATTCCTGAAGCAATGATTGCAAGGGCAATGTGCTGTCGTCAACCAGCCAAGAGCCAACCGCGACCACAGCGTCAATGCCAAGAAGGGAAGAAATATTTTTCAACTGTGTCAGAGCAACTCTTTGATCGCCTTTGTTGTAAAGCGGGCAACGCTGATATTCGATCCATCCCGTTCCTTCTGCCAGAGGTTCGGATGTTTCTGTGGTGTCTGGTGTGTTCTGGATGGTGTTGTGGTCAATCACCGGTTCCCGCAGGCCGTGCCGCACACCGGCGATGCGTCGGTTCAAATTGGGATCGTCGCGTCCGCTGCTGAGGATACAAAGCGTCCGGCCATGTGGCATGCTTTGGCGTAACAGGGCCGCCAATTCCAATCCGACGGAAAAGTTATCATTGCCGACGTGAAGAATTCGAAGACCCTGATAGGGTTCGGTCAAATCAGAATCATAGGTGATAACGGGGATATTGGCCTTGCGGGCTTCGGCAAGGCCGGTTGGGGCAATGAAATCAGAACGGGTGACTGAAATCATGATGCCGTCAACCCTGCGGTCAATCGCATTGCGAATGGCATCAAGTTGCCCGCGAAAATAGCCGTCAGTTGTGTCACCCAGAAGCAGGCAGGTATCCCCCCTTTCCTTGGCGGCAGCCTTGCAGCCATACCACGCTTGTAGGAGGTTGGGATCGTCGATGCCCTTAGGTATCATAGCAAATGTCAGGCCATGGGCGGTGACATTACCTGCCAAAAGGACCAAGACGATTATTGAGCAGAATAGATTCTGAAACAGGTCTTCCAACCCGGCTTTGGCTTTTGCCAGCATGCTGGTCTCCACAACCTGATAATCAGGGATTCTCCGCTCCGGGATGCGCGAATCGACATGGCGATTTGCGTCATTATTGGTTGAGATAGATATGGGGATGCGGGGCCAGGCATTGCAACAGGAGAGCGGTTTTTAGAAGCGTTGTTTTTTTGCCGCACTGCGAAAGTTGACTTGCAGTGCGATGTAATCTTGGGTAATTTTCGCAAACAATATTGAATATTATTGAACGAAAATTATCAATCTGGAGTTTCCCGATGGCTGTAATCGCCCGTCCGCGCCGTTCCGTGCTTTATATGCCGGGCTCAAATGCCCGTGCATTGGAAAAGGGGCGCAGCCTGCCTGCGGATGGCCTGATCCTTGACCTTGAGGATGCGGTGGCACCCGATGCCAAAGATACCGCCCGCGATCAGATTGTGGCCGCCCTTGCTGCGGGGGGGTATGGCAAGCGTGAAATCCAAATCCGGACCAACGGGCTTAATACTCCGTGGGGGTATGCTGATATCGTGGCGGCGGCCAAAACATCGGCCGACGCGATCTTGCTGCCCAAAGTTGAAAGTGCCGATACGGTCCGTCAGGTTGCCGCGATCATGGAGGCCGAAGCTGCGCATGCCGATATGCGTATCTGGTGCATGATGGAAACGCCGTTGGCAATGTTAAACGCCCGGGAAATTGCGGGCGCACATCCGCGCCTTGGCGGTTTTGTCATGGGGACATCCGATTTGGCCAAGGATTTGAACTGTGCCCATACCCCGGATCGTTTGCCGATGATCACAAGCCTTGGATTATGTTTGCTGGCAGCACGGGCCTATGGGCTGGCGATCCTTGACGGGGTGCATCTTGATCTGGCTGACGATGCCGGATTTGCGGCGTCCTGCACGCAGGGGCGTGACATGGGTTTTGACGGCAAGACCCTGATCCATCCCAAAACCATTGCGGCGGCGAACACGGCATTTGCCCCGGCAGAGTCGGAAATTGACTGGGCGCGCAAAATTATCGTGGCCTATGAAGACGCCGCAAGCGAGGGCAAGGGCGTTGTGGTTGTCGATGGCAAGCTGATTGAAAACCTGCATGTGGTATCGGCCAAACGTTTGGTCGCCATGGCGGATCAGATCGCAGAAATGGACGCGGCCTGATTTTATCACAACGGCATAACACACCAAAAGGCATGGTCGTGAAAGCCGTCTAATCCGTCCAGCGCGCTAAAAACAAGATGCAGGGAGGCACCATGGTATCGAAGACGAATCCCGGAAATTTCTTTGAAGATTTCCGCATCGGTCAAGAAATGCGTCACGCAACGCCGCGCACCATCACCACCGGCGATGTTGCGCTGTATACCGGGCTTTACGGATCGCGCTTTGCGGTATCGTCGTCGGATGAATTTGCCCGCCAGATCGGTTTTGACGGTGCGCCGGTCGATGATCTTTTGGCGTTTCACATGGTATTTGGCAAAACCGTACCGGATGTGTCGTTAAATGCGGTGGCCAATCTGGGCTATGCCGGGGGCGTGTTTGGCGCGCCGGTTTATCCGGGTGATACGGTCAGTACGGTGTCGACCGTGACCGGGCTTAAGGAAAATTCCAACGGCAAGACCGGCGTGGTTTACGTCAATTCCGTCGGGCGCAATCAGCGCGGTGAGATGGTTTTGGATTACAATCGCTGGGTCATGGTGCGCAAACGCGATGAAAATGCGCCAGCACCCGAAACGGTCTTGCCCGAATTGCCAAAAGTCGTCGCGCCCGAAGCCTTTCAAATCCCCAAGGGTTTGGATTTATCGGCCTATGATTATGAACTGGCTGGATCACCGCATCGTTGGGATGATTATGCGGTGGGCGAAAAGATTGACCATATCGATGGCATGACAATCGAAGAAGCCGAACACCAGATTGCCACACGGCTTTATCAAAACACCGCCAAGGTCCATTTCGATCAAGTCGCGGCAACGGCCGGGCGGTTTGGCAAACGTTTGATTTATGGTGGGCACATCATATCACTGGCGCGCGCCTTGTCGTTTAACGGGCTTGGCAACGGGGTGCGGATTGCCGCGATTAATGCCGGGGCACATGCCAATCCGGCCTTCGCGGGCAATACGATTTTTGCCTGGTCCGAGGTGTTGGAGAAATTTGAAATCCCGGGAAGACGCGATATGGGTGCGCTTCGTTTGCGCCTTGTTGCGGTGCGTGATCAACGGGCCATTGATTTTCCATTGCGCAATACAGATGGTAAATACGATCCAAAAGTCCTCTTGGACTTTGATTATACGATTCTAATCCCCAAATAATCGAACAGCTGTAAGCTTGCGTAATAAGGTCTAATTGTGCGATTGCTAAAAGCACGTTATGCCGTATTCCTGCTTCAGGGGGTAACCTCTGGCCCTTCCCGCAGGGTGCAGACGGCTTTTGAGAGGTCAATATACGTAGTTTAACCGAGGCGAAAACGGGACTTGATCACTGATTTCTTTGGATTTCAAAGGCGTCTAGATTGACTCAAACCCGTTGCATGGGTAAATAAACCCTGCTTTCCCGCCAGCTACTTTGAGAAGAGGCAAATCCGCTATGAGCAAAGCCAATCGGCCGCTGTCTCCGCACTTGCAGGTGTACCGGCTTCCGATGGCAGCAAAGATGTCCATTTCTTTCCGCGTGATGGGTGTCGGTCTTGCTATTGGTTTCGTATTTCTGGCGTCCTGGCTGATTGGTGCCGGCGCCGGTCGTGACGTCTTTAACGGCTATCACGCATTTTTCACCTCGTGGTTTGGTCTGTTGCTGCTGTTCGGTTGGACGGCGGCGTTTTATTACCACGCTTGCAACGGTGTCCGGCATCTTGTCTGGGATACCGGTCGCGGCCTGTCGAACGAGGGAGCTGCAAAAGGCAACCCGATCGTCTTTGGCGCGGCAATCGTGCTGACCATTCTTACCTGGATCATCGGTCTGGCGTAAGGCCGGGCAAGAGGGGACAAACCTGTCATGAAAATGCAATCCGATCTGGGCCGTGTTCGCGGCCTCGGTTCTGCTAAAAGTGGCTCGTCGCACTGGTGGACCCAGCGCGTTACCGCTGTCGCAAACCTTCCGCTCGGCATCTGGTTCATCGTATCGATCCTGTCTGGTCATACGGCCAGTTATGATGCTGTCCATGCATGGCTGAGCTCGTATTTCCATTCGACCATGATGATCTTGATGATCGTCAGTGTGGCCGTGCATTGTACGCATGGTTTACAGGTCGTGATCGAAGACTACGTGCACAATCGTAAAGCAGAAATCGTATCGCTGATGCTGATCAAAGCTGTGGCCGCCTTCCTGTCGGTTGCTGCCATCGTATCGGTCTTGCGTATCGTTTTTGCCGGAGCCTGAACCAATGAGCGAATCTTATAAAATCATCGACCATGACTACGATGTTGTCGTTATGGGCGCGGGCGGTGCCGGTCTTCGTGCAACGCTGGGGACGGTTGAAGCCGGCCTTAAAACCGCATGTATCACCAAGGTCTTTCCGACTCGTTCACATACCGTTGCCGCCCAGGGTGGTATCGGTGCGTCGCTTGGCAATATGTCCGAGGATCACTGGCAGTGGCATATGTATGACACCGTCAAGGGGTCAGACTGGCTGGGCGATCAGGACGCGATCGAATATATGTGCCGGAATGCTGTTCCGGCGGTTCATGAACTTGAACATTACGGTATGCCGTTCTCGCGGACCGAAGACGGCAAAATCTATCAGCGCCCGTTCGGCGGTCATACCCGTGATCACGGCAAGGCCCCGGTTGAACGTGCCTGTGCTGCCGCTGACCGTACCGGTCATGCCATGTTGCACACGTTGTATCAGCAGTGCCTGAAACACAAAGCCGAGTTCTTTATCGAATATATCGCCCTTGATCTGATGATGGACGAAGACGGCACGTGTCGCGGTCTTGTCGCATGGGATCTTGATTCCGGCGAAATGCACCGTTTCAACGCCAAGATGACCATTTTGGCGTCGGGCGGTTACGGGCGTGCATTCTTTAGCTGCACCTCGGCGCATACCTGTACCGGTGACGGTCATGGCATGGTGGCCCGTGCGGGTCTTGGTCTTCAGGACATGGAATTTGTTCAGTTCCACCCGACCGGCATTTACGGTTCGGGCTGTTTGATCACCGAAGGCGCCCGTGGCGAAGGCGGTTATCTGACCAACTCCGAAGGCGAACGTTTCATGGAACGTTATGCCCCGACCGTGAAAGACTTGGCATCGCGTGATGTTGTGTCGCGCGGTATGGCACAGGAAATCCGCGATGGTCGTGGTGTTGGTGAACACGGTGAATACATCCATCTGCATCTTGAACATCTTGGTTCAGAAGTGCTGTGGGAACGTTTGCCGGGTATTACCGAAACCGCAAAAATCTTTGCCGGTGTTGACGCGACCAAGGAACCGATCCCGGTTCTTCCGACGGTCCATTACAACATGGGCGGCATTCCGACCAACTATAAGGGCGAAGTCCTTAACCCGACCGCCGATAACCCGAACCGTGTCGTTCCGGGCCTGATGGCGGCCGGTGAAGCGGCTTGTGTGTCTGTTCACGGTGCAAACCGTCTTGGCACCAACTCGTTGCTTGACCTTGTTGTGTTTGGTCGTGCTTGTGGTCTTCATGCCGCCGAGGTTGTCGATCCGAAAGCATCGTTCAAGGAACTCAAAACCACCGATGGCCAGACGGCCCTTGATCGTTTTGATCGCCTGCGCTGGGCCAAGGGTTCCCGCCCGACGGCTGACATCCGCCTGGAAATGCAGCGTGTGATGCAGGGCAATTGCGGTGTGTTCCGTACGGCCGAAATTCTTGGCGAAGGTGTCGAGAAACTTTCCAAAACCGCGGCAACACTTCCCGATGTTGCCGTTTCGGATCGTTCATTGATCTGGAATTCGGATCTGGTCGAGACGATGGAACTTGAGAATCTTATGGTTTGCGCCGCAGCAACCATGAATTCCGCCGAGGCCCGTCACGAATCACGCGGGGCGCATGCCCACGAGGATTATCCGAAACGCGATGATGACGTCTGGATGAAACATACGATTGCGACTGTCGGTTGGGACAAGGGTTATGGTGTTGATCTGACATATCGTCCGGTTAACAGCTTCACCCTGACCGATGAAGTTGAGTATATCGAGCCGAAAGAACGCGTCTATTAAGGCGCGGCAAGAGAGGATTTGAGAGATGGTAGAATTCAATCTTCCCGCCAATTCGGTCGTGAAAGAGGGCAAATCGTTCTCGGCCCCGGCTGACGCGAAAAACACTCGCAGCTTCAAGATCTATCGTTATGATCCTGACAGCGGTGATAACCCGCGGACCGATACTTATGATATCGATCTGGATAAGTGCGGTCCGATGGTTTTGGACGCGCTGATCAAGATCAAGAACGAAATTGATGCGACCCTGACGTTCCGTCGTTCGTGCCGCGAAGGCATTTGCGGTTCGTGCGCGATGAACATTGATGGCCGTAACACGCTTGCGTGTCTCAAGCCGATTGATGACATCAAGGGCGAGGTTAAAATCTATCCGCTGCCGCATATGCCGGTGGTGAAGGATTTGGTGCCCGATCTGTCGCAGCCTTATGCGCAGCTTGCCTCGATCGAGCCGTGGCTTAAAGCCGATAGCCCGCCGCCGGTTGGCGAGCGTCTGCAGTCGCGTGAAGAACGTGCACAGCTTGACGGTTTGTGGGAATGCATTTTGTGCTTCTCATGCTCGACCGCGTGCCCGTCCTATTGGTGGAACTCGGACCGTTATCTTGGTCCGGCTGTTCTGTTGCAGGCTTATCGCTGGTTGGCTGATTCGCGTGACGAATATACCGGTGAACGTCTTGACATGCTTGAAGATCCGTTCCGCCTGTATCGTTGCCACACGATCATGAACTGCACCAACACCTGCCCCAAAGGCCTGAACCCGGCCCTTGCGATCACCGAAATCAAAAAGATGATCGCAGAACGCCGCGCCTAATCTGGCAGCGCCATAAAAAAGGCTTGTTAAGCCAACACGTTAAAGCCGCCGGTGATCAAATGATCCCGGCGGCTTTTCGTTTTTGCCTCGGGTTATTTGCCAAGCTGTTAATGCCTGCATTACGGAAATGGGCTATAATCGGTTTGGCTCTTTTTACGAAAAACAGGGAATGAACGCCTTGCCAAATCGTCGCCAATTTCAAATTCGATCTTTATATCCCGCGATTGCGGTTGCTTTGCTGCTGGGACTGTCGGCCTGCGGAGAAACCGGGTCGAATTGGGAACCCCAGGATATGTTTGCAAGCCCGGCAGAAAAGCCTGTTGATGAACGATATCGGGCGATGATCGATTTCAAGGCGTTGTCGCGTGACGATGCGGGGATAGACTATGCCGCCGGGCCAAGTGCTACGGTTTTGGGCGCGGTCGAAGAAGCCGTTGCGTTGTGTCAGGAAAAGGGCGGGCAGGGCTGCAAGGCGGTGCGAGTTGGCCTTACCTATGTTGATGGGCTTGATGTCGACAGCATTAAATCCGTGATGGAAGGCTATCAGAATACCATGCTGGCCGAAGCCATGCAGGCGGCAAATGCCGGAAATGCAGGGGCGGCGAACTGGCTGGCGTTTCATTATGCCACACGCGGTGAAAACCTGGCCGAGGCAGAACGCCTGATCAAGCGGGCCTTGCAGGTCGCCCCCAACGATCCCGGGGCGCTCGATACCTATGGTCTTGTCTTGTACAAACAAGGCAAATATCAAGAGGCTGAGGACGTCTTTGTTACGGTCAACAAGGCAATGCCCACGGCCGAACATATCGCGCATTTCGCCGATAATGCGCTGGCGATGGGCAAAACCGATATGGCGCGCGCGGCCTATCAACGCGCCCTTGCCGCGCAGCCAAGTGCGGTCTTGTCACAGGAAATTCAGAAACGTTTACTGGCGTTGGACCTTGGCGGGGCGGCCAAACAATGATCGAACTTGTGATTTTTGATTGTGACGGCGTCCTGATCGATAGTGAGGTTTTATCCTTTGCGGTTGATACACAGGTATTGGCAGGTCACGGTATTGAAATGACGGCAGATGTTTTGGCGCGCCGTTATGGCGGTGTTTCTTACGGCGAAATGATCGCGCAGTTAAATGACCAGCACACAACCGCGATTGATGCGGTGGCCTATCAGGCCGAATGCGAAGGAGTACTTGAAGGTCTGTTTGAAACGGATCTTCGGGCGATTTCGGGCATCAGTGATGTTTTGAAATCGCTAGCGGTGCCGTGTTGTGTGGCATCGGCGAGTGATCTGGCGCGACTTGATAAATGTCTTGGGGTGACGGGGCTTTTGGAATTTTTTGGCCCGCGGATATTCTCGGTCGAGGAAGTTAAACATGGCAAACCCGCACCGGATATTTTCCTGCATGCCGCGAATGAATGCGGATTTACGCCAGAAAGATCGATCGTGATTGAAGATAGCCCGGCAGGCATCGTTGCCGCACAGGCGGCTGGAATGCGGGCTGTCGGGTTTCTTGGTGGCGGGCACCGCAGCCCGGAAGACGCCGATATTCTGATGGATGCCGGGGCCGAGGACGTGGTCGGTAACGGGGCCGAGTTACACCGTTACCTTGCCAATATAGGATTGGTGATGGCGGCGTGATCGCTTTGGTTTTGAGCCGTTAGACCGGCCAATCCAGCGTAATCACCGTGCCATCGACCCGCGGTAAATCAATTTCATTGAGGTTGTTTCCCGGCCCACTGCGATCAACGATCAGAAAGTTGCTATTGGGTTCAAGCACCAAAAGCGGATGATGCCAGACGTTTTTGCCATAGGTGACACCCTGTGATCCGTCGGAAATAAAGGCGCGCAGGTTTTCCGGTTGGGGAATATCCGTGCCATCGGCGACCACAATCAGGAATTTCTGACCCGCCATTGGGACAAAGGCCTGCGAGCCGAGTGGATGGCGTTCCATCATTTTGATTTCAATCGGCATCGGACGCGGAGTACCGCGAAAGATGCTGATGATCGGAGCGCCACCTGCGTCCCCGGCATCGACGCGTGAAATATCATGAAACCGGGTCGTGGTGCCCAGATTGATTTTGTATTCATCGCGTGCGGTTGCGGTTGAAATCACCTCGCCAAACGGGGCAAAGGCATCGGGCGTGAGTGGTTCGACTTTCAGTTTCATCGTTTTATCGCTTTGCCGGTTTACCAAGAATACGCAACCGGCTGATGCCGCCATCGGGGATCGAATTGACGCGCAAATGCGATACCGGGCCAAGGGCGGCAATCATGGATGCATCAAATTCATGGATATGGTCGGCTTGCATTTTTTGTTCGGGCAAAATGGTTTGCCAGAACATCGAGCGCGCGCGTAGCGACTTATCCTTTTCGCCGTCAACAAAGGCGGCCTGGATCGACACACGATCAGGATAGTTGCCTTTGAAGTGGCAGGTATCGACGATGATTTTTTCAATCTCGCCCGGATGGCCGAGTTCGATGATCAGCCATTCATTGCCCGGTTCACGACGGCGGCGGGTTTCCCAGCCATCGCCCATATTGATCCCGCGCCCCGGTGCCAAAATGGCATTCGGATTGCCGTAATGCGAATCTGACCATGCCAGAACAACGCCGCCATTGATCATGGCCGCCAGATCGACCTGTTCAGCCCCGCTGGCCATGGTGGACCAATCGCGATCCGGGCGGCCATAAACCCGCAGGCGCGCCACCCCGCCATCAGGATAGATATGCAAACGTACATGGGTGAAGACGCCGTCGGCGGTAACATCGGCAAAGTGATGGGCATCGGATTCTACCCCGGCGTGCAAGCCGATCGGAGCGACGATTTCGATCCATTTTGCGTCATCTGCCGGATCACCATTCGGGCAATAGCAGGCCTCAAGCGATGCGGCGGGCGGGAAATTGCCGGTGAAATGGCTGGTATCGATATCAACTCCGTAAATTCGGCCCGAGGTTGCCAACCGCACCACACAGTAATCATGACCTTCGACACGTTTGCGGCGGCTTTCCCAGCCATCCATCCATTTGCCGTTATCATCGTATTTATCGGGATAGAAAATCGCATCGGCGGATTGGAGCATGCGCTGTTTGTCGGCAAAGAAATCATCGGTCGCAAAGATTGCAGTTGCGCCCAGACGTTCATCGGCCAGATTAACAAAGCGCCGGGTAAATTCCGGTGTGTCGTGGTCTGTATGGTGGCTCATAGTTTGTAAATCCTGATTATCGGTTATTTTATCCGGGCCGTTTATCACGGTCAAAGGGCGTCGAGACGTAATCTGGCAATGCGATGGACCTGATTTATGGCCTCGTTAAATTCGGTTTCGACATCGTTTTTCACGCGCCGTTCAAACGCGTTTAGAATGTCGGTCCGATGGAACCCCTTGACGGCAAAGATGAACGGGAAACCGAACTTCTTTTTGTAGATGTCGTTCAATTCGGTAAATCGTGCCAATTCATTTTCTGTGCATTGATCAAGCCCGGCACCGGTTTGTTCGCTTTGCGATGATTGTGTCAGATCGGCCAATGCCAGTTTGCCCGCAAGATCGGGATGGGCGCGCAGCAAGGTGCGTTTGTCATCATCGACCGCACCGTTCACTACGGCCGCCATGGCATCGGCCAAGGCAGCCGGATTGTCGAGTGCCGGTGTGATGCCGCGATCATAAAGCTGTTTGGCGATCCACGGCGAATGTTCGTAAACCCCGCCATACATCGAAATAAAGGCACTTTGGGCCAATGTGCTGGGCGGGCGGGTTTCAAACAATGATTTTACAGGTTCGGTCATATCGGTTTTCAGTTCTTGTTATTCTTGGCGTTTAGTCTTTGCCCGGAAACGGATGATGTTCGCGCCAGTGACGGGCAATATCAACACGGCGTGCAAACCAGACATCGTCATGGCCGCGCACATAATCGACAAAGCGTTTAAGGGCGGCAAAGCGGCCCGGACGACCGACAAGACGGCAATGCAAACCGACCGACAGCATTTTCGGTGTTTCTGCGCCTTCTTCATACAGGGTATCAAAGCTGTCTTTAAGGTATTGGAAATATTGTTCGCCGGAATTAAAGCCCTGCATCGCGGCAAAGCGCATGTCGTTGACATCAAGGGTATAGGGCACGATCAGATGCGGTGTTTCGGTCTGGGTTGACCAGAACGGCAATTCGTCACTGTAGTCATCGGCATCATACAGAAAACCGCCTTCTTCGGCGACAAGGCGGCGCGTATTCGGGCCGGTGCGCCCGGTGTACCAGCCCAGCGGACGTTCGCCGGTGACACCTTTGATGATGTCGATGGCCTTATGAAGGTGTTCGCGTTCGAGGTCTTCGGGGAAATATTGGTAATCGATCCAGCGATAGCCATGTGAACATATTTCATGCCCGTCTTGCATTGCGACTTCGCCAACCTTGGGGTTGCGGGCCAGTGCCATGGCAACTGCGAACAGGGTGATTGGAATCTGACGTTCGCGAAACAGGTTCAGGATGCGCCAGACACCGACGCGCGACCCATATTCATAGATCGATTCCATGCTCATATGGCGCACGCCTTCGCGCATATCGGCACCGATGATTTCCGACAGAAATGCCTCGGATGCGCGGTCTCCGTGAAGGATGCAGTTCTCGCCGCCTTCCTCGTAATTCAGGACAAACTGAACCGCGACGCGGGCCTTGCCCGGCCAATTGGCCTTTGGCGGATTGGCCCCATAACCAATCAGGTCGCGTGCATAATTCTGGTCGGTCATCTTTTGCCTCTTTTGATATTGCAACGCCCGGCTTTGTGTCGCGGGCGGTTTGGTGTAGCATTAACCATAGGTCGCAACGCAGCAAGGAAGAACTCTTGCAGGGTGATCCATGGATTGAAATGCCGCACTATCAATCTGACTTTGATAATGTTCCTGGACGGAAAATCGGTATAGCCGCGTTTTTATTGGCTTTTTAAGGCGTTTGTCTGGCGTTAAGCGTATTGTGCACGAAGTTACGGCAATCGTTTTTCAAAGAATAATTGATATAGTTTCACTTTATCACCTCTTTCCACGATTGCTGTGCAAATGCGACCTTTTTGAAACGCTATAAAAAATTCGTTCGGCACAAAACGACAAATTACAAAAGCCGGACCGGGGAAAAGCGACCGACCACGCCATGAGAGAGAAAAGAGGAGGCCCAACATGGGACGACTAACTACCCATGTTCTAGATACGGCAAAAGGTTGCCCGGCGGGCGGCATTCGGATCGAATTGCATCGTTTTGGTAACGGGCATGATGATCTGGTCGCCGAAGCCGTGACCAATGCCGACGGCCGCACTGAATCACCGATGCTTGAGGGGGCGACTTTCAAGCCGGGGAGATATCAGCTTGTCTTTCATGCCGGTGAATATTTCGATGCCATCGGTCTTGATTTACCAGATCCGAAATTTTTGGATCAGGTTGTGATCCGGTTCGGTATTTCGGATGGGCAGTCGCATTATCACGTGCCGCTGTTGCTATCGCCGTTTGGCTATTCCACCTATCGTGGTAGCTGAGGCCGTCATGACGATACCGGTCGCAGATCTGCGCAATGACATCCGTTTCCTGTTTGGCAACGAAGAACACAGTTTGCGCGATATCGATCCGCAGATGACGGTTCTGAACTGGCTGCGCCTAAGCGCGCGCAAAACCGGTACCAAGGAAGGCTGTGGCGAGGGCGATTGTGGGGCTTGTACCGTTGTTCTGGGCGAACCGGACGGCAAGGGCAGCATGCGTTATCGCACGGTCAATGCCTGTATACAGTTTATGCCGACCCTTGATGGCAAACAGCTTTTGACGGTTGAGCATCTAAAATCCGATGGTGGTAACCTGCATCCGGTGCAACAGGCCATGGTCGATACCCATGGATCGCAATGCGGTTTCTGTACGCCGGGCTTTGTTATGAGCCTGTATCAGCTTTGGCTGGACGGGGGGGAGGATGACCGTGGGGCGATCAATGATGCACTGGCGGGGAACCTGTGCCGCTGTACCGGCTATGGTCCGATCATCGAGGCCGCCCGAAAGGCCGGTGGCATCAGCGCCAAAGATCCCGTTGAACAGAAACGCCGTGTGGATATTTCTGCGCGTCTGAATGCAATGGTTGGTGATGCGCCAATGCTGGCGCTTGAAACGCCCGTTGGTCGTTATTTTGCCCCGCGCAGCAGTGACGCACTTGCCGATCTTTTGGTTGCCCATCCGGATGCGACGGTTTTGGCCGGGGGCACCGATGTCGGGCTTTGGGTGACCAAAATGTTAAAGCGGTTGGATCCGATTATTTATATTGGCGATGTCGCTGATCTGAAATCGGTTCGCGAACAGGATGGTGTTCTGACCATCGGGGCCGGTGTGACCTATAGCGATGCGCATGATGCGTTAGGTCTGATTGCGGCCGATGTCGGGGAATTGGTGCGTCGAATCGGATCGCGGCAAATCCGCAATGCGGGCACCGTGGGGGGCAATATTGCCAACGGGTCGCCGATTGGCGATACGCCACCGGCGTTGATCGCACTGGGCGCACGGATTGTTTTGCGAATGGGTAATGTTCGGCGCGAAGTCGCACTTGAAGATTTCTTTGTTACCTATGGTAAACAGGATCGTGCCCGCGGCGAATTCGTGCAAAGCGTGATCGTGCCCAAGCCCACGGCCGGAACGCAGTTTAAAGCCTATAAGATTTCCAAACGGTTTGATCAGGATATTACTGCGGTTCTGGCGGCATTTTCCATTCGGGTTGAGGATGGCAAGGTCACCGAATTCCGCGCAGCCTTTGGCGGTATGGCCGGAACCCCGATGCGGGCGAAACAATGTGAGGCTGCCGTGATTGGACAGGATTGGGACGAGGCGAGCTTGACCCTTGCACAGCAGGCACTGTCGCGTGATTTTGCCCCGATGTCGGATATGCGCGCGTCCAAGGAATACCGCATGCTGGTCGCGCAGAATCTTTTGACCAAGCTGTATATCGAAACAACTGTGCCCGAAATTGCCACCCGTCTGGTTGGCAGGGAGGCAGCCTATGTCTAGGACGCCATCCCAATTGGTTGATCAAAAAGAACCGGGCGAGCTTATGGCCCCGACGCCCGGTCTTTTGGGCGGGGTGCGGTCGCCCAGCAAACATGACAGCGGCCCGAAACACGTCACGGGCGAAGCGGTTTATATTGACGATATTCTGGAACCGTTCGGGACGCTTCATCTGGCACCCGGTGCCGCGACCATTGCGCATGGCAAGATCGTGAAAATGGATTTGTCCAAGGTGCGATCCGCCCCCGGTGTGGTCTGTGTTCTGACCGCCGATGATGTGCCGGGCGTGAATGACGTATCCCCGGCCCATACCCATGATGATCCGGTTTTACCCGATGGTATTGTGCAGTTTTATGGTCAGCCGGTTTTTTGTGTTGCTGCCGAAACCCGTGAACAAGCGCGGAATGCCGCCAAACTGGCGCATATCGAATATGAAGAACTGCCCGCGGTTCTGAGCATCGAAGAGGCGCTTGAAAAACAGCAATTTGTTGCCCCGCCGCATGTGATGGCACAGGGGGATGCCGCGTCGGCATTGGCGCGTGCCAAGCATCGCCGGTCGGGCAAGATGGAAATTGGCGGGCAGGATCACTTTTATCTGGAAGGCCAGATTACCTTTGCCATCCCGCAGGAAGATGGCGATGTCCTTTTGCATTGCTCGACCCAGCATCCATCCGAAGTGCAGCACAATATTGCCAAGGTCCTTGGTCGTCCGGCCAATGCGGTAACGGTGGAAGTCCGCCGTATGGGCGGTGGCTTTGGCGGCAAGGAAACCCAGGCATCCCAATGGGCGGCATTATCGGCGATTGTTGCGGTTAAAACCGGACGTCCGGCCAAGATGCGGTTGGACCGCGATGACGATATGGTCATGACCGGCAAGCGCCATGACTTTATTGTCGAATATGATGTTGGTTTTGACGATGACGGGCGGATTTGCGGGCTGGATATTCAATATGCCACCAATTGCGGATTTTCGGCCGATCTGTCAGCGGCGATTTGCGACCGGGCGATGTTCCATACCGACAATGCCTATTACCTTGGTGATGTTGAAATCCGGTCTTATCGCTGCAAAACCAATCTGGTGTCGAATACCGCGTTTCGCGGGTTTGGCGGGCCACAGGGCATGGTCGCGATTGAACGGATTATTGATGAAATTGCCCTGACCCTTGGCCGGGACCCGCTTGATGTGCGAATTGCCAATTACTATGGCATCAACGACCGTAATACGACGCCCTATCACATGACGGTCGAAGATAATGTTCTGGCCGAACTGACCGATGAAATTGTTGCGTCGAGCGACTATCGCAAACGCCGAGCGGAAATCGATGCGTTTAATGCTGATAGCCCGGTGATCAAACGTGGATTGTCGATTACGCCGGTCAAATTCGGCATTTCCTTTACCACGTCCTTCCTTAATCAGGCCGGTGCGTTGATCCATATCTATCAGGATGGATCGGTGCATTTGAACCATGGCGGCACCGAAATGGGCCAAGGCCTGTTTATCAAGGTTGCCCAGGTCGTGGCCGAGGAATTCCAGATTGATCTGGATCGGATCAAGATTACCGCGACCAATACCGGCAAGGTGCCCAATACATCGGCAACCGCGGCATCGAGTGGTGCGGATATGAACGGCATGGCCGCGCGCGATGCGGCCATCACGATTAAGAACCGCCTGATCGCATTTGCCGCCGAAAAATATGGCGTTGCCGAGGCCGCCATCCGGTTTGTGCCCGGGCGGGTTATGATCGGTGACGTTGCTGATGTGGAATTTGCCGATCTGGTTAAACTGGCCTATCTGGCGCGGGTGTCCCTATCGGCAACCGGATATTATGCCACACCGAAAATCCATTATGATCGTGAAACGGCATCGGGACGGCCGTTTTATTACTTTGCCTATGGCATCGCCTGTTCCGAGGTGATGATTGATACCCTGACCGGTGAAAACAAGGTCACGCGGGTTGATATTTGTCACGATGTTGGCCGCTCGCTGAACCCGGCAATTGATCGTGGCCAGATTGAAGGCGGATTTATTCAAGGCATGGGATGGCTAACATCCGAGGAATTGTGGTGGAATGATGCGGGTCAGTTACGGACTCATGCGCCGTCAACCTATAAAATCCCTGCATGTTCCGATCGACCGGAAGATTTCCGCATTAATATCTGGAATACCGGAATAAATGTTGAGAAATCCATTCATCGATCAAAAGCAGTTGGTGAGCCGCCTTTGATGCTGGCAATTTCCGTTCACCGTGCGATTGCCGATGCGATTGCATCGGTTGGAGATGGCAAAGTCATTCCGATGCTTGATACCCCGGCAACACCCGAGGCGGTGTTATATGCCGTGGCAGGTGTGGCAAAGGGTATGATCGCCCGACACCACGATACTATTGCAGCGGCAGGGGAATAGGCATCATGCGCTTGTCACCGCACGACCATATCACTGTGTTGCAATCACCCGATCCGGTGATGCTGATCAGTGTTGCGGCGATTGCGGGCTCTACCCCGCGCGAGGCCGGGGCGTTTATGCTGGTGAGCGAGACGGCGATTGCCGGAACGGTTGGTGGTGGCAATCTTGAACACCAAATCACGGTCCGGGCGCGCAAGGCATTGCTGGAACGTGGCAATGCTTGTGATGTTGCGGGCATCGGCGCCGGGTTTGGGGGTGAGGCTGGTGTTGGTGTTTCTGGTGGGGCCGAACTGGTGCGGTTCCCGCTGGGGCCGGGGCTTGGCCAATGTTGCGGCGGTTCGGTTGAAGTCGCGTTTCATTGGCTGGATGGCTTGCAAAAACTGCAATTGACTGATGCCATTTGCCGTGGTGCGGGTATAGTACAGCATACCGCCGGGGCTTGGGTAACCTTGCCAATGGATGGGGCGATGAGTGTTGTGGCGGTTGAGGGCGATGATGCTGCGACTTTGGCGAAGATCTTCGCCGGGGCGCGGGGCGGAATTTGTCAGTGGGCGGGCCGGAAAATGCTTTGTCTGCGCCTTGACGACGGGGCGACGCCGCTTTGGCTGTTTGGCGCCGGGCATGTTGGGCAGGCGATTGTGCAATCACTGGCACCTTTGCCGTTTGATATTCATCTGGTCGATTCGCGGGATGATTATTTGACGCTTGCCGAAACGCCAAAACTTCATATCCATCAAAGTGATCGGCCCGAAGACGAGGTGGCAGATATGTCTGCGGGGGCATTCGCATTGATCCTGACGCATAGCCACGCACAGGATTTTGATATCTGTCGGGCAGCATTGATGCGCGGTGATCTTGGGTTTGTGGGCATGATCGGCAGCCAAACCAAACGTGCGCGCTTTGTCCGAAGGCTTCAAGGTCGAGGACTGGGGACGTCGGAAATCGGGCGTTTGACCTGTCCAATTGGAATTGACGGCATTATCGGTAAACAGCCCGCCATTATCGCGGCATCGGTTGCTGTGCAATTGCTGCGCGTGCGTGAGGTAGGCATGGCACAAAATTCGGGAAACAGGGTCGCACAAGACGGCCTTTCTGGATGATAAAGCCTTCATTGCAAGGTGTATAAATGATAAAGGGCCGCGCCAATAGTGGCCTGATCAGGAAAGACGATCCGGACATCGGATCAGGGGTTCATAAAGGGAGATTTGGCTGTGTGTAAGGCCAATCACAAGCAAGAGCATATGCTGCGTGCCGTGCAATTATCACGGACGAAAATGGACGAGGGATGTGGCGGCCCATTTGGCGCGATCATTGTCAAGGATGGCAAGGTCATTGCCGAAGGTTGGAACAAGGTGACGTCTTGCAACGATCCAACAGCCCATGCCGAAGTCAGCGCCATTCGTGCCGCCTGTGAAGCACTGAATAGCTTTAATCTTGCCGGATGCGAGATTTACACCAGTTGTGAGCCCTGTCCGATGTGTTTGGCCGCGATCTATTGGGCGCGTCTGGATCGGATCTATTATGCCAATTCGCGCCAAGATGCGGCGGCAATCGGCTTTGATGATCAGTTTCTGTATGATGAAGTGGCAAAACCGATCCCGGATCGGAGCCTACCATGCGAACATGTGGAATTGGGGGAAGCACGGGATGTCTTTGCGGCATGGGATGCCAAGGAAGATAAAATCGCGTATTGAGACCGTTTGATTAGCCGGTCGTGAACAGGTAATACCAACCAATACCAACGCGACGCGTGATCGGATCGCAATAAAGGGGTGGCAGAAGTGACGTCCACGACCGGGAATACCGGATCAGAAACAGGCATGGAAATGACGAAGGGGGCAAAGCCAGCGCAACTTGAAGTGCGCGGCGTGACCAAGGCGTTTCCGGGCTGTCTGGCGAATGACGATATCAGTTTCCGTATTGAACCTGGCGAGATCCATGCCCTTTTGGGGGAAAATGGCGCGGGTAAAAGTACGCTTGTCAAAATCATTTATGGTGTATTGCAGGCCGATCAGGGCGAATTGCTTTGGGATGGCAAGCCGGTCAAGATCCATAGCCCGCATGATGCGCGCGAAATGGGTGTTGGTTTGGTATTTCAGCATTTCTCGCTGTTTGAAACCATGACGGTGCTGGAAAACATCGCGCTTGCGATGAATGATGTGCGCGATATGGCCGCCCTTCGCCAACAGGTGGTCGAGGTCGAAAAGACCTATGGTCTGCCGCTTGACCCGGATCGTCATGTTTATACTCTGTCGGTTGGTGAACGGCAGCGGATCGAAATTGTTCGGTGTCTTTTGCAAAATCCAAAGTTGCTTATTTTAGATGAGCCAACATCGGTTTTGACGCCGCAGGAAGTCGAAAAACTGTTTGAAACATTGCGCCGTCTGGCGGATGAAGGCTGTGCGATCCTATATATCAGCCATAAACTGCACGAGGTTAAATCCCTGTGTCAGCGTGCAACCGTGCTGCGCGGTGGCAAGGTGGTTGGTGGGTGCGATCCGCGCGCCGAAACGGCGAAATCCATGGCCGAAATGATGATCGGCCAGAAGTTGACCGCCCCGGACCGCAGCGGCACACGCAATTTCGGCGATGTGCGCCTTGATGTTTCCAGCCTGTCCCTGATCAGTGACGAACAATTTGGCACCGACCTTAAGGGCATCGACCTTAAGGTGCGCGGTGGCGAAATTATGGGCGTTGCCGGGGTGGCCGGGAATGGTCAGAACGAATTGTTTCAGGCATTGGCCGGTGAAATCGAAATTCTGGGCACGCCCGATTGCATTCGGATTGATGATAAACCGGTTGCGCATTTTGGTCCGCGACGTCGTCGTCGCCTTGGCGCGGCCTTTGTGCCCGAAGAACGTAATGGTCACGGGGCAGTGCCCGATATGAGCCTGTCGGAAAACGCATTTCTGACGGCGTTTCGACGGATGGCATTATCCGCACGTGGTTTGATTAGCGAAGTTCCGACCCGGTCCTTTGCCGATAATATCATCAAGACATTTGATGTTCGTACCACTGGTGCCTCGGCCGAGGCCGGAAGCCTTTCGGGCGGGAATCTTCAGAAATTCATCGTTGGGCGTGAAATACTTCAGGACCCGGGGGTTCTCGTGATTTCACAGCCGACCTGGGGGGTGGATGCCGGGGCGGCAAGTGCGATCCATCAGGCATTGCTGGATCTGGCGGCCAAGGGTACAGCGGTCTTGGTGATTTCACAGGATCTGGACGAGATTTTTGCCATCTGTGATCAGGTGGTGGTGATGTCCGAAGGCAAGATGTCAATCCCGCGCCCGATGGCCGAGGTGAGTATCGAGGAAATCGGTCTGTTGATGGGCGGTCTTCACGATCACGAAGGCGATGCGTTGCAAATGGCGCCAGCACATATCGAAGGAGGCCGCGTTGATCAGGCTTGAACCCCGTCGCCAGCATAGTCAGGCGATGGTTTATCTATCGCCGGTTCTGGCAATTTTGATGACGCTGTTTGTCGGCGGAATTATTTTTTCCTTTATGGGCAAGAACCCGTTCGATGCGCTCTATACCTTCTTTATCCTGCCGATCAGCAACAGCTATGGCATTTCCGAACTGTTTGTTAAGGCAACGCCACTGGTGATTATTGCGGTTGGGCTTTCGATGGGGTTCCGGGCCAATGTCTGGAATATCGGGGCGGAGGGGCAATTGACCATGGGCGCCATTTTTGGCGGTGGCCTGGCGCTTTATTTTCATGACAGCGAAAGCATGTTTTTGCTACCGGCGATGTTTGTTTTTGGGGCGATTGGCGGGGCATTTTGGGGCGCAATCCCGGCTTTGCTGCGCACGAAATTCAATGCCAATGAAATCCTGACCAGTTTGATGCTGACCTATGTCGCAACGCTGTTTTTAAGCTATCTGGTTCATGGTCCTTGGCGCAATCCCGAAGGGTTCAATTTTCCGGAATCCCGTCCGTTCCCGGATGCGGGACTGTTGCCGATCATTTATGATGGCACGCGGGTTCATCTGGGCACGGCCTTTGCGGTTTTTGTCGTGATTGCCGGGTGGATTTTATTGTCCAAATCCGTGATTGGGTTTCAGTTGCGCGTTGTGGGCAAGGCCCCGCAGGCCGCCCGCCATGTTGGGTTCCGTCAAAAACGCATGGTCTGGTTTACCCTTTTGTTGGGGGGCGGGCTTGCCGGGCTTGCCGGTTTGTTTGAAGTGGCCGGGCCGATTGGTCAGTTGCAGCCGCAAATCTCGCCGGGTTATGGCTTCACCGCGATTATCGTCGCCTTTCTTGGGCGGTTGCATCCGCTGGGCATTTTGTTTGGTGGGCTAATCATGGCGCTGACCTATCTGGGCGGGGAATTGGCCCAGATTACGCTTGGCCTACCTAATGCCGTGACCGGCCTGTTTCAGGGGATTTTGCTATTTTTCCTGTTGGCCTGTGATGTTTTGACCAAATACCGGGTGCGGTTTGGAACCCCGGTTGCCAAAGGGGAGGCCATATAATGGATTGGCTTATTCCACTGACCCTGACCGTGATCACGGCGTCGACCCCGCTTTTGTTGGCATCGGCCGGTGAATTGATTACCGAAAAATCCGGGGTGCTTAACCTTGGCGTTGAAGGCATGATGCTGGTCGGCGCGATTGCCGGTTTTGCGGTAACCGCATCCAGCGGGTCGGCCATTTTGGGCATTCTGGCCGCGATTGTTGCCGGTATATTGATGTCGTTGATTTTTGCCTTTTTGACCTTGACCCTGATGGCCAATCAGGTGGCAACGGGGTTGGCGCTGACCATCTTTGGTGTTGGTTTTTCGGCCCTTGTCGGATCAGGTTTTGTTGGTTTCGCGATTAAACCGTTGCCGGGGCTGCATATTCCATTTCTGACAGATTTGCCGGTGATTGGTGAAATTCTGTTTGGGCAGGATTTTCTGGTTTATCTGTCGATTGCAGCCGTGATTGGCATCGGGTTTTTCCTGACGCGCACCCGTGCGGGGTTGATACTCAAGGCGGTTGGGGATTCCCATTCATCGGCCCATGCCATCGGATATTCGGTGATTAAAATCCGTTATCTGGCGACCATGTTTGGCGGCGCGATGTCAGGCCTTGCCGGGGCGTATCTTTCGCTGTCCTATACTCCGATGTGGGCCGAAAATATGACGGCGGGGCGTGGCTGGATTGCGCTTGCATTGGTGGTGTTTGCGACATGGCGTCCGGGGCGCCTATTGGCCGGGGCGTATATGTTCGGGATGATTTCAGTGTTGCAGCTTCATGCGCAAAGTGCGGGCGTTCATGTGCCGTCGCAATTCATGTCGATGCTGCCCTATCTTGCGACCGTGATTGTTCTGGTGATCATTTCCAGTGATCGCGCAAAGATCAGATTGAATGCACCTGCCTGTATCGGGCAGGCGTTCCGACCCGCACAATAGGGTCGGTTAAACGGGGCCGGGGTACATAAATGATGCCCTAACCCGGTGGGAGGAAGTGCGTATCGGGCCAAAACTCAACCAAGCCGCTCGATTATATCGGTGCGATATTGGCCGGCCGGCTTGGCTGAGTCTTGGCCCGTCTAAGAACACGTCATTGATTGCGTACAGGATTGTGTTTAAATCCTGATCAGGTGATTTACAGGGAGACCAAATAATGAATGCAAACCTCGTGAAGCGCACGCTTGCCGCCGTTGTGGCAACCGGTGCACTTGCTTTTGGTATGGGTGCTGCCCAGGCCGAAGACGTCAAAGCCGGCTTTGTCTATGTCGGTCCGATCGGTGACCATGGTTGGTCCTATCGTCACGACATCGGTCGTCAGGCGATTGAAGCCGCCCTTGGCGATAAAGTAACCACCAGCTATGTCGAAAGCGTTCCGGAAGGTGCCGATGCCGAGCGTGTGATCCGTCAGTTGGCCCAGACCGGCCATAACCTGATTTTCACCACCTCTTTCGGTTTCATGAACCCGACGCTTAAAGTCGCCAAACAGTTCCCGAATGTTAAATTCGAACACGCGACCGGCTTTAAACGCGACGCCAATGTTTCGACCTATGCCGCACGCTTTTACGAAGGCCGTTATGTTGCCGGTGTGATTGCCGGTAAAATGACGAAATCAAACATTGTTGGTTATGTCGGTTCGTTCCCGATCCCGGAAGTGGTGCGTGGCATCAATTCGTTCATGCTCGGCGCTTGGTCGGTTAACCCGGATGTCAAAGTCAAAATCGTTTGGGCCAACACCTGGTATGATCCGGGCAAGGAAGGCGATGCTGCCAAGGCCCTGATTGATCAGGGGGCTGACATCATGGTTCAGCATACTGACAGCCCGGCCCCGCTGCAGGTTGCTGAAAATCGTGGCATCGTTGGTTTTGGTCAGGCATCTGACATGATCAAATTTGCCCCGAAAGCACAGTTGACGGCGATTGTTGACCACTGGGACGAATACTATGTTTCGCGTGCCAAGGCTGTTCTGGATGGGACTTGGGAATCAACCGACACCTGGGGTGGTATCGCATCGGGTATGGTTGATCTTGCACCTTACACCAACATGCCTGACGACGTGAAAGCACTGGCCGAGGAAACCGAAGCCAAGATCGCATCGGGTGAACTGCACCCGTTCGCAGGCCCGATCTATGATCAGGCTGGCGAGTTGCGTATCAAGGAAGGCGAAGATGCGCCGGATGGCATGCTGCTTGGCATGGATTGGTACATCAAAGGCATTGATGCCGAATTGCCGAAGTAATTCGGATTTCCGGTTTATTCAGGCCGGTTGATTTTGGCCCCGTGCGTTAAGTCGCGCGGGGCTTTTTGTTTCAGACGTCCTTGGCAACGGTTGTTTCCGGATCGCCCGGACGAATGCGTTTGGGGCTTTCTTCTTCGTGTTCGTAAACGATCATTTCTGTTTTGGGGTGTCGCAGGGCGTAAAGGACCGCGCGCCAGGATTTTAGTTTAATTTTGTGCGAGCGTGCCTTCCCGGCCCAGCGTTCACGGAACAGTTCCATATCCTCGCGGCGGGAAAAATAGATCATCATATCAACAACCGGGGCGGTTTGGCCTGACCGGGGCAGTTCGATATTGCGAATGCCCATGGTCCATCTATCGCTGCGGATGTTTTTGTCCAACCAGTCGAGCACATTTTGCGCTGATTGCTTTTCGTGGATCACCACGCGATAGGGAAAGTTCCGAAGATCTTTTGGCATATGTCCCCCAAAGACAGGTGTTCCCGGTTGGGCAATGATACATGAAGCTACTTTAAAAGATGTGTAAATCCTTGGTCTTTGAATTTGAAAGGTTTATCAATTTTAAAGATGAATGAAAACAAGGGGGAATGGCGCGTTGAAAACCATGGAAAATGAATTCAGCGTTCTTAACCGGATGATCCCGGCGCTGTATGAAGCGGCCATTTCGCCCGAATTGTGGAAAGATCAACTTGATTGGTTAACCCCGATGTTGGGAAGCCAAAATATAGTTTTGTTGCGTATTGAAAATATCCGGCCTGAAATCTCTGATTATTCGTTCCATGCTAACAGCTGGATCACGCCGGGAATGGTGGGGGAATATCTTCGTCTCGGGTTGAACCACAATGATGGATCTGCCTATTTCCACCAGCTTGATCTTTACGAGTTTTCAATCGGTGACGAGATGCGCCATCGCAATGGGGATATGTCGCCATCGCGCTTTTATCCCTGGCTTGAGGAAGCCACAGGCTGCAATCGGGCGGCAGGAATGTGCCTGTTAAAGGAACCGTCTGGATATGACATCCTGACTACTCATTATCGCGATGATGGCCCTTTTGTTCCGAGTGAGGCCGCTGACATGCTGCGCATTGTTGGTCCGCATTTGACAAAGGTTCTGGAAATGAACCGACCGGTCAATCTTTTGCGGCACCGCTATGGTGGGTTTCTTGATGTGTTGGATCGGTTACGGATCGGGGTTGGGATTGTGACGGCGGGCTCGGAACTTGTGATTGCCAATGACGAATTCAATCGCATCGTTTCGACCGGTGACAGTCTTGTGTTGGGGGCCGGTGCCAGCCTTTCGGCACGTGATGATCATGATGACCGTCTTTTGCGTGATGCCGTTTTGAAATTAAGCCGCAAGGATGGTTTGATGACGACGTCTGAAAGTTTGCGACTGAACAGCCGGATCAATGAAAACAGTGCTTATTTGCTTGATCTGTCGCCCTTGCGTGAAAGCCGTGGGACCTTTGGCGGGCAATTTTCCGGTGTGTTGATTACCGTGGTTGACCCTTTCTGGTACACCGATCTGAATGTCGGTTTGATGCGGCAACATTATAAACTGACCGCGACCGAGATTGAAATTTTTGACGCTGTCCTGCGCGGGTTAAGCAACCGCGATATCGCCGAACATTTGGGCAAGGGGCCTGAAACCGTCAAATCACAGCTTGCCAGCGTATTTCGCAAGACGGGTACGAATGATCGGCTTGAGCTTGTGCGTCTTGCGGTTCAACTGATCATTCCCTTGAACGATGACATGGATACCAAACAGCCAAGGATCAATCGCGGCATATAAGATTTGCGGGTAATTTACGACCCGGTCGATCAGATGGTCGACCGGGTCGTTTGCCGTGCCCCTTTTCGGTGGATTTGGTCTTATTTGATCATCCGCATGGGGATTGGTCTTGGTATCAGCTGGCACCCTGGCCAAGGTCGATCACATTGTCTTCGACAAGGCCGCGCTTTTTGTGGACCTTGGTGTATTTGATCGGCCATTTGTTGTCAGGTGAATAGAACCAACTGCGTGTGCTTGATCCATCGGTGCAAACCACCTCGTAGGTCGGGATGGTTTTGGCGCCGACGGTGACCATTGCAGTACCGGCAACAATGCAATCACGTGTTGCGGACCACGTGTCTTTGCCGTCTGTGCCTTCGATGTCAAAAGATTCCATCGTGCCCACCTTAAGGGGCCAGATGTCGCCTTTTTTGACAACGGTCTGTGTGCCGCTAGATCCGTCGCAATCTGCCCATTTGACGTCTGGGCTCATGAAGCCGAGGCCTTCTGATGTGCATCCGGCGGCGCTGCCCTCTGTGATTTCGAAAGCGAAACCATTTGGGCTTTTGGCAGTAACAGTCAGTGTTTCCTTATCGCCATTGCGATAATAGGTATAAGTATCCCCAACCGCGAGGTCCGGCTTGGCCAGTGACAGCAGGCTGACCTGACTATTGCGAATGACATTGCTGTTTGTCTGGCAGGCCGCCAGTCCGATCAGGACGGCAAAAGGAATAATCAGTTTCTTCATCAAAGTCTCCCGGGCGTGTAAGACCCGGTCTGCGCTTCCCCCGTGCAGACCGGGTCGGGCATGTTCGTTGTTATTCAATGTTATTTTGAACATCCGAACATCCCCCGCATGGGGGATGTTGATCGGGATTTGATGCCAAAAAGGGATGGAATATCAGTGCGTGCCGATGTGTTCCTCAGATGGTTCTTGATAATATTGTTCTAATTTTTAGGCATCCGCTTAGGCCATGTATCACATGGATATTTTACATTTTTCCTTCGCAGTTATGCCGTTACGTGATATTCCGACACGCAAAATGGCCCTTCTTTGCAGGGCAGATAATCGGATAAAATAAATCGGGGACTAAACGTGAGTGAAACGAAAGTCACGGCCAACCCAACCGGCAAGGAACGTCATTTCAAACCGGAAGAACTGATTGTTAGCAAGACCGATCTTAAAGGTCGGATTATCTATGCCAACGATGTGTTTTTGCGGCTATCGGACTATCGTGAAAAAGACGTGTTGGGCCAGCCGCATTCGATTATTCGTCACCCTGATATGCCGCGTTGCATCTTTAAGTTGCTGTGGGATGATATCGCGGCCGGGCACGAGATTTTTGCCTATGTCGTTAACATGTCAAAAAATGGTGACCATTACTGGGTCCTTGCTCATGTCACGCCCAGTTTTGACCAGAACGGCAAGATTGTTGGTTATCACTCCAACCGTCGCGTTGCCGACCCGAAAGTCCTTAGAGACAAGATTATTCCGCTTTATGCGGAACTTCGCCAGATCGAGAACAGCACGGCCAACCGCAGGGACGGCATGAATGCCGCCGTCAAGGCGCTGTCGCAGAAGCTTTCAGATGCCGGTCTGGCATACGATAAATTTATTCAAAGCCTTTAGGGCCGGTTGCAAATTCGAGGGTACAAAATGTCTCTATTTGGTGGTTCCAGCAAATCGGGTATCAAAAAGGCGCTCAATGTTGTTCTGGCTGCGGCTGAAGGTGATTACTAAGCCCGTATTACCAATGTCGACAGCCATTCAGACATGCGCGAACTGTTCATCGCAATCAATCGCTTGATTGACCGCAATGATGCGTTTTTGCGTGAAAGTGCGGCATCAATGGGCGCGGTTTCCGAAAACCGGTATTATCGCCGGATCGTCGAAACCGGTCTGGTTGGTGCCTATTTGACCTCAGCGCAGAAAATCAATGCGGCAACGTCGTCGATTGAACAAAAGCTGGCTGGCTTTAATAGTGTTGTTGAAGAATTCAAAAGTGGCTCGTTCGAGGC
>TARA_R110002167_G_scaffold142953_5_pt1 | contig 63687 bp, 52 predicted proteins | sample TARA_R110002167 | Tara Oceans TARA_R110002167 (sample SAMEA4398238) | marine metagenome | biome: Polar Biome; feature: [MES] marine water layer (ENVO:01000295) within the mesopelagic zone...; material: water (ENVO:00002006), including particulate matter (ENVO:01000060) such...
CTGATGGGCTGATGATAGGTTTTGTGTACTGGCTAATATCTAAAAACCTTAACTTTCCAGACGGTAAAGTTAAATTCCAAACTTTTACTTATAATAAAATTGAATATCCCTCAATTTGTATGGTTTACAAAACAATATCTACGAATGCCGTGGCTAAAGTGCTGCCTTTTTATCTAGCGAGATAAAAGTTATTGAACGTGCCCATTCATTTTTTATCGAACGCGATTAGTAGTAAGATAATAGCCCTAATTTCAAAGCTAAGTGGTTACCATGACAATTGATCTTAACAGCCGTTACGGCTTAAATCCTGCGCATAGTGAAGTGGTAGAGGCGTGCCAAATTATTGAGCCGTGCGATACGTTAGATATGGGTTGTTCTAACGGGCGTAATGCAGTGTACCTTGGTCAACTCGGATTTAACGTTACCGCGATAGATGTTAACCCTGGTGCCGTTGATATGCTGAAAGGCATTATTAATGAAGAGGGGCTGACCAATATTAAGGCCCAAGTGTACGACATTAACCATGCGAGCCTTGGTGTGGATTATAGCTTTATTGCCTGCACGGTAACCCTAATGTTCCTTGACCCAGCGCGTGTTGATGCTGTTATTACCGATATGCAAGCGCGTACTTTGCCCGGTGGTTATAACCTGATTGTTTGCGCCATGAACACTGCAGAGCACCCATGCCCAGTTAACTTCCCATTTACCCTAAACGTAGGGCAGTTGCGTGAAGCTTATGAGGGGTGGGAGCTGATTAACTACAATGAAGACGTAGGTACGATGCACAATGGCGCGCAATTGCAGTTTGCGACCATGTTGGCGCAAAAGCCCAACTAGTTAAGTTTATTCTCGCTGAGTGGGGAATAACTTAATCAATTGGTATAAGGTTCAGTTCATCGCGTGTATTTTGTAAAAAATTAGCACTAAAATCTACTAACGAATGTACAGAGCTTGGTAATTGATCAATATCAATGGCATCAATTAAGTTTTTAACTTCTAATCCCAGCTCAGTATCACCTTCAATTTTTAAACGTCGTTGAAAAAACAAGGTGTCAGGGTCTTGTTTACGCCCAGCAATTAAAATCAAATCATCACCTGTGGCGCTAAAACTGACATTGACACTGTTATTATTAGCGAACATTTCGTCTTTTGATGCCATAACGAGTTTATTTTCATCGAAGCTTAACCACCACGTTAACTCTAAATCTATAATGGCAATTTTTAACCATTTACCTTGCAAGAATTCAAAATCACCATCCTCCAATGCTTCACGGAAAACTGAAGATAAAGCAGGCAATAACAAGGCTTTTTGTGCTTTAAAAGGTAATAAGCGTAAACTAGGACGTAATATTTTGGGCATAACTTCTATCATACGAGCACGTAATTGCAACGGAAGTTTTTGGGCTGGCTTTATGTTAAAAGCTGCTTGGGGTAATGAGGATAAATTAAACACTTTTTTTAGTCTAGCTCTAATATATTCAGATAATTGAAAGTTTAGCAGCCGATTTGAAAATTTAGCTGTACTAGATCAAGTTTTCTTTAATTCATATCAATAAATATAAACCAATAAAGCCATAGACTATCGGGCAAGTTTTTTTACTTAGTTTACTTAGTTTACTTAGTTTAATTTGGAGTTTTTTTGTGGAGCTATTATGCCCAGCAGGTAATTTACCTGCATTGAAAACAGCCATAGATAATGGTGCTGATGCGGTTTATATCGGTTTGAAAGATGACACTAATGCCCGTCATTTCGCTGGTCTTAATTTTAATGACGGTAAGCTAGCAAAAGCGGCTGACTATGTACACCAACGCGGTAAAAAGTTACATGTTGCTATCAATACTTTTGCGCATGCGAGTGGTGAAGACCGTTGGAAAAAAGCGGTTGATAATGCAGTAGCAATTGGCACAGATGCATTAATTATTGCAGATTTAGGTGTGCTTGATTATGCGGCTAATAAATATCCTGATATTGAACGTCATGTGTCTGTTCAAGCGTCAACGACCAACCTTGAAGCGATTAAGTTTTTCAACAATAACTTTGACGTTCAGCGCGTTGTTTTACCCCGCGTGTTATCGGTTCAGCAAGTTCGACAACTGGCTAAAAATAGCCCCGTACCATTGGAAGTATTTGCTTTTGGTAGTTTATGTATTATGGCTGAAGGACGCTGTTATTTATCATCTTATATGACGGGTGAGTCACCCAATACGGTGGGTGCTTGTTCTCCTGCAAAATATGTACGATGGCAGGAAACAGATCAAGGTTTAGAGTCTCGTCTTAATAATGTGCTAATAGACCGATATCAAGAAGGCGAAAATGCAGGTTACCCAACACTGTGTAAAGGCCGTTTTGACGTTGATGGTGATGTGTACCATGCCTTAGAAGAGCCAACAAGTTTAAATACTTTAGAATTAATTCCTGAATTAGTGTCGATGGGTATAGTGTCAGTTAAAATTGAAGGCAGGCAGCGCAGCCCTGCATACGTTGAACAAGTCGCTAAAACTTGGCGTATGGCATTAGACAGATATAAGCAAAGCCCAGAAAGTTATCAAGTTGAAAGTAGTTGGATGCAAACACTAGCTAATTTATCTGAAGGCTCACAAACCACGTTAGGCGCATATCACCGAAAGTGGCAGTAACTTAAAGTTAACAGCAATTAAAGTGATTACAATTTTAAGATCTTAGGAAAAACTATGAAATTCTCTCTTGGCCCTAATTTGTTTTTTTGGCCGAAAACTGACGTTGAGCAGTTTTATCAACAAGCAAAAACATCAAATGCTGATATTATTTATTTGGGTGAAACGGTCTGTTCCAAGCGTCGTGAACTAAGAGCTAAAGACTGGTTAGCATTAGGGCGTGAATTAGCCCAAGATACCAATAAACAAATTGTTATTTCAACCATGACTTTGTTAGAATCACCCGCTGAAATTGTTACTTTAAAAAAGCTGTGTGATAACGGTGATTTACTCGTTGAAGCCAATGATTTAAGCGCTGTGCAAATTATGCATGACTTAAACATGCCTTTTGTTGCTGGGCCTGCAATTAACTGTTACAACCTTTCAACGCTAAAAGTGTTACTCAAACAGGGCATGACCCGTTGGTTAATGCCGGTAGAGCTTTCGGGTGATTGGTTAAAAACTATTTTAACGCAAGCAGAGGATGAAAATATTCGTGATCAATTTGAATGTGAAGTATTTTCTTGGGGCTATTTACCACTAGCTTACTCTGCTCGTTGTTTTACTGCACGCTCAGAAGATAGACCAAAAGATGATTGTCAATACTGTTGTATTAACTATCCGCAAGGTCGAAAAATGAATTCTCGCGAAGGAGAACAAGTTTTTGTGCTCAATGGCATTCAAACTATGTCTGCTTACCAGTATAATCTTATCAATGAAGTAACTCAGCTAAATAACATGGGTGTAGATATTGTTCGAATTAGTAGCGACAGCGAACAAGCCTTTACTCAATTAGATAAATTTAAACAGCAGTTAATAACACCAACAAAGTATGCATTAGATGAAACAAGTGAATGTAATGGTTTTTGGCATAAAATTGCCGGCATGTCGGTCGCATAAAGTTGCGAGTATTAAGCGATTAGTCTTAAGCTACGAGTTACGAAGAATATAATTAAACCTTAGGACAATTATGTATAACTTAGATTTAAACCAAATGAGCCAGAATGAGTTTTTAACAACCTACTGGCAGAAAAAACCGGTAGTTATTCGTCAAGGTTTTAAAGATTTTGTTGATCCCATTTCTCCTGATGAGTTTGCCGGAATAGCTATGGAAGAAACGGTTCAGTCTCGTTTGGTTTTTAAGAAAGATGGTCAATGGCAAGCGGAGTTTGGACCATTTGAAAGTTATGATCATTTAGGTGAACGTGATTGGTCTTTGGTGATCCAAGCGCTTGATAATTTTTCTGAAGAAGCGGCCGAACTTATTGAACCCTTTCGATTTTTACCTCATTGGCGCTTAGATGATTTAATGGTAAGTTTTGCTACAGCAGGTGGTGGTGTTGGCCCTCATATTGACAACTACGATGTATTTATTTGTCAGGGTTCAGGTAAACGTCACTGGCGAGTAGGTGATAGAGGGCAGCATGCAGAAGTAATTCCTCATGAAGCTTTATTACACGTAGCGCCTTTTGAAGCGATTATTGATGTTGAACTAGCACCAGGTGATATTTTATATATTCCACCTGGCTTTCCGCATGAAGGCATTGCTTTAGAGCCGTCAATGAGCTTTTCAGTCGGTTTTCGAGCTAACTCTGCCATAAGTTTATTAAGCGGCTTTGCCGATCATGTTATTGATAATAACTTGGGTGGACAGTTACTTGAAGACCCTAACAGGCAAGCTATTACAAATAGCGGAGAAATAACGAATGAAGATTACGCGAGCATTAAGCAACAATTACAAAAGTTACTAGATAATGATGAGTTATTTAAAAACTTTGCGGGTAATTTTTTAACTAATGCTAAGCATGAACTTGATTTAATGCCTAGCGAAGAACCTTTTGAGCGAGATGAAGTAAGTGAATTACTAGCCCTTCATGCTATCAAGCGTTTAGGTGGTTTGAGAGCTTTTTACTTTGAAGACACAATTAATGATGGTATTTGTTATATTAATGGTGAACAGGTAACTTTTGCTAGTGAAATTGCGCCTGCAATTAAACTGCTATGCGATCAAGTTATTGTTATGCCTAATGAGTTAGCGCCATGGTGTGAGAATGAACACTTTGTTACCTTAATGGTTGAATTCCTTGATCAAGGCTATTGGTTTTGGACTGAAGTTGAATAGTTTGGAAAGCTAGTTTACAGGGAAAGCTAATTTACTGAGAAAAGACATGCGTTTAGATAAATTCATCTGCAAAAGCACCGAACTAACCCGTAATGAAGCAAAAAAACTGCTTAAAAGTGGTGACGTGCGTGTTAACGGCGAAATAGAAAAAAATGCAGCGATGCAGGTGCATGAAAATAATAGTATTACCGTAGATGAACAAGAATTAACGGCGCGCACTTCTCGCTACTTTATGCTGCATAAAGTAGTTGATTCTATTTGTTCAAATGTTGATGAAGTTTATCCATCAGTATTAAATTTTCTTGAGGTTGATAAAGCCTTTGATTTGCATATTGCCGGCCGATTAGACGCAGACACTACCGGATTAGTGCTAATTACGGATGACGGCCGGTGGTCACATAATGTAATTTCACCTAAAAAAGAATGTCAAAAAACATACCGAGTATGGCTTAGAACTGCTATTTCCGCGAATAAGGCTGCTGAATTGATTGAGCAATTTAAGCAAGGTATTCAACTACAAGGTGAGTCTTCTTTAACTCGTCCCGCAGTTTTAGAACTAGTAAGTGATCTTTCTAATAAAGATTCTAGTGAAGATCCTAGTAAAGAGCCTAGCGATGCAACGAATGAAGTATTACTCACCATTACCGAAGGCAAATATCACCAAGTTAAACGCATGTTTGCTGCGGTAGGCAATAGAGTGATTGGTTTGCATCGCGAGCAAATTGGTGCAATTGAACTCGGTGATTTAGCGCCAGGTGAGTGGCGCTCGTTAACGACAAAAGAAATAGCGCTTTTTTCTTAGAAATAACTTTTTTGGTAAAAAGATAAGGTAAAAAGGAATTTTATGTTAACAAATCGAACAAAGTCGTTTCTCACTATTATCTTAAATTTAAAACCATCTCCCCATTTCTTTATTTCATACATTGTTATTTGGTTTGTTTGGCATAACGACTTTATTCTTGCATTAGTTACGACGAATGTTGATTTTGGAATAAGACTGCAAGCTGTCAATCGTAATTCTGAATTTAGTTGCTAATTAGATAGATTTATTATGTCTTAACGTTTAGCAGATAACAGGTGAAAAGCATGCTCTTTCAAGGTATAAATATAATTAAGTTTAGATGGCTGGATAGCTATTTAAAATAATCATGTCTAAGGATTAAATTTAAATGAAACAAGATACTAAAATTGTTACTGCAGGTCGCAAAGCTAAGTGGACAAATGGCGTAGTTAATCCAAGTGTTACTCGTGCATCAACGGTTGTGTTTAATACCGTTGATGAAATGAATAATGCCTTAAAAAACAAGCATAACCAAACAATGGTTTATGGCAGACGAGGCACTACTACCGCTTTTGCTTTTAGTGATGCTATGACCGAGCTTGAGGGCGGTGCAGGTTGTGCGCTTTATCCATCGGGTACTGCGGCTATCACCAATGCAATAATCTCTTTTGTAGCAAGTGGCGATCATATTTTAATGGTTGATAGTGCTTATGAACCAACCCGTGATTATTGCGATAAAATTTTAGCCAAAATGGGCGTAGAAACCACTTATTACGATCCGCTAATTGGCGCAGGTATCGAAGCCTTAATTCGACCTAATACCCGCATTGTTTTCTTAGAATCTCCCGGTTCAATCACCATGGAAGTACAAGATGTACCAACCATTGCTAAAATAGCGCATCAGCATGACTGCATTGTGATGCTTGATAATACCTGGGGAGCAGGCATTAACTTTAAACCGTTTGATTACGGTGTTGATATTAGTGTGCAAGCTGCTACTAAATATATAGTAGGCCACTCTGACGTTATGCTGGGTACAGCGACAGCAACGGATAAATATTGGCCACAATTGCGTGATAACAGTTATTTGATGGGGCAATGTACTTCACCTGATGATCTTTACCTTGCATTACGGGGTATTCGCACCATTGGTGTTCGCTTGAGGCAGCATCAAGAGAGCGCTTTAAAAGTGGCACATTGGTTAAAAGAAAGACCAGAAGTTGATACTATTTTGCATCCTGCCTTTGAATCTTGTCCTGGGCATGAGTTTTTCAAGCGTGATTTTACTGGATCGAATGGTTTATTCTCATTTACTTTAAATTGTGGCAATAGGCAGGCGCTGACTGCCTTTCTTGATGGTTTATCACACTTTAAAATGGGCTATTCGTGGGGAGGGTTTGAGTCGCTTATTTTAGGTATTACCAGTGTTGATTCAATTCGCAGTGCAACCAAGTGGACAGCAAAATTTCCCTTAATTCGTTTGCATATTGGTTTAGAAGATGTAGATGATTTAATTGAAGATTTAGCACAGGGTTTCGAACGCTTTAACGAAAAGTTATAGAGATAAATTTGAGAGTAGGTGGGATAAACATCCCACCTACATTCATTGTGAAATACTATTTTCGCGTGATACTATTTTCGCGTGAGACTGTTTTCCTAGCAACATAAATATTTTTTTCGCTATATCAGTATTATCTTGCAAACCGTTAAATAACTCACTTTGTTTACCAAAAGCAAATACTGGTACGTCAATAGCCGTATGGCCGCCAGAAGTCCAACCACTGTTACTTCGCTTGTCCATAATACTCTTAACACCTTTGATTAATGCTAACTCACTTGCAGACGTTTTTTTACTTTGATAAATGTTTTTATTTTCATCTGTTTTAGCACTGTTTTTACTATCGCTAAGCAAGCTCAGTTCGTCTTGAGATAATTCGAAATTAAATAATGCCGCTGTATTTTTAGCGTTAATTTCATTCGTAGCTAATTGCTTAGCAATATAATTAACAGAGTGCTTCATCGTTCGTAAATTTTCAGCGTGCCATTCGTATTTACCGTTTGCGGCAATGGTGAAACCACCGGTACTGTGATCGGCTGTAACGATAACAAGCGTATCTGGGTGGTGCTCAACAAAATATTCTAAATATTCTATTGTTTTTGCTAAATCATCCATTTCAGCCATCGCGTCACTTATATCATTACCATGTCCAGCCCAATCAATTTGACTGCCTTCAATTAGCATAAAAAAGCCTTCATCAGCTAAATTATCAGAGCTTTGTAAATCAATAAGATGATGAATGCCTGCTTTGGTCATGGTAGATAAACGGTGTTTATCTATATCATCTAATGCCCACGGTAAGCCTTTATCGGCGAAAAGCCCCAATACAGGTTTGTTTTTTGGTAAGCTTGTTAAACCTTTGTAGCTGTCAATATAGTGAAAGCCGGCTTGTTTGAATTCATTTACTAAGTTTCTATCTTCACGAAGAAAATATTTCCAACCACCGCCAAGGTAAAGATCCGCTTTTATACCATTATCTATATAGCTGTCGGCAATTTCGTTATAATTTTTACGATATTCATTATGCGCTAGATATGAAGCGGGCGTGGCATGATTTATTTGAGACGTTACTACTACGCCTGTTTTCTTGCCTTGTAATTTCGCCCACTCTAATACTGTTTGAACTTCCTTTTTATTTACATCGACACCGATAGCACCGTTATAACTTTTTACCCCTGTTGCTAATGCCGTTGCACTGGCTGCAGAGTCAGTTACTACCCCTGAAATAGGGGCAGGATAAGTGCTAGACATGCCTGTAAGGTGACGATCAAAAACGGTTTCTTCTATCTCGTCCGTTTTTGGGTTATCACTAAAGTAGCGATAAGCAGAAGTGTAAGCTGGCCCCATACCATCACCAATAACCATGATAATATTCCTAGGTAGAGAACTAGGTAAGGTGCTAGGTAAAGTGCTTAGCTGAGCTGTTTGCTTTGTTACTATTACTTCCTGATTAGTAGCCTCATCTTTTGATGAGACAGCATTAACACAAGATACGGTAAGTAAGGAAAGTGCTAGTGCGGGTAATAAAAGTTTCATTGGTTTTCCATTTTGTAAATTATTTAGCTAATTCGACATCAACCCATACAAGTCGGTGATCTGATGAAGCTTGTCTACTTTCGATTAAACGATAGCAGTCATCATTTTTTTGTGGCCAAAACACGCCAGAATCTTTAATGGTAAAGTTAATGGCTGACGGTAATACATAATCTGCGCGCATGCCCCAGTAAGCCGTATGATGCTTAGCATTTTTATTATCAGCTGAGTGTAATTCACCGCCGACGCTAATTGGCATCGGATCTTGAATTTTATCACTAGACAACAGAGCTTGAATACTTGAGTTTATTGCATCACCTTCAACACTTGACGCATTTTGATCGCCTAAAATAACAAACGCTTGTTGAGGTGCTAAGCCGCCTTGTTTACCTAAATCATCATAAATGTAATATGCTTGTTCGCCATTGATATAATCAAACCAGAAGCGAATTTCATCATGGTTACGTTTACCGTTACGATCTTCAAGACCGTCAAATACTGGCGGAGTAGGGTGGCTCGCTAAAACATGTATTGTTTTGCCTTTTACATTGACAGGAATATCCCAATGCGATTTTGATGATAACCTTAACGCTTGCCATGTTGTATCACTATACCAAGGCAATTTAGTGCTTGGGTCTATAGGTTTTAATGCATTGGGCATGTCGTGCCATTTAAAGTGTTGAAAGGTTCTAATATCCTTTTCATTAATAGGATATTTTGACAATAGCACCATACCAAAGTGACCTTCAAAATAGCCAAAACCATGGGTATCTGCAGGTTGTAAATTAGTTTTGCCATCTCGATTTAGATCGCCGTCAACTTTCACCCCTGTATTGACAGAGCTTTGATAAAAATAAGGATAAACAACACCACTTTGACCGTTTTGTCCCTGAGCTAAATATTCATTGAGAAAATGATGAATGTTCTTATGGCTACTATCGATACGATCAAATTCATTTAACAAAATAATGTCAGGATTAACTCGTTGAATTATTTCAGCAATATTTTTAATTTGCTGAGTATTTTGTTGTAGAGCCTGACTAAGTTCATGGCCAGATACTTTAACGACACTGTCTGATGAACGCTTAACATAATTGAGTGCTTCCATACTGACATTGAATGTGGCTAATCGAAGTGTTGTGGGTTGTTCAAATGCCATCGCTTTACTCAAAATAGTTGTACCTAATATAATGCTACTGCACAGTACAAACGTAAATACCGTTGTTGTTGACCGGAGAAAGTTTTTCATTATTTTAGTCCGCAACCTTTTAAAATAAAATCAGTGAGAAATTTTGTTACCTGCTCAATATCGTCGTCTTCGTAATCAGCACGATTCGTTATGGTTAAAATCTGCTTGTCAAAATCAGCATAATGCTGGGTAGATGACCAAATAAGAAAAATTAAATTAACAGGGTCGACCTCGCCCATTTCTCCATTATCTATCCAAGATTGAAATACTTTCGCTTTATCTCTTACCCACTGGCGCAAATAAGTACGGGCGAAATCTTGCAAGTGTTGTGCGCCTTGAATAATTTCCATGGCATATATTTTAGACGCTTTGGGGTTTTTAAAAGACATGGTTATTTTGGCGCGAACAAATTTTTCAATAGCGAGTTTAGGGCCATCTTCTAGCAAAATATCGCCAATACCCTCATCCCACATGTTCAATGTTTGCTCTAACACGGCATGATAAATATTTTCTTTATTTTTGAAATAATATAAAACATTTGCTTTTGGCAACCCCGCGTTATTGGCAATAGATTGAACGGTAGCGCCTTTGTAACCTTGCAATATAAATTCATCTTGAGCCGCAATGAGTATTTTATCAATACTAACCGCTCTAATTTTTTGTGGTTTATTATTTTTTTTCATTTTTTAATTTAATTTCTACTAATGTTAACTATTTGTAATAAGAGCGAGCATAAATTGGCTTGACAATTATTAATCATTTTGTCACTAAATTACAATCATTCTTTATAAAGAAGTTCAGCCTATATAAACCGGTAAATAGTTATTCTGTTTATGTCTTTTTAGTAAATACATCGTATATCTTGTCCCTTTGGTCTATTTTGTAGCTCTTATATTAATTAGTAATCCTATAGTTATTGATTATAAAAAGCAAAAACTTGACCTTTTGGTATGTTTTTTAAATTTATTCTGTTATTTTTTGTAAAATTAAGTTAATTTATGTATGTATGTAATAAAAGTGTAAAAAACCTTTGCTTAAATTGGTTGAGTTAATATTTAACAGAAAACACGCTTTTGATAAGTAAAAATCAAAAGAAAAAATAATAATTTATACATAAAACACATAGGAAAACTAACATGAAAACCCACTCTCTATCACGCATAGCCGGCGCGCTTATTGTTGCGCTCGGTTTATCAACATCCGCTTTAGCTGTTGAAACTGCATCTAACATACGCGGAACTATTGTTGGTCCACAAGGTAATGCAGCAACAAATACAAAAATAACAATAGTACATGAACCTACGGGAACTCGTCGTTCAGTAACCACTAATGAATCTGGAGCATTTAATGTAAAAGGGTTACGTGTTGGTGGTCCATATAGAGTTGAAGTTGACTCCGATGTTTTTCAAGATATGAAAATTGAGGATATTTATCTTTCACTTGGAGAAACACGTCGTTTCGATCAAACATTGCAATCTTCAGACATTGAACGCATTGCTGTAACCGGTTCGCGAGTTTTTTTTGATACGGCAGCTAATAGAAGTTATTTTGGTGCTGACGACATTGCCAGTACCCCAAGTTTAAATCGTGACTTAAAAGACGTGATAAGAAATAATCCACTGGTTGTTATTCAGCCAGGTGATGATAGTGCTATGACTATTGCTGGTTCTAATCCAAGATTTAACTCAATTAGCATTGATGGTATACCATTAAATGATGATTTTGGTTTAAATAACAATGGTTATCCTACTCAACGTAATCCATTCCCATTAGATGCCTTGGATCAAGTTTCGGTAGATGTTGCGCCTACTCACGCAAATTCAAGTGGCTTTACTGGCGGTAGCGTAGATGCTGTATTTAAGTCAGGTACTAATGAATTACACGGTAATTTCTTTTTTGAAAAATCACAAGATTCTTGGGCAGGAACTCCTGTAGATGATCGTTTTTCTGATGATGAGGATAAAGGTGAACGGCCAATCGATTATGAAGAAGAAAGCTATGGCTTCACTGTTGGCGGTCCTATCATTGAAGATAAATTATTTTTCTTCCTTGCTTATGAAAAATTTAAATCACCACAAGTCATTGAATATGGTGCAGATGATTCAGGAATTGGCGCAAACCAAACTACTGTCAATGTTGCAGAAGTAGAACAAATTAAAGAAATTGCTAGTCGAGTTTATGGTGTTAGTGATATTGGTGAATTTGACTCTCAACCATTACTTGAAGATGAAAAGTACATCGTTAAGTTAGATTGGAATATTAATGAGCAACATCGAGCTAACTTTGTTTATATGTTTAACGAAGGTAACAATACTCGAAACACGAGCAACTCTAATCGTGAACTACGTTTAGATACCCAGTGGTATAATAAATTTGAAGAGCTCAATAACTTTAGTGCCAAGTTATATTCAGATTGGAGTGATGATTTCTCAACTGAAATGAGTATTACTCAAAAAGCGGTGAAAACTGGTCAAGTTTCACTTAAATCAGAGTTAGGTCTAGGTGACGTTACCATAAGGAATATTGGTGATGATCGCGGCTCTCTTGCTTTTGGTTCAGACTCTTTCCGTCATTCAAATTCACTTAATAATGACTTATTGATTGTGAAATTAGATGGTAGTTATTTATGGGATGAACACGTAGTAGATTTTGGTATTGATTATCAAATTTTAGATATAGAAAATCAATTTTTGCCAAACTCTAAAGGCGCGGTTGAATTTAACAGTATTGCAGATTTTGAAAGTCGTGACGTATCACGTTATTCATACTCTAATGGCCTTAATAATGATCCATTAGCCGTTGCCGCTGCTTTTCAAAGTACAGAATTAGCGTTGTATGTCAATGATACATGGGATATTACCGATGAATTAACGCTATCTTATGGTTTACGCTATGAAAGAATTTCTTCAAGCGATAATCCTAAATATAATGAAAATTTGTTTGATAGAACCGGTTTTGATAACACCTTTAATATGGATGGTGTAGATATTTTCTTACCTCGCTTTGGTTTTACTTATACATTAAATGAGGATGTAACTTTCCGTGGTAGTCTTGGTCGTTATGCTGGTGGTAATCCTAATGTATGGGTTTCAAACTCTTACTCAAACGATGGTGTAAGTAAACAAGATTACTCATCAAGAAACTTTACTGCGCCAACGAATATCTTAACTACACCTACCGCTGATGCTTTTGCCGCGATTAATAATGGCACGGGTAACTCTACAACTAACTTAATTGATCCTAATTTTGATATACCGTCGCAATGGACTTATCTGTTGAATTCAGATGTAACCTTTGACATTCCATCAATGGGTGATGATTATGTGTGGACAACAACGGCCATTTATACAGACAAAGAAGATACGGCTGAATGGATAAACGCATCATTACTACAAGCAGGTGATGTTGTTGGTAGTACGAAGGATGGCGCATTACCATTTTACGACACACGTGAGTTAGATATTTTACTGACTAATGCAGACAAAGACGGCCGTTCAATTATCTTAAGTACAGGGCTCAATAAGTCTTGGGATAATGGTCTTGAGATAAATGTTTCATATACCTATCAAGATATAACTGAGGGTAACCCCGGTGGTTCATCTACAGCGCGCAGTAACTACCGTTTTGGACATTTTGGAGATCACCAAGAAACGCAAGTTGGCCCTTCTAGCTACCAAACTGAACACCGTTTTGTGGTTAATTTAAGCTATAAAACGCAATTTGTTGAAAATTATGATACGCGCTTTAACTTATTCTTTGAACGTATCTCAGGATCGCCATATAGCTATTTAGCTGACTTGACCAACTTACAAGGTGGCAGATTCTTTGATCAAGACTTAATTCAACCTTCAGGGTTTGGTTCAACATTTGGTGGTAATTACTTAGCTTATGTACCAACGGCGAATGATCCCAATGTAAGATACGAGGGTGTTACTGAAGCTGAAGCTTTAGCCTATTATAACGAGTTAGGGTTAAGTAAATATGCGGGTGGCTTTGCACCTCGTGGCGCAGGTACCTCACCTTGGTTAACACGAATGGATCTATATGTATCTCAAGAAATCCCTGGATTTTATTCAGATCAGAAAGGAGAAATTTACTTCGTTGTAAATAACCTGCTTAACTTGATTGATTCTAGTAAAGGTAAAACTTACCGACAGAACTTTGGTACAAGAGAAATCGGTCAAATGGATATAGATGCAGCAACAGGACAATACATCATTGGCTCTGCTGTTAGCGATGACTATACCTTTGAAGCCAAAGAATCAGCTTACCGTATTAAAATTGGTGTGAAATACACTTTTTAATTTCAGCGTTGAGGTCATGAAAAAACCGAGCCAATGGCTCGGTTTTTTTTGTTTTAAATTTACTTATTGAGTAAAAAAAGGTGTAACTTGCGCCGTTAGTATTGTAGTATCGCATAGGTTGACCATTTGGTCAGGAACGTATAAATGATCAAATTCAGCAATTTAAATAAGATATAAATAATATGAACAAAAAAATAAATGACAAACAAACTACCTTATTAGTGGCTGCGGCAAAACAAGCGTACGCTAAAGCGTACGCACCCTACAGTAATTTTAATGTTGGCGTTGCCGCATTAACATCTTCAAATACTATAGTGCAAGGTTGTAATGTAGAAAATGCCTCATACGGCCTGACCGTCTGTGCCGAGCGTAACTGTATTGCCCAAGGCGTTATACAACATAGTGAAAGTGCACCATTACAATTTGCTGCTTTGGTGGTGTATACCGAACAAGAAAAATTAACGCCGCCTTGTGGTGCATGCCGACAAGTTATCAGTGAGTTTTTTCCAAAAGAAGCACAAATAATGGCAGTGAATCATCTAAATGAACAACAGCATTGGACAGTAGAACAGCTACTTCCCGATGCTTTCACTCCTTATGATTTAATCAATAAGACATAGATAAAAATTAAATAAATAAGATAGAAAGGATGTAGATTAATGTTATTACCCCAAAATGTTATTGCTAAAAAGCGTGACGGTGAAATGCTTCAAAAGGATGAAATTGACTTTTTTGTTGATGGTCTAGTATCAAATAATTTTAATGACGCTCAAGTTGGCGCGATGGCAATGGCAATTTTTCTAAAAGGGTTAACCCCTCAAGAAACCGTGCAATTAACAAAAGCGATGATGCATTCAGGTGAAGTATTGTCGTGGCAACATCTAGATGGCCCCATTATTGATAAACACTCTACTGGTGGTGTAGGTGATAAAGTTAGCTTTATGCTAGCTGCAATAGTTGCCGCATGTGGTGGTTATGTGCCTATGATTTCAGGGCGAGGGTTAGGTCATACAGGTGGTACGGCAGATAAACTTGAAAGTATTACCGGTTTTAATGTTCAGCCTAGTTTAAATGATTTCAAGCGAATTGTTGCTGATGTTGGTGTGGCAATTATTGCACAAACACCCGATCTAGCGCCAGCAGATAGACGTTTATACGCTATTCGTGACGTGACTGCTACAGTGGCTTCTATCCCGTTAATTACCGCTTCTATTTTATCGAAAAAACTTGCTGCTGGGCTTGATGTACTGGTAATGGATATAAAAATGGGCAATGGCGCTCAAATGGAAAATTTAAGCCAAGCTCAAGCATTAGCACAAAGCATTACAACCGTTGCCAATGATGCAGGGGTTAACACGCAAGCTATTATCACTGATATGAATCAAGTGCTTGGTAGTACAGCGGGTAATGCATTAGAAATGTATGAAACAGTGAAATATTTAACAGGCAAACTTCGTGAACCTCGATTACATCAGGTGGTTGTTACTTTAGCTAAAGCGATGTTACAAAACAGCAAAATAGCCAGTGATGAGATAGATGCACAAGCAAAGGTAGATTATGCTTTAGTGTCAGGTAAAGCAGCTGAAGTTTTTAGCAAAATGATCAGCGCGTTAGGTGGACCAGCTGATTTATTGGAAAATCCTTGGCGTTCAATGAATAAAGCTGAACATATTATTGAAATTTTGGCGCCTCGCCATGGTTATATTAAGGCGATGCAGACTCGTGATATAGGTTTTTCTGTCGTTGGTTTAGGAGGCGGTCGTATTAGTAATGATCAAAAGATAGATCACAGTGTTGGCTTTGATCGTATTTTACCTATTGGAACACTAGTTAACAGGGCTGATGTGTTAGCAAGAGTGCATGCAAACTCACTGGCAAGTGCTGAACTTGCCAGTAAGCAATATATTAACGCAATTAGTTTTAGCGATGAACCCGTTGCTGAACCTCAACTTATTTATTGATAAGTAGCTTATTTATGAGCAGTTTATTTATGAGTTACTTCAATTGGTACTAAGACTCATTATTAGTTTGTTTTACTACATAGAATAAGCAATCATTCAAAGCGACCTGTTTATTAGTGGTTGCTTTGAATATGCGTAAATTTTGTCGACAAACTAGTTGGTTATCACGGGCATAAAAATATTCATCAATAATGTCATTACCCTTTTTATCGAGCAATTGTAGGTTTTCAATACCATTACCATCAATCCAACCGATCATTTCATCTTGGTGGGCACCACCAAAATTTAAATATTCAATATTACTTTTTAGCGTAACACCCCTGTAACCTTCGTCATGCTCAGCATAAGAAAGGTTAATATTCTCTTTCGTTTGCAAACGTAGTGGTCGGTAAATAACTTCAACATTTTTTTCTTGGTGTATGTAGTCTATATTTTCACAGCTTGCAATGTGATTAATCCCTGCAAAAGCGACTTCATGAGATTGTTCATCAAAACTACCACCACATTCAATGGTGATAAAAGGGTAGGAAAAAATTTGCTCCATTAATGAGCCTAAGCGCAAATCTGACAAGATTAATGTTTGACAAAAAAATGAAGCTAAAGACAATGTTTCTGTTGTAATTACCGGGCTAATAGAAAACGTAGGGCTAGGGCTAGCAGCATTGTGAAGATCGATCACCATTTCAGGGTTTACTTCACGTATCGCTTGCTCTATTAATTTGGCTCTTTGAAAACAATCGTGATGTTTTTTTTCAAAGCTAATATTATTAACCTTTTGTATTTGTTCTGTTTGCCCAAAACAGCGGTTTATATCTTTATTGCCTTCGAGAAAGCGCCTTGTAAATAAAGGGCTTTTTGATGCTGCTTCTACAGAGCAAATAATAAACCGTAAATTAGTTTGTGGCAGCTTGCTCACATCTCGAGTGGTTAACCAGCGATGTAAAGCGATTAAACCTGAGGGTTCATCTCCCTGGAGTAATGTATTAATTACCCGGTGTCTTTTTGTATTTAATCCGGTTACATCAATGACAGTAGGGCCTGACATTGAAAGGAGAAATTGCCCATAATCCGCATGTAACTCTTGAACCGTGGGATCTTGCAGATAGTTGATCTCGCTAAAATCTATTGCCATGTTTTTACCTACTAACTACAACTAGTTTGATTGAAGAGTTAAATACTCAATGGTATTAGCATGTCACACTTTTATTAGAGGCTGTGTTGATTAAGGTCAATAAAAGTGGTTGAACTGTGTAAATTTTATAATGAATACAATTGATGGTTTTTACCGAAAATTTAGTTGTTTACCGAAAATGATTTTAACGTAAACTATAAATAAATTTATATGCTTGAGAACCTTATGACAGACGAAACTATTTTTTCAAAAATTATTAGACAAGAAATTCCAACCCCGCTGCTATACCAAGATGAACTGGTAAGCGCTTTTCGAGATATTGCGCCACGGGTTAGTACCCATATTTTAATTGTACCTAATAAACATATTGCTACTATCAATGACGTTACTGCTGCTGATGAACTCACCATGGGGCGAATGATTTCAGTGGCTAAAAAATTAGCCAAACAAGAAGGTATTGATGAAAATGGCTATCGTTTAATTATTAATTGCAATGAAGATGGTGGCCAAGAAGTATTTCATATTCATATGCATTTACTGGGCGGTCAACGGTTAGGATCGATGTTATCAGTTTAGTTTTAAATAGTTACGTATTTTTTTAAAGAAAAACGATAAACGGCTGCAAACATAAGATTAAAGACAGTGCACTTATCATTGAGCTAACGCATAATTAAGGTATGAAGATAAAAAATTTTGCAGTTGCTAGGATTTTATGTGAATTGGAAAGAATTACTCGAAAATAGAAACCGCCTATTCTGGCTTGTTCATTCTGCAGGTTGGTTTGGTTTTGCGTTAGTGCATTATTTGGGGTCTTTACTTCATGATTTGCGCGATATATTTGTAGTGATTATTTTTCTAAATGCTTATGCAGGTTGGCTGTTTACTGTTCCGCTACGTTATTTATACCGCCGAGTATGGAATTTTCCACCAGTTAAAATTGCGCTTGTCGTTATTTTTGCTTCTTATTTTACCGGCGTTTTATGGCAAGTTGTTAAAAATATAAACTACTGGGAAATATATAAACACGGTTATAAACCTGATTTTTTATTAATGTATACCCAATCAAGTGTTTGGTCGTTTTATATTATTCTTAGCTGGAGTGTTTTATATTTTGGTACTAAGTACTATCAAATGTTACAAATTGAAAAGCAAAATGTTTTAAAAGCGAACGCGGTTGCTCATCAAGCACAATTAAAAATGCTTCGTTATCAACTGAATCCTCATTTTTTGTTTAACACCCTAAACGCTATTTCTACTTTAATACTGTTAAAGGATAATGTTACTGCTAATGGTATGGTAACAAAACTAAGTGAATTTTTACGTTATTCACTTGATAAAGATCCGATGAAGAAAGTAACGTTGAGCAGTGAAATTCAAGCTTTAGAATTATACCTAGCGATAGAAAAAGTTCGGTTTGAGGAGCGCTTGCAAGTAAACTTTTGTATTAGTGAAAACTGTGAAAAAGCTTTAGTACCAAGCATGATATTACAACCCATTGCTGAAAACGCAATCAAACATGCCATAGCAAAGCAAGAGGAAGGTGGAAGTATAACCATTTCGGTTAATCATTTTGCGAATGATTTGATGATAGAAGTTGCAGACAATGGTCCGGGTGCTGAAATAATTGATGGCAATTTACACAGAGAAAATGGTGTTGGGTTAGTGAATACCCGTGAACGCTTGCATGCCTTGTATCCAAATAATTATTCACTTGTTGTTGCTAATAATACGCCTTCTGGTGTTAAAGTAAGTATTCGTATGCCATTTGAATTATCTTAATGTGCTCAATTTAACTTATTTAATACCAATTGAAATAATGAATTCAATTGGTATTAAGCACACTCGCAGGGTTTAGTTATGACTTTTCGCACTATTATTGTTGATGATGAACCGCTTGCCCGAAAAGGTTTACAGATACGGCTTCAAAACTTTAATGATATTCAAGTAATAGAACAATGCTGTAATGGTAGGGAAGCACTAGAGGCAATACGGGCTTATCAAGTCGATTTAATGTTTCTTGATATTCAAATGCCAGGCCTTAATGGTTTTCAAGTGATTGATGAAATACTAAAGCAGGGATTAAAAATGCCTATGGTGGTCTTTGCCACTGCTTTTGACCAATACGCAATAAAAGCGTTTGAAGTGCATGCGCTTGATTATATTTTAAAACCTGCCGATGAAGAGCGTCTTGCTCAAACCGTCGGTAAAGTTAGACAATACTTTAAATCGAGTACTGATGCAGATCATAAATCTAAACTTATTCATTTAGTAAGTGATGTAACGGGTAATGATTATCAACAAATTTTAACAGAGCTGACTAATAATCAACCAGTTAGTCTTTCTCATTATTCAGATATTCTCGCTATTAAAGACGCAGGTGAAGTTAACAGGGTGCCAGTTAAAGATATTATTTGGATAGATGCTGCTGGAGATTATATGTGCGTTCATACTTGCAATAATTCAAACAGTGCTCAAAAAAGATCTCAAGAAAGCTCTCAAGAAAGCATTCAAAAAAACAGTCAAGAAAGCACTCAAGAAACTACCCATATTTTAAGAAAAACAATGAAGCAGCTTGAAGAACATCTTGATCCTAAATTTTTTATTCGAAATCATCGTTCTACTATTGTTAATAAAAATTATATAGAAAAGTTTTGTAGCCAAGCCAGTGGTGAATACTTGTTGGTATTGAAAAATGGTAAAGCGTTAAAAGTTAGTCGAAGTTACAAAGAAAAAGTTAAGCAAGCAATAAATAGTTAGTTTTTCCCATGGTTTTCTCTCCTAATTTATCTCCCTGTTTACGAAAAGCGTCTATACTCTATGTTATAAAACTATTTGATATAAAAAATTAATAATAAAATTAAGAAGAGTAATAATTATGAATGTTAGCTACATTGCTCATGTGACAGGAAAAGTACAAGGCGTTTATTTTCGAGTATCTAGTCAGCAAAAAGCAATTGATTATGGTTTAAGTGGCTATGCTAAAAATTTGGCTGATGGTGGTGTTGAGGTTTTCCTTTCAGGAAAAGAGGAAAATGTTGAAAAAATGTTAGCTTGGTTAAAACACGGACCTGAACTAGCAGAAGTTACACAAATGCAACAAAAGCAAGTGAATTGGCAAGCGCATAATTTTTTTTCAATTAGCTAATGTTCACTTCAGGTTTTAGTACTTCAGATTACTCTATGAACAGAAAGCGTTGAATGTTTTTTCCGTCTCTAAAAATAGTTTCATTAAACATAGCTAAAGGACGCACCCAAATATCATCAATACTATCAATAGGATGATAGACCACTAAGTACTCTTCTGTTTCACTATGCCTAGCAAGGTGAAGTACTTGATAATAACTACCTTTAAAGTGTTGATACTTTCCTAATTTAATCATTAATCTTCTCTGTAAAATAAAGCCAGCAATATAAGTCAGTAAAACAAAGTCATTAAAACAAAGCCAGTAAACAAAATCAATAAAATAAAGTTGTAAAGCATTGAAACTTTACAACTTTGTAGTTTTTAAATTACTGTTTTGAACTTTATGTTTTTAAAATTACACCGTGTTAAATTCTTAACGCTTTTTCGCCACGAACCATGCCTACACAGCCAGAGCGAGCTGATTCAATTATTTCAGTTTCATTACTTAATGTATTAATAAAGGCATTAAGCTTTTCACTACTACCAGTTAATTCTATTGTATAAACTTGTTTACCAATGTCAATAATTGAGCCTCGAAAAATATCAGCAATCCGTTTCACTTCAGTGCGTGATTTATCACTCATCGCGGCAACTTTAACAAGTAATAACTCCCGCTCAACGTGTTTACGATCAGTTAATTCAGAAATTTTGATCACATCAACCAATTTGTTTACTTGTTTTACAATTTGCTCTAAAACTTTGTCATCACCATAGGTGGCAATAGTAATTCTAGATAAACTATTATCATCAGTAGGAGCAACGGTTAAGCTTTCAATATTATAGGCACGTTGTGAAAAAAGGCCTACTATGCGTGATAGAGCACCCGGTTCATTTTCCAGTAAAATAGCTAAAATATGACGCATTATGCTTTAACTCCTTTTTTTGTTATATTAGCCCGCAGTTCATCAATGTTATTGATTGAATTTGTATTTTTCGAACTTGTGTATTTTGAAAAATGACGCATTAGGCTTTAACTCCCTTAGCAATCCACATATCATCAATACCACCTTGACGAATATGCATAGGGTAAACATGTTCCTTTTCATCAACTAACACGTCAACAAAAACAAGTTTATTTTTTATACTAAACGCTTCTTCTAATTTTGCATCTAGCTCGTCTAGTGTATCAATTTGAATACCCACATGACCGTAAGCCTCTGCGACTTTAGTAAAATTAGGTAACGACTCCATGTAGGAAGAAGAGTGCCTCCCGCCATAAACCATATCCTGCCATTGACGAACCATACCAAGAGAGCGATTATTTAAAGTCACTATCACTACTGGCAAGTTATATTGCTTACAAGTCGATAGTTCTTGAATGTTCATTTGAATTGAACCGTCACCTGTGATGCAAATAACATGCTTGTCTGGAAAGGCAAGTTTAACCCCCATTGCCGCTGGCAGACCAAAGCCCATGGTGCCGGCTCCGCCTGAATTAATCCATTGGCGAGGTTTGGCAAAAGGATAATATTGTGCTGCAAACATTTGATGTTGACCTACGTCTGAAGCAACATAAGCTTCGCCATTTGTGATTCTATACATGGCTTCTACCACACGTTGTGGTTTGATCTTTTCGCCTTCAACCTGTTTATAGCTGATGCTTCTCATGTCACGCCATAAATGAATTTGTTGCCACCAATCTTTTAGCGCTTCTTCATCGGGGCTGTAATTAATTGCGTTAAGTTCATCAAGTAATTGTTGCATTACAATATCAACTAAACCGACTACGGGTATATGTGCATTAATAGTTTTTGATATTGAGGTAGGGTCAATATCTACATGAATTATGATTGCATTAGGGCAAAATTTTTCAACATTGTTGGTAACTCTATCATCAAATCGAGCACCAAGCGCAAGAATAACATCAGCATTAGCCATAGCTTTATTTGCTTCTAAACTACCATGCATACCCAACATGCCAATAAAGTTTTCATGGGTGCCAGATATTCCACCAAGCCCCATTAGTGTATTGGTAATAGGTGCTTTTAATGTTTCAACTAAGGTAGTTAACAGCGCTGATGCCTCAGCTAATACGATACCACCTCCGGAATAAACGACTAACTTCTTTGCTTCACTTATGGCTTTTGCCGCTTTACGAATCTGTTTTGGGTGCCCCTTAATGTTTGGATTATAAGATCGCATTTTAACGTTAGTTTCAATGCTAAAAGGGGCTTTGTTTTGTGGAATAAGTAAGTCTTTAGGTAACTCAACCACGACAGGACCTGGTCTTCCTGTGTTAGCTATGTAAAATGCTTTAGCAATAATATTAGGAATTTCTGCTAAATTTCGACAATTAAAGCTGTGTTTAACAATGGGTCGAGTACAACCAACAATGTCAGTTTCTTGAAAGGCATCGTTACCAATTAATGTTGTTGGTACTTGTCCGGCTAAAACAACCATTGGAATTGAGTCCATATACGCGGTAGCAATACCCGTAACACAATTTGTTGCCCCAGGGCCAGAAGTTGCCAAAACAACGCCTACTTCACCAGTAGCTCGAGTATAGCCGTCGGCCATATGAGTAGCTGCCTGTTCATGGCGTACTAAAATATGTTTAATTTCATCTTGTTGAAAAATCGCATCGTAAAGATCTAAAACTGACCCGCCAGGGTAGCCAAAAATATATTTTACCTTAAGTGCTGATAATGCTTTAACCACCATTTCTGCACCAGTAAAAAGTTCTGTTGTCATATTGATACCTATTAATGTTAATGATTAATATAAAAAATAAAAAAACCCTCGGTCTAAAGTAGAGCGAGGGTTTGGTTATTTATTTGCTTACCTATTTTACGTAAAAGCTAACTTTTCAAACAACCTAATCCTCGCAGTGAATTGACTATCACTACGACCATGAGCACGACGTTGTTGTTACTTTTAATAATTAAATACATAGCTTATATAAATCTAAGTTTTGTGTAAAAAGATAATACTTGGTTCTATTTTTAAAGGGTTTAACAATAACTGTCAACCTTTAAATAGATAATAAATAAAATTTATTATCTATTTAATTAAGATGGCTTGCTTTGATTCATGATACAAGTGGGTAAATACTATTAATTATTTGCTTTTGCTATTTTAGCTTTTTATTTCATTATGACTTATAATTAATGTAGTGCATTTAGTGGTAACATCATTTTAGCATTTACGTTAAGCTTTGAATAAATAAGCAAAAGGATAGAAAATATGAACAATATAAAAAAAATATTAGTTACCGCATTAGTCATAGTTGTTGCAAGCTGTTCAAGTGCGCATAAAGCAAAATTTAATTTTGATAGAAACAATGACATTGATACAACAAATTATAAAACTTTTGCTTGGTTAACATCAGCTAAAATAATGGCACGAGCAGAAGATTTTAACCCTGTAATGAAGGTTCGAGTTGATGAAGAAATAGAGCAAGCATTCATATCAAAAGGTTATAAGTTAGTAGCTAATGCTGAGAATGCAGATTTTTCGATTTCTTATACGGTAGGTAATAGAGATAAAATTAAAGTAAGCAGTTACCCTTCAACCTATAATTCAAGCTTTGGCTGGGGGCTAGGTTATTATGGTGGTTATTATGGTGGTTTGTATGGAGGAAATCTGGGAACAGAAAATCGTGTGCGCCAATATACAGAAGGTAAATTAGCCATTGATGTTTATGATGCTAAAACCCACCAGCCAGTATGGCACGGTTGGGCGACTAAACACATTATGTCGGATGACAAAGAAGTGCCATCGTCTATGATTAAAGATGTAGTAAATGAAGTGGTTGCACAATTTAACTAATATAATTCATAACTACTCAGCGAAATTAAAAATAAAAAAGCGACTTTGGTCGCTTTTTTATTGATTTATAATGCATTTTTTAATTTCTGCATTACACTTAAATGTAACACTTTTAATTGAGATAGAAAAACCAATCAAATGAATGACTTTATTTTTAAGGAAGAACCAGCAGAAAGTGAAGACTTAACTGCTGCCAAGTCGGCTAAAAAATGGCGTATTTTGGTGGTTGATGATGATGATTCTGTTCATCAAGTGACTAAATTAGTTTTAGCTGATGCTGAAATTGAAAATCGTCAGTTAGAAATTATTTCAGTATATTCTATGGAAGAAGCTAAGGAAAAACTGCTAAAAGATAATGATTTTTGCATGGCTTTTGTTGATGTAGTTATGGAAACTGATCATGCAGGTTTGGAGTTAGTTCGATGGATAAGAGAGGATCTGAAGAACCAATCTATACGCTTAGTACTTAGAACTGGGCAAGCAGGCTCAGCGCCAGAAGCAAGAGTCATTAAAGATTATGATATAAATGACTATAAAGAAAAAACAGATTTTACCGCTAATAAAATGATCACCACTGTGTACGCTAGTATTCGTGCGTATCGTGATCTAACGACAATTCAACGTAGTTTAGATGCGTTTAAAAAGTTAATTGAGGCTACCCATGACTTGTTAAAAAAAGATCAACTTAAATCTTTTGGATCAGCTGCATTAGCTCATTTATTAGCGTTAATGAATGTTGAAAGCTCTGCTTTATATATAGCTCGCACTCAAATTGATTTTGATCTACATTCCTCTAGCTTAATTCTTGCCTGTACCGGTAAATATGTCTGTGAGTCAGATTCATTAGAATCTTCAGATATCCCTGATGATATTAAAGAAAAAATTAAGCAGGTATTTATAAGTAAAAAGCATTACAGTAATGAACACTGTTTTGTTGGGTATTATCAGTCATCTGTAAATTCAGCTTCTGTACTGTATATTGAATTTGAAAATGATAACGAACACTTTAAAGTAAGTTTGGCTACATTATTTGCTACCAATGTTGCGCTAATTTTAGAGAGCTTAACTAAGCAAAAAGAAATAGAAAAAACACAAAAAGAGCTACTCTTCATTGTTAGTGAAGCCATAGAGGCACGTAGCAAAGAAGCAGGGTGTCATGTAAAGCGTGTTGCTTTGTTATGTGAATTGTTAGCAATAAAGCTAGGTTTGGAAGAACCTTTTATTGAGGCGCTTCGTTTAGCGGCACCACTACATGATTTAGGAAAAGTCGCGATACCAGAGTATATTTTGCATAAACCCGGTAAACTCATGAATGATGAATGGAAAATCATGCAAACCCATACTCAAATTGGACGTGATATTTTGCAACAATCGAGTGTTAGTGTGTCAAAACTTGCAGCAAGATTGGCTCATTATCATCATGAAAATTGGGATGGTTCAGGTTATCCTGAAGGTTTAAAGGGAGAAGATATTCCCATTGAAGCAAGAATTATGGCAGTTGTTGATGTGTTTGATGCATTAGGCTCTAAACGATGTTATAAAGAGCCTTGGTCAAATGATCAAATTAAAGACTTTATTATTTTAGAAAAAAACAAGAAGTTTGATGCCGCTTTGATTGATATAATTGTTGATAACTTTGATGAATTTATTGCAATTAGAGCACAATTTCCTGATAGTTAGTTATAGGGTGGGAGTTATTCCCAAGTAATCTCATGTTTCATCATAAAAAAGGTAGCTTTAGCGCATGGATGCTAAGGCTTAGAAAAATTATACGTTGGCCGCTGATGACTTCAAGAGAGCCTGAAACGTGTGCTCAGCATTCATTTGAAGTTGCGTTAATTAGTCATCAAATTGCCTTAATTGGTAAGATAAAGTTTAATCGAACTTATGACCCCGCAGCGATAGCTTTAGCGGCTCTTTATCATGAAGCATCCGAATCTGGCGGTGTTGGCGATATTCCCAGTCCATTAAAATACTATAATCCTGAACTAACTAAACAAATAAAGAAAATAGAACGTGAAGTAGAGCGTTCTATGGTGTATGAAGGGTTGCCTGAATATTTGCATGAAGCTATGGCACCTTTAGTTATTCAATCTAAAGTAGATAAGCAAACTAAAGCTATTGTTAAAGCAGCAGATGATTTAGCGGCATATCATTACAGCTTATCAGAAGTAAATGTTGGCAATAGAGAGTTTATTGATGCGGCTAAACTATTACAAAACCGAGTAAGTGAGCATTGTGACAAGTGGCCAGAAGTCACTGAATATTTTCAATCTCAATTTCCCGCTTGTATGCAAACACTGGACGAGCTTTCTCGCCCAGATTAGTTTTTTATATTAGTTACTTATATTAGTTTAATAGGTAACCATTCTAAGACAAGCGTGATAATTATTTAGTATACATCACGCTTTACTACTTTATTTATGTTTGCTTATAAGTCAAAAAGAAGTTTTTAAGTTTCTCTAATGCGGGTATCAACTCATCTACATGAGGCAAAAATACTAACCTAAAGTAGTTTTGTGCTTTAATATTAAAAGCACTGCCATGAACAAGTAATATTTTTTCTTGCTTAAGTAAGTCTAATATCATTTTTTCATCATTGGTGATGTTGAATTTTTCTGCGTCTACTTTCACAAATAAATAGAGCGCTCCCATAGCGGGATGACATGATAAGCCGTCTATGTCATTAATCATTTTAGCCGCAACGTTACGTTGTTTTAATAAACGTCCATCACCGGTAATTAATTCATTAATGCTTTGATAACCACCTAATGCGGTTTGAATTGCATGTTGACTAGGTACGTTAGAACACATGCGCATTGAGGCGAGAATAGTTAATCCTTCCAAATAATCTTCAGCGTGAATTTTGGGACCAGAGAAAACCATCCAGCCTGCTCTAAAGCCTGCAATTCGATAGTTTTTAGACAAACCACCCATGGTAATAATAAATACATCTTGAGTAAGCGATGCTGTTGGAATATGTTTAGCCCCATCGTATAAAATTTTGTCATAAATCTCATCACTGAAAATAATTAAACTATGCTTTCTGGCTAGTTCAATTATACCTTGAAGAATTTCTTCGGGGTAAACAGCACCTGTTGGGTTATTAGGATTAATTAAAACAATCGCTTTAGTTTTGTCGGTGATTTTACTTTCCATATCTTTAAGATCAGGATACCAAGAGTTTTCATCATCACAAATATAATGAACAGGATTTCCACCTGAAAGTGATACTGCAGCTGTCCATAGAGGATAATCAGGAGCAGGAATTAGTACCTCGTCGCCATTATTTAACAAACCTTGCATCGCCATAACAATAAGTTCGCTAACACCGTTGCCAATGAAAATATCATCAACACTTACCTCTTTAATTCCCTGCTGTTGAAAATATTGCATTACGGCAACGCGGGCAGAGTAAATGCCCTGAGATTCACTATAACCTTGAGAGTTAGGTAAGTTGTGTATCACGTCTTTCAATATATCGTCGGGCGCTTCAAAACCGAAAGGGGCAGGATTACCTATATTAAGTTTAAGAACTTTATGGCCTTCATCTTCTAAACGACGTGCCTCGGCTGCTATTTGTCCTCTAATTTCATAACAAACGTTGTTTAATTTAGATGACTTTATAATAGCTTTCATGATGAATGTACTTCTTTATGTATGAGATTAGGGTGATTGTTCATTGTTGCTAATAATACAGCGTATTGAAATAGCTAAGATTCAGTTTTTAATGATAAATTGTAAATTTTTTTAATAAAACAGCATAACAGCATTATTATATTAATATGGAGAATTAACAATTAGACAGCAAAAAGGGACTAAAGCCCCTTTTTGTGTTTTTCATTCGGACAATCAATGCAAATAAAAAATGAGAACCAAATGACTTTCTAATTAAAAAGTGACATCACTTCATCAATTGCAAGCAGCGATTTTTCACCTGTAATACGATTTTTAACTTCAACTTGCTGATCGTCTAAATTACGTTCACCAATAATCAATAAGAATGGTGTGCCCATTAACTCGTGATCAGCGAACATAACACCAGGACGTTCTTTTCTATCGTCAAATAAAACGTCAATACCTGCGTTAGTTAACTTTTCGTATAAGGCTTCTGCTGTTTCTTTTACACGTGCAGATTTAGCCATATTCATAGGAACAATAGCAACTTGGAATGGGGCTATCGCTGTTGGCCATTTGATTCCGTATTGATCATGATTTTGTTCAATTGCAGCAGCAACAATGCGAGAAACACCAATACCATAACAGCCCATGGTTAAGGTTTGATTTTTACCACCTTCGTTTAATACAGCACACTTCATCGCTTGGGCGTACTTAGTACCTAATTGGAATATATGACCAACCTCAATACCGCGCTTTATAACTATATTACCTTGGCCACAAGGGCTTGGATCACCTTCAACAACGTTCCGTAAGTCGGCAACTTCGACAATTGCACAGTCTCTTTGCCAGTTTACACCCGTTAAATGCTGATCATCTTCATTAGCACCACAAACAAAATCACTTAATTGGGCGGCACTTCTATCAACAATGACCTCAATTGTTAAACCAACAGGGCCTATAGAGCCTGCGTTACAATTTACAGCTGTTAATATTTGTTCATCGGTAGCAAAAGTTAAGGGTGATGAAATTTGTGGTAAATGATCCACTTTTATTTCATTAAGTTGATGATCGCCTCGAAGTACAAGTGCAACTATAGGTGTTTCACCTTGCTCATTTTCAATGCCACAAACAAGTAACGTTTTAACTGTTTTTTTAATATCAATATTTAAAAAATTAGTCAGTTCATCAATAGTTTTAACATTTGGTGTGGAAATTTTAACTAGCGCTTGGCTTGGCTCAGCACGCTCTTGTGTTGGTGCTAAAGCTTCGGCTTTTTCAACATTGGCAGCAAAATCACTAACATCACTAAACGCAATGTCATCTTCGCCTGAATCAGCTAATACATGAAACTCATGGCTAGCATCACCACCGATAGAGCCGGTGTCAGCCAATACTGGGCGGTAATTTAAGCCTAAACGATCAAATATACGGCAATAAGCATCGAACATAGTTTGATAGGTTTTTTCTAAACATGCTTGCTCTAAATGAAAAGAATAGGCATCTTTCATTAAAAATTCACGGGCACGCATTATGCCGAAACGGGGACGAATTTCATCTCGAAATTTAGATTGAATTTGAAATAATGATAACGGTAATTGTTTATAGCTATTAAGCTCGTTTGCAACCAGTTTTGTGATCACTTCTTCATGTGTTGGGCCTAAAACGAAAGGGCGCTTATGGCGATCATTTAATCGCAATAATTCTGGGCCATAATCATCCCAACGACCAGACTCTTGCCATAAATCAGCAGGTTGAACCATTGGCATTAATATTTCATTAGCGCCAGCTCGTTGCATTTCTTCTCTAACAATGTTTTCAACTTTCTTTAATACACGTAACCCTGTTGGTAACCATGTATATAAGCCTGATGCAAGATTTCGCACAAGTCCTGCACGTAGCATTAATTGATGACTAATCACTTCTGCACTAGCAGGGGTTTCTTTTAAGGTAGACAGTAAGTATTGACTGGTACGCATGACTAAATATTTCCGAAAAACTCATGCAAACGAAATGGTACTTAAGCTACATGAAGACAAATAAAATTTGCGCTATTCTAGCAGGGTGATTAGCGTTGAAACAGAAATAAATTATAATTTATTTCTAAATGTTGACATGCCTTTTAGTATGAGTAATTTGGCGATGAAGTTTGTATCATTTTTATTCATTACTGCGCTGATTGTCTCAGATCTTATTTATTGCTACAGTCGGTGTTTAATTCTTTATTAAATTGAGAGTGTCAGTTGTTAGACTTCGCGTTACTTAGCCTTTTTATTCCTACTTTTTTTATTGTTTAGATTACGCCTGGCATGTGCATGACATTAGCCATGTCAATTGGTATCCGAAATACGTTATGGATGATGTGGGGAGAGTTAATAGGTGTAGCCGTTGTTGCTATTGCATCAGTCATTGGTGTTTCAACCATCATGTTACAGTTTCCAAAAATGTTTGTTTTACTAAAGCTGATTGGCGCAAGTTACCTGTTTTTTGTCGGTATAAATATGTGGCGTTTAAAGGGTAAGTTAGTCAGGGTGGGATCACGCATTTTTGATAAATAACACGATATAATGAAAATATTTTGAACTTAATTGATGTTGAACGATCAGATCAGTATCAAAAATTCAACGTTGATAAATTATGAAGTCATTATTTCAAGATATTGAAAGTATTGAAGATCACAGAGTAGACGCTAATAAATATTATGAATTAGCCGATATTATTTTCTTAACAATAGCAGCAGTGCTTTGTGGGGCAAAGGGCTGGAAAGCGATTAAAATATTTGGGGAAGCTCAACTTGATTGGTTAAGAGAATACCGAGATTTTAGTAAAGGTATTCCTACAAGACATTCTATTGGGCGTATTATTAGAGGGATCAAGGCTGAAAGCCTCGTTTCAAGCTTTATTAATTTTTCAAATGCAGTGCGAGACAAAGAAGGTGAAGAACATATAAGCTTTGATGGTAAAGTCGTTTGTGGCTCTAAGCATAATCTCGCCCTGTAGCTGACTACAGAAAGGGTAAGTCATCTCAGGAAGTTTTTGGGGTTGTTAAATCAAACTATCCCTTTAAATTTTCTAAAGGCAATAAAAAATTAAACTCGGCCTTACTCACAACCTCAGGTGGTGTCTTTCGTGACTTAAGCCAATACACAGAGTCTTTGAAATTAGGAAGTGAGGCCAACGCATTAACTCCCTCTGATTTTCGCCCATGTACTTTGATTGGCGCATCTAATATATTACTTGGTAACGTTAGTGAAGGTTACGAGTGGTATCAAAAAGCGATAGAGCGTGGTTTTAAACCTAATAGCTACGATAACGAGCTTAGTTCAGTGTATATGCGATGTAGTAAGCAGATTAAAAAAGAGCTTAAGATTGACTTGTTAGGGAAGGGGTATAGTTATTCTTGGTTGAAGGGCTAAATGTAAGAGTCTATACCTGAAAAACAGCCAGAAAGTATCCTATAAATATCCTAAAACTAACTTTATTTATCCCTAAAATAAATGTAACCTATTGATACCTATAAAGTTGATGTTTTGGCCTAAATAACACAGTTGTATGTACGGACTAGTTCGTTAAGTGTTTGATTATAATAAAGGAATTGATTTTGAAAGACTTAAGTAACGTTAAATCTGTATTATTTGTCTGTATGGGTAATATCTGTCGTTCACCCACTGCTGAAGCTGTGTTTAGACACAAAGCACAAAAGCAGGGCTTATCGTTAAAAATTGATTCAGCAGGTACGGTTGGTGCACATGCAAGAGAAAAGCCTGATCACAGAGCTCAAAAAGTAGGTTCTGAACGGGATTATTCTTTCGACGGTATTAAAGCGCGAAAAGTAACGGTACAAGATTTTGACGATTTCGATCTTATTTTAGCGATGGATAATGCTAATCTTGATGACTTACAGAAAATTGCACCTGAACATCTACAGCATAAAGCAAAGCTTTTTTTAGATTTTGCGATGAACCATGAAGAAACAGAAGTGCCCGACCCTTATTATGGTGGTGCTAATGGTTTTCGTTTTGTTTTAGACTTAGTTGAGGATGCAAGTGATGGATTGTTAGCACAACTAAAATAATATTAGTTTACTAAATAATCTTATGTAGTTTGGGTTTTAGTCTGATATCCAATATCTGATAAAGATAAAGATAAAGATAAAGATCAAGATAAAGATAAAGATAAAGATAAAGGGGCAATAAATTACCCCTTCAAAAAATCACTTCCATTACTGATTAAAATACATAGGCACGAAGCCTAAGGTCTTTGTTTAACTGCATCAGCCAACACAGTTAATATTTTGTCACTAACGTCTAAGTCAACACAAGCATCAGTAATACTTTTTCCATAAATCAGAGGAGTGTCTGCTTTTACTGCTTGATTTCCTGCTTCAATAAAGCTCTCGATCATAACACCAAACACACTGTCATCACCCTGATTAATTTGCGCAGCAAGTGAGCGAGCTACATCAATTTGCTTGTTATGGTCTTTGTAACTATTGCCGTGGCTACAATCAATCATAATACTTGTTTTAAGTTGAGCTTTTGCTAATTTTTCACAGGTATCTTTAATATCTTCTGGGTGATAATTAGGCACTTTTCCACCACGTAAAATTACATGCGCAAAGGGGTTTCCATGGGTACGATAAATACACATTTGCCCACTTTTATCAGGAGAATATAATACATGGGGTACGCTTGCAGCCTTAATGGCATCAAGTGCTATTTTTACATTACCATCGGTACCATTTTTAAAACCAACAGGGCAGGAAAGGGCAGACGCTAACTCTCTGTGCACTTGGCTTTCAGTAGTACGAGCGCCAATAGCGCCCCAACTGATTAAATCAGAAATATACTGACCGGTAACCATATCTAAAAATTCAGTTCCAGCTGGTAAACCCATGGCATTAATATCGACTAATAGCTGCCTAGCAAGGTTTAGGCCTTTGGCAACATGAAATGATTTATCTAAATCAGGATCGCTAATTAATCCTTTCCAACCTACCGTGGTGCGTGGTTTTTCAAAATAAACGCGCATAACAATTAATAGCTCATTGCTATACTTATCACGTAATTTCTTTAAACGTTGTGCATAATCAATAGCAGCCTTGGTGTCGTGAATAGAGCAAGGGCCAATAATGACTAACAAGCGTTTATCTTCACCGCTTATGATCGCTTCAATCTCTTGTCGACTTTGCATAATAAAGTCAGCAGTTTCTTTATTAAGTGGTATTTGCTCTGCTAATTGCGCTGGAGACACTAAGTTTTCAATTAAACTTGTGCGTAGTTCATCTGTTTTAATTGTCATGGAATTTGCTTTCTTTTATTGGCTACGCTTTATTAAAGAGAATAAGCGCACGCATAAACTAAATTATGGGCGCTAACATAGCGAAATTAAGTGATAATGTGAACTATTTTAACAATATAACGACTTAAAAAGTGATATAGATTTTTGTTTTTTTCCTTAATTAGTATTTATATCTTTGCAGTCCTGTTTCATTAAGAATTTTGGCTGAAATTTCTTCCACTGAAAATTTTGTGGTATTAATAAAGGGAATATTCTCTTTTTTATAGAGTTTTTCTACTTCACGTACTTCCATTTTGCATTGTCTAGCCGATGCGTATTTAGAATTTGACATTCTACCTTCACGAATATCGATTAATCGTTGAGCGTCAATGGTTAAACCAAAAAGTTTCTTTTTATGCGGTTTTAAAAAATCCGGCAGTTTAAGTTCATCCATATCGTCGTCGGTAAAAGGGTAATTAGCGGCTTTAATGCCATATTGCAAAGCTAAATACAGTGAACTGGGTGTTTTGCCTGAACGTGACACGCCAACTAAAATAACATCAGCATCTTCATAATTGGTTACCACTGAACCATCGTCATTGGCTAGTGCATAGTTAACGGCCTCTATTCGATAATCGTAACTGTTTTCATGAATACTATGCGTTCTATGGGCTTTAGGCTTAGCTTTCATGTTTAACTTTTTTTCTAAAGGTTCAACAAAATGCTCTAAAAAGTTAAAAATAACACCATCGCAACTATCAATTATTTCTCGAATATCATTATTAACAAAGGTATGAAAAACTAAAGCAGGCTCTTTAGAGCGGGCACTGGCTTTATTTATTTTCTCTTTCGCATCAAGTGCCTTTTCAATCGTTTCAACAAAGGAGATGGTTTGATGTTCAAACTCTGTTGGAAATAATGAAAGTAATGCATGACCGAAAACCTCAGAAGTGATGGCTGTACCGTCAGAAATATAAAAAGCAGTGCGCATTAAGAGTCCTTATAAAAGAGTTGTAAAAGTAATAGTGAAAACTTCTAAATTAACTATCATTTTAACGTTTAGTTTCAATAGTTGGCAGTGTAGAATGATCCAAACTATAAATATAGTGTGAATTTTTAAATAGCTTTTTATCTTTTCGTCAAATCAGTGGAGAATTGTTGTGCAAGAAAATGTACTTTGGTATGAAAACTTGGGAATGGGTGATGTTGACCGCGTTGGCGGCAAAAATGCGTCACTTGGTGAAATGATTTCAAATTTGGCGAATGTTGGTGTTCAGGTACCTACAGGCTTTGCGACTACATCTTTTGCTTTTAATGAATTCTTAGAGCAAAGCGGTATAAATGAAAAAATATATAAATTGCTTGATACTCTTGATGTTGATGACGTTAAAGAGCTCGCAAAATGCGGGCAAATAATTCGTCAATGGATTATCGACACGCCTTTCTTAGCACAAATGCAGCAAGACATAGAGCTGGCTTATAACAAATTAGTAGGTGACCTTCCTGTAGGTAAAAAGTCTGATGATGCTTCTTTTGCTGTACGTTCATCTGCCACTGCTGAAGATATGCCCGATGCCTCTTTTGCCGGGCAACAAGAAACTTTTCTTAATGTGCGTGGCTTAGATGCGGTGATGGTTGCTATCAAGCATGTTTTCGCTTCACTTTTTAATGATCGTGCAATTTCATATCGTGTACATCAAGGTTACGATCACCGCGGGGTAGCATTATCTGCTGGTATTCAGCGCATGGTGCGTAGTGATATTTCAGCTTCAGGTGTCATGTTTACTATTGATACAGAATCAGGCTTTGAGGATGTTGTATTTATTACCTCTAGTTTTGGGTTAGGTGAAATGGTGGTGCAAGGCGCGGTTAACCCTGATGAATTTTACGTGCACAAACCAACGTTAGCGAAAGGTAAGCCCGCTGTTATCCGTCGTAATATTGGTAGTAAAGCTATTAAAATGGTTTATAGCGCTGTTCCTTTAGAAAACCAAGAACATGGCAAACAGGTTGAAATTGTTGATATTGACGAGCAAGACTCTAACCGCTTTTCATTAACCGACGATGAAGTTCAAGAGTTAGCTAAACAAGCCGTGATTATTGAAAAACATTATGGTCGCGCAATGGATATTGAATGGGCAAAAGATGGTTTAGACAATAAACTATATATTGTTCAAGCACGTCCTGAAACGGTGAAAAGCCGTGAAAATGCTAATGTAATGGAACAATTCCAATTACAAACCAGTGCTAATGTTATTTGTGAAGGTCGCTCTATTGGTCATAAAATTGGTAGTGGTGAAGCAAAAATTTTAGCCTCTATTGATGAAATGGACAAAATTTTACCCGGCGATGTACTTGTTACTGATATGACCGACCCTGATTGGGAACCCATTATGAAACGTGCTTCTGCCATTGTCACTAATCGTGGTGGTAGAACATGTCATGCCGCCATTATTGCCCGTGAAATGGGAATTCCTGCGGTAGTGGGTTGTGGTAATGCAACAAAATTGATTGCTATGGGTGATAACGTTACTGTTTCTTGCGCTGAAGGTGATACGGGTTTTATTTATCAAGGCAAACTTGATTATACCGTTACTACCTCGATAATTGATGCTATGCCAGAATTACCGCTTAAAATAATGATGAATGTGGGTAACCCTGACCGTGCCTTTGCTTTTGCAAAATTACCGCATGCGGGTATTGGTTTAGCGCGTTTAGAGTTTATTATCAATAAAATGATTGGTATTCACCCTAAAGCGTTACTGAACTTTGATAAACAATCGGCAGATTTACAAGATGAAATTAACGATATAATCGCAGGTTACGAAAGTCCCGTTGAGTTTTATATCGCAAAATTAACGGAAGGTATTTCAACGTTAGCCGCGGCTTATTCTCCTGAAAAAGTTATTGTGCGTATGTCTGATTTTAAATCAAACGAATATGCAAATTTAGTTGGTGGTGAAGAATACGAGCCAGAGGAAGAAAATCCTATGATTGGCTACCGTGGTGCAGCTCGCTATATATCAAAAGATTTCCGTGATTGTTTCGCCCTTGAATGTGAAGCGATAAAACGTGTTCGAAATGACATGGATTTAACCAACGTTGAAGTGATGATCCCATTTGTTCGCACAGTAGAAGAAGCGGCACAGGTTATTGATATTTTAGCAGAACAGGGTTTGAAACGTGGTGAAAACGGTTTACGTATTATTATGATGTGTGAATTACCTTCTAACGCTTTGCTTGCGGATCAATTTCTGGATTATTTTGACGGTTTCTCAATTGGGTCAAATGATTTAACTCAGTTAACACTTGGTCTAGACAGAGATTCAGGTTTAGTTGCACATTTATTTGACGAGCGTAATCCTGCCATTAAAGCGTTATTATCAATGGCCATTAGCGCATGCAAAAAACGTGGTAAGTACGTAGGTATCTGCGGTCAAGGACCTTCAGATCATGAAGACTTTGCGGCATGGTTAGTGGAGCAGGGCATTGATAGTGTTTCACTTAATCCTGATACGGTATTACCAACGTGGTTATACCTAGCAGAAAAACTGGCAGAAAAACCAGCTTAAAAGCTAGATGAAAAGTAATAAGCGGTATTAAGTTAATAGCTAACTTAATAGCTAACTTAAACGCTTTAATAAAAAAAGTGAGTCTAATAATTTAATTTGGCTCACTTTTTTGTTTCTGTTATCTAATATAAATTTTATATGTTATTGATTAGTGTGAAATAACACCTATACTCATTAATAAAATAAAATAAAATAAAATAAAATAAAATAAAAGGAAAGTGCGAAATGGAATATGTAACACCTTTACAGCATCTTCAAAATAATGTCATTCGTCATCCCAATAAAATTTTTCTTCATCAACCTATCAATCGACAATGGCAAGAATATAGTTGGGCAGACGTTGAACATCAAGCTCGTTGCATTGCTAATGGTCTTAAAAGCCAAGGTTTTGAGATAGGGGATAGAATTGGTATTCTCTCTAAAAATTGCGCACATTGGATTATTGCTGATTTAGCCATCATGATGGCAGGCATGATCAGTGTGCCAATTTATACCACCGCCGATCGTAATAATATTAGTTATATAGTTAAACATACTGACTTGAAAGCTATTTTTGTCGGCAAACTGGATGTTATCGATGAAGCAAAAATGGCTATTGGAAATAAACTATTGAGTATTGCCTTTCCTTATCCAACTATACCGACAACAGCACAATTTAGTGACTGGTTAACAGCGTATTCGCCTTTGGATACTGTTCACCAGAGTGCTATAGATGATATAGCAACAATTGTTTACACCTCAGGTTCAACCAGCCGACCAAAAGGCGTGGTGTTAAGCTACAAAAATATGGTATCGGTAGCACAAAGCTTAGTCAAGCTTTTCAATGTGCCTAATAGTTTTCGTGCGATATCTTATTTGCCGTTAGCACACATCGTAGAGCGTAGTAATGAATATGTTGCTCTTCATGCTGGCTTTGAAATGTTTTTTGTTGAATCGCTCGATACTTTTATTGATGATTTGCAATACGCACAACCTAAAGGTTTTATTTCTGTGCCGCGCTTATGGGCTATTTTTCAGGGCAATGTACTCAATAAAATATCACAGCAGAAACTTTCGTTCTTATTAACCCTCCCTTTTTTGGGACCTTTGCTTGCCAAAAAAATTCGTAAGGCTTTAGGGTTGCATAATTCACAATGGTTTTTATCGGGTACAGCCCCTATTGCTCAGTCTTTACTTAATTGGTATGAAAAGTTAGGCATTCTCATAAGTGAAGGCTGGGGAATGACCGAGACCTCGGGTGCTGCTTGCCTAAATTATCCTTGGTCTAAACTAAACACCGGCACTATTGGAACGCCTTTACCGTGTGTTGAAATGACATTGTCCGCAGAAGGTGAAATTCTGATCCGTGGTGATGCGGTATTTAACGAATACTACTTAGAGCCGCAATCCTCCGAAGCATCTTTTGTTAATGGTTGGTTTCACACGGGGGATTGTGCCCAGATAAATGAGCGAGGTGAATACATTATTATTGGTCGTATTAAAGACAAATTTAAAACGAGCAAAGGTAAATATGTTGCGCCAGTTCCCATTGAAAGTTTACTGTGTACTAACCTTGATATTGAACAAGTCTGTGTGATGGGCTCGGGTATGAAGCAACCAATAGCATTAATTGTATTATCGGCAATGGTTAACAAACGAGATATTGAGGTTGTTAATCGCTTAAAAAGCACGCTGACAGAAGTGAATTTAGGACTTGAAAGTCATCAAAAGCTCGATTATTTACTTATTTGTACAGAAGCTTGGAGTGTAGAAAATAATTTATTGACGCCGAGCATGAAAATCAAGAGAAATGTTATTGAAGCAAAATACAATGTACTTACCACTAAAGAGCTTTCAATTAGTGTGATGTATGAAGAAGATGTGCTCTAACTATTCCAGCCTAATCCAATATTTTAACACCTCGGTGAGGTGAGTAAATTCACCTCACCGAGGTGAAATACTTTTCTATAAAATTATTTTAAATTAAGGTATTAAATTAGCGAGTACAACCATTATTCTAAACCTTCAATTATTCCATTTTTAGCTAAGTTAATATGATTAGCGGCAGGTATTTTAGGTAAACCAGGCATTCTCATTATATCGCCAGTTAACACCACTAAAAATCCGGCACCGGCATTAATTTGTATAGAACTAACGGTTGCTTCGAAGTTTCTAGGTCTGCCATGTAAGGTTGGATCATCAGAAAGTGAACTTGGCGCTTTTGCGATACAAATAGGTAAGTGAGTTAATCCTAATAGCTCAACCTGTTTTAGATCTTTTTCCGCTTGCTTAGAAAAAGCGACATCGGTTGCACCATACATCGCACGGCTAACTTTACGCACCTTATCAACCACAGAGATGTCTAATTCATATAACGGCTCAAAGGGTTTGCTTTTATCTAGTGATGCCATCACGGCTTTTGCTAACGCTATGGCGCCTTTACCACCATCAGCATGATGGGTTGTTTCTGCAAAGGAAACACCATGCTCAACACAGCGCGCTTTTATCAACGCTATTTCTACATCGGTATCGGTTACAAAACGGTTTAAGGCAACCACAGGGTGCTTATTAAATAACTGCACACTTTCAATGTGTTTATCTAAATTCTCTAGGCCTTTAGCAACAGCGCTTAAGTCTTCGGTTTCTAAGTTTTTATCATCTTTGCCGCCATGCATTTTTAGGGCGCGAACGGTTGTTACTAAGACGACAGCATCGGGATCTAGCTGTGCAATTCTACATTTTATATCAAAGAATTTTTCTGCGCCTAAATCAAAACCAAAACCAGCTTCTGTGATTGCCCAATCACTATGATGCATTGCCATTCGCGTTGCAATAACACTGTTACAACCATGCGCAATATTAGCAAAAGGACCGCCATGAACAAAGGCAGGTGTGCCTTCAAAGCTTTGTACTAAGTTTGGCTGCATTGCATCGCGCAGCAATGCCATCATAGCACCAGTCACCTCTAATTCACGCGCGTAAACAGGTTTACTGTCATAAGTGTAGCCAATTAACGTGCGGTCTAACCTTGTTTTTAAGTCAGCATAATCATTCGCTAAGCATAACATTGCCATAACTTCAGAAGCTGCCGTTATGTCAAAGCCACCCTCGCGAGGGATACCTTGCATTTTACCGCCAAGACCGAGCACTATTTTTCGTAAACTTCGATCATTCATATCCATAACCCGGCGCCAAACAAGCTGACGAGGATCAATGTTAAGAACATTATCATGATAAATATGATTATCGATTGCTGCGGAAAGTAAGTTATTGGCGCTAGTAATCGCATGAAAATCGCCAGTAAAATGTAAGTTAATTTTATCACTGGGCATTATTTGGCTATAACCGCCACCTGTGGCTCCGCCTTTCATTCCTAAACAAGGACCAAGCGATGGCTCGCGTAGTGCTAAACAGACAGATTCATTTAATTGAGTGAATGCTTGCCCTAAGCCAATAGTAGTGGTGGTTTTACCTTCGCCGGAAGGTGTTGGTGTGGTGGCGGATACTAAAATCAGCTTACCTTTTTTAGTTGAATGAGTATTTAAGGCATCAAGTGATATTTTCGCGATATCCCTACCATAAGGTAGAACATGATCTGGCTGTATATTGAGTTGGTCGCTAATTTCACTAATAGGGCGAGGGGTGAATTGTTGTGCAATTTCCACATCAGAAACCATGATAAATCCTTGTTTGAAATTTTTATTTTTGTTTATACTTGAATTAATACCAAGTAACTTAGCAACTAACACTTAATTTGCAACAAAAGCCTTACAAATATCTCAGAAGTAAAAAATTAGCTTTGTACTTTGTGCTTTCCACTTTAATTTTAAGGCGTTAGACTTTAGCTATTATGAAATAAATATTTGGACAGTCATGACCGATTTTGCTGCTATACAACAAGCAACAAAACGCGTTGATAAAGTAATTTATTCTCGTCAGCACAAGCCTAATAGAGCGCTTGTACATGATAGCGTGATTACTGAGCAACCTTTAGAGATTAATCTGCATTGGCATAGTGAACATCAAGGGCTTGAGTCTAAAGTGTTTGCTATTACGATGCGCACTTTAGGTTATGATAAGTTTTTGATCCTTGGCTTATTATTTAGTGAAGGTGTAATAAAGAATTTTTCTGATGTTAAAAGCATTTCTCCAGACAATGCAGATCAAGAGATGCGAAACAATAGTTGGCACGTGTACTTAGCTAACGGAAAACAACCTAAATTAACCTCTATTGAACGCTTCCAAACAACGTATTCAAGTTGTGGTTTGTGTGGCGCAACCTCATTAAAAGCACTAGAGTTAAAAGATCCACCTAATTTATTAAGCTTAACGACACAGTCACAGTTTAATGCCGAGGATATCTACACACTGGCCAATAAAATGCGAGCACAACAACAATTATTTAACGTGACTGGTGGTGTACATGGCGCGGCACTTTTTAATCAACAAGCACAGTTATTAAGTGTTTTTGAAGATATAGGCCGACATAATGCGGTAGACAAACTCGTTGGTCAGCGTGTTTTTGAGCAAGCATCACTGCACGTTGAACAGTTGTTGGTTATGGTGGTGAGTGGTCGAGTCAGTTTTGAAATTGTACAAAAAGCGGTGATGGCAGGTATTAGTATTTTGGTTGCTGTTGGAGCGCCATCAGATTTAGCAATAAAAGCAGCACAGCGATTTGAATTAACACTAATCGGTTTTGCCTCGCCGCAATCATTTAATGTTTATTGTGGTGATTGGCGCATAAAAGCAGAGCAGTAGTGCTTTAGAACTAACGAGCCAAGCACATAAATTAGAATTTACAGATTTATACAAGAATAAAGTGAGAGAGCAATTATGTCGAAAAACTTATCACAACTTGCCCGAAAACAAGGCATTAATAATACCTTATTTCAAAAACTCGTTGTTACAGATACCGGTGATAAATCAACTAATTTAAAACACCAACGACAAGCGCTAGCAAAAGAGTTTTTAATGGGGGAGGCAGTTGTTCATGGCGCTGCGAGCTTTTACGACTTTTTAGATGATGGTAGCGACAAGAATAACGCTAATAAAAAAGCTTATGTGTGTAATGGCTCATCTTGTTTGTGTGCTAAAACCCAAACGACGGTTAAAGAAAAATTAGTGAGTCAATTTGGCGCTGAAAATGTCGGCCATGTTACTTGTTTAGGCAGGTGCGCTGAAAATAGCGCCTTTCAAATTGCAGATCATAACTTCTCTGGCACTGATATTAATAACTTAGCCATTATTGCAAAAGAGCCGTTAACAGCATCCAATGAGTATTATCAAGTAAGTTCTACATTAGCCCAGCCTATTTTAACCGCTGAAATATATGATATTGCACAGTATTATCAGTTGTTCAATGACTTATCCAAGCAGTACGCTACCAACGATAAACGAGAACAACTATTAGACAAATTAGTTGAATCTGGTTTGCGTGGTCGCGGCGGCGCCGGTTTCCCAACAGGGATTAAATGGCGCTCTTGTCTTCAAGAAAAAGGTCTTAACCAACATGATTGTGAAAAATATATCGTTTGTAATGCCGATGAAGGTGATGCAGGGGCTTTTTCTGATCGTTATTTATTAGAGCAAAGGCCTCATGCGGTGCTCTTTGGTATGTTAATGGCGGGTTTTTTAACGGGAGCGAAAACAGGTGTTTTATATATTCGCGCTGAATATCCCGTGGCAATAGAGCAAACAGAACAGGCCATTACTGAGTTCGTAAAATTGGGGCTATCGTTAGATTTTTCCTTTAAAATCATCAAAGGCGCTGGTGCTTATATTTGTGGTGAAGAAACTGCATTGCTGCGTTCTATTGAAGGTCAACGGCCTGTCGTTTCAGTCAGACCGCCGTTTCCAACACAAAGCGGTTTGTTTGGTTGCCCAACTGTTGTTAATAATGTAGAAACGTTTGGTTCAATTCATTTTATATTCTCTAATTTAGCAGATGAAAAAAATAGCGGTGTTGCTCAATATAAAAAACTAGGCAATGGCAAATCTACTGGCAGTAAATTAATTTCACTTGATGGCGCTTTTAATAAACCTGGCATTATCGAAGTAGCAATGGGTACACCATTAACTGAGGTGATTAAGCTGGCAGGTGGTTTTGCTAAAGAAATAAAAGCGCTGCATATTGGCGGCCCCTTAGGCGGCGTAATACCCTTAAATAAAATAGAAAAACTCACCATAGACTTTGAATCATTTGCAGACAATGGCTTTTTACTTGGGCATGCCAGTATCATTGGTATTCCACAGACAATGCCAATGATTGATTATATAAATCACTTGTTTGAGTTCACTGCGCTTGAATCTTGCGGCAAGTGTTATCCCTGTCAAATTGGCTCAGTGCGCGGTCAAGAAATGGTTGAGCAAGCCATTTCAGGTGAAAAATCTATAGATAGTGAGTTATTGAATGACCTATTAGAAACCATGCAGCTAGGCTCTTTATGCGCTTTAGGTGGGGGAGTTCCTTTGCCAATAAAAAATATTTTGCAGTATTTTGAGCATGAATTAACGCCGTATTTTAGCGCGAATAAAAATGCAGTAGGAGAGCAATCATGAATCAGGCGAAACACGAGCTGTTAGCGCAAAAACAAGCTTTTTTAAATGGTGTTGCTTATCCGATTGAAAATGGCGAAACAATTTTATCTTTCAGTCGTCGATTAAATGATATCAATGCCATACCTACTTTATGTGATGATACCCGGTTAGAGCCATATGGTAGCTGCCGTGTTTGTAGTGTTGATGTTGCGTTAACCGCTGATGGCTCAAGAAAGGTAATGGCCTCATGTCATACGCCAATAGGTGAGGGGATGCATATTTATACTCATTCTCCCCGTATTGAAAAGCTCCGTAAAAATATTATTGAATTAGTGCTTAGTGATTTACCAGAGCAAACTTTGACTAACATTCAAAAGCAAGCCAACACAGAGTTTGAACAAGTGGTTATTGCAACAGGTGTTAACCAAGTACGCTTTACGCAAGGACGTAAAAGTATTGCTAGTGTGCCGCTTACTATTAATAAAAAGGGTGAAAAAAGCCTGTGTGATGATAGTCACCCATATATGCGAATGGACTTATCTTTATGCATCGACTGTAATCGTTGTGTTCGCGCTTGTGATGAAATCCAAGGCGAGCAAGTACTCAGCGTTACAGGCCGTGGCTTTGATGCCCGAATTATTAAAGGGCAAGATGTCAATTTTAATGATTCTGATTGTGTGTCATGTGGCGCTTGTGCTCAAACGTGTCCGACAGGCGCTATCAGTGATATTTTCCGTCAAAACTTAGCTCGCGTAGAAGCGACAAATAGTACCATTGATAAAGTGAGAACAGTTTGCTCCTATTGCGGTGTGGGCTGTAATTTAGAAGTGTCTGTGCAAAACAATAAAATATTGTCGATTGAAGCGCCCAAAGATGCCGAGGTTAATGGCGGTCATACCTGTTTAAAAGGCCGATATGCATGGCGATTCTATGATCATGATGATCGCCTTGATGCACCGTTAGTCAAAATTGATGGCAAGCTAACCACAGTCAGCTGGGAATATGCTTTTGACTATATTGCTCAGCGGTTAACTGATATTAAAACTGAGCACGGCAGTGATGCTATTGCGGGTATATCTTCTGCACGTTGTACCAATGAAGAAAATTATTTATTACAGAAAATGATGCGCGCTGTAATTGGTACAAATAATATCGATTGTTGTGCTCGCGTTTGTCATTCACCTACCGCCTATGGCATGCAAAAAAGCTTTGGTACAGGTGCAGCAACCAATTCTATTGAAGATTTAAAACAAACCGACTTTATTTTATTAATTGGTGCCAACCCAACGGCTGCTCACCCGGTAACTGGCGCTAAAATCAAGCAAAAAGTGATGAAAGGCACACCACTTATTGTGCTCGATCCGATAAAAACCGAATTAGCTCGCTATACTAATTGGCATATTCAATTGCGCCCTGGGACTAATGTCGCGGTGTTGAACATGATGGCATATTACATTATTCAAGCAGGCTTAGTTGACGATGCGTTTGTGAACACCCGCACAGAAGACTATCAAAGTTATCGCCAAGCTATTTTAGCCTTAAATATTGACGAACTCGCCAGCATTGCCGGAGTAGATAAAAACCTAGTAAAAGAAGCATCCGTTGCTTATGCAAGGGCTAATAACGCGATGAGTTTTCATGGCTTAGGCGTTACCGAACATAGTCAAGGTAGCCGCGCCATTATGTGCATAGCAGATCTTGTGATGCTAACAGGTAATATTGGTAGGCAAGGTGTTGGTATGAACCCATTGCGTGGACAAAATAATGTGCAAGGTGCTGCTGATATGGGCTGTCAACCACACCAAGGGGCAGGTTACTTTCCTGTTGAGGATGATAGTAATATCAAATACTACCAAGAACATTATCAAATAAATGAAAAATCTCTTGTTAATCTAAGCCAGTGGCCTAAAAAAGTAGGTTATAAAATTCCAGAAATGTTTAACGCTGCCTTAGCAGGTGATTTAAAAGCCTTATGGATTTTAGGTGAAGATGTTGTGCAAACCGATCCTAACCAGAATCATGTAGTAGCAAGTCTTTCGAATTTGGATCTTTTAATTGTTCAAGAAATATTTTTATCTGAAACGGCTAAAATGGCTGACGTTGTATTGCCAGGTACTAGCTTCTTAGAAAAAAGCGGTACTTTTACCAATGGCGAACGTCGCGTACAAAAGGTGAATGCTGTTGTACCACCTAAAGCAGGGTGCAAAACAGATGGTCAAATTATTGTTGAAATGATGCAGGCGCTAGGCTCTAACCAAGCGCAATATAGGTCAGTTGATGAATTAGCGAATAAAGTGCTTCAAGAAATAGCCCAAGTAGTGCCATTTTTCGCAGGTATCACTTGGCAAAATCTTGGCGATAATGGTCTTCAATGGCCAGTAAATCATGAGGGAAAAGATACTAAAATACTTCACACAGACAGCTTCACACGAGGCTTAGGTAAGTTTCACTTTTTTGAATTTGAAGAAAGCCAAGAGGTATTAGTAAACAGTGAAAAATATCCTCTTATATTAACAACAAGCCGCAATTTAGAACACTATAATGCAGGCACCATGACTCGTAGAACTGGTAATGAACATATTGTTAGTGAAGATGTTTTACTGGTTAATTATCAAGATGCTACAGAAAAAGGCATTTTAGACAATAGTAAAGTGAAGTTATTTTCAGCACGAGGGGAAATAATTCTAAGGGCACAAATTAGTGATAAAGTTAAGCCAGGTATTCTTTTTACCACCTTTCACTTTCCTGAATTAATGGTCAATAGAGTCACAGGTGATGTTACCGACAAGCACACAAAATGTCCTGAATACAAAGTGGTAGCGGTTGGTATTGAAAAGTGTGGTATTGATTGATTATCTATTGAGTATTTATCTTCATCGGATAATCGTATTATTGATGACGATCTGGTTGCTAATGCTTACCCTGATCGTTATAGCCAAATGACCTTCTTAATCCTATTAAGTGAGGACTTCCAAGGTGGTGCAACACGTTTCATGGTCAATGCTGATGACTCGACTAAACCAGCAGTTGTGGGCAATAATGTTAAGAATGTGTTAATTAGCCTCCCCTGTCAACTAAGTTAATTGCAAACTGTTTTTAAAATAAAGATAGAAACAATTGATTTGGATCAAGAATTTCCTATTTATTGGCTATATAAACAACATATTCCCAAACAAAGGTCTACTCTCAATAATAGGTTTTACCCTTGCAAATTATGTGGTTTTAATTTTTACTAATTTACTTACGTTTAATCAAGGAATTGATCATGAAAACTAAATTATTATTATCAGGTGTGTGTGTTTCATTATTGCTGTTAGCAGGATGTGGTGGTGATGGAGATTCTGGTACCGCCGGTGCTGCAGGCGCCATGGGTCCAGCGGGATCTGCTGGTCCTGCGGGAGCGGATGGAGCCATGGGTCCCGCTGGCCCTGCTGGAGCAGATGGCGCTGGTGGTGTTGGCTCAAGTATGCCGGTACCAACCTTAATAGGACACAATGGAGACCATGGCACCATTATGCCGTACGACGTACAAGCTGCCTATAACGGTGATTCTTTTTTTTGGCGCGTATCTTATCGTGGCAATGAAGGCAAACGTCATCAGTATTTACGTTATACCAATGGTGCTTGGCAAAAAGAAGGTGGTGATCGCCGTGACGCTCAAGCGACTTTAGATGGTGATCTCGACCAAGGTGATATGGGGCAACTATCGACTATATATGAACAACGAACCTCTATCATGGTCAGTGATCCTAATAGAGCAGAATCGGCTACTAATTTTACTAACCAAGGCTGTTTTCTTACCTGTCACGATGATAGCCGACATATGCCTCAGTGGAGTTCTGCCAATGGCCACGATGGAAAATATGTACTACCAAGTGATGCTGGTGGGGTTGAAGGTGACGTAGCCGCTGATTTATGGCATTGGCGTGCTGCAAGAAGCGGTCCGATAGCAATGGCTGATGATCAATGGATTAAGATCACAGACTTCCCTGGTGGCGGTGGAGGTAATGTTGCTGGTGACGGCAGTGATAACGGTGGTCGTAAAGGCGATAGTGGAACAAGTGTATTCTTCAATCAAGGAATCACTAATGACAGCCCTGATTATATGCTTAACCCTACCACAACCTTTGGCATGTATAGTTATGCTTGGGACGAGTTTTGGAGTACACCGTACTATTACATGACGTTACCCGATGCGGAACAAATAGGGCATATGACACCGAATCCTGTTGCTATCCCTTATGCTGATATTTCTGGTAATTACAGCCCAGTTGAAGGTGATACCGTTCCTCGCCGTATTCTTCGAGCTGGCGCGGGTAGTCGTGCAAACATTACCGCTATTGGCACAAACTTTACTCCTCAATCAGGAAGTGGCGAACTAGGCGTTTGGAATGTTCAAATGCAAAGAGCACTTGATACAGCTGAAGGAGATGATATTGCCATGGCAGCGGGCAATATTTACGATGCAGGCTTTGAAGTGCACCTATGGGAATACACCACGCGAGATCACTATGTTTCGTTCCCACAAACCGTTGGTTTAGGGGTTGCAGCAGATATTGTGGCCGAGGATCTTGTTGACAGTGGTAATGGCCCAGCAATGGGGAGAACGACCTTACCTGATTGGAATGCAATTCCTACTACCCGTATTTGGCTGTTCCAACCCGGTATTAACAGTATTGATTTCTTATCCGGAAAAAATGCAACGGATGGTGTAGTTTATAACGACCCTGTTTCAGGAACCGCAGTAGATCAAGTTCACCTAGGAGCCAGTGCTGTTGCAAGTGGTGTAGCATGTACCGTTTGCCATAGCGTACTAGAATCAGACGGTGGAGTTAACTCAATGGAAGTACTCACTAGACAACGTGGTGGTGTATGGGCAGATACTCCAATAGACTAATAACACGTTTAAGCAAACATTGGTTTAATATCCAATAAAAGTAAAGACCGATGAAGACTACATTTATTCTTTGTCGGATTTTTTGCCTTTAACGTTTTTGCCTTTAACATTATACTATGGGGATTGCTTGATTGTCTTTTGGCTTTGATGGGTAAAATTCTTTATCAAGTTGAAATATTAGCGAAAGTTGCCCTACATAACTTAGCTAAGTTGTTCGGGGCTAAAGCTATTTCTAGCCCCCGTCTACCGCCACTAATATACATGATGTCAAGTGCTTGTGCGCTAATATCAATCACTGTTGAAAGTAATTTCTTTTGTCCTAAGGGACTAACACCACCTAAAACATAACCCGTACTGGCTTCGACACGTTTAGCATCAGCCATTTTTACTTTCTTAACGTTCAACGTTTTAGCAATAGCTTTTAAGTTTAGTTTTACATTAACAGGTACTATGGCAACCGCTAGTTGATCTGTGTCGCAACAAACAACAAGTGTTTTAAATACTTGTTTGGCATCAAGTGATAACTTCTCTACTGCTTCAAGACCAAACGAACTCGCATTAGCGTCATGGTGGTATTGGTGTACATCAAAAGGCACTTTTTTTTTCTTTAGCAGTTTAGTTGCGGGGGTCATATTTTCTCAGCCTGTTGTTTTTTTATTAATATCTTTAATGGTTTATTTATCCTATTCAGGTAGAATTATCAACTTATTACCTTATGATTCATTTTCACTTTATGCGTATTATTCACACCTCAGATTGGCATTTAGGTCAATACTTTTACGGTAAAAGCCGTGCTAATGAGCATCAGCAGTTTCTAAATTGGTTACTTACACAGGTTGAAACCCACCATATTGATGCCATTATTGTTGCAGGTGATATTTTTGATACCGCTACACCACCAAGTTACGCAAGACAAATGTATTTCAATTTTATTAGTGAACTACAAACTTTTAATTGTCAGTTAGTTATTTTGGCAGGTAACCATGACTCTGTCAGTATGTTAGCAGAATCTAAAGCGTTACTTGGCGCTTTATCTACACACGTTATTGCGAATGTTAGTGATATCAGCATCGCAAACAACTTAGCAGAACAAGTTTTCACCTTAAAAAATAAACAAGGACAACCACAGGCCGTCATTTGTGCTATTCCCTTTATTCGACCGCGTGATGTGATAAAGAGTCAAGCAGGACAATCTGCTACTGATAAATCAAAAAGCTTACAACAGGCAATTGATAGCCATTACCAACATTTGTTTGAACGGGCTAAACAAGTGGTTGAAGAATGTGATGTTAATCTTCCTATTATTGCTACAGGGCATTTAACCGCTTTAGGTGTTACCACTTCTGATTCGGTACGAGATATTTATATTGGCACGTTAGAAGCCTTTCCAAGTAACGCTTTTCCTGCGGCAGATTATATTGCTTTAGGGCATATTCATCGCGCGCAAAAAGTGGGTAAAACTGAGCACATTCGATACAGCGGTTCGCCAATAGCGCTTAGTTTTGATGAAGCTAAACAAAATAAACGCGTGTTAATGGTTGATTTTGAACAAAATAAGTTATCAACGATAACGGATTTAATGGTGCCATGCTTTCAACCATTAGCCATGATTAAAACTTCAGTAGAAGATTTAATTCAAACGATTGAAAAACTTGTGCCTGATCTTGTTAAAGACAATAATGACATGAAACTTTGGCTTGATATTGAATTATCAAATACAGGTTTACTAAGTGATCTACAGCCAAAAATCACCGCGTTAGTTAAAGATTTTCCTGTTGAGGTTTTATTGGTTAGGCGAGAAAAGCAAGTAAGAAAACGTTTACAGCTAGAAAACCAACAAAATCAAAGTACCTTAAATGAATTAACGTTGGAAGAAGTCTTTGCCTCTCGTTTAAATCAAGAAGCGTGGTTAAGTGATGATGACAGTGATAAAGAAGATGACAACAATTCAGGTAACCCACTAAGTGAACTGGCTCTACAACGCAAAGCGCAATTACAAACTTTATTTAAGCAAACTGTTGCGCAAATGTTAGAAGACAATAATGAAAATGTTGAAAACGAAACATCAGCACAACAAGACTTACTTAAGGAGCGTGAGTCGTGAAAATATTACGTTTACGTTTTGAAAATATCAACGCATTGAAAAACGCATGGCAGTTAGACTTTACTCAAGAGCCATTTGATTCTAATGGCGTTTTTGCTATCACAGGTGCAACAGGCTCAGGTAAAACTACTATTCTTGATGCAATTTGCTTAGCGCTATATCATGAAACACCACGGATAAAAGTTTCGGCAAGTCAAAATCAATTAATGACCCATTTTACTGCAAACTGTTTGGCGGAAGTAGAATTTGAAGTAAAGGGACAGGGCTATCGTGCTTTTTGGAGTCAAAAACGGGCTAGAAATAAAGTTGATGGTAATTTATTAGCGCCCGTAGCACAGTTATCTTTGATTGACGGAACTATTATTGCTGAAAAATTAAAGGATGTTAAAGATAAAATTGCTGAGATTACCGGGCTAAACTTTTCTCGATTTAGAAAATCGATGATGCTTTCTCAAGGTGAGTTTGCTGCCTTTTTAAATGCGCTTGCGAATGATAGAGCACAATTGTTAGAGCAATTAACCGGCACACAAATATATGGCGATATATCCAAGCAAGTTTTTGAAAACCATAAGTTGGCTGAAAAATCATTACAGTTAAACCAAGCAAAATCTGAAGGTGTAAGCTTGTTAACCGAGCAAGAATTAAGTGATTTACATTCAAAAGAAAGTGAACTAGTAAAGCAAAGCAACCAAATAACGCTAGAGCAATCATCTTATCTAGCGTTAAAAAATTTAACGTCACTTAACGAAGTGCATCAAAAGCAATTAGCCCAACTTAATGATTTAGCGATACAAAGTCAGCAAACGAAAACAAAAGTGGGTGCTGGTCAACCAGTAATTAATGAATGTTTAGTCGCACAAGAGAAACAGCAAGCTCAGCATAAGGTTATAGAAACAAAACTAATTAAGGATATTCTGCCACTAAACAGTGATATTACCAATATTAGTGCGCAGTTAACCCAAGTTACACAGCAAGAAAGCAAACAAAAACAATCGCTTAATGAATTAAAAGAAAAACAGCAGAAAATTAACACTGAAAAACAACAAGTAGTAACAGAAATTGCTGAGTTACAACATTATATAACTGAGCATCAAGCATTGGTTAACGTAAAAGAAAAACTGCCTTTATGGCGTAACCAAGTAAGTCAGCTAGGACAAATCAAAACAAGTATTAGTGAAAAAGAGCAACAATTAGCATCAATACAAAATCACTGTCAGCAATTGGTTGGTGAGCAAAAGAATCAGCAAACCGCATTAAGCAATAATCAACAGCAACACAAAAGCCTACAAGCTCAGGCAAATGAGCTGGATGTTTGTCAAGAACAACTGCTAGCGCAAAATAAACCTTTGCTTAGCTCAATTGATCTAACCGACAAAACGTTATCCCTTGAAACGCTCTCATTTGAAACGTTATCACTTGAAACACTAGGCGCTAAAGTAAACAGTTGGCAGAAACAACAAAATATTTTTGCACAGGCGCTACAGCTTGCTAATCGCAATAACACACTTTTACATGAGCAAGCGCAACTTGTGAGTCAAAAGCAAATTTCAACGCCGCTGCTCAACGATAGTAAAAGTCAGTTAACTGATTTACGTAAGCAGTTTGCAAGTGTAAAACTGCAAAAACTTGATGTTGAAACGTTAATTGCTCAACAACAAACAATAATGGCTCTGAGCGAACATCGAGCCAAGTTACAGCCGGAGCAACCTTGCCCTTTGTGTGGCGCTATTGAGCATCCTGCAATTACTGAGTATCAAGCCATTAGCCTTGATGATCAGCAAAATCGATTACACAATATTAATAGTGAGCTAAATCGATTAGAAGAGCAGGGCAAAGCACTTGCTCAGCAAGAAAGTCAACTAGGTGCAGACATAAAAGCTAGCAATGATCGGGTGCAAAAAATAATAGCTGAGCAAACTGAGTTGTCATTAGCTTTTACTCGTTTAACATTACCTGAGTCTATACCGCTTAACTTATCTGAAATAGATCAAATTGAGCAAGCTCATAACAATACCAATATACAAGTTGAACAGCTTAGCCAGTTTCAAAGTGAGTTTAGTCAACTTAAGCAACAACAGGCGATAGTTGATCAACAGCTACAAAAAACAAATCAACTATTAGCGCAAGCGCAACATCAAGATGCCTTGACACAAGAAAAGCTTAACCACAGTTATCATGACGGTGCCGAAAAAACTAAAGCAATAGAACAGTTAAAGTCTGAGCAACATAATATGCAAAATGAGCTACTTACTGATATAAAATTAATGCAACTTAATCAGCTATTAACTTACTTAAATGACGAGTCTGCGTTGATTAATTCAGATCAGTGGTTACAACAATTGCATCAGCAAATAGTTTTGTTTGAGCAAAAGTCAGCGCAGCAACAAACGCTTGTTAACCGCTTAAACTCAAGCGAACAAACTGATATTTTAGTCTCAGAGCAAGTAAAACAAACGACAGAGAAACTCGCTGACTTAACGCAACAACTAACAGTGTTTGAAAGCCAGCTACAATACAAAAACAAGTTACGCGTAACCGCTTTTGTTGAGATGGGTTATATAACGCTTAATTCGCAATCATCTGATTTTATAATGAATTTAATAAGTGAGCAAACAGAAGTTACCAAAACGAAGTTGACAACGTTACAAAAAGAGCAACAAGGTATAGAAGCTCAATTACAACAACTTTCAGGGCAAGAACAACGAGCAAAACAGCACCTTGCAGAACATGAACAAGCGACAATAGTGGCTGATAAATCACTTGCTGTGGCTATTAACAAAAGCAACGCTGATGTTGAAAAATTAAAAACGCTTTCGTTAACAAATATTGAATTGGAACTTAAAAACCTTAACGAGCAGCTAAAACAACAGCAGTTAACATTAGGACAAATTCAGCAAGCCATAAACCATGATCAACAAAGTAAAATAAAGCAACAAAGTTTACTAAAACAAATTGAAGCTGAACAAATCATTTTAGATGAACTTGGTTATTTAAATAGTTTAATAGGCTCTGCCGATGGTGCAAAGTTTAGAAAATTTGCCCAAGGCTTAACCCTTAACCACCTTGTTTATTTGGCAAATGAACAACTTAATAAACTTGATGGCCGTTATCAGTTGCAATGTCAGCAAAGTGATACCTTAAGTTTACAAGTATTGGATACCTGGCAAGGAGATAGCGTTCGTGATACCAAAACCCTTTCTGGTGGCGAAAGCTTTTTAGTGAGTTTAGCACTGGCACTGGCGCTTTCTGATTTAGTCAGTAATAAAACCAGCATCGACTCACTATTTTTAGATGAAGGTTTTGGCACGTTAGACAATGACACGCTAGAAATTGCCCTTGTTGCCCTAGACAACCTTAATGCCAGTGGCAAAATGATTGGTATTATTAGTCATGTTGAAGCCTTAAAAGATCGAATTGATGTACAAGTTAAGGTAGAGAAGCAAAGCGGACTAGGCATTAGTACTTTAGACAAGCAATTCGCTTTGTAATCACTCATCTTATGGCTATGTTGTTTGTCCTACTAGGTAAACCCGAGCCATTAAAACATAACTTATCAGGTTTATGGTCAAAACGAATATCTCAAAAAGATAGACTTATTTACAAATCCGATGATGAGTATATTTATATATTCGCTATTGGTGGACATTAGGCCGATTATTAGAAAACCATGTAGCCGTTAAGCGGCTGATAATAGTTTGTTAAAATGGGCTTGTTCAACACCCGAATAATTTTGAACGCACCCTGTTTCAGGTCAGGGAGGGCAACACTTCTACCAAAGATTTCAGCGTGATTAACTACTAACTTACTATCCCAATAAATTAATTTTGTAGCAAAATAACATTTTTTTGCTTGTCTTTTTTTACCTTTAAATATTAATCATAGTCCTAGTTTATTTTGGTTATATTTTACTAATCAAAAAACTATTCATTATGTTTACTTGACCGCCATCCTCAACGATCACTGGGTTCGTATTACGACGTTAGCTATTATAGCTAACGTCAGTCTATGGCCTAAAATAACGTTCATAACGCTTATTCATATAGTGAGCTATTTTATTGGCACCATAATATGGGCATAAGGAGTATCACCCCACATAACATAAGGACCTCCAGATTTAGGATCTCGAGTTATCCCCTTTAACATTTCTTTTGGTACTATAATCATTAAGTGTGGACCTGTTTCTGTATAGTCTTCAGCACTTTTATGATCTGGATGATAGGGTGTTGCATTACTTACTCCTGATCCAATATCACCTTGTAGCATATAAGAAATGCCTATCCCCGTTGCTTTAAAGTCGGCTTTAGTAACTACCGCACCCATCATTTCCATCCAAAGGGCATCATTACACAGAGGTGCTTTATCTCCGGGCATAGTGTCAGGCATACAAATCCAGCTATTTTCTCCTTTTTGTAAAACTTCCCCGTTTGAGTCGACTATGGTTGCCTGCTTACTTACCGATTGAGGTGCGGCGGCCATGGCCCTATGTATTTTCGTATCGCTTGATTCTGCTAATACTGCAAGATGTACAGAAAACAAAGATAATATTATAAGTATCTTGTATTTCATTTAATTATCCTCCGTTTTAGTTATGAACCTTATAACTCGATAATCTTGTTACAAGAGTTAAAGTATAGTTGAACTTTTGGGATAGGTAGTTAATAACTTGTTTGAGGTATTTAAAAGATCTTCAAAATGCCAAGTTCAATTAGTGAATGCAACGCTACCCTTAATATAAAGGAAGGTAGTTATGAAAAAAGAGCTAGTATTATCTCTAATACTCAACAAAAAATATTAATGTGGGGGAGGTGTCAGCATGGAATAGAGCAAAACGCCGAAAAGTCTGTACACTAGCGACACCTATTCTTATTTGTTATGTGGTTGTTAAGCACTCGTCTATAGACTTGATAGATTTGTCTGGTACTCCTAAAAGTACTCCTTAAAAGTGAGGATGTCACGGAACGGCATGAAATAGTAAAAGACATAAAAAAACCCGAGAAGCTTATTGATAAAGGCTTTTCGGGTTCTTTTAGTGGGTTATTAAACCCTAATTTGGTGCTCGCTACGGGACTCGAACCTGTGACACCTTGCATGTCATGCAAGTACTCTAACCAACTGAGCTAAGCGAGCAAATAATCTTTAAATTCATCGTATACAAGTTTATGCTAATGCTTGTACTTCCATCATTCCGAAAACCATATTAAGGGTGTGTTCTAACTAGCTGAACTACGGATGTATAAAATTTAATAGATGTTGAGTGACTCAACAAGGCGCTATGTTAGCCGCCAACTTATGTGCTTGCAAGTGCTTTTGGGTAAATAGGCTTAAATTAAGTTTAATTGCTTATTTTTAAAGCAAAACGCTGTTGAACTATTTTCAAACGCCAGGCAAGTAAAACAGCAGCAGTAGATAAGCCGATTATAAAACCAATCCAAAAACCATAAGGTCCCATTTGGGGAACAACCCAGTCGGTGATACCCAAAACTAAACCAACCGTTAATCCAACTAACCAATAAGAAACAAAAGTGATATATAAAATTGACTTAGTATCTTTATAGCCTCGAAGTGCGCCTGCTGAAACAACTTGAACCGTATCTGAAAACTGGTACAAGGTTGCTAGTAGCATAATATTGGCAGCAAGCTCTATAACAGGAAGTTCAGCGGTGTAGATGCTAACAATTGGCACTCTAAAAAGTACAGTGATTATGGCAGTAAAAACAGCAAGTAGTAGTCCTAGCGAAATAGCATGAGCAGTATAGTCTTTTGCTTGTTGGTGATTATTATGACCTATAGCGTGACCCACTTTTATCGTGGTTGCCATGGCTAAGCTTAAAGGCACCATAAATATCAAACCACTAAAGTTCAGTGCTATTTGATGACTTGCGACTGTTTCTGCGCCAAAAGGTACTAAAATTATCGCCACAACAGCGAATAAGCTGACTTCAAATAATAATGATAAAGCGATAGGAATACCCAATATGAGGATATTCTTAATTTCTGAATAGTTAGGCCAGTAAAATTTATCAAAAAGCGATGCTTGTTTTAATATTTTTGAGCTAAAAGCATAAACAAGCATGCCAATAAACATAGCCCAATAAACGATTGCTGTAGCAACACCACAACCTGCACCGCCTAATGCAGGCGCACCAAATTCACCATAAATAAAAATGTAATTAGCAGGAATATTAACTAATAAACCAATAATGCTAATAACCATGGTCGGTTTGGTATAAGAAAGACCTTCAGCGTAATTTCTTAATACTAAATAAAGGCAGTAACCGGGCGCACCCCAAACAATGTAGTGTAAATAATCAAATAATAATGGCTTTAAGTTACCTTCTAATTCAATGATTGGTGCAATAATTGGCACAAGCAGGTAATACAAGCCAATAAGTGATAAGCCTAACGTTAAGGCAATCCAAGCGGTTTGATAGGTTTGTTCACTAATGGCCAAATAGTTTTTTGCGCCAGCAAGTTGAGAAACAATCACCGAAAGTGCCATAATTAAACCGTAAACAGTTAATATGAGCGGTAGCCAAATACTATTTGCCACAGCAACGGCTGCCATGTCGATTGCGCTAACGCGACCAGCCATAACAATATCAACAAACCCCATTAAATTTTGAATCAGTTGTGCGATTAAAATAGGGTAGGCAAGTTTTATTAAACTTTTAGTATGAGAAAAAAAAGAGGTGAAATTCATTAAGTTTTGAAAATAGACTATTTGATGAAAGGAAAAAAGTTAAACCATCATATTGAATAAGGCTTACACAGGCAACAATTAAAATATTTGTTCGTCATCACTATCAATGGCAAGTTGTATTTTTTTGCGGTACTCGTCAATGTGTAATTTATAATGGATTTCTTTACAACAAGCAGGACATTCGTCATAAAAGTCTTGATCACCGCCAGATGAATCAATTGTTATTCTTAAATGATGGCCACAATGTGGGCATTCAATTCGTTCTTCGCTGATGTTTGTAGTCATATTTCCTGCCAAGTGTTATCTAATTAATATGGTGAACGCTTATCAATGAGTTGTTGTTGATATTGACATTATTCGAGATAAAGTCGCTTTCGCTTGCTCGATATAAATGCCACCAAAAATATTGGCATGATTGAGAATGTGATAAAAATTATAAACGAGTTTTCTTTGATCATAACCGTCATCAAGCGGATATTCAGCTTGATAACCATGATAAAAATCATCAGGAAATTGGCCGAACAATTCGGTCATAGCAATATCAACTTCTCGATCCCCGTAATAACAAGCAGGATCGAATATCATACCTTGTTCAAAGGTAAACCCTGTATTTCCTTGCCATAAGTCTCCATGAACCAAGCAAGGGGTTACATAATGATGTAGTAAAGCGTCATGACAAACTTTGGCTATATGACTTATACTTCCTAATAAAATTGATTTCTCGCTAAGCAGTTGCAGCTGCCAAGCAATACGCTGCTCTGAAAAAAAGGTTGTCCAATTACTACTCCAATGATTTGGTTGAATGGTGTTACCAATAAAATTGTCGTGTTGCCAACCAAATTGGCCGTGAGACGTTTCTTGATGCATTTGTGCTAATTGCTGGCCAAGCTGGTACCAAAGTACAGGCTTTGCTTTACTAAAGGCAATATAGTCAAGCACTAGGAAGCTTTTATCTAAACTTATGCCTATGGTTGTTACTTCAGGACAAGCAATGTGAGTTAATTTTTTAAGTTGATGTAAAGAGTAAGCTTCAGCCTGAAAATTAATTAGATTTTCTTTGCTGTTTAATTTCACAAAGTAATGTCGATTTCCATCTGAAATCTTAAAAGAAAGGTTGAGTGGCTGGTCGTTGGCGTTAATAGGATTACCACTAGCAGCACCAAAGGATAAAGGTTCTTTTTCCTTGATTGTAAACGGTAACCCTATTTCTTTACTTATAGCCTGTTCTATCTGATGCCACATAGTTTCACCAAAAGCTTTCTCGTATTTAAGTTGAGTATAGCTGCTTTTATGGAAACTGCATGGTGTAAGGTTTTTCTGGATTATTAACAACAAATAACGAAGCACTTTTCCTTAATTATTAACATCAAGAATTATTAACATTAAGAATTATTAACATTAAGAATTATCAACATCAAGCAACTTTAATTTATCTTTAACACCATCCCACTCTTTAGCATCTTCAGGGGCGGCTTTAACCTCAGTAATTCTTGGCCATACTTTGGCAAGCTCTGCATTTAATTGAATAAATTCTTTTTGATCTTCAGGCACATCATCTTCTTGATAAATAGCGCCTGCCGGGCATTCAACAGGGCATAAGTCACAATCAATACAATCATCAGGACTTATGACAAGAAAATTGGGTCCTTCAAAAAAAGCTTCCGCCGGACACACAGCGACACAGTCTGTATATTTACAGCGAATACAATTATCAGTTACAACAAAAGTCATTTTTCATACTCTAGCAATCTATTTTGGATGGATCATACCTTTCTTTAGGTTAAATTCAATCTCTTGTTTCAACTGAGTCTCACTATCAGGTAAAATGGCGCCATAATTTATATACCTCTCTTATTTTGGATCTCAAACCATGTTGCGTTTAACCGATATTAAATTACCTTTAGATCACCCAACTGATGCTATTGAGCAAACAATACTTCAAAAATTGGCGATTACTAAGGCTGAATTAGTCGATTTTACCGTTTTTAAACGTGGTTACGATGCACGTAAAAAGAATAAGATTTTACTTATTTATACGTTGGATATCAGTACAAGCATAGATGAACAGTTGTTAGAAAAGTTTAGCAAAGACCCTCATGTAAAATTAACGCCAGATATGGCATATAAATTTGTTGCTAAAGCGCCTGAACAGTTAAAACAACGACCAGTGGTAATTGGCATGGGACCTTGTGGTTTATTTGCTGGTTTAGTGCTAGCTCAAATGGGTTTTAATCCTATTGTGTTAGAACGTGGTAAAGAAGTGCGAGAACGCACTAAGGACACCTTTGGCTTTTGGCGTAAAAAAGTATTGAATACTGAATCAAACGTACAGTTTGGCGAGGGCGGTGCAGGTACTTTTTCTGATGGTAAGCTCTATAGCCAAGTGAAAGATCCTAAACATTATAGCCGAAAAGTGTTACATGAGTTTGTTGATGCTGGCGCGCCTGAAGAAATTTTATATGTTAGCAAGCCGCATATTGGTACGTTTAAGTTAGTTACCATGGTTGAAAAAATGCGCGCAAAAATTTTTGAACTGGGTGGTGAAGTAAGGTTTGAGCAAAGGGTGGATCAAATTCATTTTGAAAATGATGAAACCATTACCTTTGATGATAATGCGCTTACTGGTTTTGCAGCTAAACAAGTGACAGGTTTAACTTTGGCAAGTGGTGAGCATATTGCTACTAATCATATTGCCTTGGCGATTGGCCATAGCGCTAGAGATACTTTTAAAATGCTTCATGATGAAGGTGTCTATATTAAAGCAAAACCTTTTTCAGTGGGGTTTCGTATTGAACATGAACAATCGGTGATTGATGAAGCGCGTTTTGGTGATAATGCGGGCAATGAAATTTTAGGCGCTGCCGATTATAAACTTGTTCATCATGCGAGTAATGGACGTAGTGTTTATAGTTTCTGTATGTGCCCTGGCGGAACGGTTGTTGCTGCCGCATCGGAAGCAGGTCGTTTAGTAACCAATGGTATGAGCCAATATTCTCGCCACGAACGCAATGCAAATAGCGCGATTGTTGTGGGTATTGAACCGAAAGACTATACCCAAGGTAAGTTTGCTTCACACGATAGTTCTGTCTTGGCCGGTATTGAATTTCAACGTCGATTAGAAGAACAAGCATTTACTATGGGCGGTGAAAGTTATGATGCGCCAGTGCAACTTGTCGGGGATTTTTTAGCAGGAAGAAAAAGCGGTGAGCATGGTAGTGTTATTCCATCATATAAACCGGGAGTGACTTATTGTGATTTAAGTGAAGCGTTACCTGATTACGCTATTGCTGCAATTAGAGAAGCTTTGCCCGCATTTGAACGAAAAATCAAAGGTTTTTCTATGGATGAAGCGACGTTAACCGCCGTTGAAACTCGCACCTCATCACCTATTCAAATAACGCGTGATAGAGAAACGCTACAAAGTTTGAATACTAAAGGGTTATATCCCGCAGGTGAGGGGGCAGGATATGCTGGTGGTATTTTATCGGCTGGTATCGACGGCATTAAAATTGCTGAAGCGATGGCATTGTCAATGCTGAAATAAGTCTTTCTAATATTGTTTTTTGCATACCAAATACATAGTTTTTGCATACCAATCCAGACAATTACCCTAAATATAAATGAATGATCTTTTTTTGGTTAGAGAATGGTTGAATGGGTTGGTTAATGGGGTATTTAAAAAATCAACCTCTTGCCGTAATCTCATACTACTTACGTATATTATCAATAATGAACTTGTTTTTATTGATTAACAAACCTTGTTTCTTCCGTTTTTTTTTGCTTTGTATAAAAAGGCATCTGCACGTTTAATCCATCCTTCAGGGGTATCATCAGCTTTGTATTCAGCAACGCCTATTGATAATGTTAATTTGATATCTGATACAAATTTATGGTGCTCTATAATGCTGCGTATTTTCTCTGCAAGTTGCTTTGCTGTATCTAACTCCATATTTAAAGGCATGATTATAAATTCATCTCCGCCGTATCTATACAAAGAATCTAGTATACGGGTGTGCTCTCTCATTAAGTTGCAAGCAGTAATCAGAATGCTGTCACCAATAGAGTGCCCGTAATCATCATTGATGTTCTTAAATTCATCCAAATCAATGAGTATTAAGCACATGGGATAAGCGCCTCTGTGTTGACTTGTTATCACGTCTGATAATTTACTGTCTAAAGCGCGTCTGTTACCTGCGGATGTTAATGAGTCAACTGTTGCTAGTTTTTCAGAGTCTATTAATTTTATCTCGTACGAGCGAAAAATGATAAAGGCAAGTCCTGATGTGAGTATGGTTGTGAGTAATATTGTTAAGGTGTTGATTGTATCGGATTGGGTTGGCGTTACAAATAATGCTGTTGAAATTAGTATTAGGCATAGTCCTGTTGCAGCTTTCGGTGGTATTAAGTAATAAAGACCAATAAAAGTAGGATACAACCAATATACTTGGGATTGTCCTTTTACTGCTATGCTGACGGTGGCAGCAACAGCTAAAAATATAGCGAGTAAATATTTTGCAATGTCAACTTTTCGAGTTTTGAAAATAAAGACAAAAAAAACAACTAATATTAATGATATAGCAGCATCAATAATTGCGATGGTTGTGTCGCTATTTTGCCAACGAATGACAGCAAAGGGAGATATAATTAGTGCTGCTGATCCGCTTATTGATAATAATACTATCTCGGTTGTTGTTCTACTCTTTGTCATACACGTCCTGCTCGATATTTTCGGCGGTTTTATTGGGTACTCAGAAGGTGGCTACCGAAAACCTAGTGCTCATATCTAATTCTAATATGACATGTACCATAATATTGTCAAAATATTTATTTAGAATGGCTTTTAAATTCACTTTCTTTTTTAGCGTTTGTGTTACTTTTTTATTGGTTGGTGTAATCAGCCGCGACTTACCATTGCAATCTTGTTCATACCGTCCGGAGACATACAAAAATTGAATGAATTGTCAAATCGATCCAGTCAAAAGCTATTATGATTTTTTCTAGGCTTGGTTTCTGTGCTGTTACTGATTGGCTCGTAGTTCCTTCTACGTTAAATCTGATTCTTTTTACCACCATTCTGTACTGCTTTATCAAGTTAATTTAATGATGTGATAGTGCATGCATATGCTTGATTCATTTGCTATAATCCTGTGCTTGATTTTGAGAGTGCAATTTGGTGACGAAGAGAGGCATCTTTATATGCTTGTTCTGATATACCAAGGCAAAGGTTTTTGCAAATCAATATATTGCACCGCTTCTTATGTAACAAATTGAATAATAAAGGTTTTAGTAAATGGTAGTAATAACTCTCCCTGACGGTTCACAACGTTCATTTGACAATGCGGTATCTGTAATGGATGTTGCGCTAGATATCGGACCTGGTCTTGCTAAAGCAACCATTGCTGGTCGTATCGACGGAAGTCTTGTTGATGCGTGTGAATTAATTACTCAAAACGCCTCTTTGCAACTTATCACCAGCAAAGACAGCGAAGGTCTTGAGATCATTCGTCATTCATGTGCACATTTATTGGGGCATGCAATAAAGCAGTTATACCCACATGTTAAAATGGCCATTGGACCAACCATTGATAACGGTTTCTACTATGACGTAGATCTTGAAGAGACAATTACTGAAGATGATTTAGGTAAACTTGAAAAACGCATGACTGAATTAGCACGAACTGGCTATGAAGTTATCAAGAAAACAGGCAGCTGGCAAGATGCTTATGATGCCTTTACGATGCGTGGTGAAACGTACAAATTAGCCATTCTTGATGAAAACATCGAGAAAAGTGATACACCAGCACTTTATCATCACCAAGAATACATCGACATGTGTCGTGGACCACACGTTCCTAGCATGCGTCATTGTCACCATTTTAAATTAATGAAAGTTGCGGGCGCTTATTGGCGTGGCGATTCTGACAATAAAATGTTGCAACGTATCTACGGCACCGCATGGAGCGACAAAAAGCAATTAAAAGCCTATATAGTACGTTTAGCAGAAGCTGAAAAGCGTGACCATCGTAAAATAGGTAAAACATTAGACTTATTTCATTGGCAAGAAGAAGCACCGGGCATGGTGTTTTGGCACAATGATGGTTGGACTATCTATACTGAATTAGAAAAATTCGTGCGTGAAAAATTACATGAGTATGATTACGACGAAGTTAAAGCGCCAATGATGATGGACAGAAGTCTTTGGGAAAAGTCGGGTCATTGGGATAAATATGCTGACGGCATGTTTACTACAACATCTGAAAAGCGTGAATATGCTATTAAACCAATGAACTGCCCTGGTCATGTACAAATATTCAACCAAGGTTTGAAATCGTATCGTGACTTACCACTTCGTATAGCTGAATTTGGCTGTTGTCATCGTAATGAGCCGTCGGGTTCTTTACATGGGTTAATGCGCGTTCGTGGTTTTACTCAAGATGATGCCCATATTTTCTGTATGGAATCACAAGTTCAAGCCGAAGTAACGAAATGTATCGACATGGTTTATGATATTTACAGTTCATTTGGTTTTGAAGATATCGTAGTAAAATTATCAACTCGTCCAGAAAATCGTATTGGTAGTGATGAAATTTGGGATAAAGCTGAAGCAGGTCTTGCGCAAGCATTAACCGACAGTGATATTAAATTTGAATATTTACCAGGTGAGGGGGCTTTTTATGGTCCTAAAATTGAATTTACCTTAATGGATTGTTTAGGTCGAGCTTGGCAATGTGGTACAGTACAACTTGATTTTGCTTTACCAGAGCGTTTAGGCGCAACTTATGTTGGTGAAGA
>TARA_R110002167_G_scaffold346596_1_pt1 | contig 63647 bp, 61 predicted proteins | sample TARA_R110002167 | Tara Oceans TARA_R110002167 (sample SAMEA4398238) | marine metagenome | biome: Polar Biome; feature: [MES] marine water layer (ENVO:01000295) within the mesopelagic zone...; material: water (ENVO:00002006), including particulate matter (ENVO:01000060) such...
AAACGCCGCCTAATCACACCGTCACCAACTTTTGGGCTTAACTCGGCAATTACCGCTCCAGATGTAAGCTCAACAAGCCGCTCAACACCGATAGTCTCTGCCTCATCCGACAAGAGCCGAAATGCTGCACCAAGGTCATCAACAGCAATATAGGCTCTCACTTGCGCGGCAGCCAAATCTCCTATTATTTCGCCACCCTTGTTCTCAAAACGTAAAATATCGCCCAGTGCGATCGCCTCTAAATCAATATCCGTTTCAGTTTCAACTGCCAATGACAGATATTCGATTAGCGCGCCGGGCGTCATGCGAGAATCGGTGGAAGCAAGAGAAGCCAACGCCTCCGCGGCCTCGTCCGTTTTACCCATCTCAGATAAAAGTTCAGTCTGCGCAATAGCAGCTTCAAATGTTGTATCCGGGCCATCAACTTCGCTAGAAATCACCATTTCAGCCGCTTCAAAATCGCCTCGTTCTCTAAATTTGCTGGATAGCCTTGGACTCAAATGGTTTCGGAGAGCGACAGGCAGAGCCCGAAACTCTCGCAAAATTCCATTGCGATCAATCTCGACCTTCGTGGGTCCATTTTGCGCAAGCAGCGCCCAAAGCGCCGCTGGCCCACGACACCCCAACTGCGCGGACAACCCGTCCAAATCAAAGGGATCGCCGTCGATGATCGCACCCATCGTCGATAAAATTTCGCGTTCTTTTGAATTTTTACCATCTATCTGCAACGCATTCCGGGCTTCACGGCCAAATCCGAAAACAATATATGATTTTGCCAATTGAACGACGGCGGACGGATCAATGCGATCAAATTCACCTGCGATCTTCGCGCGCGCCTGCGCCGTTCTTTCCGCATATGGCGGACCATCCGCCCAACTGCCGACATCAAAATAGCTCTCGGACAAACATGTTTCTTGCATACTGGTGTCAGAAGTCGCCCGTTCGGCACCCAAGTCAATGCTAGTATAAGCTGAAAGTCCGGGTTCATTTCGCGCAAAATGGGAATCAAGTTGCGATGGTATGGTTTGAAGAAATTGCAAATTATCACTCGGCGCAAGCAACCCCTGCGTTGCGGCACGCGCCAAACTTTCGACGACAACCTGCTCCAAGGCATTTAGCTCGGTGCGGTTTTCAAACACCGATGCAAAGTCCACGATAGGTATTGGCCTGACTTCTGGCCTCATGGCTGAAGGGCGCACATCTGTGAGAATCGGTAATATCGGTTGGGTGATCTCCGTGGCTTGTCGATCAAGCACCTCCTCAAACATCGAGTCAGGACTTGCTGGCCCATCGTTAATGTCGATGACAAGTTTATCGGGCCTCCACAAAAATGCGGTTGCGTTACAATCACAGTCAGAGAAAAGCACAAGGCGCGACTGCTCCCGATTACTTTTCAGGCCCCGAATTCTTGAGGTAGATATGCGTGAAAAAACGCCGGAGGTATCAAACTCACTGACGCCTTCAATTTGAACTGCATAGCCATCTGCTACCCGCCCAACCGTCCAATCGGACCCGACCGGAATGTCCACCACCAAGCGCACGAATTCCGGATGTTCGCCTGACCGCACAACAGCGGGCGCGCCGTACATGACCGTGCCAAAAGTGATGGCGACAATGCAAAACACCCAACGCATCATGCCGCATCCTGTTTGACGGATTTTAAGGCCTCTTCAAGGTCGGAATATGTGGGCCGGAAAGGCCCCGGTGTTTTCTGCCGCCCCACTTCGATGCAAATGTTTGGAGCATGAAGATGCAGGTTCGCGACCAGAACTTCGCGGATCAATTGGTAAAACTGCCCATCCTCTTCAATAACCGCCTTCACCTTGACGCCAAAAGGACCAACCAAGCCATAGGCCAAGAAAACGCCAAGAAATGTTCCGACCAAGGCACCCCCGATCAGCTTACCCAATACCTCGGGAGGCTGGTCGATCGACCCCATCGTTTTGATAACGCCAAGAACCGCGGCAACAATGCCTAGAGCAGGAAGTCCATCGGCAATCGCTTGAAGCGCGTGGGTTGAATGCATCCGGTGATGCATCGTGGCCTCTATCCGCTTCTCAAGCACCTCTTCAACTTGATGGGGATCGTCGTAATTCATCGTGCCAGAACGCAGCGTGTCACAAATCAACTCAATTGCTTCGCGGTCGGCGAGTATCTTTGGATATTTACCAAAAATTGCCGATTCAACCGGGCCCTCGATATGCTCCTCAAGCGCAACCGGGTTCGCGCGTGCCATTCGAATCAACTCAAATAAGAGACACAACAAATCACTATAGTCCTGCTGCTTCCACTTCGCGCCTTTGAATACTTTCCCCACATCCTTCAACGTATGCTTGATCGCGGGCATATCATTGCTAATCACAAATGCACCAAGCGCTGCCCCGCCGATCATGATCATCTCGAACGGGAGGGTTTGCAAAATGATCGCCATCTTGCCACCAGCGAGCAAATAGCCACCAAAAACCATGACGAAAATAATAACGATGCCAACGAGGCCAATCATAGGATTGTGTTCCTTATTTGTGGCCAGATTCGTCTGGCCTGTTCGGTATGATGCAAATGCGTTAAGGAATTGTCTGCCCTAGCGCGTTGGAACCAATGCATTTCGCCCCGCCAAAACAACGCTGAATGAATAGGCCGTTTCGGGCGTCAGACCGGCCATGACCTTGGCTGCTGCAACAGGATCCATCATTCCTAAAAACCCGGCCGCGAATTGGGGTGGCATTTGCTCAAACAATGCTGACGCATCTTTTGGAGCCATATTTTCGTAAACCGTCGTCAGGCGCCCCAAATCGGATTGCGCGGCTGTATCTGCCAACGCAAGCGTTGCACTTAACGCTTCCTCTGCTTGACGCAATGCGGCAATCTGCTCGGTTACCTCCCCCTCAGCCACGTTCAGGGCCTGAACCCGGTCTGCAAATATGGCTTCACGCGCTGCCAATCGTTCCTCGCGCGCCTTCAATGCGGTCAAAATGTCTGAAGTCGGCGTCTCTACAGCATTTGGCTCGGGAGCAGGTTCATGCGGTTCTGTCTGGTCGGGACTTTTTGCAAATGCCTCACCGACTCCAACAGTTGTCCGCATAACCGCCGACAATACCAAAAGCACGGCGATCACGTGCAAGGGTCCCCGTTTTCGTCGAAATTCACGTGTCATTGTGCGGCCTCCGCCTGCTCTGCGCGGCGCACAAAAAACGGACTTACCGGAATAGCCGGCGCTTTTCGCGCGGTCTGGGTCGGCGTGTCGGGAACATCATGCATTGACGCGATTAAAAGCTCGAGCTTGCGCGCCGAGGCCTCCGCTTTTGAATTGATACCCGCAAGGTTTTCGACCGAGGCGGTCGCGGTTGCCTGTGCGGAACTCAATGCCTTTGCAAGATCATCGACTTGCGCCGAAAGAACCGCAACCGCGCCACCGACCCCTTTTTCAAGGTCCGTAAACCGACGAAGTCTGCGTGAAAGCACATGACAATAAAGCCCTGCGCCCATTGCCCCCGCGACAAGTAAGATATCTGCTATGAACGCCATTCTGGCCTCCTCAATTAATTACGAATTCCATAATCAGAAGATCGCGAACGCGGCCCTCCCCTGTCACGATTTGAACACGCCGCAGCATTTGCCCTCGCAATCGCATCAGTGCCGTCGGATCCTCTAGTTCCGAAATCTCGACTGCGCGTAAATATCCGTTCAACACGTCGATAATGCGCGGTTTCACAGCCTCGACCTCGGCTGCATATTCCGGGGCGACCTCAAGTTGCGCCGCAAATCGCAACAAGACGCGCGCGCCTTGGCTGGGCAACGAAATCACCAACGGGTCCAATGCAACAAACGCGATCTGAGCGAATGGTTCTGCTGGTTCAGCACCGGCTTCTTGCGCAACACCCGAATCAGAGGAGCCCCCAATAACCCCTGATTTAACTGCAAAAAATCCACCGCCGCCGCCCGCAATCGCAAGCACCAGTCCCGCAACTAGCGGCAGCTTCGATTTCTTCGGTGGTGCGGTTTCATCCAGGTCTGCAACGGCCGTCATTATGTCGTCCTCATTCTTTTCTCTTGAGTTCATATAAACTTGGAAGCCCTAACCGATTGTTAAGGCTGTTGCTCCAAACAAGAGAAATGAACGGGCAGAAGCCCCTCGATCTGGAGAATCCAATTGCAAAGTCTGATGTCAGTGTGGGTCGCCCTCGATGCGCGTAAACGACTTTTTGTGGTCGTCGCGACGCTCGCCGTATTCGGGGCTGTCCTCTTGCTCGCCCAAGGCAGCAGATCGCGGGATATGGCACTGCTCTTTGGCGGATTAGAACCCGCAGCGGCGGGAGATGTGGTCAAATCACTTGATGCACAAGGTGCCATCTACGAAGTGCGCGGCAACGCGATCTATGTTGAAAGTGTGCAACGCGATAGCCTACGCATGTCACTGGCCGGCGAGGGGCTGCCCATCAGCGGATCGCAGGGCTATGAACTTCTCGATACATTGTCCGGCTTTGGCACAACATCACAAATGTTCGACGCGGCCTATTGGCGTGCAAAAGAAGGGGAGTTGGCACGCACGATCCTCGCGAGTCCGCAAATCCGCTCCGCTCGCGTCCACATTGCAACACCCAATGCACGCTCATTTCGGCGTGAACAGACCGCTACTGCGGCCGTCAATGTCACAACGGCAGGTTCTTCACTCACTTCGCGCCAGATCAAAGCACTCCAATACTTGGTCGCGGCAGCTGTGCCAGGTTTGAAACCGGACGACGTCGCCGTCATCGACGGAAACGGCGGCCTCGTTTCCGACAGTGAGGGGCAAGTAAATGGTGCAAACGGCGATGAAAAAGCCGCTGAGTTGCGCGGCCGGGCCGAACGATTGCTTGCCGCTCGCGTCGGCGCTGGCAACGCAATCGTTGAAGTCTCTGTCGAAACCGTAACCGAATCAGAAATGATCACCGAGCGGACCTTTGATCCGGATGTTCGGGTCGCGATCAGCACCGATGTCACAGAAAGCGCTACAAGATCGCAAGATAGCAGCGGCGGCGACGTTACCGTTGCCTCAAATTTGCCCGGTGGAGACGCCGCCGGTGGATCAGGCAGCTCCAACAACGAAAACTCGGAAAGCCGCGCATTAACCAATTACGAAGTTAACGAAACAAACAGACAGCTTACACGCGTGCCGGGCGATGTACGCCGCCTCACAGTTGCCGTTTTGGTGAACGATGTGGTCACCATCGATCAGGAAGGCGTGCAAACCACAACGCCACGATCCGCCGAAGAACTCCAATCTCTCGAAGCTCTGGTTGCCTCGGCGGTGGGCTACAATCAGGACCGCGGCGACGAAATCACACTGCGGTCGATGACGTTCGAGCCCATCGCAGTGCTCGGAACTGACGGGATCACCGCAACAAGCGCGCCACTCAACCTGATGCGGTTAATCCAGATCGCAGTGTTGGCCGTTGTCTCACTCGTATTGGGCCTGTTTGTGGTCCGGCCAATTTTGGCGCCGTCGCGCCGACCCGCCCTTGGGCCGCCTTCAGGTGCAAATATTCTCGAACAAAAAGCAATACCAATGACAACCGGCCAATTGGGGGCAACCGCAAACGGCACTCTTGCCCTTCCAAATAATAGCGCGAACGCCACCCAAGATGATCCCGATCCGGTGAACCGGTTGCGCAAAATGATCAGCGAACGGGAGTCAGAAACGATCCAAATCCTTCAAGACTGGATGGAACAACCTGATGAAGTAGAGAAAGCATAAATGTCCCTTACCCTTACTCTAGAATCTTTCGACGATGAATCGGTTGCAGCGCAAAAATCCCATCCGGAGTTTACGCGCGGCTTTGACGAAGGCATCGCCGCAGGCAGGCAAGAAGCCGAGCTTGCACAAGCCAATTTAAGCGCTGCACTGGTAAGCGCGATCACCGATTCCGGCTTTACCTTTGCCGAAGCACGGCAATCGGTTCTCGCCGATCTGGAGCCTTTGCTCACTGCGATAACGACACATATTCTGCCGGCAACGCAGACCATCGGACTGGCAACGACAATCTGCGAAATTCTGCAATCTGCGGCAAAAGCAGAACTGCCCACACAGCCGACCATCACCGTTCATCCCGAAAACGTCGACGCCATTCTCGCAGCCCTCGGCGACGCGCCGGCGCGTGGCGCAAAAATCCTGACCGATCCCACACTCACGACCCACGCCGCATGGCTCAATGTAAACGGCCACAGCTCGGCCATTGATTTCGAAAATACGTTTGTCGCCGTGCGAACCGCATTGCGCGCCTACTCCGATCCACATGAAAGGACGATAAACCATGGCTGATCCACAACCCAAACCGGACGCGTTAAACGAAGAACACCCACTGCACAGCATCCCGATCGAGGTCACTGTTTCGGTTGGCAAGGCGCGGCCGCTTGTGCGGGACCTTCTCAAACTAAGCGAGAACGCCGTGCTTCCGCTTGATCGAAAAATTAGCGATCCAGTCGAATTATATGTCGGCGACCGACTCATTGCACGGGGCGAACTTCAGGAACTGGAGGGCGGTGACGCCGGACAACTGGCGATCCGCTTGACCGAAGTCGCCACCCACAAAGGGGACTTTCACTAAATGCGGGGTTTAATCTGCTTGGCCTTGGCCACCATTGCACTATCCGCCATGCCGGCCAACGCTCAGGATGTCTCATTCTCGCTCGGCGATACGGGGTCATTGACCACGCGGTCCGTGCAGCTTTTTGCACTCATCACGGTCCTTAGCCTTGTGCCAGGGATCGCTATTATGGTGACAAGTTTTCCATTCATCGTCACCGTGCTTGCCATTTTGCGACAAGCAATCGGGTTGCAGCAATCCCCGCCCAACATGCTTATGGTTTCCTTGGCGCTCTTCTTGACATATTTTGTCATGGAACCCGTATTTACGGCCGCATACACAGACGGGGTCGCGCCACTTCTCACAGGAGAAATCGAAGTCGAAGAAGCGTTTGCCCGGACGATGGTGCCCTTGCGAGGGTTCATGACAAATCGGGTTGATCCACAAACTTTTGAAGATCTAGCCGCTTTGCGCAGCGACGTTCCTCTTGATATAATAATCAGTGATGCGCCACTTTCCGTCCTCATCCCGTCCTTTTTGCTTAGTGAACTTGAACGGGCATTTCAGGTCGGCTTTCTGGTCTTTTTGCCATTCCTGATAATCGATCTTGTTGTCGCAGCCGTGCTCATGTCGATGGGGATGTTGATGGTTCCGCCCGCAATTGTTTCACTCCCGTTTAAACTGGCATTCTTTGTCGTCGCAGATGGCTGGGGGTTGGTCGCTGCCAGTTTGGTGCGCAGCTACACCTAAGTCCATTAGCGGACGATGAATTCCGCTTGAAGCGCACCGCTGGCTTTGATGCTTTTCAAAATATCGATCATATCGCGCGGTGCTACGCCCAGGGCATTCAGTCCTGCAATCACTTCGGACAGGGATGTGCCTTCGCGAAGGTCCGCAAGCCCAATCCCGGGCTCATCCGTAATCGATGCCGTCGTCCTTGGCACAACAACCGTTTCACCAGGGGAAAACGGGTTTGGTTGTGCGACGAGCGGTGCTTCTTCGATACGCAGTGTCAGGTTCCCCTGACTAACCGCCACGCGGCTGATCCTCACATCCTCGCCCATCACAATTGTCCCTGAGGCCTGATCAACAACAACGCGTGCGCGGCGCTCTGGTTCAACCAGAATATTCTCTATGCGCCCCAACGCATGTGCGGGTGACGGCATTTTTGTAGCCGTTATGTTTAACTCAACCGTGCCAGAATCCAGCATCACCGCAACTTGCCTGCCAAAATTTTGATTGATCGCTCTTTCAATACGACCCGCAGTCGTAAAATCGGGGGTTCGCAGCGCCAACCGCAATGATGTCAGTGACCCAAAGTCAAAGTCCACTTCACGCTCGACCGTGGCCCCCGACGGAATAACCCCCGACGTAGGCACACCTCGAACAACTGAAGCCCCGTTTCCCGCGGCAGACGCGCCACCTGCAATAATTGTGCCCTGCGCAACTGCGTAAATTTCTGCGTCCGCCGCATTCAGCGGCGTCATAATCAACGTCCCCCCCAGCAAACTATTGGCATCTCCGATCGCGGATACGGTAACATCTATCGGACTGCCCGCTCTTGCAAACGGCGGCAAACTGGCGGTCACAAGGACCGCCGCGACATTCTTTGGCCGGAACTGTTCTCCGGTGACATTTACGCCAAGGCGTTCAAGAATATTGGTCATGATTTCTTCGGTGAAGGGCGAATTTCGCAGCCCATCTCCGGTTCCATTCAACCCAACAACCAACCCGTAGCCGACAAGATCATTCGACCGCACCCCATCAAATTCCACTAGATCTTTCAACCTGATGGGGGCAGAAAATGCGGCCGCTGGCAGGATGCCCATTAAAACCGCTGCCGACAGGCTACGAAAAACACCCATTAAATATACTCCACGAGGCTAAGCTGTGACAAACGGGATGTGACCGTAAAATGGGTTTCCAACTGGGCCTGCACCGCTTCCAGCCGCGTGGCCGTCTCGAAGGGATCTGCAGTCTCCATCGTGTTTTGAGCAATGCTTAACGTGGCCCGTTCTGTTTCCAGTCGCGTTTGCCCCGTCGCGACAATTGATTGCAAGTTTCCAAGCCGCCCCTGAATTTCAGCCATCGATCCCGACGCGCCAAGCAATTCAAGACCGGCTCTTTGCAAAAGATTGCCTCTGTCGACCTGCGTCAAATTGGACGTCAAATCAGACATGATTGCCCCCAGGGCGCCAGCCTTCAACAGATCCCGAACAGCTTGGTCATCCGCCCGGACATCAACTTCGATTTCAAGATTTTCAGCAATACGTCGCGTTGTCGCGACTCCGGTGTCCCCCTGATACCCCAAGGTCGCAAAACCGCCCGCCGGATCATTAAACCAGTCGTCGATGACTTGCAGAACTGCATCCGTTGTTACGGCTCCGCCGATCGTCGCCAAAATATCATCAAGCATAACCTGTGGGTCTGCAAGCGGCGGAGTTTGCACTTCAGCGCCGCCGAATAACCGCCGATCGGCGAACTGACCATTCAGACTATTAACCATGTCATCAAATGCCAATCGTGCGATATCGCCAGCCTGGTTAATTTGTTGGGCCTGACTTTGCCCCGACACAAGTAGCAATGCATCCGCCGTATCAGAGCGGCTTTGATCGACCCTCCCTAAAACAATCTGCATTTGGTCAAGAACCGTCATGGTCTCGTTTGCCGCAACCTGATACGCATCCAATACATTCAAGCTATAAACGATCCCCGAGAATTGGCGCGTATCGCCGCCCAGTTGGGCAGTGATATCAGCCACTTTTCCGGTCGACAATTCCTGCCCCAACCGGGCAAGATCAGACTTGATCGCGCCACCGTTTTTAAGCGACATAAACTGTTGTGACATATCGCCGATGGATACAACTGGCATGGCCTAAATCTCCAAGATTTGCTGAATCATTGAACTTACAGTCTGGATCACTTTCGCGTTGGCAGCATAGGCTTGCTCAACGCGCAAAAGGATTTGCAACTCAACATCGGTATCGACGCCACCTGCCAGTTCAGCATTATTTAGACTATCCCATCTTGCAGCGGTAAAACTAAGCTGCGTTTCTGCGTTCAGTCTGTTTTGACCCGCTGATGAGGAAAAAACCGCGATGCGTTCTGCCGCTGACATCGACGACGCGCCACGCGCATCGGTCAGCGCATTTAACCATCTGTTCAATTGTGCCGGGTTGCCTGCCGGACCCGCGACCACCGCCCCAACACCATCGCGCCAATTCGCCAAGTCACCCCCTTGCGAGGGATCAACAGAGGCATTCACTGCGAGGCGCGCCGCCAGTCCGATATAGTCAGCGGGATCAGCGGGACCACCTGAATCCGTTAGCAACCCGGTCAGCGCGACAGATGGGTCGACAGACATGTCCGCAAATCTCTGAACTAAATCTAACGCGACACTATCAAGGTCTTGTTGTGTATTCACCAGACTGTCATCCCGCAGCTTAAAGGCCGCTTCCAACGCCCCTCCCGACAGGCGCCCAAATCCGTCATCGGCGTCCAATGGAACCCCGTCGCGGGTAATCCCAGACAGCCCCCCCGACGCCAAAGTCATGTCTGCAACAATCGTCGGCGTGCGGTTAAACTCAAATTGGGCGGCAGTGCCATCAATAAGAACAAGCCCGGAAGTCGTCATCAGGCCAAGCTGATCATTCCCGCGATCAAGTTCGCGGATGGGGACAATCGCCGCTATCTCATCGACAACCAGTTGCCGAGCATCAAACAAACTCGATGGATCCTGCCCGACCGCGCGGGTCCGCGTAATATCGGCGTTCAACTGCTCCAACATGCGTAAATTGGTATTCAATGTGTCTACGTCACGACCGATCGTAGCATCTGCGTCTTGCCGCATCCCCTGGATCGTTGCAGCATCTTGCTTGATGGCCCCGACCAGTCCCTTCAAGGCGGTATTGACGGCTGACAATCGCTGATCAGACGACGGATCAGACGCCGCCGAAATCAACGATTTTTCAAAACCCGCAAGCCGACCCGCAATGCTGTCAGGGTCTCCCGCAACGCCAATCAGCCTCTCGACTTTGCCCAACATATCTGCCGTGCGTTGTTCGGCATTCAGTCGTGCCTCTGCAAGCCGACGGTCGCCGGTCAACCCCTTGTCGCCCGCCCGGGTCACCCCATCAACGCGCACCCCCCCATTGGCCGAAGACGTTTCCAACTGCCTGCGGCCATATCCTTCGGTCAAGGCATTGGATAAATTGCTTGAGACCACTTCGGCTGTTCGTGACGTCGCGTTCAACCCACTCAATGCGTTATTTAATGCGCTCGAAATGCTCATTGGGGTGTCCTTCCTACGGTCCGCTTATCGCTTGATATTTGTTGTTTCTTGCAACATTTCATCAACAGTCTGAATCACTTTTGCATTCGACGAATACGCGCGTTGCGTTTGGATAAGCTGGGTCAGTTCGCCAGCAACATCCGTTGTCGATTCTTCTCGCGCATAACTCACAATGTCGCCTGTCGGCCCGTCACCCGCGTCCCACATAAAGAACGACCCGCTATCAGGGGTCACACGATAACTTTGCTGATCAAGCGCCTCAAGACCGTTGACATTTGAGACGTCAATAAGCGGTATTTGATACAAAATACGATTAATACCGGAATCAAAAGACGCTCTGACAAATCCGTTCGGGTCGACCTCTATACCCGTCAAACTACCGACGGGCGTTCCGTTTTTGGAAATCGACACCGGTGCAAACGCATCAGACAATTGCGTCATACCTGACGAATCGCCCAACTCTCCGATCCCTATTTCCAGCGGTCCACCGTCTACCGTGACAGCAATCGCGCCCGTGACAGGATCATATGCACCGCCAAATGTGGTCGTCACCGACTGCAACGTGCCGCCTGCACCACGGGTATCATCAAACTGAAGCACGTATTCACCCACAACGGCGCCGCCGGATGCACTGTCTGTAACGGTCATGGTCCACGCGTTCGAAGCCCCCGTTGCGGGCACGGTCGGCGTGAAATCAACGCTTAAACTCGCCGACTTCCCAAGGTTATCAAAATACTCGACGGACAAAACCTCTGCATCGCCACTCGCGCCCGCTTCAGTTGACGTTGCTGGTAAATTGACGGCCAAATCAATTTGCGTGGTCGCCTCGCCCGCAAACTGGTTCGAATTGATTTGGACAGGCTCTAAGCCATCAACAGAATCTCGTGGATAAGTTGGAATAGTGCCATCCGTATTTGCAGGCCACCCCATCAGGACCAGACCGGCAGGGCTGCGCAAATACCCTTGGTCATCGGGCCGGAACGACCCTGTTGTGCTTAACAATAGCGGATTTTCACCGTTTGCCACCTGTAGTGAAGCCTCGGTCGTGACAGGCAACATGCCACGCCCACGCACCGCAAGGTCCGTCGGGTTCGTTGTTGATACGAGCGAGCCGCGCTGGTCAATCAACCGCATCGTCGTTGTGCGCACACCACCGGCAGTGTATGAACCACGCCCGCTATCGATTACCATTGACTGAAAATCGGTAACAGCGCGTTTGTAACCGTAGGTCGAGGAATTCGCGATATTATCGGAGATGGTCGCAAGCTTTGTCGCATTCGCGGCAAGGCCTGCGACACTGGCATTCATGGAAGAAGAAATCGTCATGTTAAGGCCTTTCTGGATCGGAAATGACGTGAACTTGTCATAGGCCTAACCCCTTAGCCTTAACGCCTCCCTAACAGCCGCATTTAGTTATCCGACCTTAACAACACGATCTCCAGCCGGTTATTGCGGAGCATCGTCGGGTCCGCTGTTGCGGGGTTCCGATCGCCGGCACCTGTGATCCTCGCAATTCGGGCGGGGTCCAAACCGCCTTTTTCCAACATGATCCGCATGGCTGCCGCACGATCGCTTGATAATTCCCAGATCGGATTGTCCAACAAAAGAACCGTCTGCGTGCGCAAATAACCGGTAATCGCAACATCATTCTGAACCACCACAAACAATCGGGCAAACAGTGCCGCAATTTCTTCGGTCACCGGCATCGGCTCTGCGGTATCGCCCTTGAACAAGGCAGCGTCCGGCAAATCAAACACTTCAATGATCAAACCTTCGTCGGTGACGCGGGTCACGATATGGCGCAATGCCTGTTGGGCCAGCGCACTCTCTCCGCCTTGGCCTAGCAACACCTCTTCAATGTTTTGAAGTGCAGCAACCTCGGCAGCCTTGCCCGCAGCATCACCTTCTGCCTCGGCCTTGATACCCCCATCACCCGAACGGGCCAACATCGCCTGCGAGAAAATGTCATCGCCGCCAAACATGCCCTCACCACCGCCAGAAATCCGGTTGATCGGGATCGTCGGCGAGAAATAATCAGCAATACCCTTGCGCTGCTGCTCGGTCGTTGCATTGAGCAACCACATCAACATGAAGAACGCCATCATCGCAGTCACAAAATCGGCATAGGCAACTTTCCATGCACCACCATGATGCCCGCCACCCTGAATGACCTTCTTGCGTTTAATAATAACCGGAGCATTTCCGCTCATGTTGAACCGCCTTTCGCTGACCTGCTACCGACTTAAAGGCAGGCAAGTGAAGGGCTCCTTAAAGGTTGAATTCGACACAATTTGGAGTCTATCGACCTTTAGAATAAATTTCATCAGGACCGCAGAACTCTATTAAATCATAGCCATTTTCTTGCATCAACGCCGGCAATGCGGGATCGCCCGCGTTATTTTCAATCGCCCAAATTTTAACATCATGCTTATCAAATGGAAACTTTCGCAAGGCGGCCAACTCACCCCCCTCAATATCCAGTGACACAAAATCAGGGTCCGGAATTCCAGCCTCAGTCAGGATTTGCGACAAACTGCGGGTCGGCACCTTGATCACCAGTTCCGCGTGTCTCTTGTCGGCGCGCACACGGTCCAACATCCGCTTGTCATAGGTTTTGACCAAACCACTCATCTGGGTATAGCCCTCGGTCACAGCCATAAACTCCGCCACGCCTTTTTTATCGGCCACGGCATAGGCCAGGCAAGGTGCTGTGCGATGCTGCTCGGCCTTCGCGCGCTGCACGGCAACAGGCTCCACCAACACCCCCGTCCAACCGCGATTGCGCTCAAAGAACAGTGAATTGGACCCGGTAACACCGTCATAGGCGCCAATATCTACGAATGTCCCACCGCGTTTACGATCCAAAACGCGATCAATAACCACATCCTGCCCTGCTTGCGACGCATAAGGGAACGACGGGGTCAGCATCCCGCGAATTTCATGCAATTGCCGGATCACATTTGCGCGGGCGCGACTGCGGTCATTGGCCAGTTTTGCAACCAACTCGCTTTGAATATCAACAAGCGCCTGCCGCGCCATGCGGATGCGGTCATCAATTGTCATTCTTGAACTCCAAACCCCGTGTAGGATTTTTCTTCCACGATACGAGAGCCCAAAAGCAAATTGATTGCCTTTTTCAAACGGGCTCTTTCGTCATTGGTCACATAAACGGCGCGTGCCAAGGCAATAAACCCGGTGCCAAAATCCTGTCTCGCCTCGCAGGCGCGGATATCATCCTCGATCACCCAAAGATCGGCATTAATCTCATAAAGCGCATCCCAAAACTGGCGCAACGCATCCGACATCGGCACCGCTTCATCCGCAGTTGCCTGCAACACAGCCATCTCGTGACGGACATTGGCCAACTTGGCAACGTCGGTGATTTTCTCCGACTTCAACCGCAGAATGGTCAACTTGTCGATCAACTCACCCGGCGCCGTTGGAACTAGGATATCATTCATGACGCAACTTTCATTTTCAATTCCAAAGCACCCTTGATCTCCGACATCACCCCAGACCACACCAATGGGGTCCGCTGGCGAAACAGGCGCATCTGCGGATACCACGGCGTCGTATCACCGTGATGGGTCCAAACCCAAAACGGGTCCCAATGCAACACGGTCCACGTGGGCACACCCAATGATCCGGCAATATGCGCGGTTGCAGTATCGGACGTGATAATCAGATCCATCTCTTGCATGGTTGCTGCCGTATCGGCAAAGCCGCGCTCGTCACTGCCCGCATCCACGATAAACCCCGCCGTCCCATCCGCAAAATACGGGTCCAACATCGGACCCTTATACAACGAAAATAGCTGAACCCCCGTTATATCCGTCAATGGCAGAAACTCGGTATGGCTGAACGACCGGAACGCATTGCCCTTATAGGTGACAGAGCCGGTCCAAATGACACCTACTTTCAACACATCATCATACGGGGCAACAATCCGCGCAGCGCGCTGCACGCTATCGGCAGGAACATGCAATTTTGCCGGCGCAGGCACATCTTTGGATTTGGCAAAATGCATCCCCGCAAGGTCCATCATATTGATCCAATAATCAATCTTGGCACCGGAAGGCACGCTTGGGCCGGTCCAATCGGCCCCCTCAAGCCCCTCGAAAAGTGCCTGCAACGGACGCTCGACCAAACACCGCACCCTTGCACCCAACTGGTTTAGCATCGGCACAAACCGGGCAAACAACACCGCGTCACCAAACCCCTGCTCAGGCATCACCAACACGGTCTTGCCGGCAAGCGGCTCGCCTTGCCACTCGGGAAACGGCAAGTCCCTTGGTTGCAACTCGCCAGCATCCCAACGGGCCTTATAGGTCTCGAACGCATGGGCGTAATCACCCGCGCCCAATTGGGCAAACGCCAGTTGCATCCTCATTTCAACATCGGCGGGATATTCGGCGCTGGCTATCTCAAGATAGGCAATCGCTTCCTGGTAGCGCCCCATCCCCCTTAGACAACGCCCAACCATCGCGCGATGGTTCAGGTTGTCAGGCTCTCGCTGCAAAACCCAAGTGCGCTGTGCAATCGACTGCTCATAGCGCCCGATATCAGACAGGATGTTTGCGTAATTGCTGCGCAACCCGACGTCATCGGGCGCCAGCGCAACCGCGCGCTTTTGCGCCCGCAACGCCTGCTCGTGACGGCCCGCCACACGGTGCAAAACGCCCAAATTCGACCAGGCGCCCGCATCGGTCGGCACTTGCGCCAGATAGCGCGCATATAACGCCGCCGCCTCGGACAACCGGCCCTCTTGGTGCATTTTGATTGCCCGGGCGCGCATATCTCTTATGGTATCCGACATGGTTAATCCTAGTCGGAACCCCGTCGCTTGACGGGTTTGATCAATGTCTCGGGGCGGCGCTGCTCAGCCGCTTCAAACAACGAGAACGTCTGGTTGACGTAATTCACCGCACCCGAAATCAACTCCATGTAATCGTTCAGCTCATCGGTCAGCTCGGTCTCGACACAGACAATACTGCGGTCTTGCGGCGTGGTTTCAAACGTGACGTAAAATAGCGGATCACCACGGTTAATCTTTAACGGACGGTCAATATCATGCCATTCAAACGCCCACATCAACGGACGCGGCCAGACATTGATCGGAAACCGGCCGCCAAAAATCGTGCCCGGCATCGGGGTGCGGCTATAATGCATAAACGGGGCGACCTGACTGGCATAGACCGGCTCGTCGGAAATAAACACATATGGCAATTGCAACTGCAAGGTCGGCACACCTGGATAGCGCCATTCATGCTCGGCTGCGATATGCAGCTTTTCCCGCAGCTTGTTGGCGCGAATTCCCGACAGATCGCCATTCAAATTACGCATCGCAGGACGACCATCCTTGTCGCGGACAAACTCGAGGTTCAAATCAAACGGACAGCGCACCATGAAATAGCGGCTCTCCATCCCGATCACCGCAGGACAGCGTGACGCCGACTTGGCGTGCTGCTTGTTCATCTCGGCTGACCGCACGCGCTCGGGCGGAAAATAGACAATACCCGCCTTCTTTTCGTTCAAAAACCAACCCACGGTGACAGGGCCACTCTTTTTGGCCGTATCAGCCGTATTTTCAAAATGCACAGATAGCTGCAACTTATCTTCCTTTTTGCCCTGCCCCGACAGATCGGGATCTTGGGGTATCGCTGCCCGCATAATCGACGAATACGGCGTTAATTTGGCTCCAAAACGGCCATAGACACATAATCAAACTTCGCAAGAAATAGCAGCGCCGCAGTCACAACACCAACACCTTGGCCGGTTTGTGTCGCGATTTCAGCAATTGATAGCGCCCCAGCCCCCGCGACCAGCGCTGCAATCTGCAAGATAACCGCGTCAGGCACAATGCGACGCCCATAGAGCGCGCGGCCGTTCAGCCTGTCCAATGCCGCCAGGCCGCCCGCATCCAATGCGCGGCGATGGGTCGCAATACTATTGGCCGTCGGATGCTGCGCCGGATAGTCTTGGTAAAGGGTAAACGGATCGACCTCGATCGGGTTGATCGCCGGCTTCAACATGCGCGGTGTCGATGGCACCGCATCCTTTCGCACCCTCGCCAAGGTATCTGCCAAATCCAGATACTGCGGAATAACCGCCGACCAGTCAAACCTCGCGGCCACATGGGCGCGGCCCGCATCCCCCATCTCGCGACGCTTGTCTGGATCCTCGATCAAGGCCACAAACGCCTGCGCATAGGCGGAAATATCGATCATGGTCTGCTGCTGCACAATCGACAGATACCGCAGATAATCATCCGTGCCATCGGCATAGCGCTGCGCAATCAACGGACCCGCACCTGCCGCAGGCATCGCTGTCGGGATCAAATAACCGGTCCGCCCATGCACCACCGTATCCCGGAAGCCGTTCCAATCGGGCATCACAACAGGCAAACCCGCCGCCATCGCCTCCACAGGAACCAAGCCAAATGTTTCCTGAATATTATCAACCGGCAGTGTGAAAATATCCGCGCCCGACCAGATATCGCGGCGCACATCCACCTCGCGACCATCAATGATACGGGTCATAACCGACGGGCATAGTGCAGCGGCCCCCTCGATATGCAACGCCATTTCCGCGTCTCGGTTCGTCCAGCCGACCATCCACAAATGCACAGGTTTCGCCGTGGCCTTCGCGGCGCGATCCAGCGCGATAAACAGCGGCGCAGGATTGGCCTTTTCGACCGATGTCAAACGCCCCATCGTCATCACCACAGTGACATCATCTGGCGCGCCAAACCGCTCGCGCATCTCGGCTCTGCCTTTATCGGTCCTCACAAAATCCGCCGCGTGAATGCCCAGCGGGATCAGTGGCAATTGCGGAACAGGCACGCGGGTCGCACCAAAACGGGTGCGATAATACTCGCCCTCCAACGCCATCTGCCGGCGCACCACCGACTGCACCGCGCGCGAGGTGCAAATGATCGCGTCCCATGGCTCCACCGGTTCGGCCAATAGGGTGTGCATCCCCTCGATCACCCGCCTTGTTGATACCGTATGGGTAATTCCGATCAGCGAACAAGCGGCCGGATCAAACCGCTGCCTGCGCCACGCAGCCCCCATATACCCCGGCCCCGGAAAGAAAATCGCACCTGCATCGGTAAACCCTTTTTGGCCACGCAGCGTCTGCACCTTGACCTCTCGGGTCTCGCCCATCTGTCGCACCAGCGCCTCAAATGTCTTGGCAGCACCCGGACCTTCGGTCACAGCATTTACCACATCGCCGGGCACATGCGCCAAAAACCCCTTCAAGAACGACTGACCGCTCGCGCGGCGCCCCACCAAATCCTTGCCCTCGCTCTCCACCGCATCCGGATGAAAGAAAATGGCGGGCTGCGAGGTGGAATGCATCAAAGTCACCCTTGTTGGTCTACGCCACGCAGACTGACGGTCTTTTTACCCCGACGCAAGCATCAGACAGGCAACGCCAAACCACCTTCAGCATCCGATTGCACCGCACGGTCCAACACCGCCTGCAAACCGGCACCACGGGCAAAATCAGGCGCAACAGACACGCCCCCACGGATCGCCGCAATGAACCTCTCATAGTTGGTGGCAACCTGCGGCAGGTCGATATCCACCCAGCGACCTCGCGTCATATCCGCCCCCAGACTGGCCGAAAGCAGTGTCTGTTCCTGCTCGAAACGCACAACCAACCCACCCTTGGTGCCAAAAATCCGCAAACGCAAATCATTCAAATGGCCCGATGCCATACGGCTGGCATGAATCACCCCGACCGCACCATTGGTCAAGGCAACCTGCATCGTCATACTGTCATTGGCATCCAAGACATAACCGCCGATCTGGCCGCCATCAGCCTTATCAAACGTGGTCAATCGCGACGATACAGTGGCCACATCCGCCCCCGCCACAAAGGTCGCGAAATCCACGATATGAACACCAATATCGCCCAAAACACCCATCGACCCGTGGGCTTGCGACAACCGCCATAGCCACTGCTCCTGGGTTCTCCAATCGCCCCACGCAGGCTGCGTCAGCCAGCTTTGCAAATACGATGCCTCGAAATGGCGGACCTCGCCAATCTGCCCCTCCGCCACAATTTTTGCCGCGGCAACCAAAGCCGCACCATTTCGATAGGTCAAATTCACCATATTCACGACGCTCGCCGCCTTGGCCGCCGCCGCCATCTCAAGGGCATCCGCCGCATTCGCCGCCAATGGTTTTTCGCATAAAACATGTTTGCCCGCCGCCAATAACGGCAATGTCGTAGCACAGTGCACTGCATCAGGCGTCACATTGGATGCCGCATCAAACCCGCCCCAAGCGACCGCCTCCTCTACCGACGCAAACCCGTTTTCGATCCCATGCTTGTCACAAAACGCCGCCAAACGGGCCGCATCGGTATCAACACCCGCCACCACCGTGACAGCTTGCATCGCGGCATAGGCCTCCACATGCTGGTTGGCCATGCCGCCGGTGCCAACGATCAAAACACGCAAGTCACTCATCGAAACCCATCCTCGCCGCTTTTATGCAGCCGCGGACCGCGCTCGATAATCGGCTCTAACGCAGCCTCAACCGGCACATTCGGCGCATCATTCACCCCCACCACCCGCGGCGCAGGATTATGCGCCCAGCGCACCGCATTGGCTAAAACCCTTTGCACATTGACATCAAAATAGGTCGGATAGGTCTCATGACCGGGGCGGAAATAAAACACATTCCCCGCGCCGCGCTTATAGGTCAAACCCGACCGAAACACCTCTCCGCCCTGAAACCAGCTGATGAAAACCGTCTCCAACGGCTCTGGCACTCCAAACGGCTCGCCATACATCTCCTCGTTTTCCAGCTCGAAATGATCCGGCAATCCCGCCGCAATCGGATGGTTTCGCGAGGTAACCCAAAGCCGCTCCCGCTCCCCCGCCTCTCGCCATGTCAGATTGCACGGCGTGCCCATCAGGCGCTTAAAAATCTTGGCAAAATGCGCCGAATGCAGCAAAATCAATCCCATGCCCGCATTCACCTGATCGGCCACGCGCTCTACCACGGCATCCGACACCTCCCCGTGGGCGGCATGACCCCACCACAACAACACATCCGTGCCCGCCAATCTCTCCTCGGTCAAACCGTGTTCGGGCTCTTGCAACGTGGCCGTCGTGGCCTCGATCCCACCTGCGGCAGTCAAGGCGGCGGCAATCGCACCATGCATCCCGTCAGGATATAGATCCGCCACGACCTTATTGGTCTGCTCATGGACATTCTCGCCCCAGACAACGGCTTTGATCACCATCTCTATTCCCCATTCCATTTGAACAAACCTTGCAGGTCACAGGCGTCCTGTGCAACGCACAATTGAACAGGTTCAAAAAACCTAAACAGCAGACTAGGTAGGAGCCATGACAAAACCGATTCTCATCCCCGCCTGGGTCGACGGCACACTGACCCCCGTCGAAAAACTGCGCGCCCATACCCATGGCCTAAAACACCAGGCCGTCAGCATTTTTGTCATGAACCGCGGGCGAATTTTGCTGCAACAACGCGCAGCGCATAAATATCACACGCCAAACTTATGGGCGAACACCTGCTGCACGCACCCCGATTGGGCCGAAGATCCAGCCCAATGCGCCACACGGCGGCTTGACGAAGAACTCGGCATCAAAGGCCTCGACTGCGAGCACCGCGGACAACTTGAATACCGCGCCGATGTCGGCGGCGGCATGATCGAACACGAAGTCGTCGACGTCTACCTCGCTCACGCACCTGACACGCTCTCTGTCACGCCCAATCCAGACGAGGTGCAAGCCGTAAGATGGACCCTGCCCGCCGACCTCAAACAGGAAATCGCCGCCGATCCCGCCCAATTCACGCCTTGGCTCCAAATCTATATGACCGCGCACACCGCAACCATTTTAGGCTCTAACTAAGGCCAAACGTCACGATTTCGCCACCCGCCGCCCGCGCATCCTCGGCATCATGGGTCACCATCAACACCGGCAGCGCGCGCGCCTTGGCCCTGGCAAACACCAACTCTCTCACCTGCGCCCGCAACGCCGTATCAAGACGTGAAAACGGCTCGTCCAACAACAAGGCGCACGGCTCCGACAACAACATCCGCATCAAGGCAACCCTTGCCTTTTGCCCGCCCGACAATGTCGCAGGATCACGGCTGCCAAACCCCGCCAATCCAACCTCTTCCAACGCAGCCTCAACGACAGACCGGCGCGCCGCCGCACTGCCACCCTCGATCAATCCAAACGACAGGTTTTGCGCGACAGACAAATGTGGAAACAACAGATCATCCTGAAACAAAATCCCCACACGGCGCTGATGGGCGGGGGCCGTCGTAATATCATGACCATCCAGAATGACCGACCCGCTGGCCGAAAAATCCTTGGACAAAGTGCCCGTAATAAACGCCAATAGCGTCGACTTTCCCACGCCAGACGGACCCATTACCGTCAAAACCTGGCCTGATGCGATCTCCCGTGACAACGACACCATGGCAACGCCGGCCTTGCGGATCACAACGTCGCGCAACACCAACCCCTTATCCATGCCTTAGCCCTCTCCTGTTGCGCCAAATAATCGCAGGCACCGTTAACGCCAGCGCAAATGGCAACAGCGCCGCCGCCGTCTGCATCAATCCATAAACACCAATTGCACGGCGATCCCCACCAGAGGCAAGCGCCACAGCCTCGGTCGTCAACGTCTCCACGCGGCCCCCACCAATCAACAGCGTCGGCAAATACTGCCCGACAGACACCGCAACGCCCAAGGCCGCAGCGGTCAAAACCGGACGCAACAACATCGGCAATCTGACACGCCATAACACACGATCAGGACTGGCACCCAGCGCCGCCGCAATCGTGCCCATACGCACATCCCAAGCCCGAAACGGGTCCGACAAGGACAAAAACACATAAGGCAGCACAAACACCAAATGCGCGATCATGACAGGCACCCGCCCAACATCAATCCCAACGCTTAACATCAGCGTCTGCAACCCCGGCAAGAACGCAGTTTGCGGCACTAACAAGGGCAAATACAGCAACCAAAGGCCCCGCTGCGACATCCGCAAGCCATAGCGATACTCGGCCTCCAAACTGCCAATCGTCAAGATCAAGGCAACCACCGTAACGACCCCCGCAATCACCACGGTCTCCCACAATGCATCCATAGTGCCGTCGCTATGGCGCGCCCAATTCCTGAACGATAACTGCCCGGGCATCGCATCGGGAAAGCCCCAGTATCCGGCAAACGACCAGACCGCCAACACCACAAGCCCCAGCACCACAGTCACCGCACAAATCGCGCCTGCACCCAAGCCAAAACCACCCGCCACGACATCCATCTTGCCTCGTGACCCCGCCGCAATCCAACGCCGCCCAAGCACAGCCAACATCCACTCGCCCATACGCCAAAACAACAAGGCACCCACGACCAACCCAAGTTGCAACACCGCAGCCGCCGCACCATCAAGGCGCATCGAAAGGTTCGGGTCAGACATCAGCTTGACGATCTGCACCGACAGCGTCGGCGGGGTATTGGGCCCCAAAATCACCGCCATATCCACAACCGACATCGCATAGGCCAGCACAACATAAACCGGCAGCCTGATCTGCGCATAAACCCGTGGAAAAACTGTCTTTATCCACCCTGTCACGCGGCCATAACCTAACGCCTGGGCAACCACCGCACTGCGCTGCGCGTCCGCTTGACCCATGGCCGACAAGGTGATCAACAACAAAAACGGCACCTCTTTGACAATCAATCCCGCCGTCAAGGCAAAGCCGTAAGTATCTTGCAAAATCAGCAAATCGGGCGGGCGGTCCCATCCGGTGATGGCGGGCGACAACAGCCTTGCTATCCAGCCCGACGGCGCAATCAGAAACGCCAGCCCAAATGCGGCCGCAGCATGTGGCACCGCCAATAGCGGCGACAGCAACCGCTCGATGACGCGAAACGGACGACTGCCCGACCAACCCGCGGTCAACAACACCACAATCAGCAACGACACCGATGTCGCCAGCAACCCCGTCGAGACGGACAGCATCGCAGCGCGCGGCAATCCCACCCAGCCCAAAACACTTGCAAAAGAGTGCAGCGACACAGCAGTCAAACCCGCGGCAGGCAAATATCCCAGCGCAGGTAAGATCGTGCCATAAATCCCTGCCAAAATCGGCCCCAACATCACCAGCAGCGTCAGCATCGGCACAATCGGCAAAAAACCCCGCGTTTTCATGCGCCGCGCTCTTTGCGTGGGAAATCCAACCTATTGCGCAACACCGTAGCGACCCATCCAGTCGTCTGCGATACGGGTCATCCAACTCGGGTGCGGCTCGGCTTGCACACTACCCAATTGCGCAGGGGTTAATGTCGCAACACCCAGCTCCAGCGCATCAAACACGGCGCGCTCGTCAGGTGTAATCGCATCCATATCCAACACCGTGCCATAACCCAACACAGTCGGATCTTGCGCACGGGCCTGCGCCTCTGGTGACATCAAAAAGTTGGCAACAACCATCGCCGCGGCCTTTGAACCCGAATTATATGGGATCGCGACAAACGACGCATTCCCGATCGTGCCGCCTTCCAGAACAAATGTGCGCGCGCTCTGTGGCAACTGATTATTCGCAATCGCCGCCGTCGCCTCGCCCGGGCTAAATGAGATCGCCAGATCAACCTCGCCATCGGCAATCAACTGCAACTGCGCGGGGCCGGTCGCAGGATAGGCCCGCCCAGACCGCCACAACGTCGGGGTCAAAGCATCCAGAAACTGCCACAGCGGCGCGGTCACATCCGCATAAGTCTCATCGGTCGCAGGCAGCGCCAAGATCGACGGATCATCCAGCAAATCCACCAAAGCCTGCTTCAAAAACGTCGTGCCCAGAAAATCAGGCGGCTGCGGATAGGTAAACCTGCCCGGGTTGGCCTTGGACCAGTCCAAAATCGCCGTCATATCACCCAATGGCGCCGGCAAATCTGCGGTGTCATAAATAAATACAACCTGCGCCATCGCCCACGGGCTCTCATAACCCTCGGTCGGCACCGTAAAATCGCTCTGCACCGTCTTGCCCACCACATCAATAAGCGCCCAATTCGGCAACTGCTCGGCGTAGGGGCCAAACAACAAATCCGCCTCTTTCATCGCATCGAAATTTGCCCCGTTAATCCAGATCAGATCAATCGCACCATCAGCATCCTCGCCCGCCTGCTTTTCGGACAACACGCGCGTCACTGCATCTGCCGTATCCGTCAACTTCACATGCTCCAACCTGACACCATAATCCTCGGATACGCGCTCGCCGACCCAAGCAATGAAATCATTGGTCGTGGTCGACCCACCCCATGCATTCCAATACACGGTCTGGCCTTGGGCCTCGGCAGTCACGGCCGACCAATCAGCAGGAGACGGTTCAGCCGCCGCCGCCACAGGGGCGAGCAGTGCCGCAAAGATCGCAAGATGTTTCATAGGTGGTCCTTTAATCGGTGAAAGTCTTAAACGCGGCATAGATGCGCAACGTCGCGGTCACAAAGCACAATGCGCCAAAAATCCATGCCAGCATCGCAAATTGTTGTGAGAACAGGGAAATCAGCACAAAAAACCCAATCGTCTCGGTGCCCTCCAAAATGCCGTTGGAATAATACAACGACTTTTGACCCTGCGCCGATGTGGTTTTGCCGTGCTTTTCGGCCAGTATCGCAAACCCCAAAAAGCTGGCCCCGTTAAAGTAAAACGCCGTCAACAAAAATGCCCCCGCCGGCCCATTGGCAACCGGATCCAACAGCACAAACCCCAAAGGCACCGCGCCGTAGAACAGAAAGTCAGCCGTAATATCCAGATAGCCTCCAAAATCCGTCTCGCGCGTCGCGCGGGCAACCGCACCATCCAATCCATCAGCGACACGGCTCGCCAACAGCGGGACCAGCGCCAGAACGGGCCATCCGAACGCAATCAAAACCGCCGCCAACAACCCCAATCCCAAGCCAATCAACGTCATACCATTGGCCGTGACACCGCGGGCGGCAATCATACGACCAACTGCATTCAGGGGCGGATCAATCAAGGTGCGGGCATAGCTGTCCAGCATCGCCAGGTCCTTTCAAAGGGCTGCCCTTGTTCTGACCCAACAGCGGTCCTCGCGCAATCACCCCCACAGGAATGTGAGAAAGAACCGAAAACTGAAACCTAGCCCACCGCAATACGGGGCCGACCATGGGCTGTGACCTTGACCTGCGCCTCGATAAACATCGGTTGCCCTTCGATCTCGACCTGCTTGATATCGCGCACAGTCGTAAACCGGATCTCCTCAACACCCGCCGCCATAACCATGCCTGTGGCCTCCACCTTCAACGCGGCCTCCAGCACATCCAAGGCCTCGGATGATTGATTGAACCGTTGCACCCCGTCGGCCAAATGCACCGCAAAGCTGCCCGCACCCGGACTGGTCACCGTGCCCGTCGCGTGCATCGCCACCTGCCCCACAACAGCACCGATTGCATTGGCCACCCCGCCGTGATCTGGCAAAATCATTTGCGTATTCAAACGCTTACCAACCGCGCCGTAATAGGCACCCGCAGAGGCGCCCAACCCGATCACTGGCACACCCAGCCGGACATCAACCTGCACAATCCCGCGATGCTGGTCCAATCCTGCCATCGTGATCTCGTGCTTGGCCAAGCCCTCGGCGCTATGCGCCCAGTCGCGGCCATCCTCGGCAAACGCCGCTTGCAGCAAACAATCCACCGTCTGACGGGTCAACTGATCCACAATCATCTGGCTCATGGTTTCTGCATCAGCGGCCAACCGCTCGCCTGCCCCGGTGCGCCTGCGGGCAAATAGCGTCAGCGCCTTCACCGATGCCTGCGCGTCCCATGCATCCACGCGACCCAGAGCATGGCTCGCATCCGACGGGGTCACACCTGCGATCATCACCATGCCACGGGTCACCAAACGGGCCAGCGCGGGGCTCTCCATACGGCTGGTCACCGCAACGCCGACACGCTGTGGCCCATCCATAAGGCGGCTGGCAACCGCCGCCTCTCTGGGGTCCAACCCCTGCGGCATCTCGCGCCACATCGGCACCGCAAACTGCACACCATCGCTTGCGGGCACATCCATCGCCAAGGCGCGGTCCAACTCGCGATGCACCAGCTCGGGATACTCTTGCGCCGCAAGCGCAATCGGCATCAAACGCCTCGGCCCCAACTGCACGCCGCCACCTAGCCCGTCGACCACATGCACCTCGCTGTCACCACCCAGCCCCGTTGTGCGCATCGCAACCGCCTCAACCATCGTGCGATACGGGCCAACGCGGGCACCTTGCGGGTCAATTTTCGGCTTTCCGCCCTGTAACAGACATACATCCGTGGTCGTGCCGCCAATATCCGACACCAGCGCATCAAGCTCGCCCGTCAGCCAACTTGCCCCCGCAATCGACGCCGCCGGACCGCTCAAAATCGTCTCGATCGGCTTTTCGCGGGCCACAGCCGCCGACACCAAGGCACCGTCCCCGCGCACCACCATCAACCGCGCATCAATGCCAACCTTGGTCAAATGCCCCTCACAGGCAGCGATCAATCCGTCAATCATCCCGATCAAGCGCGCGTTCAAAACCGCCGTCAACGCCCTCTTAGGACCGCCCAAAGCCGAGGACAATTCATGCGAACAGGTCACAGGCTTGCCTGTCCTCTCGCGGATCAAATCACGCGCAGCAATCTCATGGGCCGCATTGCGGGTTGCAAAACTGCCCGCAATCGCAAAACCGGTAATCCCCGCATCCAACGCGTCAATCGCCTGCGCCAAACCCGCCAGATCCAGCGCTGCAATCTCGCCGCCGGCATGACTATGGCCCCCCGCCAGCGCAATCACAGGATCACCCCGCAAGGCATCCGTCAAACCCGCACGACCCAGCTCTGCCGCATCAAAGCCGATAAACACCAAGGCAATCCTGCCGCCCTGCCCCTCGACCAACGCATTCGTCGCAAGCGTCGTTGATAATGACACCATCGCAACCTGTGCAGGATCAATCGCCGCCTGCGCCAATGCAGCGTCAATCGCACGCCCCACGCCCAGCGCCAAATCAGGGCGCGTCGTCAGCGACTTGGCACTCGCCAAAATCTGGTCGGTCGCCTCATCCAGAACCACCGCATCGGTATATGTGCCACCGGTATCAACGCCCAATAAATACGCCATACGAAACCCCTTGTCAGTTCCGGCTAAACAACCACTCCAGACAGGCGGATACCATCCCAAATCCGACACAAAAAAGCGCGCCACGTTTCCGCAGCGCGCTCATACATCATTTTGCGACGCTTATTTCAGCGCAGCATCGGTAATCACAGAGGTCCATGCACCCACCGGGGCCGCTGAAATCACCGGATCAGAGCCACCCGCCAACAACGTATCAACCGTGCGCTGATAATCGGCCTCGTCCAAGGCGCCGTTTGATCCCGCGGTCAACTTGGCAACCTCACCCATCATACGGACCTGCGCGGCTTCGGTCTGCGCACCGGTTTCGTCGTTATCAAGCACGATCATCGCCGCAGCTTCCGGGTTCTCTTCCGCCCACTTCCAGCCCTTCATCGACGCGCGCACAAACCGCACCATCTTGTCGACAAAGACCGGGTCTTCCAGATTCTGCTCCAGCGCGTAAATCCCGTCCTCCAAGGTGGCGACACCCTGCTCTTCATATTTGAACGTCACCAACTCATCGGCAGGAATACCCGCATCCAACACCTGACCATATTCATTGTAGGTCATTGTTGAAATGCAATCAGCCTGACGCTGCAACAGTGGATCAACGTTAAAGCCCTGTTTAAGAACCGTCACGCCATCCGCGCCACCATCCGTCGAAATCCCCGCCTGCGACATCCATGACAGGAACGGATACTCGTTGCCAAAGAACCAGACGCCAATCGTCTTGCCCTTGAAATCCTCGACCGACGTAATGCCGGTATCCTTCCAGCACGTCAGCATCAGACCGGACGTTTTGAACGGTTGGGCAATGTTCACAACCGGCAACCCCTTTTCACGTGCGGCCAGCGCTGATGGCATCCAGTTGAGCATCACATCGGCCCCACCACCGGCCAAAACCTGCGGCGGCGCAATATCAGGACCACCGGGCAAAATGGTCACATTCAGACCCTCTTGCTCGTAGAAACCTTCATCCAGCGCCACATAATAGCCCGCAAACTGCGCCTGCGTGACCCACTGCAACTGTAGCTTCACATCGTTGGCATCCGCATCCGCATACGCCATGCCGCCAAAACCTGCGGCAAATGCTGCCGCCATCATTGTCGTCTTCATCTGATTGACCTCCAAGTCAGTTAATATGTTATGCCCACGTTTTCGGGGTCTTTTACTTACGTTGTGACGGGTGCCAGAACGTGACCCCGCGTTCGATCAGCGCAATCGCGCCATAGAAAAAACTACCGGCAAGGGCCGCGACAACGATCTCGGCCCATACCATATCAAGGGCCAACTGCCCGACACTCGTCGAAATCCGAAACCCCATGCCACGGGTGGGCGAGCCAAAAAACTCTGCCACAATCGCCCCCACCAGCGCCAGCGTCGTGGCAATCTTCAACCCGTTAAACACAAACGGCATCGCCGCAGGCAACCGCAACTTCACCAGCGTCTGCGCGTAACTGGCACCATACGTGCGCATCAAATCGCGCTGCATATCACTGGTATCGCGCAGCCCCGCCACCGTGTTCACCAGCACCGGAAAGAACACCATCACAACCACAACAGCCGCCTTCGACTGCCAGTCAAACCCGAACCACATCACCAAAATCGGCGCCGTGCCCACAATCGGCAGCGCGGCCATAAAGTTTCCGACAGGCAGCAACCCACGTCGCAAAAAATCATAACGATCCACAACAATCGCCAGAAAAAACGCCGCGACACAGCCTATGATATACCCGCTTAGCGCCCCTTTGACAAAAGTCTGCACAAAATCAGTCCATAATATCGGCAGGCTATCGGCAAACCTGACCGCGATCATGCTGGGGGGTGGCAAAATCACCTGCGGCACAGCCAAGCCGCGCACGATCAACTCCCACATCAGCAATATCGTTGCCCCAAAAATGGCAGGCACCGCCAATTGCACACCGCGACTTTGCGCGCTTGGGCCATTCGCCAAGCGCACATTCAACGCCCAACCAGCCGCCCACAAGACCAGCGCGAAAACCACATAACTCATGGGCGCATCCCCATTCGGCGCAACGCGCGGCGCTCAACCAGCCCGATGATCCCGACCAGAACCGCCGCCAATATCGCCGCTGCAAACAGTGCCGACCAAATCTGCACCGTCTGCCCGTAATAAGACCCCGCCAGCAATCGCGCACCCAATCCGCGCACCGCGCCCGTCGGCAACTCACCCACAATGGCACCCACCAATGACGCGGCCACACCAATCTTCAGCGACGCAAACAAATACGGCAATGACGCAGGCAGTCGCAGTTTCCAGAACCCCTGCGCGTTGCTTGCATGATAGGTGCGCAATAAATCCAACTGCATCGCGTCAGGACTGCGCAGCCCCTTCACCATCCCGACCACAACGGGAAAGAACGATAAATAGGCACTAATAACGGCTTTTGGGAACAATCCCTGCACACCAATCGAATACAGCACCACAATTATCATCGGCGCAATCGCGATAATCGGAATGGTCTGGCTGACAATCGCCCAGGGCATCACGCTCATATCCATCGCGCGGCTATGCACAATTCCTACGGCCAAAAGCACGCCCAAACCCGTCCCAATCGCAAACCCCATCAAGGTCGCGCTTAAGGTAATCCAGCCATGATAAACCAACGACCGCTTCGACGTGATGCTCTTCATCACAACCGTATCCCACAATTCCACGGCCACCTGATGCGGGGCAGGTAAACGCGGGCGCTCCTGCGACCACGCCGCACCCACTTTCTCAATGAACGTCATCGTCTCGCCAGACCGCACCAACTGTTGCTCGGTCCATGCCGCATTCATCGGCACAGTTGCCGCATACCAAAGCGCGATCATCACCGCCAAAACCGTCGCGACAGGCAGCAAAATCCGCATCATAGACACCTAAACATCATCTTGATGCCCCGCCCGCAAACCATCCCGCACACGGTGCGCAATCTCGATAAACTCCTTGCTTTCGCGAATATCCAAGGGGCGCTCACGCGGCAACGGGCTCTCGATCACATCGGTAATGCGCCCCGGTCGCGGCGACATGACAACAATCTTGGTCGACAAATACACCGCTTCGGGGATCGAATGGGTCACAAAGGCGATCGTCTTTTCGGTGCGCGCCCAAAGCGCCAGCAACTGCTCGTTCAAATGGTCGCGCACAATTTCGTCCAGCGCCCCAAACGGCTCGTCCATCAACAAAATATCGGCATCAAACGCCAATGCCCGCGCAATGCTCGCCCGCTGCTGCATCCCGCCAGACAACTGCCATGGAAACTTCTGCTCAAAACCCGCCAGATCCACCAACTCCAAAACCCGCGCCACGCGCTCGGCCTGCTCGGCCTTGGAAAACCCCATAATCTCCAGCGGCAGCTTGATATTGCCGCCAATCGTGCGCCACGGATATAACCCCGCCGCCTGAAACACATACCCATAGGCCCGCGCACGCCGCGCCTCCTCGGGGCTCATGCCATTGACAGAAATCTGCCCCGCCGTCGGCTGCTCAAGCCCCGCAATACAGCGTAAAAACGTCGTCTTGCCACAGCCCGACGGCCCAATAAACGAGACAAACTCACCCTTGCCAATCTCAAGGTTCACATCCTTCAAGGCATGAACAGGACCATCATTGGTCTGAAACGTCAGATCAAGATTTTGTGCCGAAATGATCAAATTAGACACCACTCGCAGGAATACCCGACCGCTCAACAGGGCGCGGCGCGGTTAATTCTTTCCACGACGATAACGCCTTGTTCACCGCGGTATTCGGCTCTCGCTTCACAAACTTGCCGTGGCCTTCCTGGGTGCGCACTTCGCCATCATAAATCGCGACCTGACCACGGGTCAGCGTGAACCTTGGCAAACCCTTCACGTGCTTGCCCTCAAACACATTATAATCAATCGCCGACTGCTGGGTCTTGGCTGTAATCGTCTTTTCTTTCGCTGGGTCCCAAACCACAATATCGGCATCTGCTCCCACCAAAATCGCACCCTTCTTAGGGTAACAATTCAAAATCTTGGCAATATTCGTCGATGTCACGGCGACAAATTCGTTCATCGTCAAACGCCCCGTCGCCACACCATAGGTCCACAGCATCGGCATCCGGTCCTCAAGACCGCCCGTGCCATTCGGGATCTTGGTAAAATCACCCACGCCATAGCGTTTCTGATCCGTGGTAAACGCGCAATGGTCCGTCGCCACAACAGACAGCGACCCGCTTTGCAGACCCGCCCACAGGCTATCCTGATGCATCTTATTGCGGAACGGCGGCGACATCACACGGCGTGCCGCATGGTCCCAATCCTGGTTAAAATACTCGCTCTCATCCAAGGTCAAATGCTGGATCAACGGCTCGCCCCAGACCCGCTTGCCTTGCATCCTTGCGCGCCGAATGGCCTCGTGTGAATCTTCGCACGACGTATGCACCACATAGAGCGGCACCCCCGCCATATCGGCAATCATAATCGCGCGGTTCGTCGCCTCGCCCTCGACTTGTGGCGGTCGCGAATAGGCGTGCGCCTCTGGACCGGTATTACCCGCCGCCAACAGTTTGGCACTCAACTCGGCCACAACATCACCGTTTTCAGCGTGCACCATCGCAATGCCGCCCAGCTCGGCCAACCTGCTAAACGACGCATACATCTCGTCATCGTTCACCATCAACGCGCCCTTATAGGCCATGAAATGCTTGAACGTATTGATCCCGCGATCACGGATCACGCTCTCCATCTCGTTGAAAACCTGCTCGCCCCACCACGTCACCGCCATGTGAAACGAATAATCGCAATTGGCACGGCCCGATTTATTATCCCACATCTGCAACGCATCATGCAGCCCCTGACCGGGCGCCGGCAGCGCAAAATCCACCACCATCGTCGTGCCACCAGACAATGCCGCCCGCGTCCCGCTTTCGAAATCATCGGTGGAATAAGTGCCCATAAACGGCATCTCAAGATGGGTATGCGGGTCAATTCCACCCGGCATCACATAACACCCCGTAGCATCCAACTGCTCGTCGCCCTGCAAATTCGGGCCGATCTGCACAATCACACCACCCTCGACCAGCACATCCGCCTTATAGGTCAAATCGGCCGTTACAATGGTGCCATTCTTAATCACGGTGCTCATCTTGGTCTCCTTTTGGACGATATGGAAATTGGGTGGGGGTCTGGCACGGATACAGGCAGATCATACAACAACCTGCGCCGTCTCAACCACCGCATGGAACAACACATCCGCTCCTGCGGCGGCCCACTCCTTGGAAATATCCTCGGCCTCATTGTGGCTCAACCCATCCACACAAGGACACATCACCATCGCGGTCGGGGCCACTCGGTTGATCCAACAAGCATCATGCCCCGCGCCGGAAATCAAATCCATATGACTATAACCCAATCTCTCGGCCGCAGTGCGCACCGCGGTCACACAGCCCTCATCAAACGTCACAGGGTCGAAATGCCCAACAGGCTCGATTGTCATCGTCAAACCAAGGGCTTCGATAACCGGCACCGCTTCGGCCTCCAACCTCATCCTCATGCTCGTCAATTTTTCCAGATCAGGCGACCGGAAATCAACCGTAAAAACACATTTTCCGGGGATCACATTGCGGCTATTGGGATAGACGTTGCACTGCCCGATGGCCCCCACTGCGCTCGGCTGATGATCCATCGCAATCTGATGCACCAACTCGGTGATCCGCGCCATGCCCAGACCCGCATTCACCCGCATATTCATCGGTGTAGACCCTGTATGGGCATCCTTTCCGATCAACGTGACCTCGAGCCACCAAAGCCCCTGACCGTGCGTGACCACACCAATCTGCTTGTTTTCGGCTTCCAGAATCGGGCCCTGCTCGATGTGCAACTCAAAGAAGGCGTGCATCTTGCGCGCCCCCACCTTTTCGTCACCACGCCAGCCGATCCGCTGCAATTCGTCACCAAACGTCTTGCCCTCGGCATCCGCGCGCGCGTATGCCCACTCCTGCGTATGCATCCCGGCAAAAACGCCTGACGCCAACATCGCAGGGGCATAGCGGGTGCCCTCTTCGTTTGTCCAGTTCGTTACAACAATCGGATGCCTGGTCTTGATGCCCAGATCATTCATCGTGCGCAAAATCTCCAGCCCGCCCAGCACGCCCAGCACACCATCATACTTGCCACCGGTGGGCTGCGTATCCAAATGCGACCCCACATAAACCGGTAGCGCATCGGGGTCCGTGCCCTCGCGTCGGGCAAACATATTGCCCATCTGATCAACACCCATCTCGCATCCCGCAGCAATGCACCAGTCCTGGAACAAATGACGCCCCTCACCATCTGCATCGGTCAGCGTCTGGCGGTTATTGCCGCCCGCGACACCGGGGCCTATCTTGGCCATCTCCATCAGACTGTCCCACAGCCGATCAGGGTTAATCCTTAGGTTCTCTCCGGGGGCAGCCATGTGCATCTCCTCTTGCAGACGGCGACCAGCTGGCGACAGGGAGGAAACCCGCCCGCTGGCCGTCTTGTTTTGACCAATCGGTCAAAGCAACGCTAACAGGGGCGCAACATCTGTCAAGTTTTCCGCACCCGTTTTGGGCAAATGATTAAAAAGATGTAGGTGGCGACGGTTTTTCATGGCAACGACCGGTTTTTGTGCGAAAGATGACCGCGATATGAGCAAGCCACCGACCCGCATCCAGAAAAAGAACCGCGCCGCGATTTTGGCCGCCGGTCTGGACGTATTCTCGCAATTCGGGTTCCGCGGCGCGACCTTGGACCAGATCGCCGATGCGGCGGGCCTGTCGAAACCAAACTTGCTCTATTACTTCCCTTCCAAGGAAGACATCCACCAACAGCTTCTCTCCGGCCTGCTCGACACTTGGCTCGACCCTTTGCGCGCCATGAATGCACAGGGCGATCCGATCACCGAAATTATCGCCTACGCGCAACGCAAACTCGACCTGTCCCGCGACTTCCCCCGTGAAAGCAGGATTTTCGCGAACGAAGTCCTGCAAGGTGCGCCTCGGCTGGGCAATGAATTCCCCGACCTCAAAGCACTGGTTGACGAAAAAGCCGCGATCATCCGCAGCTGGTCAAAATCGGGCAAAATCGCCTATTTAGACCCTCATCACCTGATTTTTCTGATCTGGGCGCAAACCCAACACTACGCCGATTTCGACGTGCAGGTGCGCGCTGTCTTAGGACACGACGACCCCTTTCCAGAGGCCGCCGCTTTCCTTGACCACATGCTACGACGCACGCTCGCGCCTTAGCTATTCGGCGGCAACAGACCCCGGATTATTCGGATGCGTCGTCCAATTGGCATAGTCAGCCGACACCACCTTGCCGGTGCGCGGATCAACCTCGCCCGCGGTCATCGGCACCATCGTGATGCAATCCTGCACAGGACAGACATCAACGCATAGGTTGCAAGCGACACATTCCGCATCGATCACCTCGAATACACGATCAGCCGACATGGAAATCGCCTGATGCGATGTATCCTCGCAGGCGGCATAACACCGACCGCATTTGATACAATCATCTTGGGAAATCACCGCCTTGGCGACATAGTTCAGGTTCAGATATTTCCAATCCGTCACATTCGGCACCGCCATACCAACAAAATCATCTAGAGTTTCATAGCCCTTTTCATCCATCCACTGCGACAGACCCGAAATCATCTCCTGCACGATCTTGAACCCATAGGTCATCGCCGCCGTGCAGACCTGCACATTGCCACATCCAAGCGCCATAAACTCGGCGGCATCGCGCCATGTCGTCACGCCACCAATGCCCGAAATCGGCAACCCGTGCGTCTCGGGGTGCCGCGCAATCTCCGACACCATCGACATGGCAATCGGCTTGACCGCAGGACCACAATAGCCACCATGGCTGCCCTTGCCATCAATCGACGGCTCCGGCGACATAGAGTCTAAATTGACAGAAGTGATCGAATTAATCGTATTGATCAGGCTCACCGCATCGGCACCACCGCGCATTGCCGCCGCCGCAGGCTTGCGCACATCGGTGATATTCGGCGTCAATTTCACAATCACCGGCTTGTCGTAATACTGCTTGCACCAGCGGGTCACCATCTCGATATATTCAGGCACCTGCCCCACTGCCGCACCCATGCCGCGCTCCGACATGCCATGCGGACAGCCGAAATTAAGCTCGATTCCGTCGGCACCCGTCGCCGCCACCTTGGGCAAAATATCTTTCCACGCCTGCTCCTCGCAGGGCACCATCAACGACACGATTATCGCGCGATCAGGATAGTCCGCCTTCACGCGGGTGATTTCCTCAAGGTTGACCTCCAGCGGGCGATCCGTGATCAGCTCGATGTTATTGAGCCCCATCAAACGACGATCAGCGCCATAAATCGCACCGTATCGCGGGCCATTCACATTGACCACGGGCGGGCCTTCGGACCCCAGCGTCTTCCAGACAACGCCCCCCCAGCCCGCTTCAAACGCGCGGCGCACATTGTATTCCTTGTCCGTCGGCGGCGCGGACGCAAGCCAGAACGGGTTCGGGCTTTTGATCCCTAAAAAGTCGGATGTCAGATCGGCCATATCACTTGCCCCCCATCAAAGTTGCATGAATATCCATCGCCGCATCGCGGCCCTCGGCCACCGCGGTCACCGTCAAATCATCTCCGCCACTGGCACAATCACCACCGGCCCAAACACCCTTGCGGCTGGTGCGTCCAACGCCATCAACGGCAATCTTGCGACCCTCCAGCTTTAGCCCGCAATCAGTCTCTAACACTTGGCCAATCGCCTTGAATACCTGATCGGCAGGCAGGCGGACCGTCTCTTTCGACCCATCCGTATAGGCCAACTCGATCGCCCCCTCATGCAGCGCAACAGGCTGCACATTGAACATCAAGGTCACGCCCTTAGACGCCGCCAGATCCTGCTCATAGGCACTCGCACTCATGCGGTCACGCCCGCGACGATAGGCAATCGTCACGGTCCTTGCGCCCAGTATTTTCGACTGAACAGCAGCGTCGACGGCAGTCATCCCACCGCCGATCACCACCACATCGCGACCGACGGGGAGAGACGCCAGATCGCTGGCCTGTCGCAGATCCGCGATGAAATCAACAGCGTCACGCACGCCGCTCTTGTCCTCATCATCCACCAACAGGCTATTCACACCGCCAAGACCGACACCCAGAAAAACCGCATCAAAATTGGCCGCCAGCGCGTCCAAAGACAGCGCCTCACCCAAGCGCTTGCCGGTCTCAATCGTGATACCACCAATTCCCAGCAGCCAATCCACTTCGCGTGCCGCAAAGTCATCGGTGGATTTATAGGCGGCAATGCCAAACTCATTCAGCCCACCCGCCTTAGATCGCGCATCATAAATCGTAATATCAGACCCTAACATGGCCAAACGGTGCGCCGCGGCCAATCCGGCAGGCCCCGCTCCCACAACCGCTATGCGCTTGCCCGTGGCTTTGCCGCGCATGAACGGATGCGCCTGCTTGGCCATCACCGTATCTGTCGCGTGCCGCTGCAAACGGCCAATCTCCACCGGCTTGCCCTCTGCGGTCTCCCGCACGCAGGCCTGCTCGCACAAATCCTCGGTCGGACATACCCGGGCACACATGCCGCCTAAAATATTCTGCTCGAAAATCGTGCGGCCCGCGGCCTCTGACGTGCCTGTGGCGATCTGGCGAATGAACAACGGAATATCAATCGCCGTCGGACAGGCCGTCACACAGGGCGCATCATAGCAAAAATAACACCGGTCCGCCGCGACCAAGGCCTCATGCGGCGTCAATGGCGCGTGTAAATCGGCAAACCCCGCATCAAGCGCCTCTTTTGGCAATCTCCCTGCGGCAATTCCGGCTGTTGTTGTATCAGTCATCAGGCAATCCTCGGGTGCAAATCAATACACACAGCCTGACACAACTTCATTTTTTATCAAATGGTAAATTTTAGGCACCCGAAAAACTGCGCCTTCCACTTCATAAATAAGGGCTTTTAAAACACAAATGGCGCCACAATCTCCCGCCGACCAAGCGTTAGCGCATCCGCAACATGCACCATCGGCGCTAAATCCACGTCAACGGCGCGATCATGCACAAGCCGCGCCATGCGGTGATACAGCGCTGGATACTCATCCAACACCGTCCCATCCACAGCGCGCCCGTTGATGACACACACATTGCCACCCTCCAGCAGCCGCACCTGATCATCGCCCGCCTGAATGGTCATCTCCCACACCTGTTCGCCCTGCTTGAGCCAGTCAAACGCGGCCGTTACACCGCCCGAAAACCACAAATCCGCGGCAATCGGCGTCTGGCGATTCTCCGGAAACCTCAAAACCGCTTTTTTCAAATGCACCGGAGCCGGCAAGATTTCCGTCAAAATCGACAGCGCATTAATCCCAGGATCAAACACGCCCATCCCGCCCGGCTCAAACACCCACTCCTGGTTCGGATGCCAGCGGCGCACATCCTCTTTCCAATCAATATGCGCAGCAGTCACATCTTTTTCGGCCAAAAACGCCTTGGCCGCCGCCACACCTTTGGCCATCCGGCTATGCCACGTGGCATAAAGCGTCACACCCGCCTCATCCGCCATCGCCTGCAACGCATGAACCTGAGCCAAAGCCGCACCAGGCGGCTTTTCCAGCATCACATTGCGACCCGCCGCAATCGCCTTTGCGGCATAATCAAACCTTGGCACAGGCGGCAGACACAGTGAAATCGTGCGAATATCCGCTCTCTCGGCCAACATCGCATCAAAATCATCAAATGACGGTACACCCGGCACACTGCCCGCGCGACTGACCGTGGCGGCAAGCGTCCAGTCAGGCGACCCCGCTATCGCAGGCACATGCTGATCCACCGCAATCTTTCCGATCCCGACCAAGCAAATTGGCTGTTCCATAGACATTGCCTCTCAAATTCCAACGCCCTCACAAATCGCCGTTTTCAACAAAAGGATCAAGTCACCCTGCGAGGTCGGTTTCAGACTTGACCACATAGCGACGCACCTGCCAGCGTGATCAAAAATGGAGACCACAGAATGCGCAACAACATGGACCATTGGCAAGACCGCGTCGATCTCGCCGCTGCTTTCCGCTGGACGGCGCGATTGAACATGCACGAAGGGGTCGCAAACCACTTCAGCTTTGCCATCAATGATGACGGGACCAAGTTCCTGATGAATCCCAACCAAATGCATTTCAGCCGGATCAAGGCCAGCGACATGATCATCGTCGACGCCAACGATCCAGACACTCTCACTGGGCCGAATGCCCCCGATCCTACCGCTTGGGGGCTGCACGGCGGCATCCATCGGGGCGTGCCACATGCGCGTTGCGCCATGCATGTCCACTCGGTCCACGCCACTGTTCTGGCCACTCTGGCCGATAGCACCCTGCCGCCCCTCGATCAAAACGCCTGCACATTCTACGAACGGCAAGTCGTCGATGAAAACTATGGCGGTCTGGCGTTCGCGGAAGAGGGCGCGCGCTGCGCCACCCTGCTCACCGATCCACAGAAAAAGGTCATGATCATGGGCAACCACGGCATCATGATTATCGGCGAAACGGTGGCTGAAACCTTTAATAGACTCTATTATTTCGAACGCGCCTGCGAAACCTACATCCGCGCGCTACAAACCGGCCAACCCCTGCGCCTCATCCCACATGACATTGCTCGCAAAACCTCCAGTGAACTTGCCGACTACCCTGAACAAGACACGCGCCACCTCAATGAACTCAAAGCGATCCTCGATGAGGAAGGCTCTAACTATGCGCAATAAGGCGAAAAACCCATGATCTACGGCCTGACAGAAGAAAACACCATGATCGCCGACACCGTGCGATCCTTCGTCGAAAAAGAGATTTACCCGCACGAAGACCTTGTTGAACGCACCGGCGCGGTGCCGCATGAGATCGCACAAGACATCAAACAAAAGACCCTCGATCTGGGCTTCTACGCCTGCAATTTTCCGCAAAGCGTTGGCTGCGCGGGTCTCAACCACCGCGAATTTGCACTTGTCGAACGCGAACTTGGACGCGGCTCCATGGCGCTCAACCACTTCTTCGGCCGACCACAAAACATCCTGATGGCTTGCAAAGACGACCAAATCGAACGCTACCTCACACCCACCCTGCGCGGCGAACGCATGGACGCACTTGCCATGACTGAACCGGGCGCCGGCTCTGATGTGCGTGGCATGAAATGCAGCGCTGTGCGCGATGGCGGCGACTGGGTCGTAAACGGCACAAAACACTTCATTTCGGGGGCTGACCACGCCGACTTCATCATTGTTTTCATCGCGACAGGCGAAGATCAAACCCCTCGCGGCCCCAAAAAACGGATCACAACCTTCCTTGTCGATCGCGACACTCCCGGCTTCACCATCCGCGATGGCTACAAATCGGTGTCGCATCGCGGCTACAAAAACATGATCCTTGATTTCGACGATTGCCGCCTTCCCGACGCGCAAGTCCTTGGCGACGTCGACGGCGGATTTGCCGTGATGAACGAATGGCTCTATGCCACTCGGATCACCGTGGCAACAATGTCTGTCGGTCGCGCGCGGCGTGTCTTCGACTATGCATTAGGCTACGCCGCCGAACGCGAACAATTCGGCCAAAAAATCGGCAAATTCCAAGGTGTCAGTTTTCAATTGGCCGACATGATCACCGAAATCGACGCCGCCGACCTACTTACCCTCGCCGCCGCAGACAGGCTCGATCAAGGCCTCCCCGCCAACCGCGAAATCGCCAGCGCAAAGCTTTACGCCTCCGAAATGCTCGGACGGGTCACCGACGCCGCGATCCAGATTCACGGTGGCATGGGCCTGATGGATGACTATCCGCTCGAGAGGTTCTGGCGCGATGCCCGCGTCGAACGCATCTGGGACGGCACATCCGAAATCCAACGCCACATCATCAGCCGCGATCTCTTGCGCGCATTGGGCGCATAGATTTCATGCCTCCGGCGGGGATATTTGCACACCAAAGAGGCGAAACGGACATGGCATTGCGCTTGACACACATGCCCGCCTCTTTGGTTGCGGTCATCGGCGTCCCCGCCTGTACCGCACTACCAATTTGCTTGATTTCGGTTAACAAATCCTTGCCCCAGTCACTCACAATAAATTCTGCCAAAGGCCCCGATCATGCGACGTAATCTTAATCGCCTATTGCGCCCCACCTCTATTGCCATCATCGGCGGCGGGGCATGGTGCCGCTCGGTGCTATCACAACTCACCAAATCGGGATACACAGGTGACATCTGGCCTGTTCACCCCAAGGGCGGGGAAGTCAGCGGCATTAGGGTCTACAAAAGCCTCTTAGACCTGCCCCGCGGACCAGACGCCAGCTTCATTGGAATCAATCGCACCGCAACAATCGACGCCGTCCAGACCCTCCGCGACCTCGGCGCAGGCGGCGCGGTCTGCTTTGCCTCAGGCTTTGCTGAAGTCGTCGACGGTGCAGATCTCAACACCCAACTCCTCGCTGCGGCAGGTGACATGCCCGTTCTTGGCCCGAACTGCTATGGCTTCATCAACAACTGTGACAGGGCACTCCTGTGGCCCGATCAACACGGCTGCATTCCTGTTGCCAACGGCGTCGCGATCCTCACCCAATCCTCCAACATCGCGATCAACCTCACTATGCAGTCACGCGCGCTCCCGATCAGCTATGTCATCACCTGCGGCAATCAAGCCCAAACACCCCAAGCCGAAATCGCCCTTGCCCTTCTCGACGACCCTCGCGTCACCGCAATCGGGCTCCACATCGAAGGGTTCGGCGACACAATCGCGTGGCAAACCCTTGCGCGCGCCGCGAAAGCCAAAAAAATCCCTCTCGTTGCCCTAAAGGTCGGCAAATCAACCCATGCACAAGCCGCTACAATCTCGCACACCGCGTCGCTCGCGGGCAGTGACACAGGTGCTGCGGCTCTGCTCGACCGGCTTGGTATCGCGCGGGTCGACGACCTATCCACGCTCATCGAAACACTCAAGATCCTGCACACTGTCGGCCCTTTGCCAAACAACAACATCGCCACGATCAGCTGCTCTGGCGGCGAAGCATCACTGGCCGCAGATCTCTGCCACGAGCTTCCGCTAACCTTCCCTCCACTGACCCAAAAACAACATAACACGCTTTACGCCACCCTCGGCCCCAAGGTCTCTCTCGCCAACCCCCTCGACTACCATACCTACATTTGGCGCGATACCGAAGCCATGACTGCCGCCTTTTCCGCCATGATAGACACTCATTTAGCCCTCACCATGCTCATCGTTGACTTCCCTCGCGCGGACCGCTGCGATCCGTCCGATTGGGACAGCGCCGTGCAGGCCGCCCTGAAAACGCGTGCGCAAACAGGTGGCAATATCGCGATGGTCGCCACGCTCCCCGAATTGATGCCCGAATCTGTGGCGCAGCACCTGATGGAAGGTGGTGTCATCCCGCTAAACGGGCTCCGCGACGCGCTAACCGCCGCCGCCTGCTCGGGTCCAATGGCGACACCCGATATTGATCGCGACCTGATGCCGCCAGCGCCTCATCAAGAAAGCAAGACCCTCACCGAAGCAAACGCAAAGCAAGCCCTCGCCGCACATGGCCTGCGCATCCCGCGCAATTTGACAACCGATGCCATACAAACCGCCGATCTTGGCGGTCTGCACTTTCCTGTCGCCCTCAAGGGGGCCGGCATTTCACATAAAACAGACGCAGGCGCCGTGCACCTGAACCTGCCCGACGCCGGTGCGGTCATTGCCGCTGCCGCCTCGATGCCGTTCAAATCTTACCTGATCGAAGAAATGATTACCGACACTGTGGCCGAGCTATTGGTCGGCATCGTCAAAGACCCCGCCCATGGGTTTATCCTGACAATCGGCGCAGGCGGCATCTTGACAGAACTCTTACAAGACACCGTATCAATGCTTTTACCTAGCAGCCCCGTAATGATAAAACAGTCTCTAACAGGGTTGAAATGCTACAGATTGCTCACTGGATACAGGGGTAAGCCCGCGTGTAATATCGACGAAGTCGTCAACGCTATCCTTTGCCTGCAAGACTATGTTCTTGCGAATGTAGACATAATTGAAGAAGTTGAGATCAACCCTCTTATCTGCACAACAAACAGCGCAATCGCTGCAGACGCCCTGATAAGGATCGCAAAATGACCAATCCCATTATCACACGGCGCGACGGTGCTGTCTTGCATGTGACCCTTGACCGACCCAAGGCAAACGCAATCGACCTGGCCACCAGTCGGATCATGGGAGACACTTTCGCCGCCTTCCGCGATGATCCCGACCTGCGCGTGGCAGTCATCACAGGGGCGGGTGATAAATTCTTCTGCCCAGGCTGGGATCTCAAGGCCGCCAACGACGGCGATGCCGTTGACGGAGATTACGGCATCGGCGGCTTCGGTGGCTTGCAGGAATTGCGCGATATGAACAAACCGGTCATCGCCGCCGTGAACGGAATCGCCTGCGGCGGCGGTCTGGAACTGGCTCTTTCCGCCGACATTATCCTCGCCGCAGACCACGCCACATTCGCCCTGCCTGAAATCCGCTCAGGCACTGTGGCCGACGCGGCCTCCGTGAAACTTCCCAAACGCATCCCCTATCACATCGCGATGGAACTGTTACTCACAGGGCGCTGGTTCGACACCACCGAAGCCCTTGGTTGGGGGCTTATCAACCACGTCCATCCAGCCGACCGCTTGCAAGCAGCAGCGATGAAAATGGCGCAGCTCATCGCGTCCGGCCCACCTCTGGTCTCGGCGGCAATAAAAGAAATCGTTCGCGACGCGGAAGACAGCAAATTTCAGGACAGCATGAACCGGATAACCAAACGGCAACTCGGCTCCGTCGACGTGCTCTATGCTTCCGAAGATCAGCGTGAAGGGGCACGGGCCTTTGCAGAAAAACGAGACCCAATTTGGAAAGGATACTAGACCTTTCGAAACACCATCAAGCGGGCCATATCATTGCGGTGCGCTTCGTCAGCACGATCATCATAAATCCGCACATCTCTCAATGTTAGACCCTTTATTTGCGGTTCATTGGTCTGCATTTGCTTGCCAAAGCCAGCGGCCTCATAATGCGCTGCATTCACCGAAATCACAAAAATCGCACCACTTGCCGCCACGTCCAGCAGCGCCAATAAACCCTCTGGCCCGACATGACCCATCGTGAATGTTCCGGCACTGATCACACCGCGATATTCACCCGCAACAGGCGGCAAAGGGGCGGTAACATCCGCTGCAATCAGATCACGATACAGACCCTTCATGCGTGCCACGCCCAGCATCTCCTCCGACACATCCAGCGCATCGATCGGACCAACGCCTTGACGCGCCAAATGCTCCGCCACCAGCCCCGTGCCCGCCCCGACATCCAAAACAGGGCCCACACCGCCCGCAGACAAAAACGCCTGCGCAACTGCCCTCGGCAATTGATAGCCCTGCCCGTCGCCAAATCCGCTGTCATAGGAATGGGCCCAATGGCGATACAACCGCTTCACATCATCCTGGGATGACATGCCATAAGCATCTTTCACTGTCGGGTCACGGTTCATACCTTCACGCTAGCATAGACTTGCATCTGCACAAGACTTCGCGCACCACTGACATATGACAAAAACCCTCCTCTCCTTCGGGCATGGCTACACTGCCCGCGCGCTTTCCAAAATTCTGCTGCCGCAAGACTGGCGGATCATCGGCACAACGCGCAATGAAGACAAAGCAACGCACATGATGCACGAAGGTGTCGAACCTCGTATCTGGCCGGGGGCCGACATGTTGCCCGCTCTCAGCGCCGCAACTCACATCCTGGTTTCAACAGGACCAAATGATGCGGGCGACCCCGTTTTGGCCGCATTAGTGTCTGAAATTCGTGCGCGCGCCTCCCAACTCACTTGGGTCGGCTACCTGTCGACAACAGGGGTCTACGGCGATCACAACGGCGATTGGGTCGACGAAACAACACCCCTCACACCCACCACCGCGCGCGGCATTGCCCGGGTCAAGGCCGAGGCAGAGTGGCAAGCCATCCCCAACCTGCCGCTCCACATCTTTCGCCTTGCTGGCATCTATGGCCCGGACCGCGGACCTTTTGCAAAAGTGCGCAACGGCACAGCACGGCGCATCATCAAAGACGGTCAAGTGTTCAGCCGCACCCATGTCGCCGATATCGCCCGTGTGCTCGCCGCATCAATCAAACAGCCCAATCCGGGTGCGATTTACAACGTCTGCGACGACGACCCCGCCCCGCCGCAAGACGTCATAGCATACGCCGCAAAGCTGCTCGATATGCCCCTACCAGAGGCGATCAATTTCGAAGATGCCGACATGACCCCGATGGGGCGCAGTTTTTATGCCGAAAGTAAAAAAGTGCGCAACGACAAAATCAAATCCGACCTCGGTGTCGAATTGCTCTATCCCGACTACAAATCGGGGCTAAAGGCTCTTTTGGCGCGCGAACTTGGCGGTTGATGGGAAAAGACTCTTGCCTCAAACAGCTTTAGGCACGCTGCACCCCGATCTTGGAAACCCCCAAAACCTCTAGCACTTTTGTCTCGATATCATCCGCATTCAGACCCGCCATCGCATACATGTCGTGCGGGTCCGACTGATCGATGAACGTATCAGGCAACACCATCGAGCGAAACTTCAGCCCGTGGTCAAACACGCCCTCATCGGCCAGCAATTGCGCCACATGCGACCCAAATCCACCAACGGCACCCTCTTCAATGCAAATCAAGACCTCATGCTCCGCCGCAAGCTTCAAAATCATCTCGCGGTCCAACGGCTTGGCAAACCGGGCATCGGCAATCGTCGGGCTAATCCCCTTGGCAGCCAAGGCCTCGGCCGCAGCTTCGACCTCCTGCAAACGGGTGCCAAAAGACAGCAGCGCAACGCGCTTGCCTTCGCGGATCATGCGCCCCTTCCCGATCTCCAACAATTCGGGGTCGGCAGGCATCTCGACACCCACACCCTCGCCGCGCGGAAACCGAAACGCAATGGGACCATCATCATAGGCTGCGGCCGTGGCCACCATGCGGACCAATTCTGCCTCATCAGCCGCTGCCATCACGACCATCCCCGGCAAGTTCGCCATAAATGCAATGTCGAACGCGCCCGCATGGGTCGCACCATCAGCCCCAACCAGCCCCGCACGATCAATCGCAAAACGAACCGGCAACCGCTGGATCGCCACGTCATGCACAACCTGATCATAGCCGCGCTGCAAAAACGTCGAATAGAGCGCGCAAAACGGACGCATCCCGCCCGCCGCCAGACCTGCACTAAATGTCACTGCGTGCTGCTCGGCAATCCCCACATCAAAGCAGCGGCTGGCATAGCGCTCCATGAATTTGCGCAATCCCGTGCCATCGGGCATCGCGGCCGTTACTGCGCAAATTTTAGGGTCTAATGCTGCATATTTCAGCAATGTATCGGCAAATACACTTGTGTAAGACGGCGCATTGCTCGCCGCCTTTTTCTGCTCGCCGGTGACCACATTGAACTTTGCGGTCGCATGACCACGATCCAGCGCCGCCTCGGCGGGGGCATACCCTTTCCCCTTTTTCGTGATCGCATGGATCATAATCGGGCCTGTGGCGCGGTCCTTGACAGTGCGCAAAACCTGCAACAGCTGCTCCATGTCATGCCCGTCAATCGGCCCGACATAAGAGAAACCCAGCTCCTCGAACAACGTGCCGCCCACGGCCATATGCTTGACCATATCCTTGGCGCGGCGGGCGCCTTCGCGGAACGGTTCGGGCAACAATGACACCGCCCCCTTGGCCACCGCCTTGAATTCCTGAAACGGCTCGCCCGCATATAACCGGGTCAAATACGACGACATCGCACCAACCGGAGGCGCAATCGACATCTCGTTGTCGTTCAAAACCACGATCAAGCGCTTTCCCAAATGGCCCGCGTTATTCATCGCCTCATAGGCCATGCCGGCCGACATCGCTCCATCCCCGATTACGGCAATCGCATCGCCACCTTCGCCGCCCAGATCACGCGCCACAGCAAAGCCAAGCGCCGCCGAAATCGATGTGCTCGAATGCGCCGCACCGAACGGATCATAGAGGCTCTCGGACCGCTTGGTAAAACCCGACAACCCGTCCTTCATGCGCAACGTGCGAATACGGTCGCGGCGTCCGGTCAATATCTTGTGCGGATAACACTGGTGCGACACATCCCAGATAATCTTGTCTTTGGGCGCATCAAAAACCGCGTGCAGGGCAACGGTCAACTCGACCACACCCAAACCCGCACCCAGATGCCCACCGGTCACAGACACTGCCGAAATCGTCTCGGCGCGCACCTCATCGGCCAGTTTGCGCAGCTCGCGATCGGTCAGCGTCTTCATATCCGCAGGGGACTGAACGCGGTCCAAAATCGGGGTCACTGGAATGGTCATATCAACCTCTTACTTTCGACGGGCAATAACAAACCGCGCCGCCTCTTTCAACGTCTCCGCCTCACTACCATAACACGCCAGCGCGTCAGATGCCTGCGCTACCAACTGTGCGGCACGATCCTTGGCACCTTGCAGCCCCAAAAGCGACACAAACGTGGCCTTGCCAGCACCGGCATCCTTGCCGACTGCCTTGCCCACGACCAAAGCATCACCCTCCACATCCAGCACATCATCGGCAATCTGAAACGCAAGGCCCAGCGCGTCACCGTAGGCACTCAGCGGCGCAATATCACCACCCGCCATCCGCGGCCCCGCACAAGCGGACCAGGTAATCAACGCACCGGTTTTTCCCGCCTGCAACCGCGTGATCTGGTCCAGGGTCAGCGGCGCATCTGCCGTTTGCGCCGCAATATCCGCCGCCTGCCCACCTACCATGCCGCGCACACCAGAAGCCAGCGCAAGGCTTTGCATCATCAATGCGGGGTTCGGCACGTCTGCCAACATCTCAAAGGCCAGCGCTTGCAACGCATCACCCGCCAAAACCGCTGTGGCTTCATCCCACTTTTTGTGCACCGTCGGCTGACCGCGCCGCAAATCATCATCATCCATACACGGCAGATCGTCGTGGATCAGCGAATAGGCGTGCAGCGCCTCAACCGCAGCTGCCGCAGGGGCCGCACCCTTCACACCATGCAAGCGGGCACTCTCCAGCACCAGAAAGGCGCGCAAGCCTTTGCCGCCGCGCACGCCATACCGCATCGCATCCGCAACAAGCCCCTCAACACCCGTCAAAGCACTCTCGATTTGCTTTACCGCGACACCGGATGCCACCGCTAATCGTGCCGCAAAATCAGGCATCCAGCGGCGCCGTCCCGACCGCATTGCCATCACCATCCAGCGTCAGCTTGGCAACCTTTTCCTCGGCTTCCTTCAGCTTGTCCTGACAGCGCTTGCGCAATGCTGCCCCGCGCTCATATAGCGCAATGCTCTCGTCCAACGCCACGTCGCCGCGCTCCAACTGGCCCACGACCTTTTCCAACTCGGCAATCGCCGCTTCAAAACTCATGGCCTTCACGTCGTCACTCATTCGGATCTCTCCCTCAAAACTGTCACATGGGCGGCCGCGCTGGCACCCAAAGCCACCAGATCATAGCCACCCTCTAGGCTGGATACCACGCGCCCTTTGCAATGACGATCCGCAAGATCACACAGTTTTTCCGTCACCCATGCAAAGTCATCTTCGGTCAAATTCATCCCCGCCAATGGATCAGCCTGATGTGCATCAAATCCCGCCGAGATGATCAGAATTTGAGGAGAAAACGCATCAACTCGCGGCAACACCACGCGCGCCATCACATCGCGAAACGCCTTTGACCCCGCGCCCTCGGGCAGCGGACAGTTCACCACATTGTCCACACCCACCTCATGGGCCATCCCCGTGCCGGGATACAGCGGGCTTTGATGGGTCGAGCAAAACAAAATCCGCGCATCATCCTCGACCAGATCCTGCGTGCCATTGCCGTGATGCACATCAAAATCCACAATTGCCACGCGGCTCAACCCATGATGCGCAATCGCATGTTTCGCCGCGATCGCGACATTGCCAAAGAAACAAAACCCCATCGGCGTCTCTCTCTCGGCGTGATGCCCGGGCGGGCGCATCGCAACAAAGGCATTTTCCGCCTCGCCCCCCATCACCATATCCACCGCCCGCGTCACCCCGCCCACACAGCGAAACGCGGCTTCCAGCGTGCCAACCGACATATGCGTATCCGCATCCAGACTGCGCCAGCCGCTGTTGGGCGCCGCCTCTCGGATCGCAGTCACATGCGCCTTGGGATGCGCCAGCAAAATATCATCTTCCGCCCCAAGCGGTGCCTTGACACGCAGCAAATCCATATCCCGCAGTGCGCCCAAAACCGCATCCAACCGCGCCACCTGCTCGGGGTGCCCGTTCGGCGTCACATGGTCATAACAGGCATCATGGGTGATCAATGCGGTCGTCATGCCGCACCCTGATCAGGGGCCAGCATATAGCCCTCGCCGCGCACCGTCTGCAAATAGCGCGGCTGCTTGGGATCAGCCTCTATCTTGCGACGCAGCCGCGTGATCTGCACATCCACTGCGCGCTCCTGTGTCTGACTGCCAGACCGGCTCAACTCCTCCACCAATGTCGCACGACTGATCGGCGTTGCAGGCTGCCCCGAGAATATCTTCATCAACTGGCCTTCGGTCGCCGTCAGCCGAACCTGGGTCTCGCCATGCCACATCTCGCCGCGCTCGATATCATAACGGACGTCACCCAGATGCAGCACCTTGGGGGCCACCACCGCAGGCTCGGCCGCAGGCACACGGCGCAAAATCGCGTTGATCCTCAATAATAGCTCTTTGGGCTCGAACGGCTTGGACAGATAATCATCCGCCCCCGCCTCCAGCCCCGCAATGCGCTCTCCGGTCTCGCCCTTGGCAGTCAGCAACATAATCGGCGTGGTCAGTTTCTGGCGCAAATCGCGACACAACGTCAGCCCGTCTTCACCCGGCATCATCACATCCAGAACAATCAGGTCAAACTCCAACCCCGACAAAATCCGCCTCGCGTGGGCCGCATCACGCGCTGTCGACACCAAAAACCCCGACCTCATCAAAAACTTCTGCAACAAGCCCCTGATCCGCTCGTCATCATCCACAATCAACAGGTGTGCATCATCAGCCATCATTCGGTCTATCCCTCATCGCGACATATTGCAGACGCATATCCTCGTCCATCATCGCTTCCAACACCTCGCGAAACCCCGCCACCGCTTCTGGCCCCGCAGCACGATACGCCGACCGCATCCGGTCCCTTTGGGCATCGGATAACTCTCGCTCCAACGCCGCCCCCGCATCTGTCAGGTGCAGATGACGCTCTCGCTTATCAACACGGCCAACCGTGCTCGCCACCAAACCGTCTGCAATCAAGGTGCGCAACACACGATTGAGCGACTGTTTTGTAACACCCAGTATCGCCAGCAGATTGTTGACGGTCGTGCCCGGACTGCGATGAATGAAATGCACCGCACGGTGATGCGCACGGCCATAGGCTTTGCCCGTCAAAATCCGGTCAGGATCCGACGTAAACCCGCGATAGGCAAAAAACATCGCCTCGATCCCCACACGGACCTGCTCGTCGGTCAGAAACAGCAGGCTCTGCCCCGTGCTTGGTTGTCCGCTTTGGGCCATCGGTCGCATCCCTTACTCAAGTCTGGGGCAACAATACGTCAGCTTTATTGACATTCCAACATTCAAGAGTTAGCGATTTCGGGAAATATCGTAACTTTATGTCCACTTCGGACCTATTCACGCAACTAATGCAAATTCAAACGGGGAACATCATGGCAGGTGCATACGACGATCGGGACGGCAAAATCTGGATGGACGGCAAATTGATCCCATGGCGCGACGCCAATGTGCACATCCTGACCCACGCCATGCACTACGCATCGTCCGTTTTCGAGGGCGAACGCTGTTACTCCGGCAAAATCTTCAAATCCCGCCAACACACCGAACGCTTGCACACCTCCGCAAACCTCATCGACTTTGAAATCCCGTTCTCGGTCGACGAAATCGAAGCCGCCAAAATGGAAACCCTCCGCGCAAACGGCCTCACAGACGCCTACCTGCGCCCCGTCGCATGGCGCGGCTCGGGCGCGGACATGGGCGTCGCCGCCAAACGCAACCCCGTGCACCTTGCCATCGCGGTCTGGGAATGGGGCAACTACTACGGCGACGCAAAAATCAAAGGCGCAAAACTCGACATCGCCAAATGGAAACGCCCGTCACCCGAATGCGCCCCCTCCCAAGCCAAAGCCGCAGGCCTCTACATGATCGCCACAATGTCCAAACACGCAGCAGAGGCCAAAGGCTGCTCTGACGCGCTCATGTTCGACTACCGTGGCTACGTGGCAGAGGCTACCGGCGCCAATATGTTCTTTGTGAAAAACGGCGAAGTGCACACCCCAACCCCCGACGCCTTCCTCAACGGCATCACCCGCCAAACCGTCATCGACATGCTGCGGACCAAAGGCATCAAGGTGATCGAGCGGCACATCATGCCCGAGGAACTCGAAGGCTTCGAGCAATGCTGGCTCACAGGCACCGCCGCCGAAGTCACCCCCGTCGGCCAAATCGGCGACTACAATTTTGAGGTCGGCGCAATGGCGCTGGATATTTCAGCCAGCTACGAAAAGCTGGTGCGGGCGTAGAAAAGTTATCCACATTTACTTTGTTGACATGCGACTCGTAGGCTGATTCAAGGGTGATGTTAGGGCTGAATCGGAAACGATTTATTCCGGGGACAGGGCAACCTGTCCCCAATATGCAAGAATTCCATCAAATATCAACATTTAGTGGCTCCAAATTGGGCAACCACTTGACTCTGCGTCGCCGACGACGGATTTAGGATGTGTGCACCCGATTCAGCCCTAACAACTGGACTTGGGACACATAATTGTAACGATCCCAAGGAGGTTCCAGATGGAACACCAAATTACGTGTATTGAAAAAGACGACCGTGATGATCCCTTCACATCCATCCAATGGGTAGGCGGGAAAAACGCTGATGGCACTCGCTGGCGTATCTCCCAGAAGGAGGCAATCGACGGTGTCAAAAGCGGCAAATGGAAGTTCTATGTTTTCCAGAACTATCAAAAAGTTACCGTGATTGTTTCAACAAGTCGCTTCGGCAACGAATACTTGAAAACCGTCAATGACGGCACGCAAGGGAACAATCTCCTAAGCCTTAATGATTGTCGCTGGGCTGCCTAAACTTGAGTAGGGCGTGCAAACGCCCTACTTCCCCCCAACATGCCCCATCGCCTTACACTGCTGCGCGCGGTGCATTACGCCAACCTCTCTACCGCCCAGCGCGCGGCATCCGCCACCGCCTCATCCGCATCATCCCGAAGCGGTAAAACAGACCCTAACAACGCCTGATCCCCCGAATTCCCAATCGCATAAGCCACATTCCGCACAAACCGGTCCCGCCCGATCCGCTTAACCGGCGACCCCGAAAACCTCTCCCGAAACGCCGCATCATCCAATCCAGCCAGTTCCGCCAACGGCGGTGCCACCAAATCGGGCCTCGCGGCATAGCGCAACTCGCGCGCCTCCACCGCAAACTTGTTCCACGGGCACGCCGCCAAGCAATCATCACATCCATAAATATGACCGCCCATTTTGGCCCGCAATTCCAAATCAACCGCGCCCTTATGCTCAATCGTCAAATACGAAATGCAGCGCCGCGCATCAAGGCGGTAAGGTGCCGGAAACGCATCCGTCGGGCAGACGTCCAAACAGGCCGTGCAAGACCCGCAATGGCTCTCCTCCGCCTTGTTAGTCTCGAATTCCACCGTCGTAAAAATCGCTCCCAGAAAAAACCAGGACCCCAAATCGCGGCTCAACAGGTTGGTATGCTTGCCCTGCCATCCCAAACCCGCCGCCTGCGCAAGCGGCTTTTCCATCACCGGCGCCGTATCCACAAACACCTTGATCTGCGCATCCGGCATTTGGGCAATCAACCACCGCCCAACCGCCTTCAGGCGCTTCTTCACGATGTCATGATAGTCTCTATTCTGGGCATAGACCGAAATCGCACCCGCATCCGGGGTCTCAAAAACCGCCATCGGATCATGCGCGGGCGTATAGGGCTCGGCCAGCATAATCACCGTTTTCGCCTCCGGCCACAACGCCGCGGCACTGCCGCGCCACGCCATCCGTTCTGCCATCCACCCCATTTGCCCGTGCATCCCGGCGTCGACAAATGCGGCCAATCTGTCAGGTAAGTCCGGCGTGGCATCAGGCCTGCAAAACCCGACCTTGGCAAAACCCGCCTCCTGGGCATACTCGACCAAGCGGTGTTGAAGGTCGGTCATCTGATCTTAAAAGTCTAAATCTGCATAGTGTTGCGGCGGCAAAAACCCAGACACCTGATCGGCCAACAACGACCGGAACGCAGGGCGCGACTTGATCTTGGCATACCAGTCTTTCACCACCTCAGACCGGTTCCAATCCACGTCCGAAATATAGTCTAAACAGGACAATTGCGCCGCTGCGGCAAAATCCGCCAAGGTCAAATCGTTGCCCGCCAGCCAGCGGCGCTGATCCAGCAACATCGCCATATAGTCCAAGTGATACTTCACCGCCCGCGAGCCCGCTTTCACATTCGCACTGTCAGGATACCCCGTGCCCATGATCTTGCGAAACACCCGCTCCCCAACCAACTTCGACGTAACCTCTGCATGAAACTTGTCATCAAACCACGCCACCAAGCGGCGCACCTCATGGCGATCCTCGGCCGACTTGGGCAATAATGCAGGGGTCGGAAACGCCTCTTCCAGATACTCACAGATCGCGGTGCTATCGGCAAATGTGCGATTTCCCATCTTCAATACCGGCACCTTGCCCGCAGGGTTACGGCGCAGAAAATCAGGATCCTGCTCCCAATAACGCTCCTCGACCAGCTCAACTTCGATCCTCTTCTCGGCAAGCGACAGGCGCACCTTGCGTGAAAACGGGGAAAGCGGGAAATGATACAAACGGTTCATCGAAAACTTCGCATCCTCTGGATTGTGTCCCCCTTCAATGCCGCAAGCGCGCCTGCGTTTCAATGGGGATCAACCGGCAAAACAATCAGCGCGACCATCTGCGGCAATTGTGGCCGCACCGTCCACAATGGACGCCGACCGCCTGCGCACAAAATCTGTCGGGTTGGCCGCATTACGCCGCTTCGGGTCCGGCAAGACTGCCGCCAGCCTCGCCGCCTGCACCGCAGTCAAATCCGCCGCATCCACACCAAAATATCGCCGCGCTGCCGCTTGCACACCAAACACACCCTCATCAAACTCGGCAACATTCAGATACAGCTCCAAAATCCGCCGCTTGCTCCAGATCATCTCGGACAGTGGCGTCCAAAACGCCTCCGACGATTTGCGCAACCAACTGCGCCCTTGCCACAAAAACACATTCTTGACGACCTGCTGCGATATCGTCGATGCACCGCGCCCACTGCCCGCGTCAACAGCCGCCTGAATTGCCTTTACATCAAGGCCCCAATGCAGACAGAAATTGGCGTCCTCGGCCGCCACCGCAGACCGGGCCATTACCGGCGCAATCTCCTCCATCGACACCCACTCCCTTTCAACGCCACCCAACCGGCGCGATTCCGACAGCATATAGGGGGTCGTCGGCGGGTTAATGAACGCCACCAAAACGGTCAAACCCACAGCACTCAACACCACAGCCGCAACTCCACGCGCGACCCATTTCAACATAAATCTGAACGGCCGCCTCCGACGCACCTCGGGCGTCGGCTCTGCGAGTTTCTTTGTGGATCGCGCGGGTTTTGCCATGCCCCCATAAGCCACGGGGGCAGGCAACCGGTCAAGTGCGCGGCGTGTTATTCGGCAGGAATTGCCACGTCCTCAATGCTTAACGGATGCGGCAAATGCACCAACATCTCCTTTGGGCAAACCTGCACAAAATGCGCCTTTTCGGCCTCCCAATGCTGCAAAATATCCGTGGCCTTCCGACTGCCTGTCTCGGCCTTGTGTCGGGTAACCAGATCAAACAGCTGATCCTCCCAATGCGATACTGTTACAGGACAAGTGACCAATGTTTCCATATTGATCAGATCCGCAGCCTCGCCTTTAGGATCATAAATATAGGCCATGCCACCCGTCATGCCTGCTCCGAAATTGGCGCCGATCGACCCCAAAATCACCGCGACACCACCGGTGGTATACTCGCAGCCATTGGTGCCACAGCCCTCAATGACAACACTGGCACCAGAGTTCCGCACCGCAAAACGCTCGCCCGCACGACCCGCCGCAAACAGATATCCCGCCGTGGCACCATATAAAACCGTATTGCCAATAATCGTATTCTCGGATGCCACAAGCGGCGAATTCATCGGCGGGCGCACAACAATCGTGCCCCCCGACAACCCCTTGCCCACATAATCATTGGCATCGCCCGACACTTCCAACTTCAACCCCGGCGCGGCAAACGCCCCCAACGACTGCCCCGCAGAGCCGCGCAACTTCACCGTCAAATGATCGGGCTGCAAATTATTGCGCATCCCGAATTTCTGCACGATATGGCTCGATGTGCGGGTGCCAATGGTGCGCAACGTGTTCTGCACCGCATAATCCAACTGCATTTTTTCGCCGTCATTCAGGAACCTCGCGGCATCCTGCACAATCTGCGCATCCAGCGTATCATCCACAGGATTTCGCGGCTTGTTGCGGTCATATGTAATCTTGTTCGCGCCATCGACCGCGATCAAAAGCGGGTTCAAATCTAGATCATCCAGATGCGCCGACCCACGGCTGACCTGCGTCAACAAATCCGCGCGCCCGATCACATCGTCCAACGACCTTGCACCAATCGACGCCAAAATCTCGCGGACCTCGCTGGCATAAAACGTGATCAGGTTTACAACCTTATCGGCACTGCCGGTAAACTTGGCGCGCAACGCCTCGTCTTGCGTGCAAACACCCACAGGGCAGGTATTGCTCTGACACTGGCGGACCATGATACAGCCCATCGCGATCAAGGCCGCCGTGCCAATACCATACTCTTCGGCCCCCAACATCGCGGCCATCACAATATCGCGCCCGGTGCGCAGCCCACCATCGGTGCGCAGGGTAATCCGCTCTCGCAGATTGTTCATCGCCAATACCTGATGCGCCTCGGTCAGCCCCATTTCCCACGGCAAACCGGCATATTTGATCGACGTGCCCGGACTTGCACCCGTGCCACCATTATGCCCCGAAATCAGGATCACATCAGCCTTGGCCTTGGCGACACCCGCGGCAATCGTGCCAACGCCAGATGACGCCACCAGCTTCACCGTCACCTTACAACGCGGGTTGATCTGCTTGAGATCATAAATCAGCTGGGCCAAATCCTCGATCGAATAAATATCGTGATGCGGCGGCGGCGAAATCAAGGTCACACCCTTGGTCGAATGGCGCAAACGCGCAATCAAATCCGTGACCTTCATACCGGGCAACTGGCCACCTTCTCCGGGCTTGGCGCCTTGGGCTACTTTGATCTCTAATTCCTCACAGGCATTCAAATACTCGGCCGTCACACCAAAACGACCCGACGCCACCTGCTTGATCTTGGCAGACGGATTATCACCATTGGGCTCGGGGTGAAAATGTGCGGGATCTTCGCCACCCTCTCCACTGTCGGACTTCGCGCCAATGCGGTTCATCGCGACATTCAGCGTCTTATGCGCCTCGGGGCTCAGGGCCCCTAGCGACATGCCGGGAGTGACAAAACGTTTCCGAATAGCTGTAATAGACTCTACTTCTTCAATTGGAATAGGCGCACCCATGGGCTTAATCGCCAATAAATCACGCAAATGAATCGGCGGATTGGCCTGCATCGACTTTGAATACTGTTTCCACATGCCGTAGGATGCATTGGCACAGGCAGCCTGCAACATATGCATTGTTTGGGCTTCCCACGCGTGCTTTTCACCTGTGCGGCGCGACTTGTAAAACCCGCCAACCGGCAAAATATCGGTCTCACCGGCCCAGCCGCGGGCGTGCACTTCCTCGGTCTTGGTCTGGATACCATTGGTGCCGATCCCCGAAATCCGGCTCTGCATCCCGGGAAAATACTCGGCCACCATCGCGCGCGACAGACCCACCGCCTCAAAGTTCAGACCACCGCGATACGACGACAACACCGAAATGCCCATCTTTGACATGATCTTCAACAATCCGGCGTTCACCGCGGCGCGGTAGCGGTGCACAGCCTCCAACAGCGTGCCCTCGATCAACCCGCGTTCAACGCGGCTCGCAATACTGTCCTGCGCCAAATAGGCGTTCACCGTTGTGGCACCACAGCCGATCAACACGGCAAAATAATGCGGATCTACACACTCGGCAGCGCGCACATTGATCGAACAGAACGTGCGCAACCCCTTGGCCGTCAGCCCGCTATGCACCGCAGAGGTCGCCAAAATCATCGGCATCCCAACACGGGCCTCCGACTGATGCCTGTCGGTCAACACAAGATGCCCCGCACCCGACGACACCGCATCCGCAGCCTCGGCACGAATACGCTCCAAGCCCTGCCGCAACGCATCCGCACCTTTAGCAAAGGTGCAATCAATCACCACAACGCTATCCCCGAAATGGGTCATCATCTCTTCAAATTCGGCATTGGCCACAAACGGGCTATCAAGCTGCAAAATCTCGGTCTGCGATCCATCCTCATCCAGCACGTTCTTCAAATTGCCAAAGCGGGTCTTCAACGACATCACGCGGCTCTCTCGCAAACTGTCAATCGGCGGGTTGGTCACCTGACTGAAATTCTGCCGGAAAAAATGCGACAAGGGCCGGTATTGCTTGGACAAAACCGCACTGGGCGTGTCATCCCCCATCGAGGCAATCATCTCCTTGCCGTCTTCGGCCATCGGGGCCAGAACCTGCTCCAACTCCTCGACAGAATAGCCCGCCGCAATCTGACGCTGGCGCAATTCTGCACCTTTGAACACAGCCTTCTCGGGCACATCGCGCATCATGTCGTTCAGATCGACAACCTTCTCGACCCACTCGTGAAACGGCTGGGCGGCGGCCAGTTTATCCTTCAATTCTTCATCGCGGTATAAACGACCCTCGGCCATATCCACCGCAATCATCTGCCCTGGACCCAGCGCACCCTTTTCAACAACCGTGGCCTCGTCAATCGGCACCATCCCGACCTCGGATCCGGCAATCAACAACCCGTCACCGGTCACAACATACCGCAGCGGACGCAATCCGTTGCGGTCCAACCCACCACAGACCCAGCGGCCATCAGTCATCGCCAATGCCGCAGGGCCATCCCAAGGCTCCATCACCGCATTGCAATAGCCATACATGTCTTGCCACGACTGCTTCATCTCAACGGCTTGCTGTGACCACGCCTCTGGGACCAGCATGGTTTTGGCCATCGGCGCATTGCGACCCGCACGCACCAAGACCTCAAAAACAGAGTCTAACGCGGACGAATCCGATGATCCGGCAGGAATGATCGGCTTGATATCCTCGGCCTTGTCGCCAAACGCACTTGATGCCATCCGGATCTCGTGCGACCGCATCCAATTCATATTGCCCTTCAGCGTATTGATCTCGCCATTATGCGCCAACATGCGGAACGGCTGGGCCAGATGCCACTGCGGAAACGTATTCGTCGAATAACGCTGGTGATAAATCGCAAACGCGCTCTCGAACCGCTCGTCCATCAAATCAGGGTAAAACTCGGCCACTTGCTCGGCCAACATCATACCCTTGTAAATGATTGAACGACACGACAGCGAACAGAAATAGAACCCGGCAATGTGGCTCGCCGCCTTCTCGATACGACGGCGAATAATATACAGCTCGCGCTCGAACTTCTCTTCATCGATCCCCTTGGCATTGCGGATCAAAATCTGCTCGATCTCGGGGCGGGTCGCATTCGCCTTATCGCCCAACACCGCATTGTTCACAGGCACATGACGCCAGCCATAAATGTAATGCCCCATGCGCAATACTTCGGCTTCGACTATCGTGCGACAGCGCTCCTGCGCGCCAAAATCGGTGCGCGGCAAAAACACCTGCCCCACGGCAATCAACTTGTCATCGGGCTCATGGCCCGTGCGCCGGATCTGGTCATAGAAAAACGGCACAGGGATCTGCACATGAATACCGGCACCATCACCGGTCTTGCCATCGGCATCCACCGCTCCACGATGCCAAATCGCTTTCAGGGCATTGATGCCGTTTTCTACAACACCGCGGCTGGCCACACCGTCAATCGACACCACAAGACCAACACCACACGAGCTATGCTCGTCCGCTTCGGTGTATAGGCCATTCTCGGCCATCCATTTGCGCTTCGCCTCCTCGGCGGCAACCCAAGCTTGATCATATGTAGTCATTGAAAAACTCCTGCAATGCGGGGGCCGCGGACATCATCACGCCACAGCCGTATTTTGGTTTGGTCGAAAGAAAGCCTGCCTCGCCGGGAAAGATAAATTCCACCGGCGTGCTGTCGCGCACGAAACTGTCGCTTGGGGTTGTCACGCGACCCTTGCCCGATAAAAACATGCGCCAGTCACGGCTGATATATTCACGCCCCTCGGACTGCCACAACAGCACTCCATCGGCGGTATACGCGGTCAAATTATAGGTCGTCTCTTCCAGCATCACACCGTCAATCTCGACACGCTGCCCCGTCAACGTATCGCGGCCTACATAACGGGTCGTGCCAATCTCCGCAGACCGGGTCTGGAAATCATAGGTATCCACACCCGTCGCAATGAGTCCGGGAAAAGAGGCCCTATCTTGCGGATTAGACTCTAAAACCTCGGTATACCCACTCAACGGTTGATAGCTTTGCAGCCACTGGGTCTCGGCATCAATTTGCCCCATATAGGTCATGCCATCCTCGGATAATGATACGCGGCGCTGCGTGCCATCGGCATCACCCTCACAGGTAAAATGATGCTCCACAGCGCAACTTTGGTTTTGCACCGTCAGATAGGCGGTGCAGCCTGCCGGCAGACCAAATTCCTGCGCCACCAACCCGGTTGCAGGTAAAATCATCGCCCCTAAGATCGCTCCCACCCTCATCCGGCAAACCGCGATTCAACCACACCGCAGTCAAACGTCGGCTTGCTGGCAAAAAACCCTGCCTCGCCGGGATAGATAAACGCGACAGGCGATAAATCCGTCACCTCGTCAGGCGTGTCCGCATCCCAGCTTTCGCCATAGAAAAACAGACGGTGCTTGACGCTGACGTATTGGCGCCCCGTGCCCTCGCCCAACAACGTGCCATCCATCGACAACGTCCTGCCCTCGAACTCGGTCTGCAAAAGCGGCTCGCCATCGATGACCACCTCTAACCCGGTCAATGCGTCAAACCCGACATTGCGCTCGTCCCCGCCAGGCTTGGCAATCACAAACTCGAATGTGTCCAATCCATTGGCCAGCAACTCGGTCAGCGACGCAGGATCGGGCGCGGGCACCACCAAGCGCTCTGTGCCGGTCCGCTTGTAGGCCTCGACCCACTGAAACTCGGCATCAACACGTTGAATGGACCGCGGACCTTCCTGGCCAAACAGACCAATCCACTGGTCGCCCTCGGGATCAGCGGCACATTGCCAGACATTGACCATCAAGCACCCTCGCTGTTGCACCGTCAAAACCGGTTCACACCCTTGCGGGATCGCAAAAGTCTGCGCAGACGCCACCATCGGAAAGGCAAGCATCACAATAGCGGTCAAAATCCTCGTCATCATCACTCTCCCCGATGTCAGCGGCACTGACCCATTAAGGTTTCATGGCGTCTAAAACGGCATACTCAGATCACATCACTGCGCCGCAATCACATCCGCTTGGTTCAGATAGCCCAAAATCGCCTCGGCCGCATCGCGCCCGTCCTTGATCGCCCAAACCACCAGCGACGCGCCGCGCACAATATCACCTGCGGCAAACACACCCTCCAGGCTGGTTTGACCACTGGTAAACTCGGCTTTCACCGTGCCCCAGCGGGTCACTTCCAACCCCTCGACACCCCAAAGTTTGGGCAAATCCTCCGGCTCGAAACCCAGCGCCATAATCGCCAGATCGGCCGGCTCGACATAGTCAGCCCCCTCGATCACCTGCGGCATTTGGCGGCCCGTCGCGTCCGGCGCACCCAAACGCATTGTTTGCACATTCACACCCGTCACCGCATCGCCCTCGAACCCGGCAGGGGCAGCAAGCCAGACAAACTCCACACCTTCTTCCTCGGCATTTTGCACTTCTCGCTGCGATCCGGGCATGTTGGCGCGGTCACGACGATACAGGCACTTCACGCTCTGCGCACCTTGCCGAACAGCCGTGCGCACACAGTCCATCGCCGTGTCGCCACCACCAATCACAACAACGCGCTTGCCCGCCGCATTCAACTCGCCGCTCTCGAATTCCTCGACAATATCGCCAAAGGATTTGCGGTTGCTGGCGGTCAAATAATCAATCGCCCGCACGATCCCTTCCGCCTCTGCGTCAGGCAAATCGCGCGACTTATAGACGCCCGTCGCGATCAAAACCGCATCATGCTTGCCGCGAATGGCATCAAACGACAGATCCTCGCCCACATTGCAATTCAGCACAAACTCAACGCCGCCATCGGTCAGTTGATCCATGCGCTGCATGACAATGTCTTTCTCCAACTTGAACCCGGGGATGCCGTAAGTCATCAACCCGCCGCCGCGATCATAACGGTCGTAAACCGTGACCTGCACGCCCTGCCGGCGCAACATATCGGCGGCAGCCAATCCACCCGGACCCGCACCAATAATGCCCACACTCTCGGTGCGTTCGGCGCGCGGACGGATCGGTTTGACCCAGCCCTCGTCAAACGCCTTATCGGTCAGATATTTCTCGACCGATCCGATCGTCACCGTGCCGTGCCCCGATTGCTCGATCACACAGTTGCCTTCGCACAGGCGGTCCTGCGGGCAGATCCGGCCACATATTTCCGGAAACGTGTTGGTCGCCTGCGACATCTCATAGGCTTCCTGCAAACGCCCCTCGGCGGTCAGGCGCAACCAGTCTGGAATGTTGTTTTGCAGCGGACAATGCGACTGGCAATAAGGCACGCCACACTGGCTACACCGGCTGGCTTGCTCGGCGGCCTTGTCGGTTGCGTATTGCGCGTAAATCTCGTCAAAATCTTTGTTGCGTAAATTCGGCACACGCTTTTCCGGCATATCCCGCTCTACGGTCACGAACTTCAACATCTTCTGACCAGCCATCGACCCGTCCTCTTCATTATCTCTTTGACCCCCTTTTAGAGCGGCCCACAGGAAATGAAAAGTCAGCAACACTGACCTATTTTGCGATTATCCACCGCATCGCTGACCTATTCCTTTGTAAATATCAAAATATAAGTCAGTATAAGTTACCTAATTGACTAATACCCCAAGGAAAGCGCCACAATCGCTGCCATCCCCACAATGATTCGCCACCAGCCAAACAGGGCATACCCATGGCTGCTGACGTAATTCAGCACCCAGCGCACAACGATAAGTGCCGTGATAAACGCCGCAATCAACCCCAGCGCAATTTCCCACATCGCGGTAAAATCCAACACATCGCGACTTTTGATCAAATCGTAACCGAACACGCCAAACATCATCGGGATCGACAGAAAAAACGAAAACTCCGCCGCCGCTCGTTTGCTGACACCCAACAAAAGCGCGCCAACAATCGTCGACCCCGACCGCGACGTGCCCGGAATTAGCGACAATACCTGAAACAGCCCGATGCCCAGCGCAGTCCACAACGGCAACCGCATCGGATCGGTATAGGTCTCTTTCAACGCCATCCGGTCGACCAAAACCAAAATCACACCGCCAACCACCAACATCACCGCAATCAACATCGGCGTCTCGAACAGCACCGTCTTGATGATATCTCGCATCAACACGCCCATCAAAACCGCAGGGATCGCGGCAATCACAATCGACGCGATAAACTGGCGCGACGCAGGATCGGTCCCCGCCGTTGCCACCACGCCCCAAAGCCGCGAAAAATACAAAACCACCAAGGCCAGAACAGCCCCGATCTGGATCACAACTTCAAACGTATTGCCCGCAGAATCGAAGCCGACAAAATACCCCGCCAGCAGCAAATGCCCGGTCGAAGACACCGGAATGAACTCCGTCAGCCCTTCCAGAATGCCCAGAAGGATCGCAATAATCGTCGTGTCCATATTTTAAACGTCCCGCAGGTTCTTGGCGGATTCCTTGATCGCGTCATATTGACCCGAGGGGCGGAAACGATACAGATAATCGGGCAAAACCGCCGCCATCGCCGTCGGGCGCAACCCCATCTCGGCAAAGCCACGTGCGCCATCGGCGACAACATTGTCGACCTTCAAGCCCGCGACCTGATCCTTGGTAATCTGGGCCTGAATAATGCCCATCGAGCTGATCTGTGCGACCTTGAAACCAAAGGCCATCACTTTCGCCACACCAAACGGGATGTTCACGATCAGGCGGCGCCGGCGCACGATTGCCAACATCTCTTGCATCAACGCGCGGAACGTCCGCACATCAGGACCACCCAGCTCATACACACCTGCCGGCGCCTGACCCGTGGCCGCCATCACAGCCGCAGCAGCAACATCATCAACATATACCGGCTGAAACTTCGTCTCGGCACCAACAACAGGCAAAATCGGACCAAACCGGCTCATGCCCGCAAAGCGGTTAAAGAACTGGTCTTCCGCGCCAAAAATCACCGATGGCCGCAAAATAACCGCGTCAGGCATGTGCTGCAAAACACCACTCTCGCCGCGGGCTTTGGTCTTGGCATAGTCGCTTTGCGCCCCGCCGGTGATCGCAGAAATATGCACCATCCGACCCACGCCCGCAGCAGCACTCAGGCGCGCAATACGCGTCGCACCCTCGACCTGCACTGCGGCAAATGTATTCTTGCCCCGCTCGGCCAAAACACCCACGCAGTTCACCACCGCATTAGCCCCCTGCAAAACCGCCGCCACAGAGGCATCATCGCGAATGTTGCAAAACACCGGCTCGACCTGCCCGACAGCACCATAGGGGCGCACAAACATCGCCTCATTGACGTTGCGCACCGCCACGCGCACGCGCCAGCCCTCTTTTGCCATACGGCGGGCAGTATAACGTCCGACAAAACCGGAACCGCCAAAAATTGTGACGAGCTTAGACATATGTGGCCTCACTTGTTTGTTGCGCTTGGTTTACCCTCCCGATCCCCATCAGACAAGGCACAACATCCCGCAACTTTATCGCCAATGCACCCGCAATCTTCGCGCACCGCCCAAAAGCCCGCAAAAACCTCGCGATAGGCGTTGACACAGAATGATGCGCGCCGTAAGTGACGCAACACGTAATCTGTTGCCCAGATGGCGGAATGGTAGACGCGCTAGCTTCAGGTGCTAGTACTCGCAAGGGTGTGGAGGTTCGAGTCCTCTTCTGGGCACCAAATGCTTCATTTTGTCCAATAAAATTAGATGCTTAACCCCTAAAAGTGTCCCGCTTTTGGGGCTTTTCGGGAATAGTGGGACACTTTTGTTCTAGGATTGGTCTTGTCTACGTGATGGTAGCTATGCCTTTCTCACCGCTGGAAAAGAGCCAGTGAGCTACCCCCCGAAATTAGGACACTGACGTAAGCTGCGATTTGT